>Ga0126312_10002268_pt1 | contig 12842 bp, 16 predicted proteins | sample Plot104A_FD_92537 | JGI IMG/M metagenome (GOLD analysis project Ga0126312, IMG submission 92537) | Serpentine soil microbial communities from UC McLaughlin Reserve, CA, USA - Plot104A | ecosystem: Environmental > Terrestrial > Soil > Grasslands | place: USA: UC McLaughlin Reserve, Lake County...
GACATACAGCACCGAGGAGACGATACCGCAGCCCAGCAAGATCTTTCGTAGCATCCTGCGCCCCCTTTCGACTTTGGGTCTTCAGAACAGTGTGCCACAAGTAGCAGGAGAGCGACTCGCTCTAAGCGACTTTAGGAGGGCGTTTCGTTACCGAATGAGAACCTGGAACGCCACCATGGCGAGGACGGAGAGGGTAATGATGATCGCCACAAGGTTGGCCGATGCCTCATCCAAAGCATCGGGCATGAGCTCGGAGAAGACCATCCAGATCATAGCCCCCGCTGCGAATCCTAGTCCGTAAGGTAATAAAGGCTTGAAGGTCTCGACGAAGACGAACGCCGGAACAGCCATAAGGGGTTGCGGCAAACTGGAGAAGACGCTCCAGAAGGCCGCCCTGCTCCACGACACACCCCTGGGCACGAGCACGAGGCTGATGGCGAGCCCTTCGGGGATATTGTGTACGGCTATGGCCAGCGTAATGAACAGGCCAAGTTCGATCCCGCCGCCAAACGAAACTCCGACGCCAACCCCTTCTGTGAAGGAGTGCATGGTCATCACCCCGACTATTAGCAGCGCCTTGCGGGCGTCCAGGTCGGTCATCTGCGCGAAGACAGCAGGATGCTCCTCGCGCTGAAGAAACCTACGCACGAGGACGATGAAAACCAATCCTGTCAACGCCCCCACCAGCGTGCGCAGCAAACCGTAGTCTACGCCCTCGTAGACGAGCCCGAAGCTAGCCGAGAGCATGAGTCCTGCAGCCACAGCGTTTGAAGCCCCGAGCCAGCCCCGGGTGAGATCCTTCACGAAGACGAAAGGCAGGGCCCCTATCCCGGTCGCCACAGCCGTAAGCAACGCGAAGAGAAACACTTCGACTGTGGCCGTCAACTGCACACCACCTACCTTAGGCCTTCTCTGTCTATCTTGCAGACGGCGTCGCTGCCTGGCGCACGAGAGAACTACGTTCCGAGGGAGTGCCTTTCAAGGCTTGCTGACGAGGAGGACAGGGGTCGAGAGCGACCAGTCCGGGCACTCATTGTAGAGAATCCTCTGCGCTGTGCCCTTTCTCAGGGCTGTTCCTCCGAACCAGCCACTTCTCGAACTCGACGGCCCAGAAGATGATCGAGCCAAGTGCTACGGCGATGGCGAGATCTGCGAGCGGCAACGCCTCAGTCTCAAGGAATCTCTGGAAGAAGGGGGTGTAGATACCCAGCAGTTGTAAGGCGAACGTCAGGGCGACCGCCCCAAGGAGCGGCTTGTTCGAGAGCGGGTCTACCCTGAAGAGCGACTCGTCGCCGGAGCGGATGGCCATCACGTGACCCAGTTGGGAGAGGGTCAGGGTGGTGAATACCATCGTCTGCCAGATCTCTGGTGCGGTTTGCGAGTACCACAAGCCCGTTGCCAGAGACACGAGCGCCATCAAGACTCCGACCCAGACGACATGGCGGCCAAGACCCCGAGCAAAGACACCCTCGTCGGGAGGGTGCGGCGGACGGCGCATAATGTCCCGCTCGGCCGGTTCCGCGCTCAGGGCCAGGGCGGGTGGACCATCGGTTACCAGGTTGATCCACAGTATCTGCAGCGGCAGGAGCGGCAGACCTAATCCCAGGAAGGGACCCACGAGCATTACCAGGATCTCGGCCGAGTTGCTGGTAAGGAGGTACTTGATGAACTTGCGGATGTTGTCGTAGATGACTCGGCCCTGCTCGACCGCAGCGACGATGGTCGCGAAGTTGTCGTCGGTCAAGACCATATCGGCAGCCTCCTTGGAGACGTCGGTACCCGTTACGCCCATGGCCACGCCTATGTCAGCCTTTCTCAGTGCCGGGGCATCGTTTACTCCGTCGCCTGTCATGGCGACGATGTGTCCGTTCCCTTGCATGGCCTCGATTATGGCGAGCTTGTGCTCCGGCGAGACCCGCGCGTAGACGGGCACTTCGGAGCGCGGCCTCGAGTTCGGGCTTCTTCATGCCCTCCTGGGCGGCGGCCACCACGAGGGCACCCTCGGTCGGGTCTCCTATGGCGCTAAAACCGTCCTCATTGTCGTCTTCGAGCAGGGCGTCGTTGCAAAGGGCGCCTCCGGCAAGGAGCATAGCGAGCATCGGATCGCCGCTCACTTTGGACGGCCCACCGCCTGATCCGGGCTCCAGTGCTGCGGGATTCTCAACATCCAGCTCCACGGTACGGTCTGCTACATCGAGCACGGTCGCGGTCATGCGGTTCTCGGTCAGGGTCCCTGTCTTGTCCGAGCAGATCACGGTCACAGAACCCAGGGTCTCTACGGCGGGTAGCTTGCGGATCAGGGCCCGCCGCCTGAGCATCCTCTGGGCGCCAAGAGCGAGAGCTATGGTCACCACCGCCGGCAGCCCCTCGGGCACGGCGGCGACCGCCAGGCTCACGGCGGTGAGGAACATGAGCTCCAGGTTCTCCCCTCGAAGCACGCCGAGGGTGAAAACGACCCCGACGATGGCCAAAGCCGCCAGCGCCAGTACCCTGCCCACCTGGTTCAGACGCCTCTGCAGGGGGGTCTGCTCTGGGCCTGAGGCCTGGATCATGGCCGCGATCTTTCCTAGCTCCGTCGCCATACCGGTCTCGGTGACCACGAACAGACCTCTTCCTCTGGCGACTACTGTGCTCAGGTAGACCATGCCGGCTCGCTCTCCGAGCGGCGAGTCTTCTTCCTCCAGGGGCGCGGGGTCCTTCCCCACGGGCTCCGATTCCCCTGTGAGCGCCGCCTCCTGGACCCGCAGGTTCGCTCCCTCTACGAGCCTCCCGTCGGCGGGCACCATGTTCCCCGCTTCGAGCAGCACAACGTCACCCGGCACCAGCTCTCTGGCAGAGATCTCCCGTACGTGGCCTTCCCTGCGGACCTTCACGCTGGGCGCAGAGAGCCGCTTCAGGGCGGCCATGGCCCTCTCGGCTCTGTATTCCTGCACGAAGCCAAGGGCTGCATTGAGCACGACGATGACCGCGATGGCTATAGAATCCTCGTAGTCCCCGAGAAGGGCCGAGGCGAGCGCAGCGACGATCAGGATGACGATCATGGTGGAGCTGAACTGTTCCCACAGGATCGCCCAGGGACTCCTTGTGCCCCTATCCTCGAGCTCGTTGGGTCCGCGCTCTTCGAGGCGACGGGCGGCCTCCTCCTCGCCTAGCCCCGAGCCCGCGTCTGTACCAAGATCCCGCAGCACCTCCGCAACTTCCGAGGTATGCCAGGCCCCTCCCTCGCCGCGCGAATCCTTGTTCATTCGCCTCGTATTTCCGTCGGGTTTCACCAGTCTTTCAGTGCCACGTACACGTGTCCAGATCCAGGGCAACGCGCCTTGCGATCATCCGATCCTCGGTCATGGTAGAGATCTTATCCCCGAAGATCCCGCCAGTCGAACATAGGCACTCCCAGGGTCGCGAGCGGGTCGAGGAGGACGTCGGGCCGGAGCGTCCGAAACGCATCCCTACGGCCGCAGACCCCATGTGCGCTGGCCTACCGTGGCGCGAGTCCGAGGAGCGCGGCGATCCGTCAAGAGGTCCATCTCCAGTCGCGGATCTCAGGCGGGTCCTGCAGATGCTCCCTGGAGTAAGCCGTGGCCCTGGAGATCGAAGCCTCCAGTTCGGAGATCAGGGTCGGGGCACGGTCGTGCGCCCGACATTCCGGCCCGATGCACTTCAGGGCTTCCATCGCCAAGTGGTAACGGCTCATGCCATTCAGGACGACCATGTCAAATGGGGTCGTCGTGGTGCCCTGCTCGTTGAAGCCGCGAACGTGGAAGCGATCTACGTCGATGTGACCGTGCACGATCTCGTGGATCGCCCTACGGTAACCGTGGAAGGCGAAGACGATCTGCTTGTTGGCGGTGAAGAGCTCGACGAAGCGTGACTCGGTCATGCCGTGCGGGTGGAACTCGCGCGGAAAGAGGCTCATGAGGTCCACGACGTTGACGACGCGCACCTTGAGCTCGGGCGCATGCTCGCGCAGCCAGTGCGCCGCAGCTACGGTCTCTAAGGTAGGGATGTCCCCAGCACACCCCAAGACGACATCGGGCTCCTCCCCTTCTGACACGTTGGAAACCCACTCCCAGGTAGAGGCGCCGCGAACCAGGTGCTCTATGGCAGCTTCCATGCTGAGCCACTGGAGCTGAGGCTGCTTGTCTATTGCGATGAGGTTGACGTAGTTACGGCTTCTGAGACAGTGGTCGGCGCAGGCGAGGAGCGTGTTGGCGTCGGGTGGTAGGTAGATGCGTGCGACGGTGCCTCTCTTGGAGAGCATCACGTCGATGAGACCCGGGCCCTGGTGGGAGAAGCCGTTGTGGTCGTTGCGCCAGGCGGTGGAGGTCAGAAGTACATTGAGTGAAGCGATGGGCTCCCGCCAGGGGAGGTTGATCGCCTCCTCTAGCCACTTGGTGTGCTGCACTATCATGGAGGCCGAGATCATGGCGAAGGCCTCGTAGGTCGCGAACAGGCCGTGGCGCCCGGTAAGCAGGTAGCCCTCGAGCCAACCCTCGCACAAATGCTCGGAGAGGACCTCCATCACCCTGCCGCCAGGTGCGACGTGGTCGTCTATGGGGAGCGTCCTGCCGACGAAGCAGCGATTCTCGACCTCGAAGACGGCACCGAGGCGGTTGGAGTTTGTCTCGTCCGGACAGAAGAGCCGGAAATTCGCCGCATCGGCGTTGCGTGCGTAAGTGTCACGCAGCATCTCACCCAGCTTGCGGGTGGACTCCTGGCGCACCGTCGCCGGTGCCGGCACCTCTACCGCGTACTCGCGGAAGTCGGGCAGGTCGAGGTCTTTGAGAACCCGTCCGCCGTTGGCGTGGAGATTCGAGCCCATGCGCCTCTCCCCTTCCGGGGCGAGTGCCGCAAGCTCGGAGATCAGCTTCCCATCGGCGTCGAAGAGCTCTTCGGGGCGGTAAGAGCGCATCCACTCCTCCAACATCGCGAGCTGCTCCGCGTCGGACCGGACGTTCGACAGCGGCACCTGGTGAGAGCGAAAGGTGCCTTCGATTGGCAGGCCACCAACCTCTTCGGGACCGGTCCAGCCCTTGGGGGTGCGCAGCACGATCGCCGGCCAGCGAGGTCGCCCCGAGACGCCAGGGTCCCCTTCGCGCGCCTCGCGCTGAATGATCCGGATCCCCTCGTAGCACCGATCGAGCGTGGCGGCGAAGGCCTGGTGAACGTAGGCTGGGTCGTCCCCCTCGACGAAGTGGACCTCGTAGCCGTGGCCTTCGAGTATGGCGCGGACTTCCTCGTCTAATGCGCGCCCCAAGACGGTGGGATTGGCGATCTTGTAGCCGTTGAGGTGCAGGATAGGCAAGACCGCACCATCGCGAGCAGGATTGAGGAAGCTTATGGACTTCCAGGAGCCCTCCAGCGGTCCGGTCTCCGCCTCGCCGTCGCCGACCACGGCACAGGCGAGGAGGTCTGGGTTGTCGAAGGCTGCGCCGAAGGCGTGGGTGAGGACGTACCCGAGCTCGCCGCCCTCGTGGATCGAGCCGGGGGTGGGGACGCTGACGTGGCTCGGCACCCCACCGGGCGTCGAGAACTGCCTGAAGAGGCGACGCATCCCGGCTGTATCCCGCGAGACCTCGGGGTAGATCTCAGGGTAGGTGCCCTCCAGGTAAACATTGGCCAGCACGGCTGGGCCGCCATGACCCGGTCCGGCCAGAAAGATGGTGTCGACGTCTCTCTCGCGGATCAGGCGGTTAAGATGGGCGTAGACGAGGTTCAGACCAGGAGAGGTGCCCCAGTGTCCCAGGAGCCGCGGCTTTATGTGCGAAGGCCGCAGCGGCTCCCTGAGGAGGGGGTTATCTTGCAGGTAGATCTGACCGACCGTCAGGTAGTTCGCCGCTCGCCAGTAACGGGCCATGGCAGCGAGATCTTCGGCGGAGAGTGGGCCTTCGGCGGCCGAGGGTTGCGGCAGGGGAGCATCACTGTCCTCTTCCACGGCGCTCGAGATGGTCTCCTCAAAACGGTACACGCTTCGCTCCTTTCCACCTGATGAGCCGAGCGGTGTGCCTGGCTATCATCGCGTTCTCGTCTGTTGGCAAGACACGGACAGTTACGGGACTAACGTCGCTCGAAACGACTGGTTCGTGGCCAGCGTTACGCTCGGCGTCGAGCGCGATCCCTAGGAACGCGAGTCCGTGGCATATACGCTCCCTGACGGGCGCCGCGCGCTCGCCGATGCCCCCCGTGAACACGAGCGTGTCCAACCCTCCCAGGGCCGCGGCTAGCGAACCGAGGTACTTCTTCGCTACGTAACAGAAGACCGCGATAGCCTCGGCTGCGCGCGGATCCGCGTCCTCGCGGCCAAGTAGCTCACGCATGTCCGAAGTCGTCTCAGATACGCCGAGAAGCCCCGACTCCCCGTTGACGAGAGCATCGAGCGCCCCCGCGTCCAACTCTTTCGCCCGCAGGAGGTGAAGGAGGACTCCGGGGTCAAGGTCGCCGCTCCTCGGGCCCATCATGAGCCCACCGGTAGGCGTAAAGCCCATCGTTGTATCGACGCCTTCGCCGCCGCGGACGGCCACCATGCTCGCTCCGGTGCCAAGATGGGCGATTATGATCCGGCCTTCCGCCACCTTCTGGTCCATCTTGCGCAGCTCGCTCGTCACGTACTCGTAGGAGAGCCCGTGGAAGCCGTAGCGGAGGATGCCCTCTTCGGAGAGTGCCCGAGGCAGTGCGAAGAGCCTAGCGACGCGCGGCATCGCGGCATGGAACGCGGTGTCGAAGCAGGCCACCTGTGGGATAGTGGAATACGCCGAGCGTATCGCCTCGATGGCCGCTATCGCCTGGGGCATGTGGGTAGGATCTATCGGGGACAGCCCCCGGAGCTCGGCAACTACCTCAGGGACGATCTCGACCGGTTCACGGTAGAGGCTCCCACCATGCACGATCCTGTGCCCGACCGCCGCCGGGGGTCTATCGTCGCCCATCCGTCGCATCTGCTCCAGCACTACACCCAGTGCTGCCGAGTGGTCGGGCAGCTCGGTCGGCGCCCAACCGAAGGTTTCCGGCAAGGTTCCGCCACGGGATTCGCCGCCGGCGTTCGTGAGGCGCAACCGTCCGCCGCGGACGCCGATGCGCTCGGCCACCGCGCTGAGTTCCGGCACCTCCGATGCGCCCTCCACACGATACAGGGTAACCTTGATGCTCGAAGAGCCGGTGTTGACGGTGAGGATCCCCGATCCGTCCGTAAGCATCCCTTGGGCGACACCTTCCATGCGCGGCTTGTTTCTCCTTTTCTTCGGGTGAACCGTCTCTAGTGCCCCTTGCTCCCCAAGTGAGCCTATAGGCGGCCGGGGCTTCCCAACCACACGAGCGCGAGACCGGGCACAACGCCGACTATCGCCCCTGTTAAGGCCAGCGTCAAGACGCGAATCGAGACTGTAGCAGGGCCTAAGCCGTCACCAAGGGCGAGCTCAGCCTGGCAGCTACATGAATGTACCGCCGGCCTCTCTCGCGAGAGACCTCGCGGTAGCCCTGACGCTTCAGCGTGCTCATGGTCCCACGCTCTCTTCTGGCTCGGTGTCCTATCCTCGTTGTGTGCTCGGACGGACGAGGGACTCGTGCGTGGGTTCTTGACGCACGACTAGCACGGGACAGTGGGCGTGGCGTACCACGGAGTCAGAGACGCTGCCGAGCAAAGCTCGCTTAAGGCGCCCGAGCCCGCGACTTCCCAAGATGATAAGGTCGGCGTGCTCATCCTCGGCAAACCTCACTATCTCCTTGTCCGGATCGCCGAGCGCAAGGTGAGCGTCGCCAACCTCGATCCCTTCGGCCCGTAGGCTTTGCGCGCGTTCGTCCAGAAAGGCCTCGACTTGACGCTTGGAGTGCTCGACGTCGGCCTCCCAACCTTCCCAGTACTCAGGCCCCGGGTAGGGCCTGTAGAGTTCGGCCTCGAGTACGCGCACGATGTCGAGTACAGAACCCGTGGCGGCCGAGATCTCGGCCGCGCTCCGCTCGGCCTCGCCCGCCCCCCTAGATCCGTCAAGGGCGAGGAGGACTCTTCCCGGCAGGTAACCTCCGTCGCGGTCCTGACCACGCACAACGAGCACGGAGCAGTGGGCGTGACGGACGACGCTTTCTGAGACGCTCCCCATTAGCGCCCTTCTCAGAGGACCAAGACCCCGGCTCCCGACGACAACGAGATCCGCCCCGATCTCCTCGGCGATGCGCAAGATCTCGGACTCCGGATGGCCCACCGCAACGTGGACCATCTCGATCTTGCCGCCGGCACCCTCTATCTTCCGTACCTCTTCTTCGACGCTTTGTGAGGCTTCGTTCTGGGCGAACGCGCGCAACTCTTTCCAGAACTCGTAATCAAGGATCTCGGACTCTGAGGCGGCGTAGGCGCTCGGCGCGACGCCCACGTAGACGACGTGGAGTTCCCCGCCGAGGCTCCGTGAAAGGGTAATCGCCATGCGCGCGGTACTCGCCGCCTCAGGGGAGCCGTCCGTGGCAAGCAATATCTTCGCTAGGGGCACGGATCCGCCTCCTCAATAGTCACAGTCTACACCCTAACCCTAGCAGGGCGTAGGTCGTGAAGTAGCCGGCCTTCCTGTCGCTTAGCTCAGGCTTGGCGGCGAAGAAGCGCAGGTAGATCGAACGCTCGCTCAGGCGGTGGTGGAAACGCTGGAGGGCTGAGGCGTTCTCTGGCCCTATGGCACGGTATTCGACGATCGTGCCGTCGGGCAGTTCGACTATGCCCGAGTCCTCCTCCGCGAGCGGGGCTCCTGATCCATCGACCAACAGACCTTCCCTGGCCGACTCTTTCATGACCGAACCTCCTCGCGAAGGCCCCGCAGCAGGGCGCTCGCCGCCCATAACCCCGTATGAAGTAATCGTCTCATCACTTCCTCTTGCTCCCAACGAAGGGGTAGCCTGCACCTACACGGTGCAAACTAGCGCTCTGGGCGTACCACGAGGACGGGACAGTGGGCGTGCCTCACCACCGAGTCGGAGACGCTACCCATGAGGGCGCGCCTTATCCCACTCAGGCCCCGGCCTCCGGTAACGATAAGGCCCGCCCCTATCTCTTGGCCCAAGACGACGATCTCCTCGTCCGGACGCCCCATCCCAAGGTGAGTCTCTGCAACCTTTGCTCCCGCCGCCTTTACCTGCTCTACTTGCTCCTCGAGTAGTCGCTGGGCTTCTTCTTGAAGCTCTTCGTAGCGGGCGACATACCCGTGCCATGCGGGGTGGTAGACGGGTCTCACCTCCCCAACGTGGACTACGTGAAGCTCCGAACCCGTCCTCTCGGCTACGTCCGCAGCGGTGGTAGCCGCCAAGCGGGCCTCCTCCGATCCGTCGGTGGCTAGAAGGATCTTGTTAGGAAACTCAGACGCCCCTCCACGAACCACCATAACAGGGCAGTGGGCGTGCCTAACAACAGAGTCGGAGACGCTACCCATGAGGGCGCGCCTTATCCCGCCCCTACCCCTGCCGCCCATCACGATAAGGCCGGCCCCGATCTGTTCTGCTTGGTCTATGATCTCGGCGTCAGGGCGGCCCACGCGAAGGTGAGAGCCAGCTACCTCTCCCCCTTGGGCCTTGATCGCACCTACCACTTCCTCAAGCCTCTCTCGGGTGTGCTTCTCTAGCTGACGGCGAACTTCGGGCTGAAAGCTGGAAGGGTCTTGGGTATCTATAGGCAAGGCAAGGACATGGACTACGTGCACCTCAGAGCCGGTCTCGTCGGCCAGTTCGGCTGCAGATCGGCCGGCTAGGTCGGCCTCCTTGGAACCGTCTGTGGCCAGGAGGACCTTGGTAGGGAAGATGCTCATATCAGCTTGTACCTCCTCACTCGCTGTGATTTCCCAAGTATTCCTGAATTCGCTGGCGTCCTACTCGACGACCCCCCTGCCAGCAAACCGGCACCTCTTGCCTTGAAACACTTTCGGGAGGAACTCGACCCTCTAGTCGTCCGTGCTCCCCATCATCGCTCCTCATCGCGACCTTTAGTGCACGTGCGGCTACCGTACTCGGCTCCTCATGATCCGAAGGGGTCTGCGACATCGGCCACGGTTGGCCTGACGAGCTTCTCGAAGTCCTCGTAGGAGACGCTCATGGTGTCGGTATGGGTACCCGATCTGAAGACTATAGTCTCGTCTTCCGCCAGGGCTCTGTCCACGTAGACAGGCACCTCATAGAGGTTCCCGAAGGGCGGCATCGCACCCACCTCGCAGTCGGGGAAGGCATCAGCGAAGCGTTCCTCGTCGGCGAGTTGTACCTTGCTTACACCGAGAGCCGCCGACGCCTTGAGTGGGTTAACGTGGTATGGCGCGGGCAACACTAGCATGACCATGTTCACCTCCTCGTCTGACGTGACTATCACCGTCTTTGCGAACATCCTGCCAGGGACGTGTTCTGCCGCCGCTACCTCCTGTGCGGTTATGGCCCTGGCGTGGTGCTGGCTCTGGTAAGGAACCCCTTTCTCACGCAGGTAAGCCTCGAGCCTTTCTTTGCACGTCATTACACTTCGCCTCCTCTATACCCACTACCAGCTGCCCGTCATGATACGCCGTACTGGCCACGCTCTTGGATCTACCTCTAACGGCGCACGACCATGACGGGGCCGTGGGCATGACGGACAACCGAGTCGGAGACGCTGCCCATAAGCGCCCTCCTTATCCCGCCCAGGCCCCGGCTTCCGGTCACGATTAGTCCCGCCGCTATCTCCTCGCCCAAGACGACGATCTCTTCGTCGGGGCGTCCCATCCTGAGGTGGGCCTTCGCGACGGTTCCCCCTGCTGACTCCACCTGCTTCACCTGCTCGTCTAGTAGCTCTTGGGCGCGTTTCTCGAATTCCTCATACAGAGCGTGATATCCGTGCCTCTCGGGATGGTAGACAGGCCTTATTTCTCCGACGTAGACCACGTGAAGCTCCGATTCCAGACTGTCGGCAAGATCTACGGCCGTCCGGGCAGCCGCCAATGAATCCTCGGAACCGTCGAGGGCGAGCAGGATCCTGCCCTGCAGATGGTCACGCCCTTCTCCCCGTACAACCAGAACAGGGCAGTGGGCGTGGTGGACGACGCTGCTTGAGACGCTGCCCATCACGACTCGTCTCATGGGGCCACGGCCCCTGCTGCCTACGACGACGACCCCCGCCCCCAACTCTTCGCCGAGGTGAACGATGGCCCGGCCTGGCGGAATGCCCATCTCGAGGTGCGCTTCCTCGACAGTAGCTCCCGACTCCTCGATCTTCCTGAGCTGTTCGTCGAGCACCTCTCTCGTCTCGCGCCTCTGCGCCTCTACCACCTCCTCAAAGCGGGCAGGATAATCGGGTAGCTCATAATAAGGATACTCAGGACCAACGGTGAGCACGTGCAGCTCGGATCCCGTCCTCCTGGCGAGGCCAGAAGCGGTGGCGGCAGCCAGGCTAGCCTCCTCAGACCCGTCGGTGGCCAACAATATCTTCGTCGGGAAAATGCTCATGATCTCCTCCGTGCTGCTTGACTCTCCGATTGACCCTCGAGGGCTCTCTTGGCCTCTATCATGTATGCTGCGCGAGGCGCTGCCTCGCGCCTGCTCTATGATGCGGATGATCCTTCCTGCGCTCGCAACCCTTCGAATATTTCGGCTTCACCCCTCTCCTGTTTCGTGGTCACTCCTCCCTGAGTCCTGAGCTCGAGAGATTGCAGCTCGAGCACTCGACGAGCGCATGCGCGGGGATCCACAGGTTGTTTCTTCCGCAGGAGTGGTGGCTAACCTTGTAGTGACCCGGACGCTTATCTTTACCCTGTTCGACGTGGTCACCTCCTTGATCGAATTTCTCCTACCTGAGCACATCACGATGAAGGCAGAGCCCCCTGATCAATCTGACCCATCTATCTAGCAAGTATTGTCCTCAGACTTGCTCAAAGAAGCAAGAGCCAACCCGTTCAAAGGAGATCGTTGAAGCGTTTCGTTCTGCGGAGGGTTCTTCCCTACGTAACGCTGATGTTGATGTTCGTCCTAGCGTTCTTCCGCTTGCAAGGAATAAAGCAGGTCACCGATGCGACACGCGCCATCAACAAGCGCATCGGCAACCCGGTCATAATGAAGCTGGCCGGACGCCGCTACTTCTTCGCAGGCACCATCCACCACACCGGACGCCACTCCTGTATGGGCGGTGCCCATCCCCGATGGGTTCCTCATATCGCTGCCCTTCGGGGAGGGCGTTGACTGGCTCAAGAACGTGCTGGCCGCCGGCCGAGCGCCGATCGAGATCAGGGGCGAAACCTGGGAAGTAGTAGACCCCGAGGTAGTCGATCGAGAGAGCGTGCAGCCGCTGTTGGCAGGCCTTGTGCGAATGCAGTTCGCTCTGGCCGGGATCGAACGATACCTGAAGGTAAAGAGAGTTTCGAACGCTTCCTCGGCCACGGCCGGCTAAGGGGATACACGCAGCTCATCTCGCCCGCGGAGGCGAGTGCGCAGCTTCCGTGTTGATCCAGAACACATGCGCCGCGATCAGCAGGGCGACGGCTACCACCGCCATGATCAGAACCGGGATCATCGGACGCTCGAAACTCGCCAGGTCTTGAACCGCTCGGTCTGGCGTCTGAACAGAGAAAAGCCAATAGCCTACGAAGCTCGTTGAAGCCGCGGAGGTAGTCACCTCCCGCCTCAGCCGACCTCGGGGGGCGAGGCACGGTGTAGGCAAGGCTTGACTGGTCGGGGAGGTTAGGCACAACTGCTGTCAATACCTCGTCGAAGCAGGTTGTGTACGTTATATGCCGCATTCCTTAACGATGGTCGAGGAACTCCTTGATGACGGCCAGGTACTCTTCTCTGTGGCTCATCCAAGGCGTGTGTCCGGCACCATGGAACGTGTGCACCCGAGCCTGAGGGTATGTTTGCCTTAACTC
>Ga0126312_10002269_pt1 | contig 12841 bp, 14 predicted proteins | sample Plot104A_FD_92537 | JGI IMG/M metagenome (GOLD analysis project Ga0126312, IMG submission 92537) | Serpentine soil microbial communities from UC McLaughlin Reserve, CA, USA - Plot104A | ecosystem: Environmental > Terrestrial > Soil > Grasslands | place: USA: UC McLaughlin Reserve, Lake County...
CCACATCGGCCGCGAGGCGCGCGACGGCCGCGTCGTGCGCCGCGACCCGTTCGCGCAGAAGGCGCTCCAGCTCCGGCAGCCCGGCGCCGGTCCGCGCGGAGACAATCGCGAGTGGAACGCCGCGCAGCCCGTCCTCGGCGAGCAGCCGCTCGGCATCCTTCCGCCACCGGTCGACCTCGGCAGGGGGAACGAGATCCGCCTGGTTGAGGACGAGCGCCATCGCGTTCGCGTGCGAGGCGAGCGGGCGCAGGTAGCGGTCGTGGAGGCTGGCGTCCGCGTACTTCTGCGGCTCGACGACCCACAGGACGAGGTCGGCGAGGGCGACGATGCGGTCGGCCTCTACGCGGTGCGCCGCCTCCACGGAGTCGAAGTCGGGCAGGTCGAGCAGCACCATCCCGTCGAGCTCCCGGCCGTCGAGACGGTGGCGGCGCCGGATCTCGAGCCAGTCGAGGAGCGCGTCGCTGCCGTTGCCCCAGACGGCGGCCTGCCCCGCGGCGGTCGTCGGGCGACGGCGGCCCACCGCCGCGAGCTCGGTCCGCGTGAGCGCGTTGAAGAGCTGCGACTTGCCGACGCCCGTCGGTCCGGCGAGGGCGACGACGGTCGACTCGAGGCCGAGGCCGATCCGCGCGCCGGCCTTCTCGACCACGGCGCGGGCGCGCGCAACGGCGTCGGCGTCGAGCCGCGCCTCGGCGAGGTCGGCGGCCTCCGCGAGCGCGGCCAAGCGGCCGTCGAGGTCGCCACTCATGCCGCGCGGCGGATCGCGTCGACCGCTCCGTGCAGGCGCGCGAACGTGTCCGCCTCGGGCGAGGCTTCGTCCAGCAGCGCGTGGAACCGCGCCGCGTCGTCCCGCAGCAGCCGCTCGACGCGCTCGACGAGATCCTCGCGCGCACGGGTCGCGAGCGCGCGCACGGCCTGGTCGCCGAAGACCGCCTCCAGCACCTTCTGGCCGACGGCCGAGGTTCCACCCGCGACGGCCACCTCGGCGCCCGTGAGGCCGCCGGTATGGGCGAACACCGCGAGCATCACGGTCAGCCCGGCGCCGTTGACGCCGAGCGACGCGAGCCGCGCCGTCGTCCGCTTCGACGCGCCCTCCTGACTGACGAGGTCGAAGACGACGCCCTGCCACGCGCGCACCTCCTCCTCCGTCGCAGCGTCGAGCTCCGGCGATGCGCGGTCGAGGCCCGAGCCATCGGCTAGCAGCGATCGCCCGGGAACGCGCTCGCGCCACGCGCGCGCGGTTCGCTCCGCGGCGCGCTCGGCCGCCGCCCGCACGACCGCCTCGACGCGGTGCTCGACGGCCGAGCGCAGGTCGTCCTCGTGTGCGGGCGCGCCCGTGACGAGGCTGCGCAGGCGGTCGCGCACCCACCCGACGCGCGTTTCGAGCGCGCGCATCACGTCACCCGTCCCGACGACCTCGTGCCAGCGTGCGAGAACCTCTCCGCGCAGGAGCGAGCCGCTGCGGAGGGCGCCCTCGACCTCGCGCAGCGCCGCAGCGTACGCCTCGTCCGTCTCCGAACGCAGCTCCGCCGCCGCCGAGAGCTGCTCCATCGCCGCGCGCTCGACCGTGGACGCGCGCGCGGGGAGGCTGGCGAGGGCGCCCCGCAGCGTCCGCCGCACGAGTGCGGCGCGCGCCTGCGCGTCGGCGGCGAGGTCGTCGAGCCACGCGCGCACCGGAGCGAGCGCCTGCGCCGGCAGCAGGTCTCCCTCGAGCGGCACCTCGGGCACGACGAGCAGCTCGGCGTCGCCGAGGCCCTCGTCGCGCAGCATCTGGCGCAGGTGCGCCGGCACCTCGCGGTCGGCGTCGGCCGGAACGCGGTTCAGCACCACGCACAGCGCCGTCCCGCGGTCGCGCGCGGCGCGCAGGAACTCCCACGGCACGGCGTCGGCGTAGCGCGCAGCCGTCGTGACGAAGAGCCACGCATCGGCGGCGGCAAGCAGCTGGTTCGCGAGCGCGCGGTTCTCGGCGAGCACGGAATCGATGTCGGGCGAGTCCAGCAGCGCGAGGCCCGGTGTGAGCGACGGCGCGGGGACGAGTTGCAGCGAGGCGCGCCCGCCCTCCCGGTCGGCGGCGCCGGTCGTGCGCGCGAGCCCCGGCAGGATCCGGTCGTTCTCGAACCAGCGTGCATCGTCCGGATGGGAGGCGAGCACCGGCCTCCGGGTCGTCGGTCGCAGGACGCCCGCGGGGCTGACCACCGAGCCGACGAGGCTGTTCACGAGCGTCGACTTCCCCGCGCCCGTGGAGCCGCCGACGACGATCAGCGCCGGCGCCTCCATCTGCGCCAGGCGAGGCAGGAGGTAGTCGTCCACCTGCGCCACGAGGTCGTCGCGGACACGCCGCGCCTCCTCGGCGCCCGGCACGTCGAGCTCGAGGCGGACCGCGCGCAGGTCGTCGCGGAGGCGGGAGAGGGGGTCGGTCACGGCGATGGCCATCGCTCCCGCCTACCCATCGCGCCCAGCGCTCACTCCGACGCTCGCGCGTCCCGAGCACGGCGCTCACGCTCGACGACGCAGCCCTCGCGTCTCTTCCGGTGCTGCCAGAATCCGCCGATCGGCACCACGTACCGCGCCCCCGGACTCGTCTTCACGGAGCACGAGCTCTCCGTCCCGCTCGACCACGCCCGGCCTCACGGCGAGCGGATCACCGTCTTCGCGCGCGAGGTCGCCGACCCCGACGGTCGCGAGCGGCCGTTCCTCGTCTTCCTCCAGGGCGGCCCGGGCAGCGAGGCTCCGCGCGCGACCAGGCATCCGACGGTGCCGGGTTGGCTCGACCGCGCGCTGCAGGAGTTCCGCGTCCTGATGCTCGATCAGCGCGGGACGGGCCGCTCGACGCCGGTCGGAACGCTGCCCGAGCTGAGCGCCGAGGAGCAGGCGGAGTACCTCAGGCACTTCCGCGCCGACGCGATCGTGCGCGACGCCGAATGGATCCGCCGCGAGCTCGGGGTCGAGCGCTGGAGCGTCCTCGGCCAGAGCTTCGGGGGCTTCTGCGTCGCCACGTACCTCTCGCTCGCCGCCGAGGGGCTCCGAGAGGCGTTCGTGACGGGCGGGCTGCCGCCGGTCGGCCGTCCGATCGACGACGTCTACGGCGCCACCTACGCGCGCGTCCTCGATCGCAATCGGCGCTACTACGAGCGCTACCCCGAGGATCGCGAGCGGGTGCGGGAGCTGCGGCGGCGGCTCGAAGCCGAGGACGTCCGCCTGCCGACGGGCGAGCGGCTGACAGGGCGTCGCCTCCGTCAGCTCGGCGCCCAGCTCGGGATGAGCGACGGCGCGGAGAAGCTGCACTACATCCTCGAGCTGCCTGCCGACTCGCCGGCCTTCCTGCACGACGTCGAGGCCGCGACCCGCTTCGCGCGCAACCCGCTCTACGCCGTCGTGCACGAGGCCTGCTACGCCGACGGCGGCGCCACGCGCTGGGCCGCCGAGCGCCTTCTGCCCGACGCCTACGAGGAGCCCGAGCAGCTCACCGGCGAGCACATCTTTTCGTGGATGTTCGAGGATCACGCCGCGCTCACGCCGCTGCGAGAGGCCGCGCACATCCTCGCCGAGCACGACTGGCCGCGGCTCTACGATCCCGAGCGGCTCGCGGCGAACGAGGTGCCGGCCGCCGCCGTGATCTACGCGAACGACATCTACGTCGAGCGGACGCTGTCCGAGGAGACGGCGGCGAAGATCCGAGGGCTGCAGCCGTGGGTGACGAGCGAGTACGAGCACAACGGCCTGCGCGCCGACGGCGGCCGCATCCTCACGCGGCTGATCGACCTCGCGCGCGGCCGCGCGCGGTGACCGGCGCGCCGACGCCCGCGGCCGACGCCGACGAGCGCGCGTTCGCGCGGGTCCGCGAGGCCCTTCGGGACGCGGAGTTCACCGTCGAGCGGATCGAGGCGTCGCTCGGGACGAACGAGCTCTCGAGCCGCCGCACGGACGTCGCCGTGCACGAACGGCGGCTCGGCGACGATGCGTTCTCGGCGCTCGCGCGGCTGTTCCTGCTCGGCAACGCGATGGCGGCTTCTGTCGTCGACGCGCTCGTCGCGTCCGCCGACCTCGAATCGCTCGGCCTCGCGACGTCTGACGGCGAGTGGGTGCGGCCCTGCGTCCGCCTCGTGCCGCACGGCGACTACCTGATCGCCTCCGACCTCCATCCGGACGCGGGCGAGACGCCGTTCGACTTCGTTCCGGGGATCCAGGCGCCGTCGGTGACCCTGGCGAAGCTCGCAGTGCGTCGGCCTGTCCCGCGCGCGCTCGACCTCGGCACCGGGTGCGGGATCCAGGGGCTGCTCGCCGCGAAGCACTCGGAGCGAGTCGTCGCGACCGACGTCAACGCGCGCGCGCTCGCCTTCGCGGCGTTCAACGCGCGCCTGAACGCGGTGGAGAACGTCGAGCTGCGCCTCGGCGGCGGCTTCGACCCGGTGGTCGGCGAGCGCTTCGACCTGATCGTGTCGAACCCGCCGTACGTGATCTCGCCCGACAGCGACTACGCCTACCGCGACAGCGGGCTCGCCGGCGACGCGCTCTGCCGGAGCCTCGTCGGCGACGCGCCGCGGCACCTCGCCGACGGCGGCTTCGCGCACCTGCTCGTCAGCTGGTCGGCTGCCCGCGACGACGACTCCGCCCAGCCGCTGCGGCCGTGGGTCGAGGGGAACGGATGCGACTCGTGGCTGCTGCACTACAAGACCGAGGACCCGCTCACGCACGCGCGAGGGTGGCTGCTGCCGGCCGCCGAGACGGATCCCGCGGCGTTTGCGCCCGCACTCGACCGGTGGGTCGACGCGCTTGCGCGGCTCGGCGTCGAGGCTGTCGGCTACGGCGCCGTCGTCCTCCGCCGGCGTGCGGCCGACGCCATGGGCTGGATCGCGACGGAGCGACTGCCGCTCGACCGGCTGGAGCCGGCCGGCGAGCACACGCTGCGCGTCTTCGCCGCGCTCGACCTCCTCCACGCGACGACGACGCTCGCAGACCTGCTCGACGAGCGGCTCGCGCTCGTGGAGCAGCACCGCCTGGCGCAGGTCCTGCGCGCGCGAGACGGCGGGTTCGCCGTCGAGGGTCAGACGCTCGAGTTGACGGACGGCCTCCGGCTGCAGATCGGCGTCGACCGCCACACCGCGTCGCTCCTACCGCACCTCGACGGCCGCCCGCTGCACGACGCGCTCGCGGCGGCGGCGACGACCTTCGAGCTTCAGCCGGTCGAGCGCGAGCGCTTCGCGGCCGCGGCGCTGCCCGTCGTGGCGCGACTGCTCGAGCTCGGGTTTCTCGTCCGCGCCTAGATCGCCTTGTTCGCCTTCACGTCCCAGCCGGCCTTGACTGCCGTGCCAAGCTGGCCCGTCGGGTTCTGCGGACGGTACTGCACCTCCAGCTTGCTGAAGTTGAACGAGAGCTGGTCGGTCGGCACGTCGACGGCCTCGCCGCCGCCGGATTGATACGAGGACACGAGCACGTCCGTCATCTTGATGATGAGGAACTCCTGCTGGTCCTTGCCGGCCTTGCGTGCCGTCAGGACCGCGGACTTCACGTGCTGGCCCGACGCGCACGCGAGGAACAGCTTCGGCGAGGCCTTGTTCGCGCGCATCACGAAGTGGAAGTCCTGCATCGACACCTTGCCCGCGCCGCCGCCGCCGGCTGTGCGAGCCGCCTGCGTGGCGCCCCAGCTGAACGACTCGAGCTCGATCTCGTCCTTGTGCTTCGTGTCTTTCGACTCGCCGGCGATTCCGTCGACCTTCAGGAAGTAATCGACTGCCACTGCTCACCCCTCCCGACGCTGAACACGTTTTCGCCGGCCGCAACGGCAGCGTGAACCTACCACGCCTGCTCGGCGGCGTGGGAGGGGTGAGCCGGCGGGCTGTATCGTTTGGGCACATGCGTGCCCTCGCGCGGCATCGCAGCGCGCAGCCGCCCGACCGCGTCGCAGGCGTCCCGGCCCGCGCGACGAACCATCCCGCCTCCGCGCCGCCGGCGCCCCGCGCACGCCGGCACGCCTACGACTTCGCGCAGGTGAGCGTCTTCCCGCCTCCGCGCGGCTACGCGCTCGAGGTCGACGCGCCCGAGGCCGAGGAGTTGCACGAGGCGGCGCCCGGTGCGTTCGCAGGGCAGGTCTCGGCTGCGACCGCTCCGGTCGAGCCCGCCGCGCCGCCGCCCGTGACCGCGCCCGGACGGGCGGCGTGTGTGATCGCGAGCGCGACGAGGGTCAACGCGCCCGACGGGACTCCGGCCACGCGGACGAAGGTCGCGATCGGCGAGGACGTCGAGCTGACGACGGGCGCGGCGGCCGACTGGACCGCCAGCGAGGGAACGCCGGCGTCCGCGCCCGCGACGGACCCGTTCGTGTGGCGTGCACCCGAGGTACCTGCAACGGTGACGATCACGGCCTCCACCGGCGCACCCGCGACGAACTGCAGCGCGACGTTCACCGTCGTCGGCGCATCGAGCCTGAGGTTCACCAAGTTCTCGGAGGACGCCTTCGCCGCGGGTGCGCAGGGCGCGGGGATGCGATGCTTTGTCGACATGGAGCCGATGGACGTCTCGTTCAGGAACGTCGAGTGGTTCGAGGTTCCGGGGCCGGCGACGGGCGTGCGCGGCTACTGGCTCGAAAAGGAGAACGCGGGTGCGGACCTCAGCCACCACCCGAACAAGAACTGGGTTCGGATGAGCCTCGGGAACCGCGCGGCGGACCACGCCTCGAGCTTCGACTGGCCGCCGCCCTGGAAGGACGGCGGCTACGAGTGGTCGATCCTGAACAGGTATCGCGCCGTCGGAAGCGCGCTCTCGCACTTCGTCTCGAGAACGCTGCAGACGTTCGACATCACGCCCGACGGGACGACGACCGTGACGAAGGAAGGCGAGAGGGTGAAGCGGACGCCGTGACCGAGCCCGCGCTTCGCGTCGAGCTCGAGGTGGATCCGGCGGAGGTGACGCCGCAGACGGCCGATATCGTCACCGTCAACGGCGCCGTCACGAACCTCGGCGACGCGCCGATCGACACCCGTGTCCGCTACTCGCAGCTGCGCGTAAACGGCGAGCCGCTTCCCTCGTGGGGCCTCGCGATCGGCAACGGCGCGCGCGACGAGCGGGAGTACGCGCTCCCGCCGGGCGAGCGCGTCGAGTTCAGCCGCGTGATGGGGAGCGGACTGCTGCGCGGCCCCGGCGAGTACGACGTCGTGCTCGACGTTCTCGGCGTCCAGTCGAGGCCGGCTCGCGTCACCCTCACCGTCGTCTGACGACGCCAGGCGGCGTCAGCCGCAGACCTGTCCGCGCGCCCACTCCACCCACTCGAGGTACCGCGTCGGGTGGACGAGCGGGACCGTGTCAGCGGCCGCGATTCGGCGTGCCGACTCCGCTTTGCGGCGAACGTCTTCGATCCTGTCCCGATCGTCTTGCGTACCGCTCGACGCACGACGGTTAGTCGTCGCTGTCCTGCGGGAACACACGTCATGGCCGAGGTCCCGCAGCCCGAGCAGGCCGCTCATTCCATCGCCTCCTCTACGAGCCGGGCGAGAACGCGGTCCGGCGCACCGTCCTGCTGACGTCGAGCACCCGGTTGGGGGCCTGCGATAGTTCGCCGGATGCCGGGGATGCAGCCGCGGGAAGTCTACGAACTGACGGGGGTGAGCGACGTCCGCCTGCGGCCCGACGGAGGCGAGGTCGCGTTCGTCGTGTGGTCGATCGACGCCGAGGCGAACGAATACCGGCAGTCGATCTGGCTCGCGCCCACGGACCGGTCGGCGCCGCCGCGGCAGTTCACCGCCGGGCCGAACGACGCGCAGCCGCGGTGGTCGCCGGACGGGACGCGGCTCGCATTCGTCTCGAAGCGGGACGGCGACAAGCGCCAGCTCCACGTCATTCCCGTCGGGGGCGGCGAGCCGCGGAGGCTGACCGCGCTGAAGGACGACGTGGGCGAGCCCGCATGGTCGCCGGACGGCTCTCGCATCGCCTTCACGGCGCGCGTACCGGACGACGCCTACGCGGAGGAGGACGAGTCGCGCCGCGCGCCGCGCCGCTTCAGGCGGCTCCGGTACAAGCTCGACAACGTCGGCTGGACGGGCGCCCGGCGACGGCACGTCTTCGTCGTCGGCGCCGACGGAGGGTCAGACCCGGTTCAGCTCACCGACGGCGACTTCGAGCACGCGGACCCCGCCTGGTCGCCCGACGGCTCGCGCGTCGCGTTCTCGTCCTCGCGCGGTGAGGACTGGGACATCGAGCTCGCGGGCGACGTCTACGTGGTCGGCGCCGGCGGAGGCGCCGTCGAGCGGATCACCGACGGCGACGGCGTCTACCACGCGCCCGCCTTCTCGCCCGACGGACAGCTGCTCGCGTGCAAGTGGACGCCCGGCGGCTACGACGCGCCGCGCCACGGCCAGATCGCCGTCGTCGACGCTGCGAACGGCTCGGGCCGCCGCGTCCTGACGCAGTCGCTCGACCGCACGTGCGACCCGTACCCCGAGCTGCGAGAGCCGATCTGGGACGGGAGGCGGATCGTCTTCTCGATCGAGGACCGCGGCAGCATCCACCTCTATGCCGTCTCGCCCGGCGGGGTCGACCCCGAGCTCCTGCTCGGCGAGGAGCAGAACCTGCACGGCTACGACGCAGCTGCCGGACGCGTCGCCTACAGCGCCTCGACGGCCACGGCGCTGGCGGAGCTCCACGTCGACGGAATGCGGCTGACCGAGGCGGGTTCGGCCTTCGCCGCGGGGCGCGAGCTCGTCGAGTCCGAGCGGTTCACGGCGGTGTCCGAGGACGGGTCGGAGGTCGACGCATGGGTCGTCCGGCCCGCAGGCTTCGAGGAAGGGGTCCGCTACCCGCTGCTGCTGAGCATCCACGGCGGCCCGTTCGCGCAGTACTCGACTGGCTTCTTCGACGAGTTCCAGATCGCCGCGGCCGGGGGCTACGCCGTCGTGTACTCGAACCCGCGCGGTTCGTCCGGTTACAGCGAGGCGTGGGGGCGCGCGATTCGCGGCGCCGACGGCGGGCCCGGCTGGGGCAGCGTCGACTACGCCGACCTGATGGCGGTGACGGACGAGGCGCTGCGCCGGTTCGACTTCGTCGATCCCGAGCGCCTCGGCGTCCTCGGCGGCTCGTACGGCGGCTTCATGACGACGTGGATCGTCGGCCACACGAATCGGTTCCGGGCGGCGTGCTCCGAGCGCGCGCTCAACCACTTCGTCTCCTTCCACGGCTCGGGCGACATCGGGTGGTTCTTCAAGGCCTATTTCGGCGAGTTCGTGCACGACGACGTCGACGCGTACCTCGAGCGGTCGCCGTGGTCGTATGCGAAGCAGATCGAGACGCCGCTCCTGATCCTCCACTCGGAGAACGACCTGCGCTGCAACGTCGAGCAGGCCGAGCAGCTGTTCACGACACTGCGCCTCCTGCGGCGCGACGTCGAGCTCGTCCGCTTCCCCGGTGAGAGCCACGAGCTGTCGCGGTCCGGGAACCCGGCGCATCGCGTGCAGCGGTTCCAGGTTCTGCTCGACTGGTTCGACCGCCACCTGAAGGTTCCCGCCGTGTCGTAGTTGCGGCCCCGGGGTACACGGCCGCAACCACCCACGACAGGGAGGCATCACATGAGCGACGGCGACAAGGACAGCGCCCTCGAGCGCGACTGGGAGCAGACCAAGTCGGACCTGCCGGGCCTGGATGGCGAGGATCTCGACCAGGACGTGGACGACACCGTGAAGCAGGCGACCGGCCGCGAGTCGACGCCGCCCGAGGGCGTCCCCAACCGGGACTGACCTCGCGAGGACGCGGAGCCCCGGCATGCCACCGGGGCTCCTTCCGCGTCCGCAGATCGAAGGCGCTCGAAGGCTACGCCTCGCGGCGCCGCCCGCTCGCCAGTGCCTCGCGCTGGTCCGGCGCAAGCCGCTCGGCCGGGACGATCGCGACGCGCGCCTTCGTCCGCGCGCGCAGGGTCGCCGTCCGCTTGCCGCCCTCGAGCGAGGCGCGCTCGCCGAGCATCGTCCCCGGTCCCATCTCGGCGACGGGCTCGCCGTCGACCTCGACCCCGAGGACGCCGTCGAGCAGGAGGTAGACGTCCGAGCCCTCGTCGCCCTGCTCGACCAGAACGTCGCCCTCGTCCAGCTTCCGGCGCTTCAGGTTCTCGCCTCCGCCGAGCACGTCGCGCGAGAGCTCGCGCTCGAGCGCCGACTCGGCCGCCGCGACGACAGCCGGCGAGTCCTCGTCGCCCCACGGAGTCCGGTCGGTGTGGGACTCGCGGTACCACGTCTTGAAGTCGACCGTTCCGCTCTTGTGCGCCAGCTCCCCGTCGTTGCCGTAGATCCAGTGGCGCGGGAACGGGCTCGCGCCCACGAGCTCGTGCTCGACCGTCCCGTCGGCGCGGATCGTCAGCGCGAGCGTCGTCCATGCGGTCGCCGAGCGAACCTGGAAGAAGGGCTTGCCGCTCACGCGCCGCGGCGCGGGGAAGCCTGCGCGGCCGCCGACGGTTTGGACGAAGCGAACCCGGTCGCCCGACACCTCCGGTTCGCCCCGCAGGATCTCGAACGCCACGCCGGGGACGACGATCGCCTTCGGGCCGAGGCGGAAGGTCGTCGAACCGACGAGCCCGCCGCCGTCGTAGCCGCAATCGACGATCTTGCCGTCCTCCACCTCGATCCAGCCGCGAAGGAGGTTCGCCTCGCGGAACCGGTCCTCGTCGCGCAGCCGCTCGAGGTCGCCGTCGGCGATGCGGTCCGGCGGCGGCTCGTCGTAGTGGCCGATTCCGAGCTCGAACGGGAGCTTCGGCATCCCCTCGATCGCCTCCGACGGAATCCACGAGATCGCGGTGACAGAACCCTCGAAGCGCATCAGTCCCCCTTTGCCGGCTCGCCGCAGTGAGCGGATTCAACCTGCGCAGACGCGCCGACGCAACCCCGGTCGGAGGTCGCGCGGCGGCAGGCGCCGCCGAGCCTGCCCGGCCGTGATCGTGCGCGCATGATCACGGCGGGCGCGTGCAGGCGTTCGACGAGGCGCGTGACGACGTCCAGACGGTGACCAGCTACGGCGACTCCGCGCACGAGTTGATCGACGCGGTCGTCCTGCGCCGCGCGCGGACACACGCCGACGAGCGCTGGGCCCCACGTCGGAGGCTGTGACGTACGCCTACTTCATGACCTTGCGCCCGGGCGCCGTCCGCGGCTGGTCGGTCCACCTGCGGCAGGCCGGCCTGCTCTTCCTCGCGTCGGGCGCGGTGAACGTCGCGCTGTACGACGGCCGCGAGGACTCATCGTCGCTCGGGCGCGTGAACGTCTTCTTCCTCGGCACACCCACGAGCGCTCGTCCGCGCGTGCCCTGGGGCAACCTGCCCCAGAACATCGGCAGCCAGTCGCTGCCGAACAATCGCGGGGTCGCACTCGCCCGCGGCGAGTACGTCGCCTACCTCGGCCACGACGACCTCTGGCTGCCGACGCACCTCGCTCACCTCGTGAGCGCGCTCCAGCAGTCGCGCGCCGGGCTCGCCTGGAGCTCAGTCGAGGCGATCGGCCCGCCGGGGAGCAACGTGAGACGCGTCACGGGCCTCCGGCGGAAGCCTCCTTCGGCGGTGCTGCACCGTCGCGACGTCGTCGAGGTGGTCGGTGGCTGGCGGCATTAGAGGGAACCTCGTCGTGCCCCCGGACACGGAGTTCGTCGACCGCGTCGTCCCCGGTTCGGCGTGGCGTACTCCGGCGCGCTGACCGTCTGCAAGTTCCCCTCCGCGATGCGCAAGAACAGCTACCGCGAGCGCCGGGACGACGAGCAGCGCCGGTACGTCGACCGGATCTCGCGCGAGCGTGCCTTCGTGGAGCGCGATTTGCTCGCGGACCCATGGCTTCGGCTCAGGCGCGCGCCCCCGTCGCTGCCCGAGCTGGATCCGGTCCCGAAGGTCGTCCCGCCCGGTTGGCACGTGACGCAGTGGCGGCGCGTCCGCGGGCTGCCGGACGAGCCCGCCGCCTGAGGGCTGCGCGTGCGGCTACGGGAGCAGCCCGAGCCAGCGTGCGGCGCCAGGCAGCTGCACCGTCCCGAACGCCTGGGAGTGGCTCCAGAAGCCGGTGAACGACTCGACGCGGCCGCGCGGTCGCAGCGTCTTCAACTCGCGGAAGTAATGCGCCGACTGGTGGATCTGGTCCTGGACGACCGCGTCGGCGAGGCTCCACCAGATCTGGAGCGGCACGCCCGAGCGCGCGACGTTCCGGATCCAGTGCGTCGGGCTGCGCAGGACGTATGCCGCCGGGTTTGTCCTGGGCGTTCCGCCGACCTCGACGCGTGCGAGCGCCTGCAGACCGCGCGTCCGGTTGCTGAGCGCGAAGTCCGCGTAGCGGCGGAGGAAGTTCGTCACCGAGTCGATTGCGACCGCGCCCGCCAGCAGTTGCGGGTGCTGCCCGAGTAGGAGAAGCGTCTCCTGCCCGCCCATGCTCCCGCCGACGGCGTAGATCCTGCGGCGGTCGATCCGGAGCCAGGGAACGCTCGCGTGGAGGATGTCCGGCATGCGCGCGAGGTCGGAGATCTGCCCCGGAAAGCCCCACGAGTGGAGCGGCAGCCGCCGTCCCATACCCGCCGGGCAGATCACGGCGAACCGTCCGCGAGCCGGCAGCCCGCCCCAGGAGCGAGCGTTGGTGACAGCGCGAACTCCGCGCCCATGCGGCGAGATGACGAGCGGCAGCGGCGGCGACCGACGCCCGGGCCCGAACTCCGCCGGCGCGACGAGGATCGCACCCCGCCAGACCCGGTTGTGCGCGCGGTAGCGGATCGACGTCAGCCGGACGGCGTCGCTCATGCGACTCTGGCCGCTTGGCGCGCGGCCGCCGCGCGCGCAAGCTCGTCGGCGCGCTGGTTGAAACGCTCGTGCTCGTCAGAAGCGCGGCCGCGCGCGTCCGCGTGGCCG
>Ga0126312_10002271_pt1 | contig 12827 bp, 11 predicted proteins | sample Plot104A_FD_92537 | JGI IMG/M metagenome (GOLD analysis project Ga0126312, IMG submission 92537) | Serpentine soil microbial communities from UC McLaughlin Reserve, CA, USA - Plot104A | ecosystem: Environmental > Terrestrial > Soil > Grasslands | place: USA: UC McLaughlin Reserve, Lake County...
GGGATCTAAAGTTCCGACCATTCGATGATGGCTCCCGCATTGCGCTTGGTCCCCGAACCCAAGTCGTACAGCCAAGGCCAAACTGATTCAATAGCCGGATCCCAGACCCAGATAACTGAGGCATGCCTGATTCTGCTCGATAAAGATCGCGGGCGCATCAGCACTTAAGGAGCAACTCTGGGTCTCGATCGTGGGATTCCCCTCAAGGAGACTCAGCACCGAGACCTTTACGCCTCTGAGGTCCGCCTGGGCGTTGTAAAGCGCGGCACCTTGCAGATTTGCCTGATCCATTTTCACCTGGACCCTGTCGATGCGGCCCAGGAGCAGTTCGGGCGGAAAGTTCGAGGAAACCTCGACATCGGGCTTGGTCGGTGTCCCAAAGGCCGTTTGCAGCCTCCACGCGAGTAAGCTCTCGATCGCGAGCGGAAGTACCAGGTAGAGGAAGAGCCCTACCAAGACCAAAAGGACCACCAGTTTCCTCCAACGCCCCCTCAATGCGCCGGAGCCCCACAAGCTCCTCCTGCCGACCTCTCGTCGTGGTGGCGGGGGTGGCGGAGGCACCGGTCTATCTGCCTCCGGGGTAGGAATCCTCGCGGCCCGATGAACCGGCATTCCGCAGTTTGAACAGAATTGGTCTTCCGGCTGTAACTCGTGTCCGCAGTTGCTGCAGTACCTCTCCGGCCCCTCAACCATGCTTTCCTACCCCTTTTTGTCTGCTGTGAGGCGGGGGTCGACGAAGACCGCCTCCTCACAAACGTATGATACAGAGCTTACCCTGTGCAACGAGGACAGCGCAACTGTTAGCCCGGTCCGAAGTGTAGGGCAGGGAGCTAGAATGGCCCTCCCCTCAGACCACGCCGCCTCGAATGCACGACCACCATAGACTTGTCTACCAGGTGCGTGAGTAAGTCCAGACCCTTACCTTCCTCGATGCCATTCCCGGAGCACACCGCCTCCGCTGCCTCCAACGTCCAGCCTCCGAAGAACACCGACAATCGAGCGAGCAGCATTCGCTCCGGCTCGGAGAGCAGCTCGTAGCTTCACTGAGGCGTAGCCCTCACCGTCCTCTGGCGGGGGCTGACCGTGCGACCGCCACCCGCCAACAACCTCGATGAGTCCTCCAGATCTGCCCCACCGAGAGCACCTTCACCCTGGCCGCAGCAAGCTCTATGGCCGAGGCATCCCGTCCAGCCGGTAGCAGATCTGCGAGATGGCCACGGCGTTGCGCTCGTGGAGGACGAAGGAAGGCTCGGCCGCTATGGCCCGCTCGACGAACAGGCGCACTGACTCGTAGCCGAGCAAGCCCTCTGCGGAGGGCAGGCGCAACCGCGCTAGAAGCCAGCGGCGCGGCGGAGGTCATCGGCCCGCGAGGTCTCCTCCCAGGTGAACCCCGGCTCGCGCCGACCGAAGTGGCCGTAAGCGGCGGTGCGTGCGAAGTTAGGCTCCCTGAGCTGCAAGTCGCGGATGATGGCGCCAGGCCTGAGGTCGAAGTGCTCCTGGACCAGCGCACCCAGGGTCGCCGGGTCCACCCTTGCGGTGCCGAACGTCTCGACCATTACGCTGACGGGGTGGGCGATGCCGATCGCGTAGGCCACCTGCACCAAACACCGGCCTGCGAGGCCCGCCGCCACGAGGTTCTTCGCGACCCACCTTGCGGCATAAGAGGCCGAGCGGTCGACCTTCGTTGCGTCCTTGCCGGAGAAGGCGCCCCCGCCGTGCGGGGCCGAACCCCCGTACGTATCCACGATGATCTTGCGTCCCGTAAGGCCAGTGTCGCCCTGCGGCCCACCCGTTACGAACCTGCCCGTGGGGTTGACCATGATCTCTGTTGTGCCAGGGTCGAAAAACTCCTCGGGCATTACGGGGCCGATGACCGCTTCGAGGAGGTCGCCCCTTATGTGGGCCTCCATCCCGTCGCGATGCTGGGCGGAGATCAGGATCTTCTCGATCCCGACAGGCCTATCTCCCTCATAGCGCACGGTAACCTGGCTCTTGCCGTCGGGCCTGAGGTAGCCCAGGACGCCGCTCTTGCGAACGTCAGAGAGACGGCGGGTCAGGGCGTGGGCCAGCGTGATCGGGAGCGGCATCAACTCCTCGGTCTCTTCGCAGGCGTAGCCGAACATCATCCCCTGGTCGCCGGCCCCTATCTCGTCCAGATCCTCGTTATCCACCCCCCTGGCGATGTCTGCGGATTGCGGGTCAATGGAGACGATCACCCCGCAGGTCTCGGCGTCAAAGCCGAATTTGGCCCTGGTGTAGCCGATCCGCGAGACCTTCTCCCTTACCAGGGTAGGGATATCCACGTAGGTGGAGGTCGTTATCTCTCCTGCTACAACGACGAGCCCCGTGGTCACGAGCGTCTCGCAGGCCACCCTGCTCATGGGATCGTCGGCGAGCGCGGCGTCTAGGATGGTGTCGGAGATCTGGTCGGCTATCTTGTCGGGGTGGCCCTCGGTGACGGACTCCGAGGTAAAGAGGTGGGAGGCTCTCAGTTTCTGATCGTCGGCCGCGTTCCAGGTGGTCTGGCCTGCCGCTCTCTCCACCATCTATCTCTCCCCGTCCATCTCCGCCATCAAACGGTCCAGGATGACGCGGGCCACCTCTTCTTTGGAGGCCCGGGGGACGAAACGCTCCTTCTCGCGGTCGACGACGTAGACCTCATTCTCGGCGGCGCCGAACCCTACGCCTGCTTTCGAGATATCATTGCCCACCACTAGATTGGCTCCCTTGCTCTCGAGCTTCTCGCGGGCGTCGGCTACAGGGTCCCCGTGCGTCGCCGCGAATCCTACCACAAAGAGGTCAGGATACCGCTCCCTGACGGCCCCTAGTATGTCGGCCGTGGGAGCGAGCTTCAGGCTCGTCGTCGCCGAGCTGCGCCGGATCTTCTCCCTTACCGGCGAGGCTGGCGTGAAGTCGGAGACCGCCGCAGCCATAACGAGCGCGTCCGCGTCCGCGGCCCGTTCCAGGACCACCCCTCGCAGCTGCTCCACTGTTTCGACCGCGTGGTGCTCGGTCCCTGGTTCGACCTTGTCTACGTTGGCGGCTACCACGGTCACATCGGCGCCGAGCCGCAGAGCTACGCGGGCCACGGCGAGTCCCATCTTGCCTGAGGAACGGTTCCCGATAAAACGCACGCTGTCTATGGGCTCCCGCGTGCCACCCGCCGTCACGAGCAGCCGCAGCCCGCTCATCGGGCCACCGAGACTACCGAGCAACCCGGCTACTATCTCTCCCGCGGAGGCCATGCGGCCCTCCTGCCCCTCGATAATGCGGCTGCCATCTTCCCGGAGGAGTGCCAGGTTCTCTCGCACGGCGGGATGGCGGACCGTGTCAGCGTCGAGATCCGGGGCGATGATGGTGCTCGCTGAGAGGTCGGCCTCGAGGCCGTGGACAAGCCTGGCGATGGTGTCCGCGGGTGCCGGGGCGAAGAGCACCGCCGCAGGGTTTTCCGAGGGCTCTAGTACCAGGGCCACATCACGGAAGGCTGCGGGGCCGACGAAGTGCCGAGCTTTGTGGCCGAGGATCACCTCCACCATGTTGCCTGCCCCGGCTATCTCTCCGGCCGCAGCGGGGATCGCCAGGGCTCCAGGAGAAGCACCGATGGAGATGAGGATCAAGGAGTTGAGGCTTGCGCGCCTGTGTCAGGCCGCGCCCTCATCGCCCGGGACGTCGGAGTCGATGTCGGTCTCCTGGGGCACACCGGCGGGCGGGCCGATGAACTCGTCGGCATCCGCGGCCCCGACTTCTTCGTCCATCTCCTCAGCCGGTTGCCGGAAGGAGACGTCCAGCTTGTCCTGGCGCAACTCCTCGATGGCGATGGTAAGCGGATGCTGGGAACGGGTGTGGACCTGGGGGCCGGGGATGCCGAGGGCATCGTTGAGGCCGAGGGTCGAGGTGTACTCGTTGATCTGACGCGCCCTCTTGGCGCTGGCCACGGCGAGGCCGTAGCGAGAGTCCACCTTGTCCAGCAGCTCGTCTATCTTAAGGTCGTGCAGCATCTCTGCCTCCTCTTACTATCGACTCCATTATCTCGATCATGTCCTTACGGGCCCTCTCGCGGTCTTCGTTTACGACCTCGTGATCGAACTCATCAGCGGCCGCAACCTCCCCTACGGCGGTCGCGAGCCGGCTCTTTAGGGCCTCCTCTGTCTCGGTAGCCCTCCCCGTGAGCCTGCGGCGGGTCTCCTCCAACGAAGGGGCCCGGACGAAGACCATCACGGCGTCGGGCCGTTTTTCCTGCACCTGCCTCGCGCCCTGGAGCTCCAACTCGAGGATCACGGACTTTCCCGCCTTTAGAGACTCCTCGACCTTCCGCTCGGGCGTCCCGTAGAGGTTACCAGAGTACTCGGCCCATTCCAGAAAGCGACCCTCCTCGATCCACCGCTCGAACTCTTTGCGGGAGAGGAAGATGTAATCTACACCATCTTCTTCGCCCGGACGCGGCTTCCTGGTCGTCGCGGAGACGGAGTAAGCAAGCTCGGGGACAGCCTGAAGAGAGGCCTTTATCAACGTCGACTTTCCTGCTCCGGAGGGACCGGAGACGACGATCAGCCTTCCTCGCACCCTAGAGCCCTGATCAAACGGTCCCTCTGCCCATGCGTAAGCCCCACGAGGGTCTTGGAGCGGCTTATGCCCGCCTCCCTCATGACCCGCGTGACCTTGATGCGGCCCATACCCCTGACCGCGAGGAGCATCTCCTCGACCTTGGCACCCCTCAACTCCTCGGAAGGGTCCATGAGAAGGTCGTAGATCTTCAAGTCGCCGCTCTTGAGGTCGCGCTTGGTCGCGGCCCTGGCGAAACGTACCCTGTTGGCCTCCTCGAGCGCGTCTCTGCGTTCGTCGGCCGTGCGTTCTGGTGCCCGCCTCAACATCAACGGGTCAGTATATCATTGGCTCCTATCGCCCGTCGCCGCGGTATGAACGGCTCCGGTCAGCTCCGCGGCGCTTAGACCACTTTCCCTGAGGTAGGCCGTGAACTCGTCGAGGATCTCGCGCGGGTCCCTCACGAAGCTCGCCGTGCCCACCTGGACCGCCGTCGCGCCCGCCAGCATGAACTCGGCCACGTCTATGCCGCTGACCACCCCGCCGCTCCCTACCACGGGTACGCCGACCACGCCTGATACGTCGTATACGGCCCGGAGTGCAACGGGCTTTATCGCGGGACCGGAGAGGCCGCCCCGCACCAGCACCTTTCGCGCGCGGGCGTCTACGGCGAGCGCAGGGATCGTGTTTATGAGGGTCAGCCCGTCTGCACCAGCTTCCTCGGCGGCGCGGGCATTCTCCACGAGCCCTTCGTTGGTGAGCTTCGCCAGGATGGGTTTGCCGGGAACGGCGGAGCGGCAGACGGCGATCACTTCCTCGACCGACGACGGTCCTGCGCAGAAGGCCAGGCCGCCGCACTCTACGTTCGGGCAGGAGAGGTTCAGCTCGACCGCGGAGATGCGATCGTCGCCCGCAAGACGCTCGCAGAGGGAGGCGAAGTCGTCGACGGTATCGCCGGCTACCGAGACGAGGAGGGGGATGCCGAGATCGAAGGCGTCCAGATCCTGCAAGAAGCGCTCGATCCCGGGGTTCTGCAGGCCGATGGAGTTGACCATTCCTGCCGGGGCCTCGGCGACGCGCGGAGGGGGATTTCCAATCCTCGCCGCAGGGGTCGTCGTCTTCGGTAGCATCGCGCCGTAGACGCCTTCGATCTCGCCGAGAGCTTCCTTGGAGAGCGTTCCCGACGCTGGCATCAGGGGAGTCCGTAGCGGGAGTCCGCAGAGCTCGACCGCGAGGTCGACCTCGCGACCTACACCTTCTTTGTGCTCGCGCACTACCATGCCAGGACCTCGGCAGGGAAAACGGGTCCTTCGACGCATGACCTGACGTAGCCGCCGCCGCGCACAGGAACCACGCACCCGTTGCACGAGCCGTTACCGCAGCCCATCCTCTCCTCCACGGAGAGCTGGCAGAGACTGTTTTTCCCTGCCGCGAGCTTGACCGCAGCGAGCATAGGGTTGGGTCCGCAGGCGTAGATGGCCCCGTAGTCGGTAAGCTTGCCTGTTGCATCGAGCACGGTGCCTTGCATCCCTGTGGAGCCGTCCATCGTCGCCACCTCGGAGCCGGGGAACTCGTGCGCCACGACCGCTGTCTTCGCGTCGGCGAAGCCGAGGAAGACGTCGTAGGGAATGCCCATGGTGTCCAGCCTTCGGCTGAGGATCTTGAGCGGCGCGACGCCGATGCCACCGCCAAGAAGTGCTGCGCGTCCTAATCCGGATTCGATCTCAAACCCCTTACCTAAGGGGGCCGTTACCTCGATGGTGGACGCGAGATCCAGGAGTGCCGTTCCGCGGCCCCGCACTTCGAACAGGAGGCTCGCTACCTCCCCGTCGTAGTCGTAGAAGGAGAAGGGACGGGCCAGGAAGGGGTCGAGGGTCACGGGGTACCCGGCGGCCCGCGCCATCACGAACTGGCCCGGATCGATGGGCGCTTGCGGCCAGCGGTAGTGGAGCAGGGTGTAGCTGCCCAGCAGTTCACGCTCTTCGATGTGAACGGTGTGGAACTTCATGCTCTGGCCGCGTAGAGGCCCTGGAGCGAATTTACCCTTCTGGTTCCGCCGCGGACCCTGGCTTCGATACCTTGCAGGGCGGCGGCGGCCCCGGCGAGGGTGGTAATGCAGGGCACCCCGTGCATGAGAGCCCGGCGCCTTATCAGGTACCCATCCGTGCGCGGCCCGCGGCCCCAGGGGGTGTTGACGATCAGGTCTACCCCGCCGGCCTCTATGAGGCCGAGCACGTCCTCGCCCAGCTCCCCTATCTTGGGCACTATCGTGACGGGCAACCCGTTGTTCTTGAGCACCTCCGCGGTCCCTTCGCTGGCGGAGATCTCGAATCCCAGGTCGGCGAAGGCCCTTGCTATGAGGACGACGGCCCGCTTCTCGCGGTTGGCGACGGAGATGTAGACCCTCCCCGAGACGGGAAGCTCCTGTCCTGCTGCGGTGAGCGCCTTGGCGAAGGCGCCGCCGAAGGTGCGGTCTATCCCCATCGCCTCACCCGTGGAGCGCATCTCCGGTCCGAGTAGAGGGTCCACGTCGGCGAACCTGTCGAACGGGAAGACGGGCACCTTGACGGAGAAGTGCCCGTTGGTGGAAGCCCGCAGGGACATGTCCCCGAGCTTCTCCCCGAGGAGGACGCGGGTCGCTAGCTTGGCCAGCGGCACGCCCGTGGCTTTGGAGATGAAGGGCACGGTACGCGAGGCGCGGGGGTTGCACTCGATCACCATCACGTCGTCGCCCCGCACGACGAACTGCACGTTCATGAGCCCTACGACACCGACGGAGAGGGCCAGCCGTCTTGTGTAGTCCTCTATCCTCTGCAAAAGACCACGGTGGATCGTGATCGGGGGCGTTACGCAGGCGGAGTCCCCAGAATGAACGCCGGCCTCCTCGACGTGCTCCATGATGCCTCCGACGTAGACGTCCTGCCCGTCCGAGACAGCATCCACATCGACCTCGGTGTAGTCCTCCATGAACTTGTCGATCAGGGTCGGATGCCCTGGACCAGCGCCGGCGCTGGTCCTGAGGTAGAGGTCGAGGTCCTCGTCGTTGTAGACGATCTCCATCCTGCGTCCGCCGAGGACGTAGGATGGCCGCACGACGACCGGATACCCGAGCTCGCGCGCCACCTCTCGCGCCTCCTCGGCAGTCGATGCTGTCCCGAACCTGGGGTGCGGGATACCGAGCTCCGCGAGGAGCCGTCCGAACCTGGAGCGGTCCTCCGCGAGATCTATGGCCTCGGGCGAGGTGCCGAGGATTCGCGCTCCCGCCTCCTCCAGCTCGTGCGCGAGCTTCAAGGGGCTCTGGCCGCCGAACTGCAGGATCACACCTTCCGGCTCTTCACGCCTTATGACCTCGAGCACGTGTTCTGCGGTGAGCGGCTCGAAGTACAGGCGGGTAGACGTATCATAGTCGGTGGAGACGGTCTCCGGATTGGAGTTGACCATCACCGCGTCGTAGCCGCTCTCCGCCAGGGCATAACTGGCGTGGACGCAGGCGTAGTCGAACTCTATACCCTGGCCGATGCGGTTGGGACCGCTGCCAAGCACGACGACGGAAGCGTTCTCCTCTCGCCTGACCTCGTCCTCCTCCTCATAGGTCGAGTAGTAGTAAGGTGTGCGTGCAGGGAACTCACCGGCACAGGTGTCGACGGATTTGTAGGTCGGCGAGATACCGAGGGCCCGTCTCACGCCCCGCACCACCTCCACCGAAGATCCCGACGCCGTGGCGATGGTCTCGTCGGTCAGCCCGACCCTCTTGAGCTCTCGCAGGTCCTCCACACCGAAAGGCTCGGAGACGGAGCTTTCCGCAGCAACGATCCTGGCTATGGAAGCGATAAAGAAAGGGTCTATGGACGTACGATCTGAGATCTCTGGTATGTCCATCCCCGCTCGCAGGGCGTCGAAGATGGCGAAGACGCGGTACGGGCTCGGCTCGTCGAGGCCGGCATGCACGTCCTGGGCGTCGACCTCCAGCGAGGCCATGGCCTTCATCAGGCTCTCCGTGAACGTCCTCCCTATGGCCATGACCTCGCCAACCGAGTGCATCCTGGTCGTGAGGGTGGGCGCAGCGCCAGGGAACTTCTCGAACGCGAAGCGGGGTACTTTGGTCACCACGTAGTCGAGCGCCGGCTCGAACGAGGCAGGCGTCGCCCGCGTAATGTCGTTCGGGATCTCATCGAGCGAGTAACCGACCGCCAGCTTCGCCGCTATCTTGGCGATCGGAAAACCCGTCGCCTTGCTCGCCAGCGCGCTCGAGCGGCTCACCCGCGGGTTCATCTCGATCACGTAGTACTCCTCACCCTCCGGGTCGACCGCAAACTGGATGTTGGAGCCTCCAGTGGAGACCCCGATCTCTCGTATTATGCATAAAGATGCGGAACGGAGGGTCTGATACTGACGGTCGGAGAGGGTCTGGGCGGGGGCTACGGTTATGGAGTCGCCGGTGTGGACGCCCATGGGGTCTACGTTCTCAATGGAGCAGATCACGACGACGTTGTCGGCGAGGTCGCGCATGACCTCGAGCTCGAACTCCTTCCATCCTGCTATGCTCTTTTCGACGAGCGCGCTCCCCACGGGGCTGGCGTCGAGGCCTTCGGTAATGGCGCGGCGGAGACTTCTGCGGTCGGTTGCCGTGGCCCCTCCCTGGCCGCCGAGGGTGAAGCTCGGGCGGATGATGAGAGGGAAGCCGATCTGTGATGCGAGATCCTCGGCTTCGGCGAGGTTGCGGACCGTGCGGCTGGGGGGCACTTTCAGGCCGATGCGGCGCATGGCCTCGGAGAAGAGCTGGCGGTCCTCGGCCTTGTGTATCGACGGTATAGAGGCTCCGAGGAGCTCCACGTCGAGGTCGTCGAGGATGCCCGTCTCGTTGAGTTCGACGGCCAGGTTGAGTGCGGTCTGGCCTCCCAGGGTGGGGAGCAGGGCGTCCGGACGTTCGCGACGCAGTATCTCGGTGACGGTCTGCAGCGTCAGGGGTTCGACGTAGGTTGCGTCCGCGACCTCGGGGTCCGTCATTATGGTCGCCGGGTTGGAGTTTACGAGGATGACGCGGTAACCCTCGTCGCGCAGGGCGCGGCAGGCCTGGGTGCCCGAGTAGTCGAACTCCGCGGCCTGCCCGATCACGATCGGACCCGAGCCGATGATCAGGACGCTCGAGATGTCGTCGCGCCGCGGCACGCTAGGCCCGCACCTTCTCTGAGATACTGTTCACGAACTCCTCGAAGAGGTAGCCCGAGTCCCTCGGGCCGGGACTCGACTCCGGATGGTACTGCACGCTCCAGGCCCTCTGACTGGGACTGGCGATGCCTTCGACGGTGCCGTCGTAGAGGTTGCGGTGGGTCAGCTCGACGTCGTCCGAGAGCGAATCCTCGCTCACGGCGAACCCGTGGTTCTGGCTCGTTATCTCGATGCGTCCCGTCTTCAGGTTCCTGACGGGATGGTTCGCGCCGTGGTGGCCGAAGGTCATCTTGTAGGTCTCGCAACCGAGGGCGAGCCCGAGGAGCTGGTGTCCGAGGCAGATCCCGAACGTCGGAATCTCGCCGAGCAGCGGACGTAGCGAATCCACAGCCGGACCGAGAGCCGCAGGGTCGCCCGGGCCGTTAGAGAGGAAGAGGCCGTTGGGCTCTGCGGCGAGGATCTCTCCGGGGCCTACCGAGCCCGGCATGGCGAGGACGGAGGCGCCGCGGGTACGGAGCTCGCGGTAGATAGAACCCTTGACGCCGTAGTCCAGGGCGACGACGTGGCAGCGTTCCTCTCCGAAGGCAGGAAGCAAGGTCGGCTCGGCGAGCTCCGAGCTAGTGGAGGCGAGGTCGAGTCCCACCATCGAAGGGTGGGCTTTGGCCTTCTCGCGCAGGACGTCAGGGTTTGACTCTGAGGTCGAGATCACACCGCGCATAGCGCCTTTGTCCCTCAGATGACGGGTGAGGGCGCGTGTGTCGATGCCTTCCACACCAAGGATCCCGTCCTCGTCTAGAAGGTCCGCAAGAGAACGCTCGCTCGCCCAGTTGCTCGGGTGTGGCGTGTACTCACGGACGACGACGGCGGCGGCCTGGACCTTGCGTGATTCGTCGTCGCCGGGGATCACACCGTAGTTCCCGATGAGCGGGTAGGTGAAGAGCAGGATCTGGCCGCGGTAAGAAGGATCGGTGATGGTCTCCTGGTAGCCGACCATGCTCGTCGTGAAGACGACCTCGCCGGCGACCTCACCGTCCCCGGCGAAGCTCCAACCCTCGAAGGTGGCCCCATCTTCGAGGACCAGTGTCGCTCTGCTACGCACGTACTCCAAACTTCGCTCCCGTTCTATCGTGTACCAGCTCGCCGCCAACTATAGTACCCACGACCCTGCCCTTCAGCGCCCGCCCGAGATAGGGGGAGTTGGACGAGCGGCTGACGAGAGTATCCTTCTCTACCTTCCACTCCTCCGAGAGATCGACGAGCGTGAGATCGGCCGGCGCCCCGACGGCTAGGCTCCCCCCGCCACCGACCCAACGTCCGGGAGCGCAGCTCATCGCTTCGACGAGGCGGGCCAGCGAGAACCTGCCACCGAGCACCAGGTCGGTGTAGAGCGCGGCGAAGGCCGTCTCGTGGCCGAGGAAACCGGGCGCGGCCTCCTCAATTGGCAACGCTTTCTCTTCTGATGCATGGGGCGCGTGGTCCGTTGCGACGAAGTCGAGGACGCCGTCGCGCAGGGCCCGCTCGACGCCATCACGGTCGCCGTCGGGCCGGAGCGGTGGGTTGACGCGATACAGTCCGTCGAGGGTGGAGATGAGATCTTCCGTCAGCGTGAGATGGTGGGGCGTCGTGTCGGCGGTGACGTCGGCCCTGTCCCGGAAGAAGCCGACGAGGGCGGCCGAGAGGTCCGTGGAGACGTGGGTTATATGCACCTTCGCCGCCGTCTCGGCGGCGAGGATGAGGGCCGTCGCCGTGGCCGCATCCTCCGCACTGGCCGGGGAGCCCGGAAGGCCCGCGAGGGAGGCAGCCACCCCGTCGTGCGCGACGCCGGTGGCGAGCGTGTGATCCTCGCAGTGCAGGATCACGGGCAGACCCGCCGAGCGGGCGTAGAGCATACCGTTCCTGAGGACGCTCGCCGAAGCGGTCCCCAGCCCGTCGTCGGAGACGCAGAACGCTCCCGCTCTCTTGAGGAGGCGCATCTCCGTCAACCTCTCGCCGGCGAGCCCCCCATGGAGGGCCGCGGAGATATGTGCCCGCACCCTCGATTCTTCATCGATGCGGCGGACGAGCCCGCTGACCACGACGGGGCGGTCCACGATGGGATCTGTGTTCGGCATCATGACGACTTCTGTAAAGCCACCCGCTGCTGCTGCGGCAGAGCCGCTCTGTATATCCTCCTCGTCCTCGCGACCCGGCGTGCGCCAGTGGGCGTGAACGTCCACAAAGCCGGGGAAGAGGTGCAGGCCATCTGCGTCCAGCTCCCGTGGCCCACGCAGTCCCTCGCCGACCTCTGCTACACGGCCTGATGAGAGGCGTACGTCCATGATCCCGTCGAGGCGGGTAGAAGGGTCGAGCACGTGGGCCTGACGTACGATGAGTTCCTCGAGGACTTTGTGCTCCGACACTAGGCGGCGACCCTCTGGGCGGCGCCTGTCGAGAGGGCGAGTACGGCAGAACGAACACAGACCCCTGCGGCGACCTGGTTGGGGATCAGGGACGAGGCGTCGAGGACGACGTCGCCCGATATCTCTACTCCCCTGTTGACCGGGCCCGGGTGCATGACCAACGCGCCGCTCTCCAGGTGGCGCCGTGACACTCCATAGAATCTAGCGTACTCGGCGATGGAGGGTATCCGCGCGCCCGTCATCCTCTCCCTCTGGAGCCGCAGCATGTAGAGAACGTCCGCGCCCCACTCGACCGCCTCGTCCACGGAGGAGAGCACGGGCAGGCCCAGGGCATCCGGTGGCAGTAGCGTCAGGGGAGCCACCAGGGCCACGTCGATACCTGCTTGCAGAAAGCCTGGTATGACGCTGCGCGCCACCCTGCTGTGAAGTACATCGCCGACGATGGCGACGCGGCGCCCTTGGAGCTCCTCGAATCCGCCCAGCGCTTCGCACAGGGCGTACAGGTCGAGGAGGGCCTGGGTCGGATGTTGGCCGCAGCCGTCGCCGGCGTTGATCACGGGCGCTGAGGTGTGGCGGGAGGCGAGGGCCGCCGCCCCCGCAGCCTGATGCCGCAGCACGATCGCATCGGCCCCGAGGCGGTCGAGGGTGACGACGGTGTCGATGAGGGACTCGCCCTTGGCGATGGCCGAGCCCTTCTCGGAGAGTGAGATCACGTAC
>Ga0126312_10002273_pt1 | contig 12822 bp, 14 predicted proteins | sample Plot104A_FD_92537 | JGI IMG/M metagenome (GOLD analysis project Ga0126312, IMG submission 92537) | Serpentine soil microbial communities from UC McLaughlin Reserve, CA, USA - Plot104A | ecosystem: Environmental > Terrestrial > Soil > Grasslands | place: USA: UC McLaughlin Reserve, Lake County...
GCTCCCGACGAGCAGGCTGCGCAGCGCGGAAGCGTGCAACGACGGGCGTGCCTGCGCGAGCACCGCCGCAGCGCCTGCGACGGAGGCGGCTGCCGCGCTCGAGCCGTTGATCGTCGCGTAGCGCGGCGCTCCGTCGTCCACCGTTCCGACGTCGGCCGTCGCCACGCCGACGCCGGGCGCCACGAGATCCGGCTTGACGCGGCCGTCGAATGCAAGCCCTGTCGACGCGAACGTGGCGACGGTGCCGTCGGCGTCGTTCGCGACCGACTGCGGCGTCCCGAACGAGGCGCCGACGTCGGCATCGCTGCCAACCGCGTTCAGCACGCGCGCCGCGGCTGCGAGCGGCACACCCACGACGGGAACGGCGGTGTGCTCGTCGACACCGATCCCGCCGGCCGGCAACCGAGACCCGTAGAGCAGCACGGCTGCGGCACCGGCGCGCGCAGCGTTCTCGGCGACGGCCGCGGGAGCGTCGCCCGCGGGAACGAGCGCCGCCCTCCCCGCGACCAGACTGAGGCCGTCGCGCGTGAAGAACGACTCGAGACGATCGAAAGAGACGTTCGGACGCGCCAGTGCCGGGGCAGCCACCGAGAGATTGCCGGCAGGCGACTCGGAAGCGGCGCCGACGAGCGGGAGCATCCGATCGAGCGCGACGTCCAGCCCGCTGCGGAGCGTCACGCGGATCGTCGCCGCGGCCTCGCGGGTGTCCGCGGCACTGACGGTCAACGCCGCGGGCGCGCCGCCCGGGCCGGCGATGCTCCCGAAGCCCGGGCCCGCCGCGCCGTCGTTGCCGGCCGGAGCGACGACGAGCGTCTGCAGCCGCAACGCTCCGGCGACCGCGCGCGCCGCGGCGTCGTCGGCGAATCCGGCAAACGGCGCCGCGACGCCGAGCAACGCGATGCGGACGGCGTCGTGCGCGTCGCCGTCGTCGTTCGGGTCGACCGCCCGCTCGAGCCCCGCCACGAGCTGGTCGGTGCGCGCGTAGACGCCGTAGTGACCGCGAACGTCGGGCTGCCACCCGGCGACGCGGATCGGCAGCACCGAGGCGCCGGGAGCGACGCCGCCGAGAATTTCGGAGCCGTTCGCGCCGACGAGGATTCCGGCGAGCTGCGTTCCGTGCCTCTCGCGCTGCGCCGGGGCGTCCGGATTCGCGCCGGGCGTCGCGTCGCCGGTCGGGTCGACGACGTCGATGCCGCGGAGGACGCTGCCGCGCAGGAACGGGTGTGTCCGGTCGACGCCGGTGTCCAGGAGCGCGACCGTGACACCGCGCCCGTCGTAGCCGGGCAGCGCGAGGCCGGGCATCCGCGCGAGCATGTCGGCGAACCCGCCGCGCGCCATCGACGAGGTCGAGAGCGCCGTCGGATAGGCCACCCGGACCGGGTACACCCCCTGCACGGAATCATCGCGTTCGAGCAGCGCGATCGCGCGCGGGTCGAGCGCGGCCGAGAACCCGGAGAGCACGCGCGTGAAGGTGTACTCCGGTTGGATCCGAACTCCCTGCACCTCCATCCGCGAGAAGAGCAGTCGCTGCTGCGCGAGCGTGGCGCGCGTCCAGCGGCGCTCCTCACGGTCGGTTGCGTGCCCTCCCGCGGCGTCAACGCGGTCCGCGAGCGACGGCGTCTCGAGCACGACGAGCATCCGCTGCCCGACGACGACGTTCGGGCGCTGCGGCGCGCCGACGAGCCCCTGCCAGCTCGCGGGCGCGCCTGGGACGGCAGCCGACGTCGTCCCGGAGCGGCCGGCAACGACGAGGACCGTCCCGAGAGCGCCCGCGACGGCGGCGAGCAGCAGCAAGTGGCGGCCGTCAGGCCGCCGAGGCGTACGCATCCAACGCAAGGTAACGAGGATAGGCGACGGCCTCCTCGAACCTGCCGGCCGAGGCGATCATCGCCGCGTTATCGGTGCAGAGCGGCAGCGGCGCAAGCGCGGCGTCGGGAAGCGCGCGACGGAGCTCGGAGTTCGCTGCGACGCCGCCGACGACCGCGACCCGCGCGGCGCCGAGCTCCTCCGCCGCCTGCTGCGTCCGGCGCATCAGCGCCTGCACGATGGCCCGCTGGTAGCTCGCCGCAAGGTCGGCCCGATGCTCGTCCGCCGCGTCCCCGAGCTCGCGAACCTTGTAGAGCAGCGCCGTCTTCAGGCCCGAGAACGAGAAGTCGAGCCCGGGCACGCGCGCGATCGGAAAGTCGAACGCGTGCGCGTCACCGTCACGCGCGAGCCCCTCGATCGCGGCGCCGCCGGGATAGCCGAGCCCGAGCAGCCGCGCGCCCTTGTCGAAGGCCTCGCCGGCAGCGTCGTCGAGCGTCGTCCCGACGACGCGGTAGCCGCTCGTGTCCTGGACGTCGAGCAGCAGGGTGTGGCCCCCGCTCGCGAGCAGGCAGACGAACGGCGGCTCGACCGGCTCGGGCTCGAGGAACAACGACGCGACGTGACCGTGGAGATGATCGACGGGGACGAGCGGAATCCGGCGCGTCCACGCAATCGCCTTCGCCGCCTGGAGACCGACGAGGAGCGCGCCGATCAGCCCCGGCCCGTGCGTCACCGCGACCAGCTCGATGTCGTCGAGCGTTGCGTCGGCCCGCTCGAGCGCCTCCCGAACGACGGGCGAGACGAGCTCGAGGTGCCGCCGCGACGCGACCTCCGGGACGACCCCGCCGTAGCGTGCGTGCAGATCCGCCTGCGACGCGACGATGTTCGAGCGGATGTGACCGTCGCGCGTGATGACAGCGGCCGCGGTTTCGTCGCAACTCGTCTCGATGCCCAGAATCACGACGCTTCGCCCGGCGCAGGGTCCTTCCACATGATCAGCGCGTCCTCGCGGTTGTCCGTGTAGTAGCCGCGCCGGATGCCGCGCGCGCGGAAGCCGAGGTGCTCGTAGAGCTGGATCGCGCCGGTGTTGGACACGCGTACTTCGAGCGTGTAGCCGCGGTCCGCTTCGTCGCCCTCCGTCTCCTCGAACAGCCGCTCGAGCAGCGCGCTCGCGAGGCCGCGCCGACGATGGTCCGGGTCGACGGCGATGTTCATGACGTGCCACGCGTCGACGTAGCGCGAGACGATCAGGTAGCCGACGAGCGTGTCCTCGACGAATGCGCCGAGGCAGATGGAGGCGGGCTTGGCGATCTCGCCGGCGAACATCGAACGCGACCACGGCGTCGGATACGAGACACGCTCGATCTCGTCGATCGCGCCGAGGTCGGCCTGCTTGAGTCGGCGAACATCGGTCACCGTTTTCATGCGAGCATCCGGTCGGCGTCGGGGGCGCGGACGTAGATCGGGTCGACGAGCTCGGCGGCTCGGAATTCCTGCGCGAGCCGCGCGTGGAAGCGAGCCCACGGCACGTGGAGCTCGCTCGTGTCCGGCGGCACCACGGCTCCGGTGCGCTCGAGGTGCTCGCGGTACCGGACGGCGCCGTCACCGACGCACGTGCGCCCCGGCGCCTCGAACGCGGCCGCCGGCAGCGCGACCACGTCGTCTCCGGCGCGGACGAAGACCTCGCGCCGCTTCGCGTCGATGACCGGCACGACGTCCGTACCACCTTCCGCGAGCGCGTCGAGGGTCGAGACGCCCGCGACCTCGAGGTCGAGCGCGAGCGCGAGACCGCGTGCGACTGCGAGGCCGATCCGGACGCCGGTGAAGCTGCCGGGCCCGACGCCGACGACGAGCGCGTCGAGGTCGGGCGGCTCGACGCCGGCCGCGGCGAGAAGCCCGTCCGCGGCCTCGAGGACACGCAGCGGAACCGTCACCGCCTCGCCTAAGGCTTCGCCGTCCCGTACGAGCGCCGTCGTCGCCACCGACGTGGCCGTGTCAAGCGCGAGGATCAGCACCGTCGATCTCGATCAAGCGGCGATCGTCGCCACTGTGGCGGAGCTCCACACGCGCGCGCGCGGGCGGCAACGCGCCGGCCGCCGCCTCCGGCCACTCGACGAAGACGATCGCGTCGTCGAAGTACGGCTCGATGTCCCCCCACTCCGCGTGCGACAGCGACGTGAATCTGTACAGGTCGAGGTGCGATATGTCGACGTTGCCGCGGTACCGGTGGCCGATCGTGTAGGTCGGGCTCGTCACGGGCTGCTCGACGCCGAGCGCGCGCGCAGCACCGCGGACGAACGTTGTTTTCCCGGCGCCGAGCTCGCCCGAGACGGTGACGACGTCGCCAGTCCGCAGCCGTGCCGCGAGGTCGGCGGCCACGGCCTCCGTCTCGGCGGGCGAGGACGTCGCGCGAACCACAGAACGAGGCTAGTTCAAAGTCGGTGTCAGAAGAGACCGAGCTGAACCGCGAGCTCCGGCGCCTCGAGCACCGAAGTTTGTGGCTCTGAGCCACTTGCCGGGACGACCGTGCGGCCGAGCAGCTCCGGGAGCCGGCGGAAGTCCGACTCGAGCACCTCGAGCATCCGCGGCGTATAGAGGGCAGCGGCCGGGTGGTAAAGCGGGTACAGCAGGACGCTCCGGCCTCCAAGCTCGACCTCCTGCTCCTGTCCATGGACCCTCGTGATGCCCGTCGGGCGGCCGCTCAGCAGCTTGGTGGCGAAGTTGCCCAGCGTCGCGACGACCGTCGGCTCGATCAGCGAAATCTGCTTCCACAGGTGGCCCTCGCAGGCCTCGATCTCGTCCGGCATTGGATCGCGGTTCCCCGGAGGCCGGCACTTGAGCACGTTCGCGATGTAGACGTCGTCTCGCGCGAGGCCGATGCCGCCGAGCAGCTTCTCGAGCAGCTTCCCGGCCTGGCCGACGAACGGGACGCCCTGCTTGTCCTCGTGGAAGCCGGGGGCCTCGCCGACGAACATCAGGTCCGCGCCCGGGTTTCCCGAGCCGAAGACGACCTGCGTCCGCCCCTCGGCGAGCCGGCACCGCATGCACGCGGATACTGCGTCCCTGAAGGCGAGCAGCTCTGCACTCACGGCTGCCGAGTGTACGACCCCGACCGGATGAAGCTCAGCCGCAGCCGCAGGAGCCGCCGCAGCAACCGCCGCCGCCGAGCGACGGCCGCTCTTCCGCGCCGACCGACGCGAAGACCGAGAACTGCTTGCGGACGTCGGCCGAGCCGCAGTCGGGACAGTCGGACTGCCCGCCCATCGACACGAGCTCCTCGTAGTGCGCCTCGCATTCCATGCAGACGAACTCGTAGATCGGCATTGCGACAGGCTAACAATGCGGGCAATGTGGGAGCGGCTCGCACAGCGCCTCGAGGGCCGGATCGTCGCGCTCGAGCCGCTCGAGGAACGCCACGTCGAGGGATTGCGACGCGCGGCGGCGTTCCCCGAGCTCTGGAGCTGGGCGCCGATCGACGCGAGCGCGAGCTTCGACGAATGGGTGGCGTATGCGGTCGAGCAACAGACGATGCGCGAGGAGGTAGCGCTCGTGACCGTTCGCGCGGGCGCGGGCGAGGTCATCGGTTCGACGCGGTTCCTGGCGATCCGTCCCGAACACCGCTCTCTCGAGATCGGGGCGACATGGCTGACCCCGACCGCATGGCGAACGGGCGCGAACGTCGAGGCGAAGCTGCTTCAGCTCGCGCATGCGTTCGAGGTGCTCCGGTGTGTGCGAGTCGAACTGAAGACCGATGCTCGGAACGACCGCTCGCGGCGCGCGATGGAGGCGATCCCGGCTCAGTTCGAGGGGATCCACCGGCGCCACCGCATCGAGCGCTACGGCCCGCGCGACACTGCGTGGTACAGCGTCATCGAGGACGACTGGCCGGAGGTGAAGGTGAACCTCGAGACCAGGCTCGCCCGCCACCTCGGCTCGCTCTCGTCGTAGTCCACCGCTCCGGTACGCTGCGACCGCCCGGTATCCGGCAACGGAACTGGAGCCAAGGTGTTCAAGAGCGTCAACGTCATCGGCGCCGGCCGAGTCGGCTTGGCCGTCAGCGCGCGTCTTCGGGAGCGTGGCGTTGCGCTGCAGAAGGACGCGGAGCTCGTCCTGATCTGCGTGCCCGATTCCGCGATCGCGGAGGTGGCGCAGTCGACCGCGCTCGGGCCGTGGGTCGCGCACGTCAGCGGCGCGACGTCGCTGCGCGCGCTCGACCCGCACACGCGCCGGTTCGGGATCCATCCGCTGCAGACCTTCACCCGCCGACGCGGCCCGGAGCAGCTCGACGGCGCCTGGGCGGCTGTCACGGCGGGAGACGCGGACGCCCGCAGCCGTGGACACTGGCTCGCGCACACGCTCGGCCTTGCTCCGTTCGACCTGGCCGACGACGCGCGCCCGCTCTATCACGCTGGGGCCGCGATCGCGTCGAACTACCTCGTGACGCTGCACGCTGCGGCGTCGCGGCTGCTGCGCGCGGCGGCCGCGCCGCCGGACGCGCTCGTCCCGCTGATGACGCGAACCATCGAGAACGGGTTCGAGCTGACGGGGCCGATCGCCCGCGGCGACCGTGAAACCGTCGAACGTCATCTCGACGCCATCCGCGCCGAGGCGCCCGACCTCGAGCCGGTGTACGAGTCGCTCGCCGTGGCCACCGCGCGACTCTCCGCCGGCGGCGAGGCGGTCTCGTGATCGTCGAACGCACGATCTCGGGCGTTCGGCGCGAGCTCGCGGCCCCGCGCGGCTCGGTCGGGCTCGTGCCGACGATGGGAGCGCTCCACGGGGGTCACATCGCGCTCTTCGAGGCTGCCCGCAGCGAGTGCGACTGCGTCGTCGGGAGCGTGTTCGTCAACCCCGCTCAGTTCGGGGCGACGGAAGGCCTCGAGCGGTACCCGCGCGACCTCGACGCCGATGCCGCCGTGGCCGAGCGTGCAGGCGTCGACGTCATCTTCGCCCCCGACGCAGCGGAGCTCTACCCGCCGGGCTTCCAGACGTGGGTGGACGTCGAGGAGCTGTCGCGACCGCTCGAGGGCGCATTCCGCCCGGGCCACTTTCGCGCCGTCGCGACCGTGTGCCTGAAGCTCTTCAACATCGTCCGGCCGCAGCGCGCGTACTTCGGCCAGAAGGACGCGCAGCAGGCGATGGTGCTGCGACGGATGGTCGACGACCTGAACCTCGAGGTCGAGCTGCGGGTGCTTCCGACCGTCCGCGACGCGGACGGCCTCGCGCTCTCGTCGCGCAACGGCTTCCTCGGCCCCGACGACCGGCAGCGTGCGCTCGCGCTGCCGCGGGCGCTCGCGACCCGCGATCCTGCGCGCGCCGTCGAGACGCTGCACGCCGCCGGGCTCGAGCCCGACTACGTCGACATCCTGAGCGACGGCAACACGCGCGTGCTGGCCGCGGCGGTACGGGTCGGCGACACGAGATTGATCGACAACGTCCCTCTGGAAGGAGGCTTCGAATGACCACACGCCCGAGACAGCCGGGGCCGAACGCTCCTGCACCCGGGAAGCTGCCGCTGCCGGAGCTCGCCGAGATGAAGCGGCGCGGCGAGAGGATCGTGATGGTGACCGCGTACGACGCGCCAGGCGGACGGCTCGCCGACGCCGCCGGCGCCGACCTGATCCTCGTCGGCGACTCGGCGGCGATGGTCGTGCTCGGGCACGAGTCGACTGTCCCGGCCACCGTCGACGAGATGCTCGTCCTGACGCGCGCCGTCACCCGCGGCGCGCGCCGGCCCGTTGTGATCGCCGACATGCCGTTCGGGTCGTTCCAGGTGTCGGACGAGCTCGCGCTCGAGAACGCGATCCGCTTCGTGAAGGAAGGAGGCGCCGAGGCTGTCAAGCTCGAAGGCGCAGGCGCGTCGCTCTCACGGGTGCGTGCCCTGGTCGGCGCCGGTATTCCGGTCATGGGCCACATCGGGCTCACGCCGCAGTCGGCGACGATACTCGGCGGCTTCAAGGCGCAGGGCCGCACCGCAGATCGTGCCGTCCGCCTCTACGAGGACGCTCTGGCGCTCGAGGCCGCGGGCTGCTTCTCGCTCGTGCTCGAGGCCGTCCCGGCACCGGTCGCGGAGCGGATCACCGCGGCGCTCGCGATCCCGACGATCGGGATCGGCGCAGGCGCCGCCTGCGACGGTCAGGTGCTCGTGTGGCACGACCTGCTCGGACTGTACGAGGGCCGCGCGCCGCGGTTCGTGAAGCAATACGCGAACCTCGCGGACGAGATCACGCGGGCGCTCGGCTCCTACGTCGCGGAGGTTCGATCCGGCGCATTCCCCGAGACGAAGCACACGTACGCGATCCCGGATGAGGAGCTCGCGGAGTTCGACGCGGCGGTCAACGAGCAGGTGGATTTGGAGCGCGCCTAGGCCAGCCGCTCGGCGACGACGAACAGCGCCACCGGCGCCGCGGCGAGCGCGACGGTCGCGCCGGCGCGCAGCCACGACCAGGCGTGGACGGCGCGAACGCCGATCACGAGCAGCGCGAGCGCCCAGCTGACGAAGGCGAGCTGGGCCGCGTCGAAAAGCTCACCGGCCGATCCCGAATCCGAGCCGCCCGTCCGGAAGAGATCGCTGCCGAAGACGGCGAGACCCACGGGCCAGAGCGCGAACAGCGACAGCGCAACGGGCGCTGCGGCGAAGCCGACGACGTGCCTCGCCCGCTGGTACGAGCCGAGGCTCCCGAAGGCCCGCGCCGCGACGTAGACGATGCCGCCGACGAGCCAGTAGCCGCCGATCCCGTAGACCGCACCGCCGACGAACGCCCAGACCGCGATGGTGAGATTGTCGAACTCCGGATCGTCGAGGAGACGCGCGGCAACATCGGAGGCGAGCACACCCGCGATGCCGGCGAGCACACAGAGAGCAAGGAGCGGTTCCTGCCGCGCGTGCGCTGCATCGTTGTCGTCGCTCCGCAGAGCGCCGAACACTGCGCTCGGCGCCTGGAGGACGAGCAGCGTCCGTAACAGCCACGCACGTTCAGGAGACGCAGCCGGACGTGCGCGCGAGGTCACTTTGGCCTAGGCTACCGCGGCGGCAGCGACGATTTTTATGGCCACGGGGAATCGCACAAGAATGAAGGCGGCTCTGGCACTCGTGCCGATCGTGTTGGCGCTCGGCGCCTGCGGCGGGACCAGCGGGGGCGGTGGGGCCGGAGGCACCGGCGGTGGCGAGGACGTCGGTGCGGCCGAGGACGCGATCCCCGGCGAGCAGTACACACCCGAGTACCTCCAGGGGCAGTCGACGTGCACGATCCAGCCGCTCGACGTTCTGGCGCGTGACTACAGCGTCAAGCCCGAGCCCAAGCTCGTCGCACGTGCGGTCGCGAAGTCGATCGAGGCGAAAGAGGGCGAGAAGCAGGACCTCGTGTATCGCGGCTGCCTGATCGTCCTACAGGCGCCCGGCGGCTAACGACGCGTCGGCGTCTTCGCCGCGCGTGTCGTTGGCGGTTAGCGGGCGAGCAGCCCGGCAAAGCCGGGCTGCCGCCGGGAGGAATCAGGCAGATCTCGCCAGGAAGGCGAACGGGTGCTCGAATGCGTCGAGCGCCGACTCACGCGGGACTGCGCCTTCGTGCTTCTCGCCCGTCTGGTCGTCGACGACCTCGATCGAGACGGAATCGGTTTCCGGGTGCCAGCGGAGGCGAACGTCGAGGCCCCCGTTCTGCCGCCGCATCAGCTCATGAAATTCGGTCTTGGTCATGCTCTTTTCAACGATTTGCGCCGGGCGACTATTTCCGGTAACGCCGCTCGCCGCGGCCTGTGACGACGCGACGAAGAGTCACGCGGCGGCAACCTCGGCGGCCGGGAGCAGCTCGCGGAGGAACCGGCCGGTGTACGACTCGTCGACTCGCGCGACGTCCTCGGGCGTGCCCGTCGCGATCACCTCGCCGCCGGCGTCCCCGCCCTCTGGGCCCAGGTCGACGATCCAGTCCGACTGCTTGATCACGTCGAGGTTGTGCTCGATCACGAGGACCGTGTTGCCCGAGTCGACGAGGCGCTGAAGCACCTCGAGCAGCTTCTCGATGTCCGCGAAGTGGAGCCCGGTCGTCGGCTCGTCGAGGATGTAGAGCGTCTTCCCAGTCGCGACCTTGCACAGCTCTGCGGCGAGCTTCACGCGCTGCGCCTCGCCGCCGGACAGCGTGGTTGCCGGCTGGCCGAGCTTGATGTACTCGAGGCCGACGTCGTTGAGCGTCTGCAGGCGCCGCCGGAGCTTCGGGATCTTCGCGAAGAAGCGAAGCGCCTCCTCGACCGACATCCCCAGCACGTCGGAGATGTTCTTGCCCTTGAAGCGCACCTCGAGCGTCTCGCGGTTGTAGCGCGCGCCCTTGCACGTCTCGCACGGCACGTACACGTCCGGCAGGAAGTGCATCTCGATCTTGATCTGGCCGTCGCCCTTGCACGTCTCGCAGCGGCCGCCGCGGACGTTGAACGAGAAGCGGCCGGGCTTGTAGCCGCGGATCTTCGCCTCGGGCGTCAGCGAGTAGAGCTCCCGGATGTGCGTGAAGAGGTCGGTGTAGGTCGCCGGGTTCGACCGCGGCGTGCGGCCGATCGGCTTCTGGTCGATCTCGATCACTTTGTCGAAGACCTCGATCCCCTCGACGCCCTCGTGCGCGCCGGGCTTGACGCGGTGTCGGTTGAGCTTGTTCGCGAGCGCCTTGTAGACGATGTCGTTGACGAGCGTCGACTTCCCCGACCCTGAGACGCCGGTGACGCACACGAACTTGCCGACGGGGAAGTCCACATCGATTTCCTTCAGGTTGTGCTGGGACGCGCCCAGGACCGCGAACGAGCCGCGATCCTCCACCCGGCGGTCGGGAACCGCGATCTGCCGCTTGCCGGAAAGGAACCGGCCCGTCAGCGACCTGGGGTGCCGCTGCACCTTGGCCGCCGGCCCCTCGGCCACGACCTCGCCGCCGTGCTCGCCGGCGCCCGGCCCCATGTCTACGAGCCAGTCGGCCGAGCGCATCATCTGCTCGTCGTGCTCGACCACGAGGACGGTATTGCCGAGGTCGCGCAGCCGGATCAGCGTCTCGATCAGCTTGCCGTTGTCGCGCTGGTGGAGCCCGATCGAGGGCTCGTCGAGGATGTACAGCACGCCGACGAGCTGCGAGCCGATCTGCGTCGCCAACCGCAGCCGCTGCGCCTCGCCGCCCGAGAGCGTCGCGGAGGCGCGGTCCAGGTCGAGGTAACCGACGCCGACGTTGTCGAGGAACGTCAGCCGCTCGCGGATCTCCTTGATGATCCGGGCGCCGATCAGCCGCTCCGTCTCCGTGAGGTCGAGCCCCTCGAGGAAGGCCAATGCGCGCGTGACCGAGAACTGGGTGAACTCGTGAATCGACTTGTCGCCGATCGTCACCGCGAGCACCTCCGGCTTCAGCCGCGCGCCCTTGCACGCGGGGCACGGCCGGAACGACATGTACTCCTCAATCCGCTCCCGCTGCTGTGACGAGTCGGTTTCGCGGTAGCGCCGCTGGAGGCTCGGGACGATCCCCTCGAACGCGAGCATGTAGGAGCGCTTGCGGCCCATCCGGTTTCGGTACTGGACGTAGACGCGCTCGCCGCCGGTGCCGTAGAGGAAGATGTCCTGCTCCTCACGCGTGAGCTCGTCCCACGGCAGGTCGGGATCGATCTCGTAGCGGTCGCAGATCGCGTTGATGACGGCGTCGTAGAAGCCGGAGCTTCCGGTCGCCCACGGCAGCAGCGCGCCCTCCGCGATCGAGACGGATCCGTCCGGGACCATGAGGTCGGGGTCGATCTCCTGCTGCGAGCCGAGCCCGGTGCAGCGCGGGCAGGCGCCGTGCGGTGAGTTGAACGAGAAGATCCGCGGCTGAAGCTCAGGGAGCGAGACGCCGTGGTCGGGGCACGCGAAGTTCTCCGAGAAGATCATCGTCTCGCCGTCGATCACGTCGATGCCGACGAGGCCCCCCGCGAGCGCAGCGGCCGTCTCGACCGACTGCCAGAGTCGTGTCCGCAGATCCGGCTTCATCACGAGCCGGTCGACGACGACGTCGATCGAGTGCTTGAACTTCTTGTCGAGGTCGATCTCCTCCTCGAGCAGGCGCTGCTCGCCGTCCACCTTCACCCGCGTGAAGCCCTCGCGTCGCAGCTCCTCGAGCAGGTCCTTGTACTCGCCCTTCCGGTCGCGAACGACCGGCGCGTTGACGGTGAAGCGAGTCCCCTCGCGGAGCTGGAGGATCTGGTCGACGATCGCCTCCTGGCTCTGCCCCGCGATCGGCCTGCCGCAGACCGGGCAGTGCGGGCGGCCCGCGCGCGCATAGAGGAGGCGCAGGTAGTCGTAGATCTCGGTCACGGTGCCGACCGTTGAGCGCGGGTTCCGCGACGTCGTCTTCTGGTCGATGGAGATCGCTGGCGAAAGCCCGTCGATCGAGTCCACATCGGGCTTCTCCATCATCTGGAGGAACTGTCTGGCATACGCCGAGAGACTCTCGACGTAGCGGCGCTGGCCCTCGGCGTAGATCGTGTCGAACGCGAGGCTCGACTTGCCCGAGCCCGACAGCCCCGTGATGCAGATCAGGCGGTTGCGGGGCAGCCGGACGGTGACGTCCTTGAGGTTGTGCTCGCGCGCACCGTGAACGACCAGCTCGTCGGCAGCCATGAACAGGCTAGTTTAGCCGCCGACGTCGGACGGGAACGTGTGTTCGGTCGACCCTGGGGCACGTCGGCCCCGAGACGACGAGGGGGGCCGAAGCCCCCCTCGAAGAAGCCCTGCTTCGCGTCGGTCGACTAGAGGCCGAGCAGGCGGTTCAGCAGGTTGGCAAGACCACCGCCGCCGCCACCGTCGAGCGCGCCGGCGATACCGCAGAGCAGGTTCCCGAGCAGGTTGCCGGGACCGGGCTGGGCCGTGATGTTGAGGTGCACGGTGTCCAGATGCACGACCAGGCCCAGCAGGTCGAGATCCAGCGGGCCGAGGGTCAGGTCGAGGATCTGGCAGCCACCGGTGTTTCCAGCGCCTGCGAGCGGCACGAAGACGTCGTTCAGGTTGATCGGCAGAGCGGCGCC
>Ga0126312_10002274_pt1 | contig 12820 bp, 12 predicted proteins | sample Plot104A_FD_92537 | JGI IMG/M metagenome (GOLD analysis project Ga0126312, IMG submission 92537) | Serpentine soil microbial communities from UC McLaughlin Reserve, CA, USA - Plot104A | ecosystem: Environmental > Terrestrial > Soil > Grasslands | place: USA: UC McLaughlin Reserve, Lake County...
CTCGTCCTCGTTGCGAGCGTTTCCCAGCGAGAGCATCGGCTCGGGATGCGCCACCTGCTCGAACTTGTCCAGCGGCTTCATGCCGCCCGCCACGCGCTGGGTCGGGGAATCGTCGGTGCGCAGCTCGGGGTTGGCCTCCTCGATCTCGCGCAGCTCGTCCAGCAGCGCGTCGTACTCGTCGTCGCCGATCGTCGGCTCGTCGTCCACGTAGTAGCTGTGGTCGTGCTTGGCGATCTCCTCCCGGAGCTCCGCCGCCCGCTGCTCGGTGGAGGTCTTGCCCTTCGCCGGGCTCACTTCGCCGCCGCCGCGCTGCGCTTCGCGGTGCCGAGGACGTCGTCGAGGTCCCACCCGCGCACGAGCCCGAGGCCGTCGTGGTGGGTGAGGTCGAAGTGAAGGGGCGTGATCGAGACGCGGTGGCGCGCCTGCGCGGCGAGGTCGGTGCCGGGCTCGTCCTTGAACGAGGGCTCGAACCCGTAGATCCGGTAGCGGCGGCGGCCCTCGTCGTCCTCCTCGATGAGCCTCAGCTCGTCGTCGTACAGGCGCTTTCCGAGCTTCGTGACCTCGATGCCCTCGACCTCACCCGCCGGGCAGTTGACGTTTAGCAGCGTCCCCTCCTCCAGCGGGCGCGACTCGACCAGGCTCACCAGCCCTGCGCAGAGGCTCGCCGCCACCGAGAAGTCCATGCTGCCGCCGAAATGCCAGCCCATCTCGCCCTTCAGCGACTGCTGCGAGACCGCGATCGCCGGGATGCCGAGGACGATGCCCTCCAGCGCCGCGGCGACGGTCCCCGAGTAGGTCACGTCGTCGCCGAGGTTGGCGCCGTGGTTGATTCCGGAGACGATCAGGTCGGGCTTGTCGCCGATCAGCCCCAGCTCGGCGAAGCGCACGCAGTCGACGGGCGTTCCGTCGGTCGCGAACCCGGTCGCGCCGTCGTCGAAGCGCACCTCCTCCACCCACAGCGGCGAACGGGTGGTGATGCTTCGCGCTGTCGCGCTGCGATTCGAGTCGGGGGCGATGACGTACGCCTCGACGCCGTCGACCCCCTGGACCGCCCGGCGCAGGGATTGCAGCCCTTCGGCCCCGATGCCGTCGTCGTTGGTGAGCAGGACGCGCACCTGCCCGATTGTATGGAGGGCGGTTCAGCCCTCGGTCTGAGTGGCGGCCGTGCCGCCGGGCGCCGCAGCCGGCTCCTTCGGCGCCCTGATGCCGCGCAGGTACATGACCGTGAAGCCGATGGCGTAGACGATCGCGGCGATCGGCCCGGCCCCCTCCAGAGCCTCGCTCTCGGCCGCCTCGCCGAGCTCGTGCAGGCCGCCGGCGATGAGCCAGGCGGCGAACCCGATCACGAGCACGCCGGTGACGGTGAAGAAGGTACGCAGGTTCAGGCGCAGTGCCCCGCGGTAGAAGAGGACGCCGAGCACCGCCGCGGCGACGAGGCCGAGCAGCGCGGCCGTGACCGCGAGCACCGGGCCGGACTCCCCGCTCGCGGCGAAGAGGAACAGGGCGGTCTCGAGCCCCTCACGGGCGACCGCGATGAAGATGATCGAGGCGAGGGCCACGCCACCTCCGACCTCCAGCGACCGGCCGACCTGCTCACGCAGATGCCGGCCGATGGTCGCGGCCTGACGGCGCATCCAGAAGACCATCCACGTCACCACGCCGGCTGCCATCAGCATTGCCGTGCCCTCGTAGAGCGCCTCGGCGGTGCCCTCCAGCTCGCCCACGGAGGCGAACAGGATCGACCCGGCCAGGAGGCTGAAGACGACGCCGGCGCCGAGGCCCCACCAGACGGCGCGCCCGTGGCGCTCGAGGTTGCCGGTGCGCTGGAGGTAGGCGAGGACGAGGCTGACGATCAGCGCCGCCTCGAACCCCTCGCGCAAGGTGATGAAAAAGGAACCCACGAGTTAGGGGAGCCTAATAGATCGCGTCACCCGGCGCGCCGCGCCCCTGAGCTTAGTACGAAACCGACGCCAGATACAGCCCGTGTGCGGGGGCGGTCTCCCCCGCCCGCTCGCGCGGCGCGCCGTCCAGCAGGGCCCGGAAGTCGTCGAGAGAGCGGCGGCCGGCGCCGACCTCGAGCATCGTCCCCACCAGCACCCGGACCATGTTGCGCATGAAGGCATCGGCCTCGATCCACAGCTCGAGCACGGGCTCGGGCCCGAGCCCGACGCCGTCGGCCCATTCGCAGCGCAGCACGTCGCGCTCGAAGCGCACGTGCTCGGTGTCGGTCGGCGTGAACGCGGTGAAGTCGTGCGTCCCTGCGACGGCCGCCGCGCAGGCGTGAAGGTGCTCGCGCTCCAGCGGATACGGCCACCACAGCGCCCGGTCGATCTCGAACGGGCTGGCCACCGGCCCCGCGAGGACCCGGTAGCAGTAGGTGCGCGACCGGGCGCCGCGGCGGGCGTCAAAGCCCGGCTGCGCCTCGTCCACGGACCGGATCGCGATCTGCGCCGCGGTCACGGCGTCGAGCGCCCGCCGCGGGGCGTCCGGGAGGGGCCGGTCCGTCTGGAAGCTGGCGACCTGTCCCCACGCGTGCACGCCTGCGTCGGTCCGACCGGCGACGGTGAGGGCGACGGGCGCGCCCAGCAGGCGCTCCAGGCCGTGCTCGATCTCGCCCTGGACTGTGCGGAGTCCGGGCTGGGCGGCCCAGCCGGCGAACGGCGTGCCGTCGTATGCGATCTCGAGACGGTAGGTGGTCAGGAGCGCCGGATCAGACCAGCTCGAGGAAGACCATCTCGGTCGAGTCCGAGCGCCGCGGGCCGAGCTTGACGATCCGCGTGTAGCCGCCCGGGCGCTCGGCGTAGCGCGGCGCGACCTCCTCGAAGAGCTTGTGGACGATGAACTTGTCCTGTCCCAGCTCCGAGAGCGCCTGGCGGCGCGCGTGGAGGTCGCCCCGCTTGGCGAGCGTGATCAGCTTCTCGACCTTCGGCTTGACCGCCTTGGCCTTGGCCTGGCTGGTCTTGATCCGCTCGTGCTGGATGACGTCGCGCGAGAGGTTGCGCAGCAGGCTGCGCCGGTGCGCCGCGTCGCGGCTGAGCTTGTGCCTCTGCTTGGCGTGGCGCATGGGCTCAGACGCTAGCGGGACTACTCGTCTCGAAGCGAGAGGCCCAGGGCGGTCAGCGACTCCTTGACCTCCTCGGTCGAGCGCCTGCCGAAGTTGGGGATCGCATTGAGCTCCGACTCCGAGCGCTGGACGAGGTCGCCGACGGTCTGGATTCCCGCCCGCTTGAGGCAGTTGTAGGCGCGGACCCCGATCTCGAGCTCCTCGATCAGCCGATCGTCGCCCTCCACCGCGGGCGCCGCCGGCAGGCCGGCGGCATCGGGGGCAGCGACGCCATTTAGGGCGGTCAGCTCCTCGACGCGGTCGGCGTCCGTGAAGATCGCCAGCGACTTGATCAGCAGCTCGGCCGCCTCGCGCAGGGCGCTGGCGGGCTCGATCGACCCGTCGGTCTCGATCTCCAGCGCGAGCTTGTCGAAGTCGGTGCGCTGGCCGACGCGAGCGGAGTCCACCGAGTAGGCGGTGCGCCGGATCGGCGAGAAGATCGAGTCGATCGGGATCACCCCGATCGCCTGGTCCTCGGTCTTGTTGTCCTCGGCGGGCGAGTAGCCGCGGCCGCGGCCGATCGAGAGGTACATCTCGAGCTTCGTCCGCTTCTCGAGGGTCGCGATCGGGGCCTCGGGGTTCAGGATCTCGACCCCGGCGGGGAGGTCGATGTCCTTCGCCTTCACGTCGCCGGGGCCGGTGGCGACCAGCGGCGCCTCGACCTCGTCGGCGTCCGTGTGCATGCGGACGACGACGTCCTTGAGATTCAGGACGATGTCGGTGACGTCCTCCTTGACCCCGGGGACCGTGGAGAACTCGTGGGCGACCCCCTCGATGCGCACGCTCTTGATGGCGGCGCCGCCGAGCGAGGAGAGCAGCACGCGACGCAGGCTGTTGCCGAACGTGTAGCCGAAGCCCTTGTCGAGGGGCTCGATGGTGAACGTGCCGCGGTTGTCGTCCACGTCCTCCTTGCTGATCTTCGGGATCTGGAACTCGGGCAGGGTGGTCATTGATTCCTCTCGTTGCAGGTGCTGTGCGGGACGGCGCGCCCTACTTGGAGTAGAGCTCGACGATGAGCTGCTCCTGGACCGGCGCGGTGATCTCCTCGCGCTCGGGAAGGCGCAGCACCTTCGCCGTCAAGGCGTCGTGGTCTGCCTGCAGCCACGGGGGCACGACGGCCGTCAATTCGGTGGCCGAGCGGACCGCGTCGGAGGCAGGCGATTCGGGCTTGATCATGATCACGTCGTCGGGGCGCACCTGATAGCTGGGGATGTCGACCCGGCGGCCGTTGATCCGCCAATGCCCGTGGGAGATGAGCTGGCGGGCCTGGCGCCGCGAGGCGGCGAAGCCGAGCCGGACCAGAACGTTGTCGAAGCGGCGCTCCAGCAGCCGCAGCAGGTTCTCGCCGGTGACGCCCGGCTGGCGCGAGGCGCGCTTGTAGTAGCTGCGAAACTGCTTCTCGAGCACCTGGTAGTAGCGGCGGGCCTTCTGCTTCTCCCGGAGCTGGGTTCGGTACTCGGACTGGCGCATACGGCCTCGGCCGTGCTCGCCGGGCGGATACGAGCGGCGCTCGACGCCGCACTTCTCGGTGAAGCAGCGAGAGCCCTTGAGGAACAGCTTCTGCCCCTCGCGGCGGCACTGCTTGCACTGCGGCGCGGTGTCGCGAGCCATTAGCGGTGCCTCCTCTCGCGACAGTGCGATTCAGCCGGCGAAAACCGAGCCGGGCAAGGACGCAGCGAGCGTGGCGTGCCCTCTGGGCACGCGAGCGAGTGAGGACGCAGACCGGCGACGGTTTGCAGGCGGGTGAAGCGTGCTGTCGTGGGGGGAGTCACCGCTTAGCCTCGCCTCCGCTTCTTCGGACGGCAGCCGTTGTGGGCCTGCGGCGAGACGTCCTTGACGGTGGTGATCTGCAGGCCGGCGGCCTGGAGCGAGCGGATGGCGGTGTCGCGGCCGGAGCCCGCGCCCTTGGCGTGGACCTCCACGCGCTCGAGGCCGTGCTCCATGCCCTTGCGGGCGGCTGCGTCGGCCGTCACCTGGGCGGCGAAAGGCGTCGACTTGCGCGAGCCCTTGAACCCGGCCGAGCCGGCGGACTCCCAGCAGACGACGTTGCCGTCGGTGTCGGTGATCGTGACGATGGTGTTGTTGAAGGACGTCTTGATGTGGGCGACCCCGTAGGGGATGTTCTTCTTGACCCGGCGGCGCGGGCGGCCCTTGCCCTTTCTCGGCTGCGGCATCTAGCGGTTCCTCACTTCGGCGTCGGCGCCTTGCGCTTGCCGGCGACGCTCATCCGCCGCGGCCCCTTGCGGCTGCGGGCGTTGGTCTTGGTCCGCTGGCCGCGGACGGGCAGGCCTCGCCGGTGGCGTACACCGCGGTACGCGCCGATCTCGGACAGGCGCTTGATGTTCTGCGAGCGATCGCGGCGCAGGTCTCCCTCGACCTCGCGCGACTCCACGGCCTCGCGCAGCTTCACGGCCTCGTCCTCGGTGAGGTCCTTGACGTAGGTGTTGGGGTCCACGCCGGTGTCGGCGAGGATCTTCTTGGCCGTCGAGGGGCCGATTCCGTGGACGTAGGTGAGGCCCACCTGGGCCCGCTTGTTGAGCGGCAGATTGATGCCTGCGATTCGTGCCATTCCTAGCCTTGCCTTTGCTTGTGCCTGGGGTTCGAGCAGATCACGAGCACGACGCCGCGCCGCCGGATAACGCGGCAGCGCTCACACATCGGCTTCACGGACGCTCGAACCTTCATCCCATCGTTCTGGGTCGTATCCAATCACTCGAGAAGGCCCACAGGCCCCAGGAGTCGGGCCCGCAGGCAAAGAACATGGCCTTGCGGCCGCCGAGAAGAATAGCAAGGGCCGTGCGTGAGCCGTGCGTGCATATAGGGTTGGCGTGACCCCGCGTGGGGACGGCGGGGCCGTCGATCATGGGTCAAGGAGGACTCGCGAGTCGCCTGGGCACGGCCGCCGCGCGCCGGCCGTGGCGTACGGTCGCCATCGGCGCCGTGGCGCTCGTCATCGCCGCCCCGCTGGGGGCGACGGCGTTCAGCGCGCTCGACCCCTACGTCTTCGAGGACCCGGGCACCGAGAGCGGTACCGCGGCATCCGCCATCGAAGATGCGACGGGCGTCCGCGCGGACGGGACGGTCATCGTCCTCGTGCGCTCTCCCCCGGAGGGCTCCCTGCGCACATCCCGCGTGGAGGAGGCGGCGTCCACGCTGAAGCGCATCGATGGCGTGGTCAGGGTCGCCGGCCCCCGCGACCCGGGCGCCGAGGCGCGCATTGCGAAGGACGGGTCGAGCGCCTTCGTGGTCGGGTACGTCGCGGCGGACTCCGAGTCGGCCGATGTCAACGCGTCCGCCGAGGACGCGTTCGCGGGCCAGGCCGATGTCGCGCTCGGCGGGGTCGTGGTGGCCGACGAGCAGACCGCCAACCAGAGCGAGAGCGACCTGCGCCGGGCCGAGGCCCTGGCCCTCCCCCTGCTCTTCGTCCTCTCGCTCCTGTTCTTCCGCAGCATGGTGGCGGCTGCCCTCCCCCTGATGCTCGGGGCCTGCGCGATCGTCGGCTCGCTGTTCCTGATGCGGTCGATGCACGAGGTCGAGCCCCTCTCGGTCCTCTCGATCAACATGGTCACGGGGCTGGGCTTCGGCCTGGCCATCGACTACTCCCTGTTCATCGTCTCCCGCTTCCGCGAGGAGCTCGCGACCGACGAGGACGTTCCGCGGGCATTGCGCCGGACGCTCGAGACCGCCGGCCGCGCGGTGGCCTTCAGCGGCCTCACGGTGGCCTGCGCGATGGCGAGCCTGCTCGTGTTCCCGCAGCAGTTCCTGTACTCGATGGGCCTGGGCGGCATCGCCGTGTCGCTGCTGTGCGCGGGCGCCGCGCTGACGGTGCTGCCGGCCGTGCTGGCGCTGCTGGGGCCACGGGTCAACGCTCTCGCCCCGGCATGGCTCGCACGCTCCAGGGAGGCCACGGAGCTGCCGGACGAGCAGGGCCGGTGGTACCGCTTCTCGCGGTGGGTCATGCGCCATCCCGCCCCTGTGGCCATCGCCTCGGCGGCGCTGCTGCTGCTGATGGCGTCTCCGGTGATGCGCCTCGCGTTCGTCCCCGCCGACGCCGAGCTGCTCGCCGGAGCCCAGAGCTCGGGCGATGTCGACGCGGAGATATCGGCCGATTACGAGCTCGACGCCGCCTATCCGCTGATCGTGCAGATCGACGACGTCGCCGCCGATGCTCCCGAGGTCGGGGCGTACCGGCAGCGGCTGGCGGCCGACGTCGACGGGATCGTGGCGGTGTCGCCGGTGCGTCCGGCGGGCGACGGCGTGAGCCTCGAGGCCGTGAGCGGGGTGGGCCGCTTCAACGGGGCGGCAGCGGACCTGGTTCGGGAGGTCCGCTCGCTTGAGCCTCCCGGCCCCGTCCGCGTCGGCGGGATCGCCGCGTCGGACCTCGACGAGGAGAAGAGCATCAAGGACCACCTGCCCCTCTCGCTGGCGATCCTGATCCTCTCCACCACGGCGCTGCTGTTCTTGATGACCGGCTCGCTGGTGCTGCCGCTCAAGGCCCTGGTGATGAACTTCCTGTCGGTCTCAGCGGCGCTCGGGCTGGCCGTCCTCGTCTTCCAGGACGGGCGCCTGGAGGGCCTGTTCGCGTTCTCTAGCGACGGAGGGATCCTGATCGGCATCGCGGTGCTGATCGCGGCGGCGTCCTTCGGGCTCTCTACCGACTACGGGGTATTCGCGTTCTCGCGCATGCGCGAGGCGAAGGCTGCGGGTGCCTCCAACGACGAGGCGGTCGCGCTGGCGCTGGAGCGCACCGGCCGGCTCGTCACCTCCGCGGCGCTGCTCTTCGCCGTGGCGATGGGAGCGCTCGTCACCGGTGTGCTGATGGGCGTGAAGGAGACCGGCTTCGGAGTCGGGATGGCCGTGCTGATCGACGCGACGATCGTCCGCGCGCTGCTCGTGCCGGCCCTGATGAAGCTGCTGGGCGACGTCAACTGGTGGGCGCCGAGGCGCCTGCGCGGCATCGCCGACCGGCTCGGCGAGGCCCCCAGCCCGGCGGAATAGCTAGGGAACCTCGTCCTCGACCGAGACCGTCTGCTGGAAGGTCGGGCGGTTCTGGAACTCCATCGGCGGGATCTCGATCCCCGAGGTGACCGTGGAGCGGTTGAGATCGAAGCAGTACGGCTCGGGCGTGGACTCGCAGTCCCCCTGCCCGTAGAGGTCCTCGTCGCTCACGTCGAGCGCGTCGAGCAGCGACTGGCGAAGGTCGCCGCGGCACTTCGACTTCGAGCCCTCGCCGCAGTAGATGCGGCTGTAGGCGCCGCGCGGGCTCTTCCCGAACAGCTTTCGCAGGTCCTTGGAGACGTAGCCCCACCAGCCGCCGAAGTAGTCGGGCGCCGTGGGCGCGCCGCGGGTGTGATCGCCCGTCCCAAGCATGCCGCGGACGCGATCGTAGGCGTTGTCACCGAGCTCGGGCTTGAACTCCGCCTGGACCAGCAGCGGCCACCAGGCGTCCATCAGCTGGATCGCGGGGGTGAACTCGTCGTGCTCGTCGCCGTTGAGGTCGCGGCGGTGGCCCCCGGCGGCGCGCCACTCGCGCAGCAGGGCGATGGCGTCGGCCAGCCGGCCGGAGCCGTGCGGCTTGCCGAGCGCACGCAGGAGGGTCGGCAGCAGCTTCACGGCGCGCAGGTCCTCGGTCGCCGGCTCCTCCATCGCCTGCACCAGCTCCGGCAGAGTCATCGTGTTCGAGCCCCGGGTGCCGCGCTTGACCCGGTCGGCGATCAGCTGCGAGCGGTGCATCGGCCCGTAGGCCCACTGGTCGTCCGCTGCGGCCCAACCCGGCGCCTGCTTGTTGTTCCAGGAGACGAGGTACGGCGGGTCGACGGCGTGCGGGTGGCTGTCCAGGGGCAGCCAATCGGCGTCGTGGCGATCGGGATCGAAGCCCTTCCAGTCGTACCTGCCGCCGCCCTTCACCGGGAAGTCCGGCGAGGTCCCGCGCGCTCGCTGCGGCATCCAACCGGTCTGGTAGTAGGCGATGTGCTCGGAGTCGATGTAGGACCAGTTGAAGAGGAAGTTCATCTTCGCCGCGGCGCGGCGGAAGGAAGCGGGCCCGTCCTGCATGAACTGCGGGTCGTTCATCCGCTTGAAGAAGAGCGCCGAGTCGGCCTCGTGGAAGTAGGTGGAGCGCTCGATCACGTAGGCGACCGCCTTGCCGTGGACCTGGCCGCGGGCGAAGACGATGCCGTGGACAGTCCGGTAGGCCTTGAGCGTCTCGGTCCCGGGCGGGGTCTGGTCGACGGCGTTGGGGGTCCAGACGTTCTGCCTGTCCAGCTCCTCCATCGCCAGGCACTCGCCCTTGTAGCGGTAGTGGAAGTCGTCCTGGCACAACGGCTCGGCGACCGTGTCGACGTTGTCGGCGGTCGCCGTCGTCGCCGACCAGGCGTAGTCGCGCCCGTGGCCCAACAGGACGTAGAGGCCGACGCCCGGGAAGGTCGCTCCACGTGCGTCTATGCCGGGACCGTGGATGTCCATCTCCATCAGGATCTGTGGCTGGTAGTAGCCGACCTGCGGGCCGAGGACCCCGACGGGGTGGCCAGTGGCGGACTCGTCCGCCGAGACGAGCTCCCAGTTGGAGGCGTGGCCGGGGTTCTGCAGCGCCTGCATCAGCTGCGCGCCGATGCTGCCGAACTCCGACTCGCCCGCTCCCGGGGGCGGAGCGTCCTTGGAGTTCACCGGCGCCGGCTGGACCGTGCCGGGATCGGGCAGCGCGAGGCCCTTCTTCGCGAAGGGGCTCGTCTTCATGTACGGGAAGCGCTCGGAGACGGTGGTGGGAGCCTCGGGGTCGTTCTTCGAGCGGAAGTCGGACCAGGCACGGCGGCCGCCGCGGCGCCCGAAGCGATCCATCAGCGACTGCAGCGTGAGGGCCGAGTCGAGCTCACGCCCGCCGCCCTTTCCGAATATCCCGCCGATCAGCGAGGCCTCTGCGACCGAGTCGGTCAGGTCCCACGGCTGTGGCAGCTTGCCGAGCGCGGCGTACTCGGCGGGCATCTTCGTGGGGTCGGCGAGAGCCTCGGTGATGTAGGCGTTGATGCCGTCGGCATAGCTCTGGAGGTCGGCCACCAGGGCCTCGCCCTCCGCGCCGTAGAACTCGCCTGCGCGGTCGACCTGCTCCTGGAGGTCGGCGTCGGTGTAGGGGGCGAACTGCCACTGGGCGGCGTCCATCGCGCGGTTGCTCGGGGAGCCGCCGACGAAGGAGGACAGCTCGGCGCGGCCCGTGTGACGGAGGATGTCCATCAGGAACAGGCGGTCCTCGGCGTTGGCGTAGCCGGCGCCGAAGAGGGCGTCGTCCCTCGTGTCGCCGTAGATATGCGGGACGCCGTACCCGGAGTCGCGCAGGATCGTCACGCCCGGCCGCGGCGTCTCGGTCTCCTCGACCTGGCCGTTGGGCACGCCGAAGGTGGCGTCCTTGAACTGCTCCTCGACCTGGGCCTGGCCGAACCCGGGATCGGCGGAGGCGGCGATCAGGCCGTCGTAGAGCGGGACCTGGTCGTCCCAGTGCGGCGGGAGCGTGCCGTTGAGGTTGTAGGCGGCGAGGTCGACGGCGTTGTCGGTGCCGTTCTCGCCGGGAGGCAGGACGTTGCGGAAGCCGCCGGCGTCGTTGGCGCCGTAGTCGCCCACGCCCGCCGAGGCGGCGGGCGCGAACGCGGCAAGTGCGGCGATCGCGGCTACGGCCGCGATCGCCGTTTGTGATCCCCCGAAACGCTTCTCCATCATCCTGCTCCGTACCCGGTCGTCTCGTGGGGCACTTGCACGCCGAATATAGGTGTCCCTCGCCGGGGATGCGCCGGTTCGAATGCCGCCGCGCCCGGCTACCAGACGTGCGGCACCAGCCGCCAGGTCCGCGTCATGTAGTCGCGGTAGGGCAGGCCGAGCTCGGCCGCGAGCGTGCGCTCCTCGCGCAGCAGTTGCAGGGAGAAGGCGGTGAGCGTGGGCAGCGTGGCGACGAGCAGCGAAAGCCAGTTGCCGAGCGTCAACCCGAGGCCGGCGGAGCACATCACCATGCCGGTGTAGGCGGGATGGCGGACCCGGCCGTAGGGGCCGGACTCGACCACCTCGTGGCCCTCCTGGACGACGACTCGGTACTTGAAGAACCGCCCGAGGGTCCGCACCGACCAGACCCGGAGGGCGAATCCGGCGGCCAGCAGGGCGACGCCGGCGACCTCCGGCCACCACTCGGCGCCCGGCAGCGCCAGCTCCTCGGCCCCCGCGACCACGGCAGCGGCGACGGTGCCGGCCAGGACCGAGAGGGTGAGCATGGTGGTCGTGGCGTCGCGGCTCTGCGTGCCGCCGCGGCTGGTCCACCCGAACAGCACCGCCTCCCCGGCGGCCCAGGCCGCGGCGGCGCTCCAGAAGAGCCACATAGGCGGGCGCTCAGTCCTCGTGCCAGGGCGTGAGGACGCGCGGGCCCGACTCGGTGACGGCCACGGTGAACTCGAAGTGGGCGGCCAGCGAGCCGTCGGCCGAGTACACCGCCCAGTTGTCGGAGCCGACGCGCACCTCGGGCCCGCCGGCGTTGACCATGGGCTCGATCGCGAGGACCATGCCCGCCTCGAGCTCGGGCCCGCGGCCCGGCTCGCCGAAGTTCGGGATCTGCGGGTCCTCGTGCATGTCGCGGCCGATGCCGTGCCCGACGAGGGTGCGGATGATCGACAGCCCCTCCGCCTCGACCGTGCGCTGGATCGCGTGGGAGACGTCGCCGAGGTGGTTGGCCGGGCGGGCCTCCGCGATCCCTGCGAAAAGCGCCGCCCGCGTGACCTCCAGCAGCTTGCGAGCCTCCTCGCTCACGGGCCCGATGGGGACCGTCATGGCGGCGTCGGCGACCCAGCCGTCCTTGGTGACGCCCACGTCGAGCGAGATCAAGTCGCCGCGGCGAAGCACGTACGAGCCGGGAATGCCGTGTACGACCATCGAGTTCGGCGACGCGCAAATCGAGCCGGGAAAGCCGCGATAGCCCTTGAACGAGGCGACCGCGTCCTGCGAGGCGATGAAGCGCTCGGCCGCCTCGTCGAGCTCGGCCGTGGTCACGCCCGGCCGGCACTTCGAGCGCAGCATCCTCAGGCAGCGGGCCTGGATCGCGCCCGCGGCGGCCATCTGCTCGATCTGCTGTGGGGTCTTCCGCACGATGCCGGAGCGGTACATGCGGACAGACTAGATGGCGCGTCTAGAGCTCGTCCTGCATCCGCAGGGTGGCGAGCATCGCGCGGATCTTGTCGCCGACCTCGTCCGGCGACTGGGCGCCGTCGACACGGCGAAGCACCCCCGCCTCCTCGTAGCGGGAGATCAGCGGCTCGGTCTTCTCGTGGTACTGCTCGAGGCGGTGGCGGATCACCTCCGGCTTGTCGTCGTCGCGGACGACCAGGCGCGCGCCGCAGACGTCGCAGACGTCCTCGTTCTTGGGCGGGTCGAACTCGACGTGGAAGATGTGCCCGTTCTTGACGCAGGTCCGGCGCCCGCCCAAGCGACGCACGACCTCGTCGTCGGAGACGGCTATCAGCAGCGCCGCGGTCAGCTCGCGCCCGAGCTCGGACATCTTCTCGTCCAGCGCCTCGGCCTGGCCGGTGGTGCGGGGGAAGCCGTCGAGGATGAAGCCGTCGGCCGCCTCGTGCAAGCCGATCCGCTCCCCGATGACGCCGACGATGACCTCGTCGGGCACCAGGTCGCCCCGGTCCATGTACTCCGTGGCCACGTTGCCCAGCTCGGTGCCCTTGGCCACCTGCTCGCGCA
>Ga0126312_10002275_pt1 | contig 12819 bp, 12 predicted proteins | sample Plot104A_FD_92537 | JGI IMG/M metagenome (GOLD analysis project Ga0126312, IMG submission 92537) | Serpentine soil microbial communities from UC McLaughlin Reserve, CA, USA - Plot104A | ecosystem: Environmental > Terrestrial > Soil > Grasslands | place: USA: UC McLaughlin Reserve, Lake County...
GCGCGCGGCGGCCGACCCGGCCGCTGAACGGGACCGACACCTCACCCGGCACGCTGGTGCGCGTGAGCTTGCCTGCCGCGACGTAGCGGTTGCAGCGCTTGGCCCGGGCGAGCTTGCGCGTCGGCTTGACGCAGCGCCTGCCCTTGCGCCGGCCGGCGACGCGGCGCTGGATCGTGATGGTGACCACGGACGCCTCGGAGAGCCGGTAGACGAACGCGGTGCCGCGCTTGGCCCGCGCCGTGACGGGAGTCGCGTCGCCGGTGCGCGCGAACACTCGGTTGGTCACGCGCGCACCCGCCAGGAGCGGCGCCGCGGTGTCGAGGCCCGGGTCGCCGGTACCTCCGCCTCCCGACCCGTTCTCGGGCACCGTGTCCCCCGGCGGCATCGGGCCGGGCGGCGGGTCACCCGGCGGCGTGCCCGGGTCGAACTCGTACGCCCCCATGTCGGGCGCGGCGCCGAGCGTGCGGGGCAGCCCGAAGTAGTCGAGCGCGCCGTTCAGCGGGTCCGCCGTGCCCGCGTCGATCGACGACGACCCGGGGGCCAGGCGGTAGTCGCCGGCTGCGGCGTTCACGAACCCCGGCGGACCGGTCAAATTGCCGCCCAGGTCCTGCACGCCGCCGAGTGCGGAGCCCGTGTTGGAGTGCGAACGCCCCGCGGTTCCGGGAACGTAGTCGGGGTAGCTGCAGGTGCCCGGCGGCATCGCGATGCACAACGGGTCGGGCTTGCCGGGCTGGATGACGATTCCGGCGAAGGCGCCGCGCGCGATCACGTTGCGCGCGAGCAGGTTGGGCGCGCTGCCGGGCGGCGCGCTCTCGACCCGGAGCGCGTGCGAGTTCGACCCGGACGCGATCGCGGTGACGTTGCGGATCTGGGTGTCGCCGGAACCGACTGCCAGTGCCGCGCCGCCGGCTCCGGCGCTGCGCAGGAACGAGTCGGTGATCAGCACCGGGCCACCGGCCGTGACGACACCGTGGAAGCCGCCGGCGCTGATGACCGAGCGCCGCACCGTGACCCGCTCGCCCGCGGCGCTGTTCGCGATCAGCCCGCCCTCACCCGCGGAGGTCACGAACAGGTCCTCGGCCGAGCTTGCCGCGCCGCCGATGAAGAGCGCTGTGCCGAACGCGTTGCTCTGCGTCACGTCGAGGTTGCGCAGCGTCGTGCCGGGCTGCACCGCCGTGATGCACGCCGACCCGGTGGAGGCCGCCGCCGCGGTGGTGTCCTGAAGCGTCGAGCCCGGTGCGTTGAGATACGCGCAGGTGGCTTTGGAGCTCAGCGACAGCTGCTGGCCGGTAAGCGGGACGTCCGTCCACAGCGCGGCCGACCCGTTGCCGTCCGCACGGATGTCGAGGTTGGTCAGCGTCGACCCGCCCGCAGGCGCGATGAGCTTGAACGTGGGCGAGTTCGGATCGCTACCCGTGAAAACCGGCCGCGTCCCGCCGGGCGAGCCCACGACGTGGATCTGCTTGGTCACGAGGACCTCGGCCGCACTAACGGTGTAGGTCCCGGCCTCCACCATCACCGTGTCGCCGGCTTGCGTCGGGCCGCCGGCGTTGAGCGCGCGGGGGTAACTGCAGGCCGTCGCGACCGTCAGGCAGCTGCCCGAGTTGACGCCGCCCTGCTTGACGTAGCGGGTGGTGACGGCGTCAGCTTCTGCGGGGCCGGCGAGGGCGGCGGCCGCCGCGGCGAGGGCGACGGCGCGGGCCAGGCGCAACGAGTGCATGGACCCAGAGTGGCCCATGACCGCTGTCCCGGCAGTGCCAACCTGGTCTCAGGTTGGCGGTCTCACCAACTCGGGATGGGACGCGTCCTGGAACTCGCGGAACAGGCCGGTGACGACGAACGCGGTGTGCTCGCCGATGTCGACGGTCATGTCGCCCATCCGCTCGAGCGCGCGGGCCACCAGGACCATGTGCATGGCCCACTCGCGCATGTCGTGGTCGTCGCCGATCTCGATCGCCGTGCGGAACACCTCGCGGTTGAGCTTGTCGACGACGTCGTCCTGACGGACCAGGTCCTCGGCCAGCTCGACGTCCCGGTGGGAGAACGCCAGGCGCGCGTGCTTCATCTGCGCGATCACCTGGCGGCCCATCGTCAGGATCCTGGCCAGCATCTCGTCGTCGCGCGGCGGCTCGTGGCCCTCGAGCGGCAGCAGCTTGCAGATGTTCACGCACTGGTCGCCCATCCGCTCGACGTGCCGGATCAGGTGGAGCAGCGCGGCCACGAGGCGCAGGTCGGTGGCCACCGGCGCCTGACGGGCGAGCAGCGACAGGATGCCCTGGTGGACCTCCAGGTAGCGCCCGTCGATGCGGTCGTCGTCGTTGATCACCATCGACGCCAGCTCGATGTCCTGGTGCTCGACGGCCTCGAGCGTGCGCTCGAGCGCGTGGCTGGCCATCTCGATGCCGCCGAGGGCCTGATCCTCGAGCCCCTTGAGCTCCTCGCGGTAGGCCGTACGGACCTCAGCCACGGCTAACCGAACTTCCCGCTGACGTACTCCTCGGTGCGGCGATCCACGGGGTTCGTGAAGATCGTCTCGGTGGTCGCGTACTCGGCCAGCTCGCCGTTCAGCATGAACGCGGTGCGGTCGGACACGCGCGCCGCCTGCTGCATGTTGTGGGTGACGATCACGATCGAGTACTGCTCCTTGAGCTGGAGCATCAGGTCCTCGATGCGGCCGGTCGAGACCGGGTCGAGCGCCGAGCAGGGCTCGTCCATCAGGATCACGTCGGGCGAGACGGCGATCGAGCGCGCGATGCAGAGGCGCTGCTGCTGGCCGCCGGACATCCCGAAGGCGTTCTCCTTGAGGCGGTCCTTGACCTCGTCCCACAGCGCGGCCCGGCGCAGGGCCGACTCGACCATCTCGTCCATGTCGCCCTTCATGCCGAGCACGCGCGGCCCGAACGCGACGTTGTCGTAGATCGACTTGGGGAACGGGTTGGGCTTCTGGAACACCATCCCGATCAGCTTGCGCACCTGGACCGGGTCGACGTCGCGGTCGTACAGGTTCTGGTCGTGGTAGACGATCTCGCCGTCGACGCGCGCGCTCGGGATCAGGTCGTTCATCCGGTTGAGCGTGCGCAGCAGAGTGGACTTGCCGCAGCCCGACGGGCCGATCAGCGCGGTGATCTCCCGCTCGTGGATGTTCATCGAGATGTCCTTGACGGCAGGGCTGTCGCCGTAGTGGACGCTGACGCCGCCCAGGCGGAAGACCGCCTCGCGGGCGATCGCGTCGGGCACGCGCGTGTCCGGCATGCGCTTCATCCCGACGTCGATGTGAACCGGCGGCTGCTCGGTCTGGGCTTCTGGCATGTCGTCGTCACCTACCACTTCTGCTCGTAGCGATTGCGAAGGACGATCGCGACCGAGTTCATGAGCACCAGGATCCCCAGCAGCACCAGGATGGCGGCGGCGCCGAGGCTGCGGAACTCGTCACTCGGGTCGGATATGAAGGAGAAGATCTGGAGGGGCAGCGCGGTGAAGCGCGAGTCGGTCACGCTCTCCGGGTTGAAGCGCGCGAACAGCGCCGCGCCGATCACGATCAGCGGCGCGGTCTCCCCGATCGCGCGCGAGAGCGCGAGGATCACCCCGGTGGCGATGCCGGGGAGAGCGCCGGGCAGCACCTGCTTCCAGATCGTCTGCCACTGGGTCGCGCCCAGCGCCATCGAGCCCTCGCGGATCGACGGCGGCACGGCGCGGATCGCCTCGCGCGCGACGATGATCACCACGGGCAGGACGAGCAGCCCGAGCGTGAGCGCGCCGGCCAGCAGCACGGGGCCGAGGTTCAGCGGCGAGCGCACGATGAAGGCCAGGCCGAGGATGCCGTAGACCACCGAGGGGACGGCGGCGAGGTTCTGGATGTTCAGGTCGATCAGCCGGTTCCACCAGCGCTCGCCGTCGGCGTACTCCTCCAGGTAGAGCGCGGTGGCCACGCCCACCGGCACGATGAAGACCGCGACCAGCCCCATCAGGTACAGCGTGCCGACGATCGCCGACTCGACGCCCGCGGTCTCCGGCCGTACCCGCGATGGGAAGTTGGTGAGGAACTCCCAGGAGAGCTTCGAGCCGCCGTCGACGATCACGTCGACGATCAGCAGCGTGAGCGCCAGCAGCGCCAGGAGGACGCTGGCCAGCAGGGCGGCCTGGAACAGCTGGCCGCGGACGCGCTCGCCGCGCGAACGGCGGCCGACGATCCGGCGGGCGACGCTGGCCTCGCCCTGAATGGCGCTCATTCGTAGACCTGCCGGTAACGGCGGACGAAGCGGATCGAGATGAAGTTGAGGATCAACGTCATCACGAACAGCGTGGTGCCGACCGCGAAGATCGTCAGGTACTCGGCGGAGGAAGACGAGACGTCGCTGCGCGCCGTGTTGGCGATGAAGGCGGCCATGTTCTGGTGCGGCTCGCCGGGGTCGAGGCTGAGGCTGGCCGCCTGGCCGCCCGCGACCAGGATCACGACGGTCTCGCCGACCGCGCGCGATGCGCCGAGCACGATCGCGGCCACGATGCCGGAGAGCGCAGCGGGCGTCACCACCCGCAGCGAGACCTGGCGCTTGGTCGCACCCAGGCCGAACGCGCCCTCGCGCAGCGACCCGGGCACCGCGACCAGCGCATCATCGGCCAGCGACGCGATCGTTGGCAGCACGAGGATGCCCAGCACGATGCCCGCGCTCAGCGCGTTGAAGGTGTTGACCTCGAGGTTGAAGAGGTTCTTCAGGATCTCCGGCGTCACGAACGTGAGCGCGAAGTAGCCGAACACGATCGTGGGGATGCCGGCCAGGATCTCGATCGTCGGCTTGACGATCCGCCGCATGCGCGGCGACGCGTACTCGGCCAGCCAGATCGCGCAGCCCAGGCCGAGCGGCACCGCGACCACCAGGCCGATCGCCGTCAGGTAGAGCGTGCTGAAGATCAGCGGCAGCACACCGAAGGACTGCTGGTCGCCGCCGGAAAGCGGCGTCCACTTGGTGCCAAAGGCGTACTCGCTGAACGGCACCTCACGGAAGAAGTTCACCGTCTCGCGCGCCAGCGCGACGACGATCCCGGTGGTGGTGGCGATGGACAGCGCGGCGGCGGCGAAGAGCGCGACCTTGATCGCGCCCTCACCCACCCGCCGCGGGGTCCACTCCTTCCGGAGCGTCAGCTCAGCTGCCGGCACCGAGCGCCTGCTTCGACTTGTCGGCCTGCTCCTGCGACATCGGGACCGTCTTCGAGGCCTCCGCGATCGTCTGCTGCTGATCGACGGCGTACTGGACGAAGCCCTTGACCTCGGGCCGCGCGAAAGCCTTGCTGCTCACGTACATGAACAGCGGACGCGAGAGCGGCGTGTACGACCCGTCCTGGATCGTCTGCTGGCTCGGCTCGACGCAGCCCTTGCCGCCGTCGACCTTGACCGCGTTCAGGTTGTCCTGGTTCTGCTCGTAGTAGGAGAAGCCGAAGTAGCCCATTGCGCCGTCCTCGCCCTCGATGCCGGTGGCGATCTGGTTGTCGTCGGCCGACGTCTGGACGCCCTTTTCGCGCTGCACGCCCTCCTCGCCGTTGATCTTGTCGGTGAAGAAGTCGAACGTGCCGGACTCGCTGCCCGGCGTGAACAGGGAGATGCTCTGGTCGGGGAGCTTGGGATCGACGTCCTTGTAGTTGCCGGCCGTGGCCTTGGGCCCGAAGATGTCCTTCAGCTGGTCGGTGGTCAGGCAGTCGATGGTCAGGCCCTTGTTGGTCACGATGGTGATGCCGTCGTTTCCGACCTGGACCTCGGTGTAGTCGACGCCGCCTTTCTTGCAGGCGGCGATCTCGTCGTCCTCGATCGCGCGGGAGGCGTCGGAGACGTCAGTCTCGCCGCGACAGAACTTCTCGAAGCCGTCGCCGGTGCCGGCGCCGCCCACCGTGATGTTCACGTCGGGCTGCTCCTCGTTGAAGGTCTCGGCGGCGGCCTCGGCGAACGGCTGTACGGTGCTCGAACCGTCGATCGCGATCTTGCCCTTCAGCGCCTCGCCGCCGCCCGCAGAGGCCGTGCTGTCGTTGTCGTCGCCGCCGCAGGCCGCGACGGTCAGCCCGAGCGCGAGGATCGCGAGCGGGGCTGCGAACTTTCGTGATGTGTGCATGGCGCGAACATCGCTCACGTCGCGCCGGAGTCTGTTACGCCGTTGTCACGTTGGTGTGAAGAAGCTGTGAAAGCTCGGAGCACTCCTGCGGCTCGAGTCGATAGCCGAACCGGAAGTGCGTGTGGATGTACGTCCGCGTGGGGCTGACGCGCTCGAGCTTTGCGCGCAGCTTGCGGACGTAGACGTCGACCGAGCGGTTGTCGGGACGGTAGGGCCGGTTCCACACCGCGGAGTAGAGCTCCTCGCGCGAGGCCACGCGGCCGCTGCGGCGCACGAGCTCGGTGAGGAGCGCGAGCTCGCGACCGGTCAGGTCAAGCCGACGGCCGTCGCAAAAGGCGGCGAACTCGTCCGGGCGGATCTCGAGATGGCCGACGCATAGATCGGGCACGCGTACACGTTCGCCCGAAAATGCGGGGTCGCGGTTATCGGCTCGTGACCGAGATGTGAACAACCTGTGAAACCGCGGCGGCGGCGCCTGTCGGGGTCCCTAGACTTGACTGCGAGTGAATCGTTCCCCAGGCTCCATACGACTCGCGGTGATCGACGCCGACAGCGGGTTCGTGCGGGTGCTGGCCAAGCGCCTCGAGGGCGCAGGCTGGCAGTACCGCGCGCTGGCGGCGCGCGTCCGCATCGAGGATCTGGTCGCCATGCGCCTCAACGCGATCGTGGTCGATCTTGCGCTGTTCGGCTCGGACGGCTGGGAGTTCCTCGAGCGCGTGTCGCGCGAGCAGCCCGCGCTGGGCGTCGTGGTGGTCACCGGGCAGTCGACGGTGGCGCAGCGCGTCCGGGGCCTGCGACTGGGGGCCGACGACTGGATGGGCAAGCCTTGTCACCCGGAGGAGGTCGTCGCCCGGGTGGAAGCCGTGGTCCGCCGCCGCAAGCGCACGAGCGCACCCGACGAACAGAAGCCCGTGGTCGCGGGTGAGCTCGAGATCCACGCTGACCAGTTCCAGGCCTTCGTCGGCGGGCAGACCGCGGATCTCACCCGGCGCGAGTTCGAGCTGTTGCACCTGCTGGGCGAGGCGCGCGGGCAGGTGATGCAGCGCGAGGAGATCTACGAGCGGGTGTGGGGCTACGCGATGGCCCACGGCGACCGTTCCGTCGACGTGTTCGTGCGCAAGCTGCGGCAGAAGCTCGAGGCGGTGTCGCCGCGCTGGGCCTACATCCACACGCACTTCGGGGTCGGCTACCGGTTCCAGCCGGAGCCGAAGGACGGCGAGCCACCGGCGGAAGCTCTGCCGGAGAGCCGGGTGGACGAGTCGGCCGAGGAGCTCGAGCGCTCACGTCCGGCAAGCGTCGCAGCGTCGGGCTGAGGCTCTCGCAAGCCCTGGATGGCGCACGTCCTCTTCGTCTGCCTCCACAACGCCGGGCGATCGCAGATGTCGCAGGCGCTGTTCGAGCGCGCCGCGGCCGGCCGCCATACGGCGTCGTCGGCGGGCACGACGCCGGGGGAGCGCGTGCATCCGGAGGTGGTCGAGGTAATGCGCGAGCTGGGCGTCGACGTGAGCGACCGGAAGCCCAAGCTGCTCGACCGCGAGGCGGCCGAGCGGGCGGACGTCGTGGTCACCATGGGCTGCGGCGACGAGTGCCCCTACCTCCCGGGCAAGCGCTACCTGGACTGGGCCCTGCCCGACCCGAAGGGGCGCCCGGTCGAGGAGGTACGCGCGGTGCGCGACGACATCGCCGGGCGGGTGGACGCGCTCGCGCGCGAGCTGGACACCTAAGCCGCAAGCTTGCACGCCGGCGGATTACCTTCGCCGAGCGGGGAAGGTGACGACGAAGCGCGAGCCTCCAAGCGGCGAGTCCTCGACGGCTACGCCGGCCCCATGCCGGCGCGCCTGCTGCGCCACCAGCGCGAGCCCCAGGCCCGAGCCGGGCGCCACCGTGTCGAGGCGCGTGAACGGCTCGAAGATCCGCTCGCGCGCGTCCTCGGGTATGCCCGGGCCGTCGTCGTCGACGACCAGGCGCGGCGCGGCGCCGCCGCTGAGCGACACCTCCACGCGGCCGCCGGGACCGCCGTGGCGGACCGCGTTCTGCACCAGGTTGCCGACCAGCATGCGCAGGCCGGCGTCCCAGCCGGGGACGATCACCGGGTCGTCGGGCACGTCGGTGACCACGCCGTGCTCGGACTGCTCCGCGGTGGCCTCGGCCACGATGTCGGCCAGGTCGACGGCGGTGTCCTCGCCCGGCGCGGCGTCGCCCCGGGCCAGCGCCTGCAGCCCGTCCAGCAGGTCGACCAGCCGCCGCTGCTCGGCCAGCGCGTCGTCGACCATCGCCTTGCGCCGCTCTCCGTCGAGCTCGGGGTGGCGGGCGATCGACGACAGCGTCGCCTGCACGCTGGTCAGCGGCGTGCGCAGCTCGTGCCCCGCGTCGGCGGCGAAGCGCCGGGTCGCGTCGAGCGCCCGGCGGCGGTCGGCGGCCGAGCGCGACAATCGGGCCAGCATCTCGTTGAAGCTCCGGGCCACCGAGCGGATCTCGGCGGGGCCGTCGTCGGTAGGCACGCGGTGGGAGAGGTCCTCGTCCTCGGCGATCGTGGTGGTCGCCCGGCGCAGGCGACGGAGCGGCCGCAATGCCAGGTCGGCCGTCAGCCAGGTCGCGAACCCCGCGATCAGCAGGGCCGCGATCCCCAGGTAGGCCAGCCGGCGGTTGAGCCGGTCGAGCCGGCGCTCGGTGGGCCCGAGCGCGGTCGTCACCTCGAGCTTCACGAGCCCGCCCAGGCCGGCGTCGCGCAGCTCGACGACGTACGCCCGATAGCGCCTGCCGTCGAGCGTCATCGTGCGCAGGCCGGTGCGCGCCTCGTGCGGCGGCAGCGTGCGGCCGGTCTGGAGCAGGACGGTGTCGCCGAGCAAGAGGCGCAGCGACGTGGTGGTCGCGGACAGCACTGCGTCCAGGCGGCGGTCGCCCTCGGGCAGTTGCTGGTTGATCGCCGCCCGCGCGGTCGCCTCCGAGAGCTCGGCGGTGCGCTCGAGCCGGTCGTCCAGTGCGTCGCGCTCGCTGCGGTCCACGTAGCGCGAGACGATCGTCCCCGACACGCCGAGGACGACCGCGAGCACCAGCGTCACGCCGAGCGTCAGACGACCACGGAGGCTCCGCACCGGCGTCAGGGTCGCAGGACGAAGCCGATCCCGCGAACGGTGTGGAGCACGCGGGGCTCGCCGTCGGCCTCGAGCTTGCGGCGCAGGTAGCCGACGAACACGTCGGTCACGTTCGTGCCGGGGTCGAACGTGTAGCCCCAGACCTCCTCGTGCAATACCCGGCGGTCGATCACCTCGCCGGGGCGGCGCAGGAAGGTCTCGAGGAGGGCGAACTCGCGGGGGGTCAGGTCGAGCTCGCGTCCGCCCCGGGTTGCCCGGTGCCCGCGCGCGTCGAGCTCGATGTCGCCCACCCGCAGCACCGCGCGCGACGGTGCGCCCGGCCGGCGCCGCAGCAGGGCGTGCAGCCGCGCGGCGACCTCCTCGACCGCGAACGGCTTGACCACGTAGTCGTCCGCGCCGGCCTCCAGGCCGCGCACCCGGTCCTCGACCTCGTCGCGGGCGGACAGCACGCAGACCGGCACCTCGTCGCCCACGCTGCGCAGCCGCCGCAGCACCTCGAGGCCGTCGAGGTCTGGCATCGTCAGGTCCAGCAGGACGACCGCGGGGTGCATCCGCTCGACCGCCTCGAGCGCCGCCCGCCCGCCCGAGGCGCTGACCACCCGGAAGCCCTCGAGCTCCAGCCCCACGGCGACCGACCGGCGGATCGCCGCGTCGTCGTCCACGAGCAGCACGACCGGGCCGTCCCCCCGGTCCGCGCTATCGACGCTCACAGTCGCGACTGACGATGTCGAATGGATCGCGGCTCACGACGCGGTCGCGCCCGGGGCCGCACGAGATCCGGTCGCGCAGCCCGTCCCGGGCGACGATCGCGTCGTTGTCCGCGCCGCCGATGATCACGTCGCGGCCGCCGCCGCCCACGAGCCGGTCGCTGCCGCCGCCGCCGAGTAGCAGGTCGTCGCCCGGCCCGCCGTAGAGGGTGTCGCGGCCGGCGTCGCCGAACAGCACGTCGTTGCCGCGGCCGCCGAGCAGGGTGTCGGGCCCGCCGCGGCCACTGATCCGGTCGTTGCCGCCGCGACCGCTGAGCCGGTCGGAGCCGTTCGTGCCGACGATCCGGTCGTTGCCCGGTCCGCCGGTGCGAACAGCGGCGATCTCGACGACCTGCGCGGTCGCGGTGGCCCCGCCGGTCAGGGCGAGGGCAGCGAGCAGGACGAGAGCCGGACGGCGGCGCATCACGTCATGTTGGCGCACGTCGCGGTCGCCCGTCACCCCTCTCACCAACTCCTAATCGTCCGTGAAAGGTGCGTGAGACCAGCTCCACGGACGCGCACGAAGCGGGCACGCTGGCACCAGTGAAGCCACCAGAGGGAGATTCAGCATGCACTTGACGACAAGGAAGGCCACGGCCGGCTTCGCGGTCGCCCTCGCCCTGGTGCCGGCGGCCGCGCTGGCCGCGACGATCGAGGGAGGGCCCGGCAACGAGCGCCTGCGCGGCACGAACGGGCCCGACGAGATCAACGGCAACGGCGGCAACGACCGCATCTTCGGCCGCGGCGGCAACGATACCCTGCGCGGCGGTCCCGGCAACGACCGCGTGTTCGGAGGGCGGGGCGACGACTTCATCTCCGGCGACGCCAACGGCACGGGCGACCGCACCTCGTTCGACTTCCTGTCGGGGAACGCCGGCAACGACGAGATCCATGGCGGCGATTCGCGCGACCGCATCTACGGCGGCTCGGGTAACGACACCAACTACGGCGAGAACGGCAACGACCTGATGGCCGGCGGCACGGGCGACGACACCCAGCACGGCGGCCCGGGCAACGACCGGATCTTCGCCAACCTGGGTCGCGACACGACGTTCGGGGGCGAGGGCAACGACGACCTGTGGGCGCTGGCCCGCGGCGACGTCCATCCCGGCCCGAACGGCGAGACCGACACCGAGGGTGATGCGCTCGACGGCGGCCCGGGCGACGACAGGTTCCATACCCGCGACGGCGAGGTTGACCTGATCACCTGCGGTGAGGGCAACGATGTCGCCTTCCTCGACGCCGTCGACCAGATCACCGACGCCACGGCCGAGAATGCCAACGGCTCCTGCGAGCGGGTCATCCGCCAGCAGCCCCGGTCGCGCGACTCGCGCTCCGAGGACCACCAGCAGGCGCCCGCGTCGGCCAACGAGTAGCCCGGCCGCCGCAGCGACGGCAGGGCCGGTCCGCCGCCCCCTCCTGGCGGATCGGGCCTGCCGCGCTGTTCAGCGAAGCGGCGCGGGCACCGGCTAGACGGGTGGTGAGCGCGGGCCTCTGGACGAATGGACCGTTGGCGGCCCTCGCGAACCCGTCGATACCGGTCCCAACGATGGTTCCTCCCCTGCGAGAGCGCCTTGGGCTGAGCCCTGCGCCCGACCAGCCTCCCGCGGCCGTGGCCCAGGAGCGGCCCGACACCGGCCTGATGGCGCGGTCGCTCATGTACCTGTTCGCGATCGGCGGAGCGGTGACGCTGCTGTCGCTCGGCTTCAGCGGCCCGCAGGTCGAGGTGGCGCGGATCACCGTGACCGCGGGCTGCGCCTTCGGCATCGCCTTGCTGCTGCTCGTGAGCTACGACCGGACGCCGGGCTGGGCCTTCGACGCCCTGCTGGCCTGCGGCACGGTCCTGATCGAGTGGACGATCTGGGCCAGCGGTGACTCGACGAGCTCCTACGCGATGCTCTTCTTCTGGGTCGCGATCTACGCGTTCTACTTCCTGCCCCAGTGGCGCGCTGCGCTCCAGTTGGGCACGGTCCTACTGGCCTACGCCGCTGTCCTGGCGCTGGGCCGCGACGGGTCGACCACAGCGGTGATCCACTGGGCGGTCACAAACGGCGCGCTGATCGTCGCCGGCGCGCTGATCGGCATACAGCGTGCCCACACGCGCCGCGTGGTCAGCCGCCTCGCCGACGACGCGCGGCGCGACACGCTCACCGGCCTCATCAACCGGCGCGGCTTCGAGGAGCTGTTCGAGAACGAGCTCGAGCGCGCCCGCCGCACCGACGGCCAGCTGGCCCTGATCGTGGCCGACCTGGACCGCTTCAAGTGGCTGAACGATCGCTTCGGCCACCCCGCGGGCGACACCGCGCTCCAGCGCGTGGCGCAGATCCTGCAGACCGCCAAGCGGCGCATCGACACCGTGGCGCGGATCGGCGGCGAGGAGTTCGCGGTGATCGTGCCGAGCTCCGACCACCACGCCGCCTACATTCTGGCCGAGCGCATGCGCCGCGAGGTGCGCCAGACGTTCGCCGCCGACGCGTCGGCGCTGACGATGTCGCTCGGCGTCGCCACCTTCGGCGTCCACGGCGCGAGCGCCGAGGCGCTCATCAAGAACGCCGACCAGGCGCTCTACGCGGCCAAGCGCCTGGGCCGCGACCGCAGCGTCGTCTACTCGCAGGACGTTGCCGGGGCGCTGCTCGTGGTCGATGGCCAGCCGCCCGACGGCGACCAGGAGCTGCACCACAAGACCGTGCTCGCATTGGCCGAGGTGATCGACGGCCGCGACCACAACTCCAGCGAGCACTCGCAGCGCGTGGGCCGTTACGCCGCCTCGATCGCCGAGGCGCTGGGCCTGCCCGACACCGTGATCGAGCGCGTGCGCTTCGGCGGCATCGTGCACGACATCGGAAAGATCGGGATCCCCGACGAGATCCTGCGCAAGCC
>Ga0126312_10002276_pt1 | contig 12817 bp, 14 predicted proteins | sample Plot104A_FD_92537 | JGI IMG/M metagenome (GOLD analysis project Ga0126312, IMG submission 92537) | Serpentine soil microbial communities from UC McLaughlin Reserve, CA, USA - Plot104A | ecosystem: Environmental > Terrestrial > Soil > Grasslands | place: USA: UC McLaughlin Reserve, Lake County...
CGATCCGCGACATGTCGGCCTCGATCCAGGTCGTGCACGTCGCCGCCGTCTCGAGCGAGCGCTTCATGTGCTCGCCGATGGTGCGGCGCATGCGGCTCAGGCCGTCGATCGGGCGTTCGGCGGTGGGCGTTGGGCGTTGGGGCTCGGGCTTGTAGGGCGACTCGATGTGCATCGGCGCTTCCCCGGCGGGCTGCTGCTCGAGGAAAGCGAGCACGTCCTTCTTCGTCACCCGCCCGCCGCGGCCGGTGCCCTCGATCGCGTCGAGGTCGACGCCGTGCTCGGCCGCCATCCGCATGACGACGGGCGAATAGCGCTTGGAGCGGTCGCCGTCCCCCGACGGCTGACGCCTGTCGCCTGAGGCCGCCGGCTCCTCGGACGCCTCCGGCTCCATCGACACCTTCGCCGCCGCCGCCGCCTCCGACCCCGCGTCGGGCGGGCCCAGGTCCTCGGCCGCATGCGGCTCGCCCGGCTTGCCGGCGCTGTCGATCCGCGCGAGCACTGTCCCGACGGTCACGGTCTCGCCCTCGCCGATCTCGATCTCGGTCAGCCGGCCGGTCGCCGGCGCGGGGACGTCGGCGTCGATCTTGTCGGTCGAGATGACACAGATCGTCTCGTCGGCTTCGACCCAGTCGCCGGGCTGCTTGCGCCACTCGGCCACGGTGCCCTCGGCCACCGAGACGCCCATCTGCGGCATGACGACGTCGACAAGCGTTCCGCTAGTCGCGGGCGGGCCTTGCCCGCCCACCCTGTCAGTACTCGAGGAGCTCAATGCACGCCTCCTTGACGCGGTCGACCGATGGCAGCACCGCGTGCTCGAGCGGCGGCGAGAAGGGGATCGGCACGTTCGGGGTCGCCACGCGCACCACCGGCCCGTCGAGGTCCTCGAATCCGCGCTCGGCGATGATCGCCGCCACCTGGGCGCCGGCCGCGCACATCTCGTTGGCCTCGTCCACGATCACGACCTTCGAGCAGTCGCTCACCGACGCGAGGATCGCCTCCTCGTCGAGCGGCACGAGCGAGCGCAGGTCGAGCACGCGCACGCCCTCGAGCTCCTCGGTCGCCTCGAGCGTGGTGTGAACCATCGCGCCGTACGTGATCACGACGAGGTCGGAGCCGTCGCGCGCGATGCGCGCGCGCATCGGCGTCGCCTCCGCCTCCTCGGGCACCTCGCCCTTGATGCGCCGGTAGAGGAACTTGTGCTCGCAGAACAACACCGGGTTGGGGTCGCGGATGGCCGCGAGCAGCAGCCCTCTGGCGTCCTCGGCCGTCGAGGGGGCAACGACCTTGATCCCGGGCGCGTGCATGAACCACGCCTCGGGATTCTGGGAGTGGAACGGCCCGCCCGCGAACCCGCCGCCGGTGGGCAGGCGGACGGTGATTGGCACCGCGAGCCCCTGGCGGTAGTGCATCTTGCCCGCGACGTTGACCAGCTGGTCGAAGCCGCACGACACAAAGTCCGAGAACTGCATCTCGCACACCGGCCGCATGCCGACGACCGCCGCGCCCACGGCCGTCCCGATGATGCCGGACTCGGCCAGCGGGGTGTCCATCACCCGGTCGGCGCCGAACTCCTCAAAGAAGCCGTCGGTGACCTTGAAGGCGCCGCCGAAGACCCCGATGTCCTCGCCCATGCAGAACACGCGCTCGTCGGCGCGCATCTCGGTGCGAAGGGCATCGCTGATGGCCTGCAAGTAGGTCATCGTCGGCATCAGGAGACCGCTCCTCGACCTTCGGTCGACTCGCTCACGGCCTCACGGCTCCGCTCTTCGCCTGAGAGGAGACCGCTTCGCCGTTCGGCCACGTCACCGTCCTTCACCTCCGACCACGGCGCCTCGCCGTCGCCGAGCACGTTGGCCTCGCCCTCGCAGAAGACGCCGTCGGTGGCGGTGGCGGGGTCGGGCATCGGCATGGCCAGCGCCTCCTCGACGCCCGCGTCGATCTCGGCCGACACCTCCGCCCGCACGGCGTCGATGTCGACGCCGAGGTCCTTCAGCCGCCGCTCTTCGAGCTCGATCGGGTCCTTGCGCCGCCACTCCTCGAGACGCGCCTTGTCGACGTACTTCATGTCGTCATGGGCGGCGTGACCGTGCATGCGCATGGTTACGCACTCGATGAGCGTCGGACCGGCGCCGCCCAGCGCGCGCTCGCGCGCCTCGCGCGTGGCGTCGAACACCGCCTCTGCGTCGTTGCCGTCGACCGAGACCCCGGGGAAGCCGTAACCCTCGGCGCGGTGGACGGGATCGACGGCGAACTGCGCCTCGAGCGGCGTCGAGTAGGCGTACTGGTTGTTCTCGAGCACGAAGACCACCGGGAGCTTCTGTACGCCGGCCCAGTTCATCGCCTCGTGGAAGTCGCCGCGCGAGGTCGAGCCGTCGCCGAACCACGTCAGCGCGCAGCGCTGCTCGCCGCGCGCCTTGAACGCCATCGCCATCCCGGTGGCCACGAGCATCATGTCGGGCAGCATCGAAACCATGCCCACGCAGCCCACGCGCCAGTCGCCGAAGTGGACATTGCCGTCGCGCCCGCCGGTCACGCCACCGGCGCGGCCCATGTACTGGGCGAAGATGCGGGCGGGAGTGACGCCGCGGACGAGATGGGCGGCAAGGTCGCGGTGCAGCACACACAGCCGGTCCTTCGGACCCATCGCGAAGGCCGCGCCGGCCGAGACGGCCTCCTGCCCGAACCCGTCGTAGAACGACCCCGGCACCTTCCCCTGCCGGTAGAGGGTCATCGCGCGCTCCTCGACGCCGCGCATCAGCATCATGTATCGGAGAAGGGCGACCCGGTCGTCGCGGGTCAGGTGCTCGGCCACGGCGGACCGAGCTGTCTCTGTTGCCATCTCTTGTCTCCTTGCGAGCCGGAAGCGGGGTCTCCGTCCGGTCCCTGTCGGCTGAGCGCGGGGTCTCCGCGCCGTCCGCCCACGAGCTTACCCATCGCTCCCGGACGTACCCTTTCCACCGATGGAGAACGTGCGGCTGACGCGCCTTCGCTGGCGCCTGCGCGGCGCCTGGATGTGGCCCACGTTCGTTGCGCTGACGGTGTTCGACGCGGCCCTGCTCGGGGCGCTGCCGATCGCGGGCGAGAGCGGCCCCGACTTCGTCCCGGGGGTGCTTTTGGCCGGCTTCATGAACCTCGTTGCGGTCGCCGTGATCGCGCCCCTGGTCGGATTGGTCCTGCGCCGCCGCCGGCCCGGCCTGCCGCGCATGGTCGCCAACGACTACGCCGGCACGGCGCTGGTGCTGGTGGTCACCGTCGTGCTCCTCGCGGTCGGCCTCGGGCACCGGCCGGCGATCGAGGAGGCCAAGCGCGACCGCGCCGCCTCGCTCGTCGCGGTGAAGCGCTATGTCCTCGTGCGGGCGACGGCCGAGTACCGAGCACATGTCGCGTTCGCCGACACCGTCCGCCTCGACAGCGACCTGTTCCGCACGTGCGTGCCCGGCGCCCGGCCCGAGCGCGCGCTGTGCCTCTTCGTCGACACGTCGCAGTCGCCGCCCGGCGTGACGCTGGACCGCAGCCGCGCCCCCAACGCGGTGGCGGGCGCGCCAGCTGGATGACTGACGGCGCGCCCGCGAAGCGAGCCAGGATGGCCGAGCGGGCCCCACCGTCAGCCCATTGATCTAGAGCGCCATCGCCGCCGGGTTCTCGAGCAGCTCGCGCACGCGCGCCAGGAATTGCGCCGCGTCGGCGCCGTAGAGGATGCGGTGGTCGCAGGCCAGCGTGACGGCCATGCGGTGGCCGGCGACGAGGGCGCCGTCGCGCACCACCGGCCGCTGCTCGATCGCGCCGACGGCGAGGATGGCAGCCTGCGGCGGGTTGATCACAGCGGTGAAGTTCGTGATCCCGTACATGCCCAGGTTCGAGACCGTGAACGTGCCGCCGCTGAGCTCCGGCGGGGTGACCGTGCCCTCCCGGACCTTCTCGGCCAGCTCGCGCGCGGCGCGCGCGATCTCGCCCAGCGACTTGCGGTCGGCGTCGAAGATCGTGGGCACGATCAGCGCGTCCTGCGCCGCCACCGCCACGCCGATGTTGATCCGCGTGTGGAGCTCGAAGCGGCCGTCCTTGTAGGACCCGTTCGCCCGCGGGAACTCGCGCAGCGCGAGCGCGCACGCCTTGACGACCATGTCGTTGAACGACGGGACGACGTCGGCGACCGCCTTGAGCTGGGCCCGCATGGCGACTGCCGCGTCCATGTCGATGTCCATCTGCAGCGTGAAGTCCGGCACGGTGGCCTTGGACTCGGCCATGCGGCGGGCGATCAGGGCCTGCGTCCGCGTCAGGTCGACCAGCTCGGTCTCCCCCTTGCCGGTCGGCTGGGGCTCGGGCGCCGCGGCCGGCTCCGGGGCTGCGGCGACCTCGGGCTTCGCCCCCTCGATGTCGGCCTTGACGATCCGGCCTCCGGGGCCGGTGCCCTGCAGCGAAGCGAGGTCGAGGCCCTTCTCCTTGGCCATCCGCCGCGCGATGGGCGAGGCCTTGATGCGTTCGCCCCCATCGCGCTGCTGGTCCCCGTCGCGCTGCGCCGGCGGTGCCGACGGCTCCGGCTCGGCCTCCGGCTCGGGCTCGGCCTCCGGCTCGGCCTGAGCCTCCGGCTCGGGCTCCGCCTCCGCCGCCTGACGCCCGTCGCCCGATGCCCCGTTGAGCCGCGCGATCACTTCCCCGACCGGCAGCGTGTCGCCCTCGCCCGCGACGATCTGCAGCACGCCGTCGGCATCGGCCTCGTAGGTCATCGTGGCCTTGTCGGTCTCGATCTCGACCAGCTCGTCGCCGCGAGCGACGGCATCCCCGTCGCCCTTCAGCCACTTGATGATGGTGCCCTCCTCCATGGAGTCGGACAGGCGGGGCATGACGATCTCGGGCACGTTGCCCGTTATACCGATGCGTTCAGAACAGCGACCTCACGGCCTCGACGACCTGAGGCTCGTGCGGGAAGGCGATCTGCTCGAGCGGCTTGGAATAGGGCATCGGCAGGTCGGCGCCGGTGACTCGCGTGACGGGAGCGTCGAGCCAGTCGAACGCCTGCTCCTGGACGAGCGCGGCGAGATTGGCGCCCACGCCCCCGTGCGGCCACCCCTCCTCGACCACGACGCAGCGGTTGGTCTTCTGGACCGATTCGACGATCGAGTCGAGATCGAGCGGGCGCAGCGTGCGCGGGTCGATGACCTCGCAGGAGATGTCGTGCTCGTCCGCTAGCTGGGCGGCCGCCCGTTCGGCGGTCAGCGCCATGCGCGAGAGCCCCACCAGGGTGACGTCGTCGCCCTCCCGCACGCGCCGCGCGCGACCGAAGTCGAGCGTGTAGTCGTCGTCCTCGGGCACGTCGCCGCGCTGCCCGTAGAGATACTCGTGCTCGATGAAGATCACCGGGTTGTCGTCGCGGATCGCCGCCTTGAGCAGGCCCTTCGCGTCGGCCGCATTGGACGGCACGGCGACGAGCAGGCCGGGGATGTGGAGGTAGAGGGCCTCGAAGCAGTGCGAGTGGGTCGGGCCGAGCTGGTGTCCGGCGCCCTGCGGCATGCGGATGACCAGCGGCACCCGGGCCTGCCCGCCGAACATGTAGTGGATGTGGGCGGCGGAATTGACGATCTGGTCGAGGGCCAGCAGCGAGAAATTGACCGTCATCAGCTCGACCACGGGACGCAGGCCGAGCATCGCCGCGCCCACGCCCATGCCGACGATCGTGTTCTCCGAGATCGGCGTGTCGCGGACGCGCCGCTCGCCGAACTCGTCCAGCAGGCCGGCGGTGACCTTGAACGCCCCGTTGAAGACGCCGATGTCCTCGCCCAGGAGGAAGACCGCCTCGTCGCGCTGCATCTCCTCGCGCAGCGCGGCGTTGAGCGCCTCGCGGTAGCGCATCACGGCCACGGGCTGTCAGTCCTCCTCAGCCATGTCGCGCTCGTCCTCGCCCTTGTGCACCCCGGCCGAGCGCTCGTCGATCGAGTACCAGCCTCGCAGCTGGTCGCCGAGGACGTAGATGTCGTCGTACAGCGACTCGGGCGCGGGGAACGGGGAGCGGTCGGCAAACGCAACCGCTTCGTCGATGACGCCGATGACCTCGTTGTCCATGCGCTCGTCGTCGCCTTCGTCGAGCACGCCCTCGTCGACCAGCCGCCGCGCGAACACGTTGATCGGGTCGCGCTTGCGCCACTCCTCGACCTGCTCCTTGGTGCGGTACTCCTCGGGGTCGGCCATCGAGTGGCCGCGGAAGCGGTAGGTGACCGCCTCGACCAGCACGGGCTGGCGTTCGCTGCGGGCGCGCTCGATCGCCTCGGCGATGGCGCGGTGGGTGTCAACGACGTCCATCCCATCGCACTTGGCCCCGGGAATGCCGTAGCCCTCGGCCTTGCCCTCGAGATCGAGCACGGCGGAGTGGCGCTCGAGTGCGGTGCCCATCCCGAACTGGTTGTTGGTGACCATGAAGACGATCGGCAGGCGCCACAGCGCGGCGAGGTTCATGGTCTCCCCGAAGGTGCCCTGGTTGGACGCGCCGTCGCCGAACACGCACAGGGTCACGTCGTCGGTGCCCATGTAATCGCTGGCGAGGGCGTGGCCGGCGCCGATCGGCAGGTTGCCGCCGACGATGCCGTAGCCGCCCATGAACCGGCGTTCGAGGTCGAACATGTGCATCGAGCCGCCGCGGCCGCGCGAGCAGCCGTCCTCGCGCCCGAACAGCTCGGCCATCACGGCGTTCGGAGAGGTGCCGCGCGCGAGCGCGTGCCCGTGGCTGCGGTACGTGGAGATGAGGTAGTCGGTGTCCTTCATCGCGCGGACCGAGCCGATGATCGTGGCCTCCTCTCCGATCGCGAGATGGAGGAAGCCGCCGATCTTGGCCTTGGCGTACATCTCGCCGGCGCGCTCCTCGAAGCGGCGGATGAGCATCATCGACTGCAGCCACTCGCGGGCGGCCTTCTTCTTGGGCAGCGCCTCGCGCCGCTCTGCGGGTTCAATGCTCATGCTTGCTCGAAGATACTCACCATGGAACGGGTTGCCCGTCTCGGAAGAAACCGCCGGCCGGGCCGTCGTCGCCGAGCCGCGCCGCCCACAGCACGCTGGCGGCGCCATCCTGCACCGAGCGCGGCGCCCCGGCGCCACCCATGTCGGTGCGTACCCAGCCCGGGCACACCGAGTTCACCAGAATGCGATCGCTTCGCAGCCCGTCCGCCAGCACGCGCGTGATCGCGTTCAGGGCGGCCTTCGAGACGTTGTAGGCCGGGATGAAATCGTGCATCGAATGAAGCGATCCGGCCTCGCTGGAGACGTTGACGATCCGAGGCGATTGGCCGTTGCGCAGCAGCGGGATCGTCGCCACGGCGAGCCGCCACGCACCGAGCGCGTTGACCTGCCAGGTCTCCTCGGCCACCTCCATGTCCATCGTCGCCGCGCGACCGCCCGGGTAGATGCCGGCGTTGTTGATGAGCACGTCGAGGCGACCGTGCTCCCGCTCGAGGTGCAGCACCAGGTCGTCGACGCTGCGCGCGTCGGTGACGTCGAGGCGTTGCGCCGTGACTCCGCCGGGAAGCGCCGCCGCCGGGTCGCGCACCCCGCCGACCACGACCATGCCGTCGTCCTGCGCCAGCGCCCGGGCGACCTCGCGTCCGATGCCGCGGTTGGCCCCGGAGACGAGGGCGACGCGCGTCATGCCACCGTCGGGACCGCTTCCGCCTCCGCCGTCGCCGCCTGCAGCGCCTCCGCGATGCGGTCGCTCTCGAGCGCCTTGGTCATCGCGTTGGGGTGAATCTCGCAGGCCGCGGCGGCGATCAGAAGGGTGTCCGGGTCGTCGAGGTCGCGTCCGGCGACGAAGGCCTGGCGGAAGGCGGCGAGCGAGAACGCGACCGCGCGGCCGATCTGCTTCGCGTAGGTGGCGGCGCGGGGGGCGAGGTCGGTGGTCGCGAAGCGCTCGGGCAGCACCAGCGGTTGCAAGCCTTGCTTGGCGGCCTGGCGCGCGAGGTCCTCGGCGTACGAGTTGCGCTCCTCGGCACAGCGGAAGACGGGCTCGGTAGCAAGGGCGACCGGCACCCACTCGGGCACCTCGGGGAGCTCGGCGTTGACGCGCTCGGCCCACAGCCAGCACTCGGGGTCCCGGAGGTCGTAGTAGAAGCGCGGCTGGAGAGACCGGGCGGGCTCCGCCCGCCCTCTAGGCCTCACACCGTCACTCTTCGAGAGCGGGAGACCGTGCCGGCGTTCGGCCACGTTACCCGTGGATGAGCCAGCCGTCGGCCGCCCGCGCGGCCTCCATGACGGCCTCGGAGAGCGTGGGGTGGCCGTGGACGGACCGGGCGATCTCGGGATAGCCGCCCTCGAGCGCCTTGACGTTGACGAGCTCCTGCACGAGCTCCGTCGCGCGTGCGCCGACGATGTGGCCGCCGAGCAGCTCGCCGTACTGCTTGTCGCCGACGACCTTGATCATCCCGGTGCGGTCGCCGTAGACCGTGCCGGCGCCGACGGCGCCGTAGGACACCTTGCCGATCGTGACGTCGTGACCCTGCTCGCGCGCCTGCTCCTCGGTCAGGCCGAACGAGCCGACGTTCGGGGTGCAGAAGGTCGCACGCGGGATGTCGACATAGTCGATCGGGTGGGTCTCCATCCCCGCCGCGTCTTCGACGGCGATAATCCCCTGGTCGGAGGCCTTGTGCGCAAGCGCCGGCCCCTCGGTCAGATCGCCGATCGCCCACACGCCCTCCTTGGTGGTGCGCATGGCGCCGTCGATCTTGACCAGGCCTTGCTCGTCGAGCTCGATCCCGGCGGCATCGATCCCGAGGCCCTCGATGTCGGGGGCACGGCCGGCGGCGATCACGAACCAGTCGACGGTCGCCTCCTCGCCGTCGCCGTACGAGAACGTCACGCTGCTCTCGCCGGCCTGGACGTCCTCGACCAGCGTGCCCGTGTGCACCCTGATGTCCTGCTTCTTGAAGGCCCTGTCGGCTACCTTGGACACGTCGGCGTCCTCGAGCGGGAGCACGCGGTCCAGGCCCTCGAAGAGAAGCACGTCGACGCCGAGCCGCGCGTAGGCCGAGGCGATCTCGGTACCGGAGGCGCCGGCGCCGATGACCGCCATGCTGGCCGGCAGCTCAGACAACAGCCAGGCGCCCTGGGTGTCGATGACGCGCCCGCCGAACTCGGTGCCGGGAATCGGCCTGGCCACCGACCCGGTGGCGAGGATCACGGCCTTGCGCGCCTCGTACTCGGTGCCGTCGTAGTCGCCGCCGACCTTGACGTTGGCGTCGTCGGTCACGCTGGCGCGGCCCTGGATGACCTCGATCTCGTTCTTCTTGAACAGACCGGAGACGCCACCGGTGAGCGTCTTGATGACCTTGTCGCGGCGGTCGCCGACCTGGCCGAAGTGCACCTCGGGCTCGGCGCCGTTGAGCGAGATGCCGAACTCGTCGGCGTCGCGGACCTCGGAGAGGATGTCGGCCGAGCGCAACACCGCCTTGGCGGGGATGCACGCGTAGTTCAGGCACCGCCCGCCGACGACGTCGTCTGCCTCGACCACCGCGGTCTTCATGCCAAGCTGCGCCGCTCGGATGGCGGCGACGTAGCCGCCCGGCCCCGATCCGATCACGATGCAGTCGTAGGCTTCGGCCATTGCCTTGAATCTAGCGACGCTCGAGCACCAACCGGATTCCGAGGGCGATCAGCACCGCGCCGGTCGCCCGCTCGACGCGGCGCCCCCACGGCCCTTCGACGAACGCTTTGCGTGCGCGCGTGACCGCGAGCGCGAGGGTCGAGTACCAGACGAGGTCGAAGAGGGCGAGCAGTCCGGCCATCGCCAGCGCGTAGGGCAGCACCGGCTCGCCGGCGGGGACGAACTGGGGGAAGAGGGCGACGTAGAAGACCGCGAGCTTCGGGTTGGTGAGGCTGGTGAGGACGCCGTCGCGCAGGGCGTGCTTGGTGGGGCGCGCAGGCTGCTCCCTCGCGCGGTGCCCGCGCAGGGACTGGATGCCGATGAGGATCAGCACGCCCGCCCCTACGAGCTTGACCACGGCGAAGACCGCGGCCGACGTCGCGACGATTGCCGCCACGCCGATGGCAGCGAGCAGCGCCCAGGCGATGACGCCGACCTCGTTGCCGACGGTGCACGCCAGCGCGTGACGGCGGCCGCCGCGGGCGGCGTTGCGCACGACCATGGCGGTGGCCGCCCCGGGGGTGATCGTCAGCAGCGCCGCGACCGGGACGAAGGCGAGGAGGGTGCTCATCGTGACGGGCCGGTCATGCGCGCGGGCGCCGGCTCGGGTTCTCGGGCATCTGGATGCGCGCGAGCGACTTGACCAGCTTCCAGAACAGGAACCCGGACGGGAGGATGATCGCGAGCGGCACGATCAGCCCGAGCAGGTTCGAGGCGCGAACCATGAACAGCGCCAGATAGCAGATGAGGATTCCGAGCAGGGCCTGGAAGCCGAGCACGGCCCAGTACTTGGCCCGCCACATGCCAATCCCGGCGACGAGCATGATTGCGCTGGGCACCGCGATCGAGAACAGCGAAGGCCGCTTGCCGTCGATGGTCAGCCCGGCGGCGTAGGCGATGAGGTTGCCGACGCCGAGTACGAGCGCAACCACCGCGGCGACGGTCACCGCGCCGGGCCGCTCGCCCGGGGCAAGCGGCTGGAGCTTGGCCCGGGCCTCGGCGTTGCGCTGCTCGGAACGCGAGGGCGGCTTTTCCTTGACCGCCAAGGCCGAAGTGGTTGCGGGTGGCGTCTTTGCCGCCGTCGGGCGCCGCTTGCGGCTACGCCGTCCCAACGCGCGCCTCCTGGCCGACCAGCGCCTCGCGCAGCGCTCGCGCGGCCGCGCCGGGGTCGTCGGCCTCGGTGATCGCGCGCACGACGACCGCCCGCCGCGCTCCCGCGGCGGCCACCGCGCCGACCGTCTCACGGTCGATTCCGCCGATCGCGAACCACGGGTCGGGGGCGTGGGCCGCCGCGTGGCGGATCAGCTCGAGCCCGACCGCGGGCCGGCCGGGCTTGGTCGGCGTCGCGTACACCGGGCCCACCGCGATGTAGTCGACGCCGCGCGCCGCGGCGACCTGGTCGGGCGAGTGCGTCGACAGGCCGACGACGCGATCGGTGCCGACCACGGCGCGCGCCTCGGAGACGGGCGTGTCGTCCTGGCCGACGTGGACGCCGTCGGCATCGGCCGCGACGGCCAGGTCGGGGCGGTCGTTGACGACGAACAGCGCGCCGTGCTCGTCGGCGACGCGCCGGAACGCCTGCGCCGCATTGAGCACCTGCTCGTCGCTCGCCTCCTTGTCGCGCAGCTGCACGATGTCCACGCCGCCCCCGAGCGCCGCGCGCAGGAACGCCTCCGGACGCCGGTCGCAGACGAGGTAGAGCCGGGCGCGGGCGAGGCGGTCGCGACGATCGCTCACGACCGCGAAGTCTGGCAGCTAGCATGGGACGTCACGGGAGCCCACCGGGCTGAGAGGGCGGTATCAGGAAGGGTGGTCGGGCGAACCCCGACCCCGACTGGCCGCCGACCGTTCGAACCTGATCCGGGTCATGCCGGCGCAGGGAAGGAGGGACTTGTCCCACTCGACCGCCAAGAGATTCGACGTCGCCGTCGCCGGTGGCGGCGTCATCGGCCTTGCCATCGCCTGGCGTGCCGCCCAGGCGGGCGCGCGCGTCGTCGTCCTGGACGCGCGCCGTCCTGGCGCTGCCTGGCCGGTGTCCGCGGGCATGCTCGCGCCCGTCGCGGAGGCCGAGTTCGGCCACGACGAGCTGCTCGCACTCGGGCTCGACAGCGCCGCCCGCTGGCCGGCGTTCGCGGACGAGTTGTCGGCGGCGTCGGGCCGGGACGCCGGCTATCGCCGCTGCGGCACGCTCGTCGTCGCGCGCGACCGCGACGAGGCCGAGGCGCTCGAGCGCGAGCTCGGCTACCGCGCGCAGCGGGGTCTGCCCGTCGAGCGCCTGCTCCCCTCGCACGCTCGGCGCCGCGAGCCGGCGCTGGCGTCGAAGGTGCGCCTCGCGCTCGACGTGCCGGGCGACCACGCGGTCGACCCCCGCGCGCTGCGGGCGGCGCTGGCGGAGGCGCTGCGGCGGGCCGGTGGCGAGCTGCGCGAGGGCGTCGAGGTCACCTCGCTCGATGCGCTGCCCGGGGACCGTGTCGTCGTCGCCACCGGCGCCTGGGCGAGCGAGCTGGCCGCCGTGCCGATCCGGCCGGTCAAGGGGCAGATCCTGCGTCTGCGCGACCCCGCGGGACCCGGGCTCGTCGATCGCGTCATCCGCCTGGCCCAGTCATACGTGGTCCCGCGCGGTGACGGCCGCTACGTGCTCGGCGCCACCGTCGAGGAGCGCGGCTTCGACGCCGCCCTGACCGCCGGCGGCGTGTTCGAGCTCCTCCGCGACGGCTACGAGGTGCTGCCGGGCCTGGCCGAGCTCGAGCTCGAGGAGGCCTCCGTCGGCTTCCGTCCGGCGACGCCCGACAACGGCCCGCTCATCGGCGCGGTCGACGACGTCCTGCTCGCCGCCGGGCATCACCGCAACGGCATTCTCCTCACGCCGATCACCGCCGACGCGATCGCCGCCCTGCTCGCCGGCGACGACATCCCTAACGTGGTCGCTCCGTTCACGCCGGGGCGCTTCGCCCCCAACGCCCAACGCCCAACGCCCAACGCCGAGGTCCTGCGATGACCGTCACCGTCAACGGCGAGCCGCGCGAGCTCGCCCCCGGCACGACCGTCGCCGAGCTCCTCGACGAGCTCGACGTTCCCGCCGGCCGCCGCGGCGTGGCGGTGGCCGTCGACGCCGAGGTGGTGCCCCGCGGCGAGTGGGACAGCACCGAGGTCCCCGACGGCGCCCGCGTCGAGGTGCTCGTCGCCATCCAGGGAGGCTGA
>Ga0126312_10002278_pt1 | contig 12814 bp, 17 predicted proteins | sample Plot104A_FD_92537 | JGI IMG/M metagenome (GOLD analysis project Ga0126312, IMG submission 92537) | Serpentine soil microbial communities from UC McLaughlin Reserve, CA, USA - Plot104A | ecosystem: Environmental > Terrestrial > Soil > Grasslands | place: USA: UC McLaughlin Reserve, Lake County...
AGCGAGATTTTTTGCTTCAAAGAGGAGAAATTAGCAAAAATATGCAGCGATATATCCGGTACAAACTAAGAAAAAAGATTAAACACTTCTATAATAGCAGGCTGCCGCTTTTGATAGACCAAAGTTATATCATTGCGGGTGTGGCTGCTAATAGCTGCGGCGTGGCCGCTGGCAGCCCCCACAACAATAATAGTAACAATAAGAAAAGCGCGGGGAGTGGGAATTTCGTTCCATTTATTGGAAGTTCGAACCCACGTGTCCTTTCGGACATGGGATTAGCAATCCCACGCCCTACCAGGCTAGGCGACCCCCGCTCTCCCCAAAATTGATTACTTGAGGTACTAATATCTTTGCTAGCCCCATGTCCGAAAGGACACGTGGGTTCGATTTCAAATCTACTAAGATGTGAGTTAACTGAAGGACGTAAGAGCTTCTCAGGAATTACTCCTTTATTGGTAGTATTAGGCACAGCGCCAAGAACTCTAGTGGGTTATTAGCTGTGGGTGTTTAACTTATCTTAGCTTTTACTCATTTTTGTCCTTTAGTCTTTTCCCAATGGTCTAACACCAAAGTTAGAGCGTCGTTAAAGTCCCAGGAAATATCTCCCAGCTTGGCTAGCCTATCATAGTTATGACTGCTTATGCGTATCGTTTTATCCAATTTCTCTTTCTTTGGGTCACTTGCACGTGGTGGCAATTCTGGAGCTTCAAGCTGTAGTTCCTTGTTCATAAAGCTACTTATGTTATCAACTAGCGACTTAATAAATGTTATTGAATGATATAATCACATAATCACAATGTTATTATACCCAGGGTGTATAGTATAGGTATGCAATCGATAACCAAAATCGAAGAACGCCGAGAAATGTGCTCTGCCCCTCTGTGTAAATGGATAGCCAGGTATACAGTAGAGACAGTAGAAGAGGCAAAGAACCAGCCAGGTAGCCTAGTCACCACACAAGTCCTACTCTTGTGTCAGAAGCACCTGAAGGCATGGAAACGCCAGCAGCACGATGAGAAGGAGGAAGAGGAAGAAGAGCACTGCCCTTCTACATGCCAATATGCTTCTAAAATTGAATGCACTTGCAGATGCGGTGGTGTTAATCATGGTATTAAGAGCATGATAAAGATGGACGCTTTCTTTGCTGCTCGAGAGGAGGAAGTGGTAACAGCATGACGCCACCAGAACCAGAGAAAAAGAAGAAGTGGCCGATACCAAAAACTGTACGACGAAAACATATAGTGATAGATGGTAAGGAATATGACAAGTGCCCATACCAAGACTGTGACTTTATGGTTGAGGATAAAGGCTATCGGGGTGGCTTAGATGTCGTAGACGAACATGTCAGACAGGTGCATGGATATGTCTGGATGCCTAAAGGCGGAAGGGGTGGATGGTGGCCACTTAGTAAGTTTCACCCAAGAGTGGAGGAGAATAAGGAATGACAACAACAAGGAGGAGAGAAAAACAAATGACCGACGACTTTTTCGGTCGTTTTAAAGAACGTAAAGATGGCACAATGGAAATAACTTTTGACTGCGCTATATGTGCCAGACCATACAAATCGATAGTAAATGGGACGAGAAGGGTCTGGGGAGAGCGAACGAATGTTAGAAGTTGCATTTTTCAAAGACTGGGAGAAGGGATTCGATGGTAGTCTAGAGTACAAACGGGTAGGCGTTTGCGGACGGTGTTACAACAATTACAAGAACAGACTTAAAGAAGAGAGACTGAATCTGTATGTTAAACAAGAGAAGAAGGAGCTGGAGAAGAATAAGAAATGACAACAACAACACTATGGCCACTATATACTTCTATAGTAGGATAGTTCTGAAGAGAGAATAGACATTTAAACATGTGCAATATCATAGATGAGATAGTTGATACTAAAATGAAAGAAAAAGGAAAAGAAGCCCGTAAGTGTGGGGCTTGGTTGGCGCCATTCCCCCCACACAAGTTGTGCTGCTATGAATGTCGAGATGGTGGCTGTTTTTATCTATCGTCGTCGTCATTACCTTGGCTTCAACAACACCTAGGAGGACCCTAAGATGCCGCTAGCAGTCGTAGACTGTACGGAGTTTATTAACTATTCGATTGGTTATCTCGTGATAGTAGTTCCCTTACTGACTGGAGCGCTCTCTTTTTAAAATGTCGACTGTAGGAAGTACTCCAAAACCTCCATTGAGTGATATGGAAGGCTGGTTAAACTTTTGGTATTACACCCGTGGCCAAAATGTAATACCAATGATACCAAAATTAAAGACTGCAAGGAAGGGATATAACTGGCGAGACTATGAGCGCAAACGAGTTCCTGAGGACGTCTTTGCAAAATGGAAGAGTGAAGGTGCGTTTAGGGATGGCTTTGGCGTTATACTAGGCAAGAGTTATGAAGGTGCTAACGTTGGCGAATACTTGACACTAATAGACCTGGATAATTTGTTAGCAATTGAGCAATTCTGTCTCCATGGAGACAAGTTATCAACGCTCAAAGACCTGAGTTCAAAATTCATAATCGAGCAGCACAACGACAATTTGAATAAAGCGCATGTTGTGTTTTATTCCAAGAAACCGTTTACAAGCAAAGCAAGCGACGCTAGCAAAGTTGACGATTTTAAACGAAAGGTAGCTGAGAACCTAATTCCAAGCTTTGAGATTAAAGCAGTAGGCTCAGATGGTGTCTTCTTTGCAACTCCATCATTACACCAGAATGGTGAACATTACGATATCTTGGGTACTCTAGACCCCGTGACACTTAGTGAAGCACAAGCAGATGGTATGATGAAACACATCGACGCCATATGCGAGCGTTACGGCCTGCATTATCTAAGTAATGCAAAGACAACAGACCCATTCACAGGTGAATCGAAATCTGGTATTCCCAGGGAATCGTTATTTGACCCAGATTATGTAACTACCGAGGGAAATAACAGACATCAGAGACACCTATTGATGTTTGATTCTCTGATACACCACCTTTACAAAAAGGAAGGACAATCATTAGAAAAGGTTAAGGTAGTCGCAAAAACCTTTGCTTGTGTTGTGTGTCAACCACCAAAGAGCGAAGAACAATTTGAAAAGGACTGGGCCGATGCTTGTGACTTTATGCTCAAAGAAGATGAGCGGAAGAAGAATGAGGAACTGCTTGAAGGTTGTGAAATGATGGAACAGATATGTAGGTCACCTGAAACCTACGCTGCAGTTATCAAGAAAAATGATTATCGTAATCCAACTACTTCAGCGATACAAAAGATTAGAGCTATTGAGACAATCGTAATAGCCAGAAAGAAGGATAAAGAGAGCGGGCAGATATCAATCGAACATCAATACAAAGACATTATTCTCAACGCCGCACCTACGGTTCCAATTGAAATCATTAAAGACCCACTGTTTGGACATGTAAAATACAGACTGCGATTTGAGTATGTGTCTGCTGGTGGTGAGATACTTCAGACAGAGCCCATCGGTCCTTATACGAAGGAAGAGCTCAAAGACTATCTACTGAAAAAGACAACTTGGGTTTACAAGAATAGGCTGTTAGAGGATGCACTAAGTCAGGTGCTTAAAGGCTATGAAGCAAGGAAAGGAATGGCCAAACGGATTGAAGAGATAGAGCCAGAAGGATTCTTTTATTACAATGGTAAGATTGTAGCATCCAAGTTGCCGCACCTAAGTATTATTACCACTGCAGAAGAGCAACAATTCCTTGAAAACAATCGTAAAGCGTTGCAGGCCATAATCGACTTGCAAAGAAAGTTCTTCAAGTCTGCAAGAGACAAAGCTAGGTTAGCACATTACATCAAGCTGTTTCTGATTGCTCCATTTGACTATGTTAGAAAACAGATGGGGATAGCACAGCATGGTAACAACTGGGTTCCTAGAGGTGATTTATGCGGTGAGGGTGGTACAGGTAAAACGGAATTCGGTAGACTAGCCTGTTATATGTGGGGTTTGAATCCTGATACGCACATACTACCGAAGCGTGCAATCGACTCAGAGGCTAGAATCACAAATACATTAGCTACTAGCACAATGGTTCTAACGTTTGAAGAACCTGATTTCCTAACACATCACAAAAACAAACCTGCGACAGAGAGTATTTTGTCAATGCTCAAGAACACTGTCGACCAACTCGAAGGCTATAGAATGACTCAGCACCACCAGCGAATTCCAGAACCATACCTGGCGCATTTTATCATGACTCACAACTCCAACCCAGTAACTGAAGAAGGCGCAATCCGTAGGTTTGTAATCGATACATTCCGTTCAAGCGATAAGAAAGACACAAAGAAGAATAAAGAGTTAGTAGCAGAATACAACAGATTCATTGAAGAAAACAGGGAGAACTTTATCAACATCGGTAGATTCGTTTATCGGTATATCGTAGTCCAGAATCACCAAGAAGTCTTGAAGATGAACTGGCAAAACGCTGCTAAAAAACTAATACTCAATCTGTACATGGAAGCAACTACCTTACCATCTGAAGCTAGTTTGTTGGATGACATTGAATGGTTAATGGATGGTGGTATTGAAAGCGTTACAGACGGAGGCAGCGGTTTCTCAAGTGCTGACCTAGATGACCAACGCCGAGAGTTGTTAAGGTCTGCACTTGCTGGTTATATCTCCGATACATGGACTAGGAACAGGAACGAGTATGAGCAGGAGATGATACAGGATTACAAAGAGGAGCAGAGAGTAAAAGGCGGCTATATAGATTCATTCTACAAACCTGCAAAGCCTGGAATCTTTAACATCAGCAAATGGTTAGTTACAGGTAACAAGCTCAGGGGATTCTCGTTCCATCCCAAGTATGGTATATGTATGACTACTGCAGTAATGGAAGCGCTGAATCGCTACGGCCTATCTTCTGACGATAGAATCAAGCATTCAGACCTTGAAGACTTGTGTGGGTTTAAGGTGCTGCCAGTCAAGCTGAACAGCAAGACTACCAGAGTAGCTACGGCGACAGTTGAAGACTTTACAGACTTCATAGCGCCAGTAGTAGAAGAAGGCGATAACAACAGCAACACCCCAAGCAAGCAAGGGACCAGCAACTAGGTTACATGGTTACATGGTTACATGCGTTTTAGAGACGGCTCCATTTTCATGTAACCACATTTTTTTAAGATAAGGGTATCTTTTTAGACATGTAACCGAGTATGGTCTAGACTAATAATAATAATAAATAATAAATAATAAATAATAAATAATAATATTCATTCATTCATTCATATATATTCATCCATTGTACTCAAAGTTACATAATTTCTGAGGTTACATGATTTTTTCAAAGCGGCATGTAACCGCCATGTAACTAGCCCAATTGACACCTTCGCCGTAGGTGCGGCTGATAAAATGAGCTCGGTCATTAATAATTCAGATAATTACCGAGTGGTATACCACTCGAATTATGAGACGGCCTTAACCTTGTTGTTACTATAAACAGCTGGGTTGTAAGTCTTCAATGCTAAAAATAGATTGCTTGCTTGGTTGACTCGTTTGATAAAGTCAGAGTATGACATTAGCACGCCCCAGCCTCGCCATTGGTCTTTGGTACCGATGTTACGAATTATAAACAACCAGCCATCTTCTTCATCGTCTGACTGGTAACCTATATCCAATAACACTGGAATAAACGATTTCTGAAAGTTAGCGGTAGTGTAATAATCAAATGTCCTCTTTGGATATCTCCAATAGAATTTAACGTATGATGGAGTACGGCCAGAGTCAAATTCAAGATGTGGATAGTCATCGTTGAAGTTCCAACTAGTGGGTCCAGATGTGCGATAATAGCAGCAGTCTAAAACCCACAACACCTTCTGATAAAACAGCTGTCTTTCCATCAGAGTCTGCAAGTCGATAGGTGAGTGTTGCAGCTCTATTACTGTACCGTCTTTAGCAACGACGTCGGCTCTATGATTACCCATTCTAACTTCAATGCGATTCTTATCCGTAGCTGCTATGCGTTCTTTCCAACCTAAGTGCCAGTTAGTTTCTCCCTCGCTCCAGTGGTCACAATCTATCAAAGTCTTGTGGGCCCAGTGATGCTTCATTATCTGTCCACATCTTGGGATTACTTCACCGTCGCAAATGGGACAATAAGCAAGACGTAGGTGCGGCTCAGCCTTTATTTTGTTTCTAATTTCTAGGTTGTCGTTAGCAAGAAACAAGACGTAGGTGCTACCTCATTTCTTTCAGCGAACCCATGCAATCGTGCTTCTCACCATCGCCAACATTCAGTGGGATGTGCTTGCCCGATGTGCTGCGGATTAGGTCGTCAAATGTAATAGGTTCTTGACAATCCCTGCAAGTTACAATGCGCTTTCTCTTCGGGCATTGATGTGGTTCCTGGCTACCGACCTCAAGCGGAATTCTTTTGCCAGACCTTGAAACGACGTTCCAATCGAGGTATAAATCTCGGTCGCAGTCATTGCACTGAAACTGGTACAATATCTCTTAAGGGAGCTGGGATGATAATGGGAACTATTAGAAGAACAAGAATGGGTATGCGTTAACTATAAAGCTAACGCACGCCATCCCAAGTGCTGTATGTTCCACGACACAGCAGTAGATAGGATACGTGCCGAACCTAAAAGCGTTCTGAAGCCACCATGGAGGTTTGTTGTTGGTGCTGTTTTAAAAAGCCACCATGGAGGTTTGTTTTTCATTTGATTGACGATGACAACGACGACGACGATGTTGGCTCCTCCCCATCAAGTAGAAGCAGAAGAGCTAGAGGAGTAGGAGGATGGGGAAAAGGTAGAGCAACATGGAAAGGCCAACTGGCTAGAGACAGCGGGAACTATGGCATAATGAAACGGCTAACACGTGAGCTCCTCCAACAAAGACTAGAGCAAGTCAGAGCTGACCCTTCTGCAAAGGAATGGGATAGATGGACTCTATCAACTATATGGTATCGGCTCAGAAAAAAGTTTTATGCGCTTGGTGTATTCGATGGCGAGGATAAAATACCAAGGAGCACTCGTAAGACAATCCAGAATGATTACATCATAGATATATGCAGAAAAGAATTAGGAGGGGTGAAGCGTGCAGAGCTAGGAATCTATGCAGCAGTTAGAGCGCAGCTCTATTGGAATGACGAGGCTTTAGATGTCACACTCAAAAACATCGACAAGTTAGCTGAACATGGCACAGATGTTTTAATCATAGAGAAGGAAGGTATTGCCGATGTCTTTGCGCCATTTGCTGCCAAGGTCGGGATTGCTATTCTAAACCCAAGAGGCTTCCTTACAGAAAACGCAGACGATTACTCACAACTCGTCTTAGAAAAACTGGAAGGTAATAACGTCGCCATCCTCCATGACTTTGATGCATCGGGTGTTGTCATAAGCAAGAAAACAGAAGGCGTTGTTAGTCTTGGAGTTGATTTGAAACTTGTTAAGGAACTCAGACTACAAGCCAGCCAAGTAGAAGAAGCCTATAATGGTTCCAACAGCGACCATTACAAATGGTTAAAGGCTAACTACCGAGACTATGAATATTTAGATTATCTTGCAACCAAACGCATAGAGATAGACTCAATCAACGCTGAAGTAGGTGCGGAGAAACTCTGGAAGGTTGTCTTGAAAAGACTCGAGAAAGCGTTTCCAAAGCGTAACTATACAAGAGTCATAGACTCAGATGCTATCTTTGTACAGCCTGACCCAATCAAGCTTGCACTAGAAGATTACGAAAGTGTGGAAGGTGATGTAATTGCTAAACTCAATACCTACATAGCAAAGAAGACTGAAGATATAGCAAGTAGCAAGAAGTCAGAGTTTACAGAGGAGTTGGAAGACTATGAAGGTATCGAAGAAGTAGACGGCCTGAGGGAAAGGAAGACAGAAGAATACAATGACGCATGTAGGGATGCAAACGTAGAACCACCAGATATTAGAGACGTGTGCAAGCCAATCATAGAACAGCTTGATGAAAAGATAGAGCAGGAGACTGCTGACCTACAGGAAGAGATTGATGACAAGCAACAAGAGATTGATGACTTGGAACAGGAGATTGAAGAAAAGAAAAAGGAGCAAGGAAAGATAGCGGCCGACTTAATAGAGACTGCAGAGCGAGAGCAACTAATACCAGCTATCAAGGAGTTAGACCAAGAGAAGGACTATAGCATTGTGAAGGATGCAGACCTAGAGCCAGAGGACGATGATAATGATGAGTGATTTCTTACTCATTCTCACGCTCAGGCTAGTCATTTTCTGAGCACGACTTTTTAGCCTTACCCATTTCCACGAATGAGTGGGTCAGAAAAGAACAGAAAAATGTTCACTTTGGAACTCAACGTGTTCATTTTGGCAGCATATTTTTCGCTCAACTTTCTAGGTCTGCTCATTTGTTTATAAAGACAGGTCGCAAATAGCCTGTATCTGTGTCATTTCTACGCTCATCTGTGTCATTTGTGTAATCCTCACGCTCAACCGTGTAATTTTCTACTTTTCACGCTCAAAATTCGTCTATCTGCTTATAAGCTTCGTTTTTCTCGCAGTAGTCGTGCTCAATTTCGCAGTCAGAGCTTATATATTCGCATCAGTGAGCTCAGAAGTCGCATGACTGCTTATATACGTCGCAACGCACGTGCGGAATAGAGCTATTCTTTTATTCAGCAATAGCTAATATACGATTGATAATACAAGGTGACGGTTGACACTTCACAATTCTCAATTGAAGAACGCAGGCGGCAAGTCGCTTCTATGCTTGCCAAATCAAAGACCGAGACTGAAATAGCTCAAACCCTTAATGTCAGTCAGCCGACTATTAGTAATGACATCAAGGCTCTCAAAGAACAGTCTCAACAGTTTGTGTTTGACCTGGCTAAAAGCGACTTGAGTTTCTATTACAAGCAGAAGTTAGACTCTTTAGAGGAAACAAAGAAAGCGGCTTGGGTGGTGCATGATAAGTTTTTTGGGAGCTCACACGATAGTGGAAGGATTAGACTACAAGCGTTGAAGGTAATCATTTTGGCTGAAGAGACAGCTTTTAAGTTCCTTACCGAAGGCCCAGCCATCCTTAGCCTTAAGATGTTAGAACAGAGAGTCAGCGAGTATGAAGCTGTCTGATAAGAAAGTAGCTGAAACCGTGAGAACGCTGGCTATGAGAGCTGCAGTAGGTGCGGCTAGGAAGAAGCCAGACAACGGTAGAGAGGAGACAGACTATGAGGTTCAAGTAAGATTCGCACAGCTGCGACTAGAGAGAGCAAAGGAGTTCTATGGTCCTATGCGGCCAGATAAAACAAATGTCACTTACGGCGATGTGAATGATTTCATTAGTGATGAGGAATTTGAGTATGGTTGCTTAGGTCTAACTTCTAGAACACCAGTTGAGAAGCGTGCAGCTATACTAGCCGACCCAGCCAATCAAGACCAGGTGAAGAGGTGTGAGGAGTTGAAGAGAAAACGAGACTCACTAACTCGGTTCCAAAAGAGAGAGGCCCGCCAGAAGGTAAACGGCTACATGTTAACCTATACTGATGATACGCCAGAAGAAGCGCAGTACTGGGAGCAAAAGAAGCAAGAGTATAGGGAAGCTAATCCAGGTTGGAAAAACTGGTTTTAAAAAGAAGTTATAACGGCGGCAGGTGCTACGGCTGATGCAATAGGCCTTCATGGGCCACCATGCCACGGGACGGACAAAGACAACACCGTTCGAAATGGCCAAAAGGCTTGTCAGGTTATAGATTCTATAGTAGTAGTAATAGTCCTTTTTTTCTCTCCCTCTCCCCCTTTAGTGCTAGCGTGTATTTATTGGGGCTTACAGACCTCACCAATAGTATCAGAATTGGGATATGGCGGCAGTGGTAGTAGTATAGAGAATGGGTCGAACAATACCTTCCTTTAGAATTGTGCTTGAAATGGAGAAAGCGGAATGGAAGCCCTTCCATAATGCATTGGACAAGTCGGAAAGAAAGGAGTTTGACGATATGTTTGATATTCCCAGACTCTATCTGACAGCTTGCTCTAACTCCGTTCAATTGGTCCCCCTTCATCCTATCATTATGTCAATCCTGTTTCACCATTACAAAGAGTTGCTTGAGTGCATTAGAGAGGTTGAGGAGCTAGGGGCTACAGTTAATGCCAAGAAATACGAACGTAAAAAAGAGCCAGTTAATCCCGAGCTAACGCCAAGAGAGAAACTTCTGCAGCGAGAGCAGAATCGGATAATGAGGCACAGCAATTCGAACTACAAAAAGAAGCCGTTCGGGCTCGCTATGCTTGGTCAGTAGAGTTTGACCGAAAAGAGCGAGAAGCTAAAAAAGAAAAAGAAAAGAAAGGGGGTTAGTGAAGTATTCTATCTGTTATTTTGCTCTGTTTCCTGGTTTGACTTCACACAATCCAGATGCTTCATTCAATACACCAACGTCACAAGATTCTATTACTTGTGGTCCTTGTGTAGTAAATTCACAGATAGAACCTCCTCCACCTATGGGTATCAATGTTCCTCCAACCTCGTCACAAGTAGTTCCAAATCCTCCTGTCGGTGTACCCACTGACCGACATAATGTTGGGTTTACTTGTATCACAACAATACCGCCCAAATTAGTTGGACATGGCACTCCAGGAATTTCTGTTATTGTCGGAGCGGCTTCACACTGTCCTTTGTTCAGTTCAAAACCTGTTGGACAGGCCTTACCATTCTGCTGTGCATATGTCGGTGTTGTCGTTATTCCTAAGGATAAGACTGCTGCAAACGCAATCAAAATTCCAAACGTAAGTTGTTTTTTGGTTGTCATGTAACAGTCGTTAGTAAACTATAGTATTTTACCTAGACTGCTGCTAGGTTATGAATTATGTTCCCGAATATAATATCATATTAAGGCAAAAGACGTATCGATAATATACGCTCCTTAGCTTGGCAGGGGCTGCACCATATGTGGTCGTACGGCATAGTTCTCGTGCGCCTTTTGAATTCTTCTACGTCGAGATATTCAATGCCTGTGTGTTGAGAACACTCGTGAGTTACTTCTGCATGTTGGGGGACTTTAATCATGTCAGTGATTCTCCTTCCAAAACTCCCAGACCTCGGAGCAAATATCATCAAAGTCCACATTGAACCTTCTCGCTAAATCAGACTCTGACATCTCTTTGAAGAGCTTGGACCGTATTCTGATTACTTTGTCCGTGGGTTCTTCTATATTTCTAATTCCCCTATGAGCCATCCTATGGCAAAGTGGATAAAGTTCAATCGTATACCTTAAAGGATTAGCATCATCGTATTGGATATGATGCAGGTGGGTTCTATCACAATCAATTCCCACGACAGCCCTGCACCAATTACATACCCCTACACGAGGGTCATGCTGGAGTAAGACTGTCTTACCTTTGTATGCAATTGTGTTACCCACGTCGTTCTTTATGCTCCTTAATTAGCCTACTAATAATATCATCAAAGTCATCAAGTATGGACTGACCTAGTCCAACCAAGTCTTCATAAGTCCTGCTTCGGACTCTGATAAGTTTATCTCTTTTTTCCTTCTTATGTTCTGTTCCACGTCGAGCCAACGAAGCTTGAAGCTGTTTGGTCTTGCTCATAACTATTCCTATAGTCCTTGTGTTACTATGTAACATAGTAATTTATAAGGGTTACTAATAAGCGCTCTTTAATAGAAGCTAATAACTAGTCCTATGTAACATAGTAACAGACACTAATATGATTGGAGAAACAAAAAAACAAAGAGAACCTAAAACGACAACAACAACAACAAGGAAGACGTTGTCTGATAAAGAGTTCGAACGTGTAAAGAGCAAGATGGAAGACATCTGTGAAGACTACCTGGCTATCTTCCGACACGGTGAAATTGTACCAAGGAGAGAAGACGCAGAGGCTCAGAGGCTCAGGAGAGAGTTTGGGGAGTGAGTAAGTGATAACACCAAAACGAAATGGGAACGACGACGATGATGCGGCTGAAAACCGCTATGGAATAACGACAGAATCCAAAGCCTATGCCAGAGGGTTTGATTGCGGCTGGGCTGCTGGATATAGAACGGGACTATGGGACGGGTATGCTAGGGGTTGGGATGATGCGTCAAAGGAGCTGGCGGAGGTGCATCAAGGGATTGAGTAAATTTGTTTCTGCAGATGGCATTACGCTCAGACGATGCGACAAATGTTTTCGTCATAAAGTACAAACCATTGGCACATCTGTTTACTGCGAGCTGCATCTGTTGATGAAACTGTTAGAATTGGAAGACGCAACTGGAATGAGACTCATCAAGGTGGTGATGCATGACAAATGACAACACCCATCAGTACCTCCTCTTCCACACACCAAGTTCCAAAGAAAAAGAAAGAAAAGGAAGAGATGTCTTAACATGCTTTAAGTCTTGGTTCGTCCATTCCACGACCGTCGTGCGTGCTTTCGTGAGCTTGACGTGGTCCATTATCATTATGTGGATTGTCAAAAACTAGCTAAAGCAAGCTCTAGAGTATATGGGTACGCCGTGGTTTACAGTTCATCGGTGATAAAAAATATTCATTATATGCTGACAGAATGACAAAATTTTAGAATATTGCATACTTACTGACACCAAATGAAGAGAAAATCCACTTAAGTTCACCAAAAACTGTAAATAGAAGGTTAGTATCATAAAATATGGGATGTAGGCTAGTTTGCTAAAAGAGAAACGTTTCCTGTTGATGGCAACAAATGATAAACTCATGTAGGGTAAAACAAGCACTAGTACCACAGAAGAGGCATTGTAATCAAGAATCTGACGATGTGTTTCAAAAAATCCTAAAAACTTGCTTGGTAGTATCGTTGATTGTCCTTGTCATAACGTTTGAAATACTACTAACAACAACTCTGTCC
>Ga0126312_10002279_pt1 | contig 12813 bp, 11 predicted proteins | sample Plot104A_FD_92537 | JGI IMG/M metagenome (GOLD analysis project Ga0126312, IMG submission 92537) | Serpentine soil microbial communities from UC McLaughlin Reserve, CA, USA - Plot104A | ecosystem: Environmental > Terrestrial > Soil > Grasslands | place: USA: UC McLaughlin Reserve, Lake County...
GATCCCGGCCGCCGCATCCTCGGCCATCGTGCGGAAGTCGCAGGCCAGCGCCAGCTCGAAGGCTCCGCCCAGCGCCGCGCCGTGGACCTGGCAGATGGTGGGCTTGGGCATCTCCTCGAGCAGATTCCACCAGGCGAGGATCGGCCGGCGGAACTCCCGCAGTCGCTCGGGATGCTCGGACAGCTCGCGCAGGTCGTTCAGATCCATGCCGGACGAGAACATCGCGCCGTCGCCGCGAATCACCACGACGCGCACCTCCTGTTCCGCGGCGGCCGCCTCGATGGCGCCCCCGAGCGCCTGAATCAACTCGCCGTTCATGGCGTTGCGCTTCTCCGCCCGCCGCAGCACCAGGTGGCGCACTGCGCCGCGGTCTTCCACTCCCACCAGCGACATATAGGCTCCCGGCGCTCGACGACTGAAACTGGAGGCAGGCTAGTGGAGATAAGCAAGGTCGGCGTGGTGGGCTGCGGACTGATGGGCCACGGCATCGCCCAGGTTGCGGCGCAAGCGGGTTACGACGTCGTGGTGCGCGAGATCGAGCAGGGCGCCCTCGACAAGGGGCTCGGCCGGGTCGACAAGCAGCTGGCGCGCGCGGTCGAGAAGGGCAAGCTCGAGCACGGCGACTCCGAAGCCATCCGCGGGCGCATTCAGGGCACGCTCGATTACGCCGAGCTCGCCGACTGCCAGCTCGTGATAGAGGCGATCACGGAGGACCTGCCCTCCAAGCTCCAGATGTGGCGCGAGGTCGACGGCATCGCCAACCCGGACGCCGTCTTCGCCACGAACACCTCGTCGCTCGCCGTCATCGACCAGGCGGCCGCCACCGGCCGACCCGAGCGCTTCCTTGGCCTGCACTTCTTCAATCCCGCGCAGGTGATGAAGCTCGTGGAGGTCGTGCGCTGCATCACCACCTCCGACGAGGCGTTCGAGACGGGCAGGCAGTTCACCGACCGGCTGGGCAAGCTCGGCGTTCCGACCAAGGACAAGGCGGGCTTCATCGTGAACCGGCTGCTCGTGCCGTACATGCTCGACGCGATCCGCGCCTACGAGGAGGGCGTGGGCACCATCGACCAGATCGACCAGGCGATGATGGCCGGCGCCGCCCACCCGATGGGCCCGCTGACGCTGGCCGATTTCGTGGGGCTCGACACGCTCGGCTCGATCTGCGACGTGATGTTCGACGAGTTCCGCGAGCGCCGCTTCGCGCGGCCGCCCACCCTGCGCAAGATGCTCGCCGCCGGCTGGTTTGGCAAGAAGTCCGGGATGGGCTTCTACGACTACTCGGGCAAGCAGCCGGCTGCCAACGCCCAGGTGTGACCGACCTCGCCCAAGCTCTCGAGCAGGCCCGCGCCGGCGGGCCCGGGCGCCATCGCGAGAAGTCGCTGGAGCAGGGCAAGCTGCCGGTTCGCGAGCGCGTCGCGCTGCTCGCAGACGAAGGCTCGTTCGCCGAGGATGCCCTGCTCGCCAACTGGGAGCACGAGGGCTTCGGCGCCGACGGCGTGGTCACCGGCACCGCCACCGTCGCGGGCCGGCCGGTCTGCCTGATGGCCAACGACCCCACGGTGAAGGCCGGATCCTGGGGACCGAAGACGGTCGAGAAGATCATCCGCATCCAGGAGCAGGCGCTCAAGCACCGCGTGCCGATGGTCTACTTCGTCGACTCCGCCGGCGCGCGCATCACCGAGCAGGTGCAGATGTTTCCCGGCCGCCGCCACGCCGGGCGCATCTTCTTCACCGAGATCCAGCTGTCGGGGGTGGTGCCGCAGGTATGCGTCCTGTTCGGGCCGAGCGCGGCCGGGGGCGCCTACATACCCGCCTTCTGCGACGTCGTGATCATGCGCGACGGCAATGCCTCGATGTATCTCGGCTCGCCGCGCATGGCGGAGATGGTGATCGGCGAGAAGGTGACGCTCGAGGAGATGGGCGGCGCCCGCATGCATACGGGCGTGTCCGGCTGCGGCCACTTCCTCGTCGAGTCCGACGGGGAGGGCATCGAGCTGGCCAAGCGCTACCTCGGCTACTTCGGCTCGAACTGGACCGAGCCACCGCCCGCGGCCGCGCCGCGCGGCCCCGCCGGCGGCAGCCTCGAGGTTCCCGAGGACGAGAACAAGCCGTTCGACATGCAGCAGCTGATCGCCGCGCTGGTGGACGAGAGCTCGTTCCTCGAGGTGCAAGGGCGCTGGGCGAAGGAGCTGCTCACCGGCTATGCGCGGCTCGAGGGGCGCGTGGTGGGCCTCTTGGCCAACCAGCCCAAGCAGAAGGGCGGCGTGCTGTTCGTGGACTCGGCCGACAAGGCGGCGCGCTTCATCTGGACCTGCAACGCCTTCAACGTGCCGCTGCTGTTCCTCGCCGACGTGCCGGGCTTCATGATCGGGGCGCAGGTCGAGCGCCAGGGCATCATTCGCGCAGGCGCCAAGATGATCTCGGCGGTATCCGAGGCAACCGTGCCGAAGATCTCCGTGGTCGTGAGAAAGGCATACGGCGCCGGCCTCTACGCCATGGCCGGCCCCGCCTACGAGCCGGACGCGTGCCTGGCGCTGCCCGGCGCCAAGATCGCCGTGATGGGCCCGCAGGCCGCCATCAATGCGGTCTTCTTCAACCAGTTGAACGCGATCGAGGATCCGGGAGAGCGCGCCCGCCGGACCGAAGAGCTGCGCGCCGAGTACAAGGAGGAGATCGACATCCTCCACCTCGGCTCGGAGCTCGTGGTCGACGCTGTGGTGCAGCCCGAGGAGCTGCGCGGGGAGCTCGCCAGGCGCTTCGCCGCCTACGCCGGGCGAGCGCGCGAGTGGCCGGCCAAGCGCAACCCGGTCACGCCGGCCTGATCGCTCTAGACTCGGCGCGAGGAAACGATGAGCTTCCAACACGAAGCCATGCTCTACGCGGGCGAGGAGCAGTTCCTCGCGGGCACGTCGGCCTTCATCAGGGAGGGGCTGGGCGCCGGCGAGCCGACGCTCGTGATGGTGGCGGGCGACAAGATCCGGCTGCTGCGAGAGGAGCTGGCCGACGAGGCCGAGGGCGTCGCCTTCGCCGACATGGGCGTGGTCGGCAGGAATCCGGCGCGCATCATCCCGGCCTGGCGTGAGTTCGCCGCCGATAACGCGGGACGTCCGCTGCGCGGCATCGGGGAGCCCATCCGAGCCGATCGCAGCGCGGGCGAGCTGGTCGAGTGCCAATACCACGAGTCTCTGCTCAACCTGGCCTTCGCCGGCGTCAGTGACTTCCGCCTGATCTGCCCGTACGACGCCGCCACGCTGCCGTCGTCTGTGATCGACGAGGCCCGCCGCAGCCATCCGAGCGTGCTGGTGGAGGGCGAGGCCAGGCAGAGCGGGCTCTATCGCGGGCACGAGCATGCGAGCAGCGGCTTCGGCGCGGGCCTCCCGGAACCGCCGGCGGTGCGCCACGTGCTGCCCTTCGACGCGCGCGGGCTGTCGGCCGTTCGTAGGTTCGCGGCCCGCCACGCCGCCCAGGCCGGCTTCGCGGAGAGGCGAAGGACCGACGTGGTGCTGGCCGTGAACGAGGTGGCCGGAAACAGCGTGCGGCACGCCGGTGGCCAGGGGATCCTCCGCGTCTGGCGCGACGGCGGAAGGCTCGTGTTCGAGGTTCGCGACGAGGGCCGCATTCACGAGCCCCTCGTCGGCCGCCGACGGCCTTCCGTGGGCGCTGTCGGCGGGCATGGCCTCTGGCTCGTGAACCAGGTGTGCGAGCTGGTCCAGATACGCTCGTCGGACGCCGGCACCGTCGTGCGGCTGCACTTGGCGCCAAGCTAGCGGGCCACCCTAGACTCCGCGGCCGGTGGCTGAGGAAGGCGCACTGCTCTGGGAGCCCTCCGCCGAGCTGCGCGAGCGCTCGGCGATGTGCCGCTTCATGCGCGAGCGCGGCTTTGACAGTTACGCCCAGCTCTGGCGGTGGTCGGTCGACGACCTGGAGGGCTTCTGGGGGGCGCTCTGGGAGCACTTCGACGTGCGGGCGTCGAAGCCCTACCGGCAGGTGCTCGGCAGCCGCGAGATGCCCGGGGCCGAGTGGTTCCCGGGTGCCCGGCTGAACTACGCGGAGCATGTGTTCCGCATGGCGCGCCCCGGGCAGCCCGCGCTCGTGCATGCCTCGGAGGCGCGGCCGGCGGCGGAGGTGAGCTGGGACGAGCTTCGCGATCAGGTGGCTCGCTGCGCCGCCGGCCTCAAGCGGCTGGGCGTCGGGAAGGGCGACCGCGTCGCGGCCTACATGCCCAACGTGCCAGAGACCGTGGTGGGGTTCCTCGCCACCGCCAGCATCGGCGCGGTCTGGTCGAGCGCCGCGCCGGAGTTCGGCGTGCCGACGGTGATCGATCGCTTCAAGCAGATCGAGCCGAAGCTGCTGCTGGCGAGCGAGGGCTACCGCTACGCCGGCAGGGACTTCGACAAGCGTGGCGCGGTGACCGAGCTCGAGGCCGCGATTCCCTCACTCGAGCACACGATCCTGGTGCCGAGCGGCTGGGACGAGCTGCTCTCCGAAGGCGCGGAGCTGGCATTCGAGCAGCTTCCCTTCGACCACCCGCTGTGGGTCCTCTACTCGTCGGGTACCACGGGCCTTCCGAAGGCCATCGTGCAGGGGCAGGGCGGCATCCTCATCGAGCACCTCAAGAAGTCGCGCCTGCACAGCGACCTGACCGCCGAGGATCGCTTCTTCTGGTTCACGACGACCGGCTGGATGATGTGGAACTTCCTGGTGGGCGGCCTGCTCTCGGGCGCGGCGATCGTGCTCTACGACGGACAGCCGGACCCGGGACGGATGTGGGGCTTCGCCGAGGAGGCCGGCGTTACCTGCTTCGGCACGAGCGCCGGCTTCATCGCGGCCTGCATGAAGGCCGGCGTCGAGCCCGAGCGCGACCACGACCTGGGCAGCCTGCGAAGCATCGGCTCAACCGGATCGCCGCTATCCGTCGAGGGCTTCGAGTGGGTCTATCAGCGCGTGAAGCGCGATGTCTGGCTGTTCTCCACCAGCGGTGGCACGGACCTCTGCACGGCGTTCGTGGGCGCCTGCCCGCTGCTGCCGGTGCACGCCGGCGAATTGCAGGCCCGGGCGCTCGGGGCTTCGGTGGAGGCCTGGAACGAGGACGGCGAGCCGGTGGTGGACGAGGTGGGCGAGCTCGTGATCACCGAACCCATGCCGTCGATGCCCCTGTTCTTCTGGAACGACCCCGATGGCCGGCGCTACCGCGAGAGCTACTTCGACACCTATCCCGGCGTTTGGCGCCACGGCGACTGGATCAAGATCAACTCTCGCGGAGGCGCGGTGATCTATGGCCGCTCGGATTCGACGATCAACCGCGGCGGCGTACGCATGGGCACCAGCGAGATCTACAGCGCTGTCGAGGGGGTGCCCCAGGTGCTCGACAGCCTGGTCGTGGATGTCGATGAGCTGATGCCACTGTTCGTGGTGCTCCGCGACGAGACGGAGCTCGACGCCGATCTCGTCAGCGAGATCAAGAGGCGCATACGAGAGCACTGCTCCCCGCGCCACGTGCCCGACCGCGTCGTGCAGGTGCCCGAGGTGCCGCGCACGTTGAGCGGCAAGAAGCTCGAGGTGCCGGTCAAGAAGATCCTGCAGGGCGCCCCCGCCGAGCGGGCCGCCAGCCGCGACTCACTGGCCAACCCGGAGGCGCTGGACCACTTCGTGGAGCTGGCTAGCTCTCTTCCTTGAGGAGGGTCTCCTCGGCGGGCTTCGCCAGGTCCGGGCCCACGGTCTCGTCGATGCGCCCGACCAGCTCGGCGATGAAGGCGTAGGCGCGCTCGAGCGCCTCGTCATCGACACGGTCGTCGGTGTCGGTTCGCTGGTGGTGTCCCGGCGTGTAGTCGAGGCGGGCCTTGCAGGTGATCGAGATGGCAGGAAAGCTCGCCGAGCGTGCGGCGTAGCCGTCGGTGCTGGTGCGCCAGGTCATGCTTCTCACGCCGGGACGGTCCTCGTCCCGTTCGTCGTCCCGGCCCTCATCCCGTTCCTCGTCCCGTTCGTCGTCCCGGTCGTCGTTCCGATCCCCATCCCGTTCCTCGTCCCGGTTCTCGTCCGGTTCGTCGTCCCGGTCCTCATCCCGTTCCTGGTCCCCGGCGGCGGCCCGGTCCTCGTCCCGTTCCCGCCCGCCATTCTCGTCGGGACCCTCCTCGTCGTTTGCCTCTTCCTCTTCGCGCTCCTGCTCCTTGGCCTCGACCATCTGCTCACAGACGTCGACCAGCTGATTGTGCGACTCGATCGGCAGCAGCAGTCCCTCGCGGCTGCTGAAGCGGACGGTGCCACGCCCGACCTCGTCGACGTTCAGGAACACCGTGCGTGCCGGCTCGAGGTCGCCCTTTCGCCGCTTCAGGTAGCTGCGCATCCCGAGCGACCCGCCCTCCTGCGAGCCGGTCATGAGCAGGTTCAGGTTGAAGTGCTCGAGCTCGCCGCCGAAGCGGTCGGCCAGCCGCATCACGGTGGCGACGCCTGAGGCGTTGTCGTTGGCGCCCGGCACCGGTGACGCGAACGCCGTGTCGAGCAGCAAGGGCAGCGAGATGATCAGAAGTACCGTGAAAATGAACTGGAAGACCGTGAGCAGCATGTTGTCGATGCCCGTCAGGCGCACCAGTACGCAGACCAGCACCGCCAGCATCGCCCAAAAGAAGGGCTCCATCGGGCCGATGCCGCGCCGCACCAGCTTGCCGAAGGCGGCGCGGCGCTCCTGCAGCTTGGGGTGGTATGCGAGCCCGCCACGGCCCGCGTCGTAGTGGGCGACCAGGTACAAGTCGCCGCCCTTGTCGTTGTCCTCGCGCGAGATCACGTTCTGCGAGGAGCGCCGCCCGAGCAGCTTGCGCGTGGTGAACGCCATCCCGATCGCGTCGAGAAAGGTGAGTACCACGACGACCAGCACGAGTAGAGCGCCGATCACCGGCACGATCACCGAGACCACGCTGCCCACGATCACCAAGAACGCGTGGACCGCGTAGGTCAGGGCCCAGTTCGGCCAGGTATCGACGGTCTCCGTCTCCGCCTCCCGGCCCATGGCGCGCAGCCGCTCGACGAGATGCTCGGCGGCCCGACGCTCGGCGTCGCTTCCCGGCCCGCGCCCCTCGAACTCGACGAGCGCTTCGATCTCCTCGCGTACGTTCATGCTCGATCCTCCCAGTCGAGTGCGGCGGGTGGGACTCGAACCCACAAGCGCTTACACGCAACGGATTTTGAATCCGCCTCCTTTACCAGTTTGGACACCGCCGCCGGCGGTCCAGAGTCTAGGCTCGCGGCCCCGGCCCGCCTATGCCGTCTGAAGATCGCCCTCGTGGTCGCCGCGCCGGTAGCGGTCGGCTTCCTCGCGGGGCACCTCGATCTCCGTGTTCCACTTCTGCTGAAGGCCGCGCATCGCGAAGGCGATCAAGAGGATCTGCACCGGAATGAGGATCAGCGTCAGCAGGCCGATGATCGACGCGGGCAGGTTGGGCTCGATGAAGCCGGCCTTGTCGCGAGAGAACCAGGCCGGGGCGGCCACCGCGGCGACCACGGCGAACATGATCGCCATGCCGGCGGCCAGCGGCAGCACGCCGCGATTCCAGTGCTTCATCACCACATACGCCATCACGGCGTACAGGATGATGTAGGCGGCGGCGACGATGTACATGCCCTGCATAACCTTCAGGCCGCCCAGGGAGATGATCAGGATGAGCACCGCGCTCGTCACGAGCAGCAGCGTGACCGCAGCCTTGGTCGCCTTTGACTCGGGCTTCTCCCGGTTGGGGTGAACGACCACCGTGTCGGCCATCGGCGCGGAGTCTAAACCGGCGCGCAAGCAGGCGCGAAGGTTGACCTTCCCATGCGGATGGAGGGACTCGAACCCCCACGGGCCGAAGCCCACCAGGACCTAAACCTGGCGCGTATTCCAGTTCCGCCACATCCGCGTGACGCGGTCGATTGTAGGCCTCCGACCTCAGCGCTTCTGCCCGATGAACTCGTCGAGGAGCGCCACGCTGCCGCGGTGGGCGATCGAGATGTTGCGCGGATTGGACCGGGTCCAGCGGATGCCGAGCAGGTCGCAGTGATGGCAGAAGATCCCGCGGATGCCGCAGACAGGTTGGAGAAGAAATAGCATGGATACTCGTAGTGACCCGTTCGGCCGCTCGGCAGGTCGACGCTGAAGCGATTCACGCAGCGACACCCGTCCGAGTGAATCAGGCCTCTGACCAGTTGACGTGGATAGGCGCGCGTGATCGCGAGCTGCCAGTCCGCCAGCTCGATCGCGCGGGGGTGCTTCTTGCCGGGGCCATGCTGTGGAAAGGAGAATGTCAGCGCCGGGTGGCTGATTGCCAGAACCACCATCTCCCTAGCAGTACGCCGATATGTCCTGACGCGCGCATTCGGGAACGTAGCGCTCAGCGCCTGTCTCGCTTCATCGACTATGCCGCTGTATGCGCGGTCGAGGTACAGCCTCAAGAGGGCGTGGCCTCGCCGCTGACAGATATTTCCATCCCCCAGGTAGAGGCCGAGCAAGTAGCCGTAGATCGCGGCCTGGGGAGGGCGCCAGCCGGGACTGGGAGGAGTGGCTCGGCGCGGTAGCGCTCGCTGGCGCTTGCGCCAGTTCTGGACCGTGCTGCTCGAGACGCCCGTAAGAGCCTCGATGCGCCGACTCGTCAAGCCCCGACTTGCCAATCGCAGGACCCGCTGGTAGTCAGCCTCCGACCTCATGGTCGAACAAAGGTTCGCATCTTCGGCGGACGCTGCGACACTACACTCGGGCCCTTCGGGGGACTGGTCTAACGGCTACGACGCGGGTCTCCAAAACCCGAGATTGGGGTTCGATTCCCTGGTCCCCCGCTTCGTCGCTGCCGCAACCGGCGGCCTCGGAGGTCGCAAAGTGGTAGGAAACGTGCCGTGGGAGTAGTCGCCTACCTGCTGTTCTTCTTCGCGGGGCTCGGATTCGGCTATGCCGCGCTCGGCAGGTGGAAGTGGCTGCCGGTCGGCTTTCCGATCTTCCTCTGGATCGGCGCCGTGCTGGTGAACGGGGTGGAGGCGACGGTGGTGCTCCGCCTGATCCTCGCGCTTGCCGTGACGGTGGGTGGGATCCTGCTTGGCATGCTGCTCGACTCGCGCCAGGAGGGCGGCACCGCCGCAGAAGCCGGCTGATGGCCGCCGTCGAGAGCGTCGGCGGCCCACTCGAGCTGGACGACCTCGGCACCACGCTCGTCCACGAGCACCTGAAGATGCGCTCCGAGCCCGTGCCGGAGCAGTTCCCGCACCTCTACGACGAAGACGACATGCTCCGGCGCGCCACCGAGGTCGCCCGCGCGCTGCTCGGCCAGGGCGTGAAGACCATCTGCGACCCGAGTTGCATGTACCACGGGCGCGACATCCGCTTCATGAAGCGCGTGGCCGACGAGACCGGCGTCCAGGTGGTCGCGTGCACGGGGATCTACACCTACAACGAGCTGCCGCAGGCGCTCAAGAACCGCGACGAGGATTACCTGGCCGACGCCTTCGTGCACGACATCGAGCGGGGCATCCAGGGCACGGACATCAAGGCCGCCTTCCTGAAGTGCGCCGTCGACGAGCCGGGAATCACCGACGACATCGCGAAGGTGCTGCGCGGGTGCGCACGCGCAGCGAAGCGCACAGGAACGCCGATCATGGCCCATTCGCACCCGGCCACGCGCCGTGGGCTCGAGATCATGGACGTTTTCGACGAGGAGGGCGTCGACCCGGGCACGGTGCAGGTGGCGCACACGGGCGACACGGACGACCTCGAATACATCGAGCAGCTCCTCGAGCGCGGCCCGTTCATCGGCATGGACCGCTACGGCCTCGACGTCATCCTGGCCGCCGACAAGCGCAACGCGACCGTGATGGCGCTGCTCGAGCGCGGCCACGCCGGCCAAATGTTCCTCTCGGCCGACGCCTGCGCCGAGTTCGACTGGTTCCCGCTCGAGCTCGTCGCCGAGATGGCGCCCAACTGGAAGTCGACCTACGTGTTCGACCAGATCGTGCCTCAGCTGCGCGACGCCGGCATGAGCGACGAGCAGCTCGACGAGATGACGGTCGAGAACCCGAAGCGCTGGCTGGGCTCCTAGACTGGCTCGGCACGCGGGCGTGGTGTAACGGCTGCACAAGAGCCTTCCAAGCTCTTAGTACGGGTTCGATTCCCGTCGCCCGCTCTCCTTAGCCAGGGCATAGGCTCGTGTCAGGAGTGTGCCGTTAGCACCGGGGCCCGGTCGTCATCTCGCATTTGATCGAGCGTTTGCTGCCATCTCGTAGGAACGGAACTGGCGTACACTCGAGCATTCCCGGGGCGTGGCGCAGCCTGGTAGCGCATCCGGCTGGGGGCCGGAAGGTCGCTGGTTCAAATCCAGTCGCCCCGACTTTGCTCTGAGGGGTCGCAGGTTCAAGACCTGCCCCGCTACTGCGCAGGTGCTTGCACAGTTGCGTGTACCCATCTCATCCCGCCCGGCGGTAGCAGATGTGCGTCGCCAGTGGGGAATGGAGGGCCTCGTCGGGCTCGAAATGGAACTCGGCGACGCCGTTGAATATCCCCTCGCCGGACCCGAGTAGAACGGGGACGATGTCGAGCCAGAGCTCGTCGATGACGCCCGCTAGCAGCGCTTGGCGGACGGTCGAGGCGCCGCCCGCGATGTCGATGCCGTTTGCGCCGGCAGTCCCGCGGGCCTGGGCGTAGGCGGCGTCGAAGCCATCGGTGACGAAGTGAAACGTCGTCCCGCCCTCCATCTCGATCGGCGCGTGAGAGTGATGGGTTAGGACGAACACGGGCGCGTGGTAGGGCGGCTCGGGCCCCCACCAGCCCGACCACTCCTCGTCCCACTCGCCGCGGATCGGGCCAAACATGTTGCGGCCCATGACGTAGGCGCCGCGGGGGCGCAGCAGACGGCGCTCGGCGGTGGCGTCCGCCTCGTTCGCGCGCGCGTCGCCAAGGTGCCAGCCGTGAAGCTCGCGGCCCCGCTTGCCGAGCGGGTCTTCGCGGCTCTGACCCGGCCCGGCGACGAAGCCGTCGAGGGAGATCGACATGTGGCAGGTGGTGTCGGGCATTACTCTCCTCCAAAGTGATCGTGATTTGCAAGCGGCGGCGGGCGGGCGGACCATAGTCGCGCTTTAGCTGCGAGATCACGTAGCCGCTTTACGCGAAAGTGGCCATGCACGACCGTGCAGAGTCGAGTGCCACACTGCCTCCTTGAACGGGGACCGACGGTCATTTGGTCCAGTCGCGCTGATTGGGCGCGGTATGGCCGTGTTTGGGGGGCTCGGTGAGCCGCGAGAGTTGCCGTGCCGCGTTGATTTGGACCTTGTGTGCGCCCGAAGATATTCGACCGGCGTTGCCGTCAAAGATGCCTGCACGACCACCGAGGCAGGTCCGGCCGTGGCACCAGGCTGCCGCTCCGCACGTGGGGAATCACGCTGGCGCGAGGTGACAACGTCCGCTCTCCGGTTGGCGGTCGGGCTCGATCACGGGTGCGCCGTGAAGACGTGGGCGACGGCTCCGCCGCTGAAGGCGGTGGTGCTCACGGGCTCGATGGCGAGGGGGGCCGTGAACAGCCGCTCGCCCGCACCGAGGACGACCGGGTGGACGACGAGGCGGTACTCGTCGATCAGCCCGGTCTCGACGAGCGATCGAGCGAACTGGACGCCGCCCTGCGCGAGCAGGTATCCGCCTGAGCGCTCCTGTTTCAGACGCGCGACGGCGTCGGCCAGGTCTCCGGTCGCGATCGTCGTCTCGCCCCAATCGGCGGACGTGAGCGAATTCGAGAACACCACCTTGGGAATCTCGTTCATCGGCGCCGCGAACGGCCCGGATGCACCGGGCCAGAGGCCGGCCCAGCGCGCGTAGGTCGCGGCGCCCACGAGGTGCGCGCTGGCGTTGCTCACGGTGTCGAGGACCCACTCCGCGCCGTCGGGAGAGCGTCCTTCGGCTTCCCAGTCGGAGCTCCCGTCGGCCGGTGCGACGTACCCGTCGAGCGAGACGGACATCTTCAGGATCAGTGAGGTCATGCGCTGCTTCCTTTCCGGGATGGATGACATAGGGGACTCCGCCGACTCGGAAAGTCATCGGTGGCGAGCGCGACGGCGAGGGGCACGGGCCAAGCGAGTGCGCCGCGACGTTCCGATCGGTACGAATCCGCTCGGCGTCAACCACTGTGAAATCGGCGCCCACCCATCGAATAAATCGAGGCGTCCCAATGCCGACCCCTCTTCGCCAGGGTTCTATTCAGGGTTCCAATCTGAGCGTAAGTGAGGGCAACTCAGAGGAACTCAAAGCAACTCAGCGATACTCAGGAGATCTGAGAGCACCTGGTATCGGCCGGTAGCGCATCCGGCTGGGGGCCGGAAGGTCGCTGGTTCAAATCCAGTCGCCCCGACTGGAAAGGCCCTGAAAACCCGCCGCTTCAGAACGCGGGACGGCAGCTTGGTCTGACTGGTGCAGCCAATGTCAGGGGACCATCTTCTGCAGGTGATCGCCCCGCTTCTCCTTCGCGCCGGGAGCGATAGCTCAAGATGTGAAGGCGAGCGGCGAGCTCTCGAAGCATGGTGACGGCTCGCCGGACCGTGGTACGTTCGACGAGTCTGATGCCCGCGGTCACTTCGCTTCATCCCGGGCCGACGCGATTCGAGGGGGGTCTGACCGAGGTCGGCTCCGGTATCCACGCCTGGCTGCAGCCCAGCGGACTACTCGGCGAGAGTAACGCCGGCCTGGTGATCGGCGACGGCGCGTCGCTGCTGGTCGACACGCTGTGGGATCCGCGGCTCACCCGCCGCATGCTCGCGGCGATGGCGCCGCTGATCGCAAAGGCGCCGATCGAGACCCTCGTCAACACGCACTCC
>Ga0126312_10002280_pt1 | contig 12811 bp, 13 predicted proteins | sample Plot104A_FD_92537 | JGI IMG/M metagenome (GOLD analysis project Ga0126312, IMG submission 92537) | Serpentine soil microbial communities from UC McLaughlin Reserve, CA, USA - Plot104A | ecosystem: Environmental > Terrestrial > Soil > Grasslands | place: USA: UC McLaughlin Reserve, Lake County...
CGAAGCGCCCCTTCGGCGGGAGCTTCGACGCCGCCGTGCGCGCGGCCGGCCTCGAGCCGCACCGGCCGGGGCCGCGGCGCCGTGCCGCGGGAGAGGCGCGTCCCGACCTCCCGCAGCGCGAGCCGCAGCTGCCGCGCAGCGTCGACGACGAGCTGGCCGGCGCGGACGCGCGCGTTCGCGACGCCGAGGCGCGCGCCGCCGCGCTGGAGCGCCGGCTGCGCGCGTCCGAGCGCCGCGCCCAGCGCGCCGAGCAGACCGCCCGTGAGGCGCGCCGCCGCGCGCGCCGGGCGAGCGAGCGCGAGGGTCGCGCGCGCCGCGCGCGCGACCGCGTCCAGGTCGCCGAGCGCACGGTGCGCGAGCTCGCCGCCGAGCGTGTCGAGGAGCTGCTCGCCGACGGCGAGGCGCGCGTGCGCGCGGCGGTCGACCAGGCTGAGGCGGCGGCGCGCGACGTCACCGAGGCGCGCCTGGCGCAGCGGTCCGCGGAGGCGCGGGCGGCCGATGCCGAGGTGCGCGCGGAGGCGGCCGAGCGGCTCGCCGCGGCGGCGCGTGCGCAGCTGGCGAGCGACGGCACCGGCGCGGCGTGGAAGGCGGCCGGCGACGCCGAGGAGCGGGCGGCCGCGGCCGAGCGGCGCGCGCGCGAGCTCGCGGTGCTCGTCTGCGGCGAGGCGCGCCGGCTCACGCCGAGCGAGCTCGAGGCGCTGCGCGACGGCGGCCCGTCCGGTCCGGCGGTCCTCGCGGCCGCGCTGAAGCAGCTCGCGCAGGCGCGCGGCAACCGCAACGGCCCTTCGCTCGACGCCGCGCTGACCGCGCTCGCGTCCGCGGCGGTCCGCTGGCGCGACCGGCTCTGAGCCGGCCGCGCCGGCGCGCCCCGGCGGTCGGTGGCCGGCTCGGCGGACGGCGGCAGTAAGGAGGCGGGCAGGCGTTCGCGCGCGTCAACGCTGCACTCCCGCGCAAAACCGGCGCCCGTGCAGCGTTGACGGCGAAATCCGCCGTCAACGCCGCAACCGACGGCCGCATCGCACCGCGTGCGGCGTTGCCGGCGCGCCGGGACCACCGACCCCGCCTCCTTCAATGCCGCCGTTGGAACGCAGCGGGCAACGGCGGACGCCGGTCGTCCGCCGGCAGAACGCGACACTCGGGCCCATCCGCGGAGTGAGGGGCGTCTCGAGCACGCATGGCGTGCTCCAGGCGACGCTCGGCCGCGGGTGTAGCTTTGACGCCGTGTCATTGAGCGGCCCGCCGCCGATCTCGACGAACCCGTTCGTCAGGGTCGCGAACGACCTGCGCGCCGAGCTCCGCGCGCCCGCCTCGTACCCGCCCGGGGACGCGCTGCCCTCGGTTCGGCGGACGCACCGGGTGATCACGGACCCGCTCGGGCTGCTGCTCGACGCGTACGAGTGCCACGCGTGCGCGACCTCGCCACCGGCGTGACGAACGTGACGGGCACCGGCCTGACGCTCTTCGTCGGCGACCGCGGCGGCGAGGGCGCCGGCGACGACGCCGGCCTCTCCATCTCCTCGGCGAGCCTCGCGGCACGCATCCTCGGCAGCGGCGGCTTCGCTCTGCGCCTCGCCGGCAGCGCGTCGATCCTCGGCGTCAGCGGCCTGACGTTCTCGAGCCCGTTCGTGCTCGCGATCAACGTCACGCCGGACCCGGTCACGCTCGGCGGGGCGACGATCGCGCCCGGCACGCGGCAGCTGACCGCCGACGGGCTGACGCTGACGATCGCCGGTGTGGCGACCATCACCGGCGACCTGCTGGTGCAGCGCACGCCCGGTCCGGCCGCGGAGACGACCGAGGTGCTCCTGGCCGCGACCGACGTCACGGTGACGATCGGCAACGACCCCGGCATCCGCGCGCGGTTGCGTGACGGCTCGCTCGTGATCGTCCTCGGGTCGACGCAGGGCGAGTACGCGATCCAGGCAGGCGGCATCGCCGAGGTGCTCGGCATCCAGGGCGTGACGCTCGCCGGGCCGGTCGGCTTCTCGCGCAACACGGGCACCGAGCGCGTGACCCGCGAGGTCGTGGTCAGCGGCACGACCCGCGCGATCGACGTCGAGGGTGCCGCCAGCACGAGCACGCCGCGGCAGCGCTTCGGCGGCGACGGCGTCGCTCTCGAGCTGCTCGGCCAGCGGCTGCTCGGCGACATCAGCGTCGTTGTCGCCGCGGACGAGCTCACCGTCACGATCGCGGACACCGACGTCCGCCTGCTCGACGGTGTCGTCACGGCCCACGTCCCGACGGCGACCGCGACGATCGGCTTCGATCCCAAGAGCGTCGCGCTCACGGCCGCCGACGCGGCCGTCGCCGTGAACCTCCCGGGCGTGAGCGTCGCGGGCACAGTGTCGATCGGCGTCGCCTACACGCCCGACGACGGGAACGCCACGAACGACGAGGTCACGCTCACGACCGGCTCGGCTTTCGCGCTCACCATCGCCGGCCAGACGCTCACAGGGAACTTCGTCTTCGAGGCCGCCGGCGACGACCTGCGCGTCACGACGACCGGCTTCACCGCCGGCCTCGGGTCCCCGGTGTCCGTGACGGCGACGACCGGCGAGCTCGTCGTCGGCCCGTCGGGCGTCGCCGGCAGCATCGATGCCACGATCGACGCCGACGTGCCGACGCTCGACTTCGGAGCCGGCATCGACGCCACCGTCCAGGTCAACACGCGCCTGCAGCCTGTGCTCGGCCTCCCGGCCGGCCCGTTCGTCCGCGTCGAGGTCGTCCTCGCTGCCGCCCACGCGGTGTCCTTCCGCAACAGCGATGACACCGAGACCGTCGGGAAGCTGACCGGCACCTTCCTGTTCGAGCAGTCGTCCGTCGAGGGCGTCGATCGGACGGTGCTGGCGATGACCGGCGTCGAGATCTTCGTCGGCGACGTCGACGCGACGACCGCCTCGGCGAACCTCCAGAACGGCGAGGGGGGTCCTCCTCCTCAGCGCCGGCGGCGTCGCCGGCTACCTCTCCGGGACGGTCGAGATCGACACCGACGGCGTGAAGACGGGCGGCACGGGGCTGCTGCGGATCAACACGACCGGCGCCGCCGTGAACGCGACGGTCGTCGTCGGCGGGCGAACGATCTCGATCGCCTTCGCCGACGCCGAGGGAGACGTCTTCAACCTGAGCTTCAGCAACGCGGCGATCCAGATCGGCGGCGACGTGGCGATCGAGGGCACGTTCGGCCCGGCGACGGCGAAGACGATCAACGGCCTCGCGGCCGAGGTCCGCGTCGGCTCGAACATCAAGATCTTCTTCGGCGACGGCCCGCCAACGCTCGCGGACGGCACGGCGAACCCGCTCGCCCGCGGCATCCTGCTGACGAACGGGAGCGTCGAGCTGGTCCGGTTCGTCACCGCCGACGTGTACGCGATCGAGGCGGCGGGCGACCTGCAGCTGGTCGGCCTCCCGTCGGCGAGCGCCGCCGGGCACGTCCAGGTCCGCGCGAATGGGTCGACGGAGACGTTCACGGTGAACGCCGATCTCGACGGCGACTCGGTCGACGACGTCGACATGGCGTTCACCGGCGACCAGAAGACGGTCGGCGGCGTCGCTTACGTCTCGCTGACGGGCAGCGGCGTCGAGCTGCACGTCGCCGGCCAGCTGCTGACCGCGACCGTCGACGTGACCCGGTCGGACGCCGGCATCCTCATCTCCGTGACGTCGCTCGGCTTCGAGCTGCGCGACGCCGACCCGGCGACGGGCGCGCGCGGACCGCCGCTCGTCCGGCTCACCAACGGCAAGGGCCAGCTGCGCGTCTCCAGCGCGGGCGCGGCCGGCGCCTTCGGCGGCACGGTGACGATCATCGTCCCCGGCGTGACGCCGACGAGCGCCACCTTCCAGCTGTTGCTCAACACCACCGCCACCGGCGCCGGCACGCTGCGTACCGACCCAGCCGACACGGGGTCCGCGGTCCCGGTGCCGGGCGGTCCGTACTTCCGGCTCAAGGCGGCATCGGCCTCGCTGAGCTTCGCCGGTCAGTCCGTCTCCGGCACGTTCAGCTTCGAGCAGCGGCCGAGCGGCGCGGGGGTGGTGACCACGCTCGAGGTCTCCAGCCTCCAGGTCTCGGTCGGCGACGGCACGACCTTCCTCAGCTTGAACAGCGGCAGCGGCGTGCTGACCGTCAGCCCCGACGGCGTCGCCGGGCGGCTCGAGGCGACGGTGTCCACCGGCCTCTCGGAGTTCGGCATCAGCGCCGGGGTGAAGCTCGCCGTCGCGGTGAACACGACGTCGGCGCCCGCCGGCGACCTGCCCGCCGGGCCTACCTCCGCGTCGACGCCACCGCGCTGACCCTGTCGGTCCCGGCGGGCCCGTACCTGCGGGTCGACGTTACCGGGGCGACGATCGCCGTCGCGGGCTAGGCGCTGAGCTTCGACGCGTCGATCGAGCAGCTCGCCGGCGGCAAGCTGCGCATCGCGGTCGCCAACGCGTCCTTCATCGTCACCGCGACCGGGCAGCAGATCGCGGCGCTGACCGGCGGCTCCGGCATGGTGCTCGTCCTCTCGGGCGGCGGGTTCGCGGCCGACCTCGCCGGCACGGTCAGCGTCTCGATCCCGGGCGTGACGCTCGCGGCTCGCTGGCGTCGCTGAACTCCACGCAGGCCGCCGTCAACGAGACCTTCTCCGTCGGCGGCATCTCGCAGACGCTCGCGCTGCCGGCGCCGACGTCGCCGGCGACGTCGTACCTGCGGCTCTCCGGCACCGGCGTCGTCCTGCGCGTGTTCGGCCAGCAGCTCGCGGGCGACGTCACGATCGAGCGCGCGGGGACCACGACGAAGGTCACCGTGAGCGGCGCGTCGCTCTCGCTCGCCGGCGGCATCGTCTCGGTCTCGAACGCGAACGCCTCGCTGACCGTCAGCCCGGCCGGCGTCGCCGGGACGTTCGGCGGCACGGTCGACGTAAGCCTGCCGGGCGTCGCCTTCCACGCGACGACGATGCAGATCGCCGTCGACACCACGCCCAGCGGCAACTTCCTGCGGATCAGCGGCACCGGCCTGCCTGTCGCTGACGATCGCCGGCCAGTCGCTCACGAACGCCGCCGTCTCCTTCGAGCGCTCGCTGGTCAATGGCGTCGCCGTCGTGAAGGTGGCGCTCAGCGACGCCGACCTGAGCTTCGGCGACAACGTCCAGATCGAGAACGCCTCCGGCGAGCTCGTGATCGCGCCCGACGGCATCGCGAGCCGGCTCTCGGCGACCGCGACGCTCGACGCCGAGGGGCTCTTCGACGGCTCCTTCTCCGTCGGCATCGAGGTCAACACGCGGCCGACGGCCGTCGGCGAGACGTTCCTCGTCGGCGGCGTGCAGAAGACGCTGTCCCTGCCCGCCGGCCCGTTCCTGCGCGTCGAGGTGCTCGTCCCGGAGAACGACCCGATCGAGATCGGCTCGGCCGGGCGATCGCGGGGACCTTCTTCTTCCAGCGTCAGGGCACGCAGACGATCATCGCCGTCGCCGGCCTCAAGGCCTGGGTGGGGACCAGCACGGCCCCGGCGCCGAAGGACGGCGAGGGCGTCTTCGTCCTCCAGGCCGACGGCTTCGCGGGCTACGTCACGGGCAAGGTCGCCGTCGACACCGGCGCGGTGAGCCTCGGCGGCAACGTCCTGCTGCGGATCAACACGATCCTCGCCGGCATCGACCAGACCGTCTCGTTCGGAGGACGGGACCTCGTCGTGTCGTTCGGGCCGAGCGACGGCGCCGTCTTCGCGGTCTCGGTCACCGGCGCCTCGATCAACATCGCCAACGTCGTCACCGTCGACGGCAACGTCTCATTCGAGACGAAGAACCTCGGCGGGTCGCTCGGCAGCGTCGAGGTCTTCGCCGGCACAGGCCTGAAGGTCTTCTTCGGCGACGGCCCGGCGACGACGGACGACGGCTCGCCCAACCCGCCGCGCGCGGCATCCTCATTTCGGACGCGACCGTCGGCATGATCCGCAAGGCCGACGGCAGCGCCTACGCCTTCGACGCGCGCGGGACGATCCAGGTCCTCGGCTTCCCGGGCCTGACGCTGTCCGGCGAGATCCGCGTCCGCGTCAACAGCTTCGGCTTCGCGGTCGACCAGACGCTCACGATCCCAGGCAGCGACGGTGACGTCGTCGTCAAGTTCGCCGACGCCGAGAAGAAGACCGCGGCCGGCCAGCCGTTCGCCGCGGTCCGCGGCCTCCAGCTCGCCGTCCTCGGCCAGAGCGTCTCGGGCGACTTCTCCTTCACGCGCAACGCGGAGGGCCTGCGGATCGGCGTCGCCAACGCCGCCTTCTCGATCGGCGACGGCGGCACCCCGATCGTCCAGCTGACGAACGGCGCCGGCGAGCTGCTCGTCACGACCGCGGGGCTCGCGGGCGGCTTCGGAGGCACGATGGCACTCAGCCTGCCGGGCGTCGAGCTGGGCGGCACGTTCGACGTCCTGCTCAACACGACGCCCGCCGCGGTGGCCGGCCCGTTCGCTATCGGCAGCCAGCGGTCGATCGCGAGCATCCCCGCCGGCCCGTACATCAAGCTCACCGGCACCGGCACGACGCTCAAGGTCGCCGGGCAGACGCTGTCGGGCGACTTCACGTTCGAGCGCTCGACCGTCGGCGGCACGACGAGGACCCGCGTCGCGGCGTCGAACGTCTCGCTCAGCCTCGGCGACGGCACCACGACGTTCCTGAGCCTGGCCAACGGCGAGGGCAGCCTGCTCCTCAGCGCCGCCGGCGTCGCGGGCCGCATCAGTGCGGACATCCAGGTGAGCAACGTGCCCGGCTTCGCGCTCAGCGGCAAGCTGTCGATCGCGGTCAACAGCACCGGCGCGGCGGCAGAGGGGCTACCCGCAGGGCCGTTCCTGCGCGTCGAGGCGGTCGGCGTCTCCGCGTCCTTCCTCGGGCAGACCCTCAGCGGCGACTTCGCCTTCGAGCGGACGACGCGCGCGATCGCCGGCGGCACGGGCACGGCCCCCGTCGTCCGGGTCGGCGCGACGAACGTCGCGTTCGCGCTGACCACGGGCAGCCAGCCGGTCGTCTCGCTCACCGGCGGCATAGGCCTCATGCTGCTCGCCGGCGCCGGGATCGCCGCCGACCTGACCGGCACGATCACCGTCGCGATCCCGGGCGTCAGCCTCACCGGCACGCTGCGGCTGCAGCTCAACACCACCGGTGCCGCCGTCAGCGAGGTCCTGCACGTCGGCACGACCGACCTCGAGCTGCTCGTCCCGGCGCCGACCTCGCCGGCGACTCAGTACCTGCGGCTTACCGGCACCGGGCTGAGCCTCGACGTCCTCGGCCAGCAGCTCTCCGGCGACGTCTCGTTCGCCCGCGACGGGGCGACGACGACTCTCACGGTCGAGAACGGCGCGCTGTCGATCGGCGGCGGGCTCTTGCAGATCGCGAACATCTCGGCGGACCTGACGATCGCGCCGACGGGAACCTTCGGCAGCCTCGGCGGCGACGTCAGCCTCGGCGTCCCGGGCGTGTCGTTCTCCGCAGGCCTGACGGTCAACCTCGACACGCGTCCCGCGACGCAGAAGCTGCGCGTGGAGGCCGAGGGCATCGAACTGAGGATCGCCGGCCAGACGATCAAGGGCAACTTCGTCCTCGAGCGGTCGGTGGTCGGCACCGCGACGGTCGTGAAGATCGCGATCGCGAACGCCCAGCTCAACTTGAGCGGCTTCGTCACGTTCACCGGCGCCTCCGGCCAGTTCGTCATCGCGCCCGATCCTCTGCGCCGGCGTGGCGAACTGCTCCAACAGCGTCGCGGGAGTGCATTACCTCGTCATCTGGGGGAACCGCTCACCGGTGCTCGCCGAGCCGCTCGTCAAGGGCACGCGCTGGAGCTCGGTCGGCGGCGCCAACAGCGAGGTGTCGAGCGCCAGCCGCTACCTCGGCCGCGAGAACGTCGTCGTGCCGGCGTTCCCCGGTGGCGTGAGCGCCGCGGTCGTGGAGTCCGACATCACCCAGGCGGGCGCGCTCGGAGATCCCTTCGGCAGCGGCGTGCGGACGATCTGGTGGGTCCGCGGCGTCGGCCCGGTGAAGATCCTCTTCCGCCACGGCGACGGCAGCCTGACGCAGGCGGAGCTGCAGAGCACGAACCTGGCGGCGCGCGCGGCGCCGTCCGACGAGGCCCTCATGCCGCTCAACCGCGGCGACACGATGCGGCTGCGCTGGCGCAACAGCAGGCACATGCGCCATTGGTCGACGCAGCGCTTCACGGTGGCCGAGGTCATCAACAACACCGCGCGCGTCGACGTGCGGGACTTGAAGGGCCCGATCCGCGTGCGCGGCTCCTACGTGTTCTCGTCGCGGCTCAGCGGCGTCACCAACGTCTCGGGCTTCACGCGCGCCGCGACGCGCGCCGAGCTCCCCACCCTCGGGCCGAGCGCGCTGCCGCGCGACGGCCGGCGGCGCTTCTTCACGCCGTTCGACCTGGTGGCGTTCGGCTTCAACGCGGTCCTGCCGGCGTACGCCCAGAGGGGCCAGACCTGGAGGGCGCAGCGCGACGGCCGCGACTGCAAGATCTTCGGCGTGCTCGGGCGCTCGACCGTCGTCGGAACGCGCACGGTGAAGACGCCGCTCGGCCGGATCAGGGCCGTGGAGGTCGAGTCGACGCTGCGGCAGAAGGGCTTCCCGTTCGGCAGCGGCCGGCGGACGATGTACTTCGCCCCCAACCGCGGCCTCGTGAAGCTCGTGTTCCGTCACCGCGACGGCAGCATGTCGACCGTGCAGCGACTGCGGTAGCGCGATGGCGTGCCGGAAGGCGGCCGGGCTCGCCGTGCTCGGGGTCCTCCTCGCCGCAGGCTGCGGGGACGATGAGCGCGAAGGAGTCCGGCGCTACATCGTCCGCGCCAACGCGGTGCAGGAGCGCTTCGCGCCGCAGTTCCGGGAGGCCAACGAGGCCTACGCCCGCTTCGCGCAGGGCGAGCTCAGCTCGAAGCGCGCCGACGTCGATCTCACCGCCGCCGAGAACGGCCTGCGGGACGCGCGGACGCAGCTCGCCCGGATCGAGCCGCCGCCGAGCGCGACCGAGCTGCACCGGCGACTGCTGCGCGTCGTCGCGATGAACGCCGACTTCGCCGCCGAGAGCACGGCGCTCGCGCGCTACCTGCCGGCGGCGCGCAGGGTGCTGCGGCGCGTCGGCAGGATCGGGAACGAGCTGCGCTCGCAGCTCCGCGACGCCGACACGCCGGCCGCGCAGGCCGAGGCGCTCGACCGCTACGCGCGCGCGATCGACCGCCGCTACGACGCGCTCTACGAGCTCGAGCCGCCGCCGATCCTCGTGGCGACGCACCAGGCACAGCTCGGGCGCATGTCCGCGTCCAGCCGGCTCGCGCGCCAGCTGCGCCGCGCCAGCGAGGCGCGCGACTCGGCGCGCGTCGCGCGGCTGCTGCTCGAGTTCCGCATGCTCTCGCGCGAGTCGGACGGTGGGCGCCTGACGCGCCGCGCGCTGCGCGGATACGAGGCGCGCTACCGCGCTATCAACCGCGCCGCGGCCGCGCTGCGGCGCGAGCAGGCGGAGCTCGAGCAGCGCCTCGGCTGGCCCGCGGGCCTCGCACCTCCGCACGGTGCGCTGGAGGCGTAGTCTCCGGATTGTCAGTCATCCGAGGGAGAGGAGAGGCAGATGGCGGAAGCCGTACATGTCTCCATGACCGTGAACGGTCGGCAACGGTCGGCCGAGGTGGAGCCCAGGCTGCTGCTGGTGCACTTCCTCCGCGACACGCTTGGGCTGACGGGCACGCATGTCGGCTGCGACACGTCCAACTGCGGCGCCTGCACCTGCCACCTCAACGGCGAGGCGGTCAAGTCGTGCACGGTGCTGGCCGTGCAGGCCGACGGAGCCGAGGTGCTCACGATCGAGGGAATCGGCCGGGAGGGCAGCCTGCATCCCCTCCAGGACGCCTTCTGGACGCACCACGGGCTCCAGTGCGGCTACTGCACGCCCGGCATGATCATGGCCGCGGCGGACCTGATCGCGCGCGAGCCCGACCCGAGCGAGCACGACGTGCGCGAGGCGCTCGCGGGCAACCTTTGCCGCTGCACCGGCTACCACAACGTCGTCAAGGCGGTGCTCGGCGCCGCGGCCGAGATGCGCGGCGCCGAGGCGCGGCCCGAGGTCCGAGAGGAGGAGCCGGCATGGGCGTCCCAGGCGTAGAGGCCGCAGAGAAGACCGAGCCGGGCGGCAACGGCTACGTCGGACGAGCGCTCCGCCGCAAAGAGGACCCGCGCCTGATCACGGGCAGCGCGACCTACACCGACGACATGGTGCTCCCGGGCATGCTGTTCGCCGCGATCGTGCGCTCGCCCGAGGCGCATGCGCGGATACTGTCGATCGACACCGAGGCGGCGAAGGCGCGGCCCGGCGTCGAGGCGGTCTTCACGGGCGAGGACATGACCGACATGGCCGCGCCGTGCCCGATGGTCTTCGTCCCGCCGGGCGTCGAGATGCGCGTGCCCGACCACTGGCCGCTCGCGCGCGGCAAGGTGGGCTACGTCGGCCAGGCCGTCGCCGTGGTGCTCGGCACCGACAAGTACGACGTCGTCGACGCCGCCGAGGACGTGATCGTCGAGTACGACCCGCTGCCGGTCGTCACCGACCCCGAGGAGGCACTCGAGGACGGCGCGCCGATCATCCACGAGGAGTTTGGCACCAACAAGGTGTTCGAGTGGTCGCTGCCGGGCGGCGACGTCGAGGGCGCGTTCCGCGACGCCGACGTGATCGTCGAGAAGCGGCTCGTCAACCATCGCACCGCAGGCGCCGCGATCGAGCCGCGCGCGGCGCTCGCCGAGTGGCGCGACGGCAAGCTGACCCTCTGGAGCTCGACCCAGATCCCGCACATCGCGCGCGTGATCCTCTCGATCCAGCTCGGCATTACCGAGGACAAGATCCGCGTCGTGGCGCCCGAGGTCGGCGGCGGCTTCGGCTCCAAGCTGCAGGTCTACGGCGAGGAGGTGCTCGCCTGCTGGACCGCGCGCCGCACCGGCAGGCCCGTCAAGTGGACGGCGACGCGCAGCGACGAGATGCTGGTCACCCACCACGGGCGCGACCAGATCGACTACGTCCGGATCGGCGCCAAGCGCGACGGCACCGTCACCGGCATCCACGCCCGGATCATCCAGGACTGCGGGAGCTACCACCTGATCGAGGGCCCGGTGATCCCGACGTTCAGCGCCTGCGTGGTCGCCGGCTGCTACAAGTTCACCGCCGTACAGACCGACATCGTCGGCGTGTTCACGAACAAGTTCACGACCGACGCGATCCGCGGCGCGGGCCGCCCCGAGGCGACCCACTTCATCGAGCTCACGATGAACGCGCTCGCGGACGAGCTCGGCATGGACCGGCTGGAGCTGCGGCGGAAGAACTTCATCACGGAGTTCCCGCACGAGCTGCCGCACGGCTTCATCTACGACTCCGGCAACTACCACGGGACGCTCGACCGCTGCCTGGAGAAGCTCGACCTCGACGGCTTCCGGCGCGAGCAGGCCGAGCTGCGCGGGCGCGGCGTGTACCGCGGCGTGGGTTTCTCGACCTACGTCGAGATCTGCGGGCTCGGCCCGTCGCGCGCGCTCGGGCCCAACGGCTGGGGCATGCAGGGCGGCTACTTCGAGTCCGCGCAGGTGCGCGTGCATCCGACAGGGGCCGTGACGGCCTACACCGGCACGTCGCCGCATGGCCAGGGCCACGAGACCGGCTTCGCGCAGATCGTCGCCGACCGGCTGGGCGTCGACCCGGACGTCGTCGAAGTGATCCACGGCGACACGAACACCGGCCCGTTCGGCAAGAACACCTACGGGTCGCGGTCGCTCGCGGTCGGCGGCGAGGCGATGGCGCGCGCGGCCGAGAAGGTGCAGGACAAGGCGAAGCGGATCGTCGCGCACAAGCTCGAGGCGGCGCCGGAGGACATCGAGGTCGCGGGCGGCCGCTTCCGCGTGGCCGGCTCCCCCGACAAGGGGATGACGCTCGCGGACGTGGCGACGGAGGCCTACATCCCGCAGGACCTGCCCGAGGGGATGGAGGCCGGGCTCGACGAGATCTCGTTCTACGACCCGACGAACTTCGTCTGGCCGTTCGGCGCGCACGCGTGCATCACAGAGGTCGACGCCGAGACCGGGCGCGTGGACGTGATCCGCTACGTCGCCGTCGACGACTGCGGCCCGGCGATCAACCCGCTGCTGATCGACGGGCAGATCCACGGCGGGATCGTGCACGCGCTCGGCCAGGCGCTGTACGAGCAGGTCGTCTACGACGAGAACGGGCAGCTCGTGACCGGCACGTTCGTCGACTACGCGCTGCCGAGCGCCGCCGACGTGCCGAGCTTCGAGACCGACCGCACCGAGACGCCGTCGCCGACCAACACGCTCGGCGTCAAGGGCGTCGGCGAGGCGGCGACGATCGCGTGCTCGCCGGCGGTGGTGAGCTCGGTCCTCGATGCGTTGAGGCCGCTCGGCGTCACGGAGCTCGACATGCCGTTGACCCCGATGCGCGTCTGGGATGCCATCCAGGCGGCGAACGGAGGTGCGTCGTGATCCCGGCGGAGTTCGACTACGTCGCCCCCGACTCGCTCGACGCGGCGCTGGATGCGCTGCGCGAGGGCGGCGAGGACGCCAAGGTGCTCGCCGGCGGTCACTCGCTGGTGCCGCTGATGAAGCTGCGGCTGGCGGCGCCGACGCTCCTGGTCGACCTGCGCAAGGTGCCCGGCCTGGCCGGCATCGAGCGCGAGAACGGGTCGTTCCGGATCGGGGCGATGACCCGGCACCACGCGGTCGCGACCGCGCCGGAGCTGGGGCTCGCGGCCAAGGCGGCGGCGACGATCGCCGACCAGCAGGTGCGCAACCGCGGCACGATCGGCGGCTCGC
>Ga0126312_10002281_pt1 | contig 12808 bp, 11 predicted proteins | sample Plot104A_FD_92537 | JGI IMG/M metagenome (GOLD analysis project Ga0126312, IMG submission 92537) | Serpentine soil microbial communities from UC McLaughlin Reserve, CA, USA - Plot104A | ecosystem: Environmental > Terrestrial > Soil > Grasslands | place: USA: UC McLaughlin Reserve, Lake County...
AATCCGCCGAGCACTGCTCCGCGGATGTTCCCGATGCCGCCCATCACCGCCGCGGTGAAGGCGATCAGGCCGGCCTGGAAGCCCTGGAAGTACCAGATCGTCGTCTGGTAGAGCGCGTAGATGAGCCCGGCGGCGCCGGCCATCAGCCCGCCGAGCAAGAAGGTCAGGGAGATCGTCGTGTCGACGTTGATGCCCATCAGGCGGGCGGCCTCGGGGTCCTGGGCCGTCGCCCGCATCGCTCGCCCGAACCGGGTCTGCGCGACGAACGTGGTCAGCAGCAGCACGAGCGGCACCGTGGCGACGACCGCGAGGAGGTCGCCTCGGCTGATCGACAGCCCGGCGATGTTGAACACCTCGGTCTGGGAGTGGACCAGGTCGTCCACGCTGTGCGGCGAGCCGCCAAGCCAGAGCAGCCCGACGTTCTGGAGGATGAACGAGAAGCCGACCGCCGTGATGAGGGGGGCCAGCTTGGGTGCGCTTCTGAGCGGCCGGTAGCCGACCCGCTCGATCAGCACGTTGATCGAGCCGCAGGCGAGCATCGCCACGACCAGGGTGGCCAGCAGCCCGACGATCACCCCGAGCGTGCCCGTGCTGAGCCCGACGCCGAGCGTCCCCCAGATCCCGAAGCTCACGAACGACCCGATCATGAACAGGTCGCCATGGGCGAAGTTGATCAGCTCGATGATTCCGTAGACGAGCGTGTAGCCGAGCGCGATCAGCGCCCAGATCGAGCCGTTGGAGAGACCGTCGATGAGGTTGTTGCCGAGCCGGACGAGGCTGCCCTCGGTGAGCAGATCGTTGATCCCGAAGGCGACGGGCATCACCAACAGGACCGCGATCAGGCCGAATCTCGACACAAGCTCACGCGCCCGGGCCAACGGGCTGGTGACTGGCGCGGCGAGGGCCGATCCGGCTTCCACGGGGGGGAGTTAACCAGAGCACCGGGGCGGGCCGAAAGACCCGCCCCGGTGGCTCGAGATCACTGTTTCAGGCCCCCTACTTCTGGGCCTTGATCACCTTGTTGAACGTCAGCGTGCCGCCCTTGATCTTGTACACGCCGTAATCCGTGATCGACGTGTCGCCGGTGCTGTCGATGCTGTAGGTGCCGAGGACGCTCTTGCGGTTCTTCGTGTTGAAGATCTGCTTGAGCACCTCGTCCCTGTTGTTGCCCTTGTCGCCGGCCCGCTGGATCGCGTCCAGGATCAGCGACATCGACTCGTAGCCGTAGATCGCGTACGGATCCGGGTGCGGGTTGCTCGGGTACGCCTTCGCGAAGTCCGCGAAGAACTTCTTGCCCTCCGGCGGGTACTTGTCCGGAGCGAGCGTCGCCACGAACAGGGTCCAACGCGAGGCGTCACTCGCCGGGATGCCGCCCTTCTTGGGATCGGCGAACGACGAGATCGCCAGGCCGTCCGGGCCGTACAGCTTGGCGCCCGGGACGCCCGCGGCCAGGTCCTTGCCCATCTGCACGCCGTTGGTCTCGACGACCTGGCTGTCGGCGATGCAGTCAGGCTTCTTGCCGTTGATCTTCGATGCCAGCGAGCGGTAGTTCGCGGCCTTCTTGTCGAAGCCGTCGTTGCCGAGGACCTTGAGACCGACGGCCTTCGCCGAGTTCTGGATGTTCTGCGCGAGACCGGCGCCGTAGACCTCCTTGTCGTTGACGATGTAGAGCGTCTTGCACCCGTCGGCCTTCATCTGGGAGGCCATCGCCGCACCCTGGATCGAGTCACGCGGGACGACGCGCGCGTAGCTGCGCTTGCCGGTCTTGTAGTACTTGTCCGGCTCGCCCGGGGTGGCGCCCGGCTCCTTCTTGGTGAGGCCGACGGCCGTGTTGGCCGGGCTCACCTGCGGGATGCCACCCTCGTTGAGGATCGGGATCGAGATAGCGCTCGCGCCCGAGTTGTACTCGCCGATGTAGGCGATCGTGGTCTTGTCCTGGGACGCCTTGCGAGCGTTCGAGGACGTCGGCGCGGCGTCCCACTGGCCGGCCGCGGCCGTCGAGTCGTCGAGCTTGACGTACTTGACCTTCCATTTACCGACCTTGCCGCCCCGCTCCTTCAGGGCAAGCGCCGCTCCCTGCTCGATCGGGATCGCCTGGACGCGGCTCGCGCCCTGGCGGGGAAGGCTCGAGTAGACCGTCAGTGTGCTCCCTGAAACGGTTCCACCGCCGCCCCCGTTGTCGCCCCCGCAGCCCGCCGCCCCTAGCGCCGATAGGCCGAGGAGGCAGCTCATCGCTGCCAGCCAACGTACGCGCAAGATTCCCTCCTCGATTCGATCCAACCTCGGCCGGGCATGCTATTCCTCAAAAGCGCTGAGTGTCTCCAGCACAACACAGGCTCCATATCCGCTTAACGCGCGGCTCGCAACGAGGGGGGCGCCAGCTCGGCCTCGAGATCGGGTCGGTGCGCCTGGACCCAGATGACCGCGGCGAGCACGGCCGCGCCGCCGACGAGCTGCACGACCGCCAGGCTCTCCCCGAGGATGACCCAGGCGAACACGGCGGCCAGCACCGGCTCCAGCGTGGCGACGACGGCCGCCCGCGGCGCCGGGATGTGTCTGAGGGCGGCCACCACGCAGATGAACGGCAGCAGAGTACCGACCACGACGACTCCCGCCGCCAGTAGCAAGTCCCCCGCCGAGTCGAGCCGCTCGAAGGGGAATCGCCACCAGGGGGCGACGAGCGCCCAGAACAGGCTCGCGAAACCGAACGACCAGAACAGCGTGGTCACCGGCTGGTGCAGCTGCCCGGCCCGCTCGGAGCCGACCATGTAGACGGCGAAGGTGAGCGCCGCGCCGAAGGCCGCCGCCACGCCGACCGCGTCGAGCGAGCTCGCGTCGTAGGCACGCACCACGAGGAAGCAGCCGGCCGCCGATAGGCCCACCGCTCCCCACAGGCTCGGCGCGAGGCGCCTGCCGTGGACCAGCCGCAGCCAGAGCAGAAGCAGCAGCGGAGCCAGGTACTGGATCGTCACGGCCACGCCGATCTGGAGCCTGTCGATGGCCAGGAAGTAGGTCGCGTGCACTCCCGCCAGGCCGACGACGCCCAGGAGGGCGAGGGAAGGGAGCTCGGCCCGGTCGACCCGCAGGAGGTCGCGCCGGGCGAGGGCGAGCGCGAAGGCGAGGATGAGCCACGACCCGGCCGAACGCAGCTGCGCGAGCCTGGCGGCGCCCACGCCGCCGTCCAGGAGCTCGCGGGCCATGGTCCCGTTGAGCGACCACATCGTGGCTCCCGCCGCAGCGAGCGCATAGCCGCGGGCGGGGCGCCGCCCGTTCACCGCAGCTCCCGCTGGAAGGTGAAGCGGCCGTGTCGGAGGCGATACAGGGCGAACCTGTCGCTCGCGAGCGTCGACGCGCGCCTGTCTCCCATCCGCGCTGCCCGGACGACGCCGCGGCGATTGGCCCCGGCGCGGTCAACGGCGTCGAGGGCGAGGCGCATCGACTCATAGCCGTAGATCGCTTCCGGGTCCACGCTCCGAAGCCCGGCCCGGCGGGCGATCCGCCGCAGCAGCCGCCGTGCCCGGAGCGGCAGCCGGGCGGCCGGCGGCAGGGTCGAGAGGACCTCCACCCGCCTGGGAGCGACGCGGAGCGCGCTCGTCCGGGCGAGCACCCCGGAGGTCGCGAACACCGGAACGTTCGGCAGGCCTCTGGCCATCGCCGTCAGGAAGGGCGCCGTCAGCGGGCCGGACACTCCCGCGTAGACGACGACGTCCGGGTGTTCGTCGGCCAGGTCCTTCACGAGGCCCGGCATAGCGGTCGGGTCGTCCCCATGAAGCTCCTCGCCGGCTACCGGCTCGGGGCCGTCCCTGTGCGCCCGGGCCACGAGCTCCGCTGCGAGCTCGCGACCATAGATGTGGTCGTCGCAGACGACGGCGAGCCGGTGCGCGCCGGAGCCGCGGATGCGGAGGAGCAGCGCCTCCGCCAGTCCCAGGTCGCTCGGCGTGAGTCGCACGAAGGTGCGCTCGTCGGTCGGGTAGTAGCGCGCCGGGCCGGCCTGGGGGCGCCCGGGAGGGACGGTGGTGAGGCTCGCCAGCCCGTCACCGGGAGAGACCTGAAGGATCCCCTTCTCGTTGGTGATCGGGACGGACACGGCGGAGGCGCCGTAGTCGAGCTCGCCCAGGTATGCGACCGTGGTTGGATCGGCCGTGGCCCGCTTGGCGTTGGCGCTCACCAGGTCCGGCTCCCAGACTCGTCCCCCCGGGCGGGTCGAGTCGAGCCGCACCCACCGCACGCGCCGGTGCCCGGCGCGCTTGCCAGCGTCGGCGAGGGCCAGGCCCTCTCCCGCCGCCACCGCGCGAGCGGCCGACGCCGAAGCGCCGTGGGCGGGGAGGCTCGAATAGATCGTCAGCGTCCGGCCGGAGATGCGGGACTCCTCGGAGCCGTCGCCGCCGAAGCAGCCGCCCAGGCCGGCGGCCGCGATCAGGGTCGCCAGGGCTGTGAGCGCACGGGCCACGCGCCGCTATGGTGACGACCCGTGCGCGTCGGCGTTCTCAACGGGGGGGGCGACTGTCCCGGCCTGAACGCGGTCATCCGCGCCGTGGTCAGGAAGGGCATCGACCGTCACGGGCACGCGATCGTCGGCTTCCGGGACGGCTGGCTAGGTCCGCTCGAGAACGCCTACGAAGAGCTGACCATCGAGTCGACCCGCGGGATCCTTCCCCGCGGCGGCACCATCCTCGGGACCTCGCGCACCAACCCCTTCAAGCTCGACGACGGCCCCCAGCGGATCCGCGACAACATGCAGACGCTGCACCTCGACGGGCTGATCGCGATTGGCGGCGAGGACACGCTCGGGGCCGCGGCCCGCCTGCACGGCGAGCACGACCTGCCGGTGCTGGGCGTGCCGAAGACCATCGACAACGATCTCGGCGGCACCGACATGACGTTCGGCTTCGACACCGCGGTCCAGATCGCAACCGAGGCGATCGACCGCCTCCACACCACGGCCGAGAGCCACAACCGGGTGATGGTGGTGGAGGTCATGGGCAGGCACGCGGGCTGGATCGCCCTGCACTCCGGGCTTGCCGGCGGAGCCGACGTGATCCTGATCCCCGAGCGCCCGTTCGACATCGACGACGTGTGCCGGCTGATACGACGTCGCCACGCGCGCGGGCGCCTGTTCTCGATCGTCGTCGCCGCCGAGGGCGCGATCCCGAAGGAGGGCACCATGGAGCTGGTCGCGGGCGAGCGCGACGAGTTCGGCCACGTGAGGCTGGGCGGAATCGGTCCCCGTCTGGAGCACGAGATCAGGGCGCGAACCGGCTACGACGCCCGGGCAACAGTGCTCGGCCACGTCCAGCGCGGCGGCACGCCCACGGCCTTCGACAGGGTTCTGGCCACGCGGCTCGGCATCGCCGCCATCGACGCTGCGGACGAGCGCCGCTGGGGGGTGATGCCGGCACTCTGCGGGCAGCGCATCGAGCTCGTGCCGCTCGGGGAGGCGGTGGCCGAGCTGCGCACCGTTCCCGCCGAGGAGTACGAGACGGCGGAGACGTTCTTCGGGTAGTCGCTTAGCTCGTAGGCGTCAGGAGCCGGGCGCCCGCTCGGGCGCGCCGAGCTCGCTCTGCGGCGCCGCCTCCCGACCCATCAGCTGGTCCACGTAGGGCTTCACTATCCGGACGGTGGCCGCGCCGAGGGTGATCGCCAGCGTTACCAGGAAGGCGTCGAACGCCTTGGCGCCGAAGGCCCAGGCCGTGAGCCAGAAGACGAGCCCCACGACTAGGGCGACGATCACGCTCACGGCTAGGACCCGGTCCGCTCGCTGACCGCGCGGCGAACCTTCGTGACCGCGTTGAACGCGTTCCTGATCGCCCGGTCCGCCCCCGACTCCCGAGGGGGCAGCAGCCCCACCTGACGCGCGAACTCGGCGCCGTCGTAGTACGCCGTGTTGCTGAGGATCACCTGCTCGCGGATCTCGAGCAGGTCGAGTCCACGCAGGTCCACTCGCCTGCCGGTGGGCTCGATCTCCTGGAACGGCGCGCCGCTGAACGTGCCGACCATCCGCCACTCGACGGTCGCGTGCTTGTCGTCGGCGACGACACGGGTGACCGTGGTCTCGAGGGCGGGGAAGGCGGCGAACAGGTCGCGGAAGAAGGCCTTGATCTCGTCGGGCCCGCGGAGGACGGCGAGCGGGACGATGTCGGCCACGCCGTCCGAGCTCCAGTGCCCCGCCATGGCGTCCGGATTGCGCCCGGCCAACGCCTCGAAGTAGCTCCGCGCGTGCTCCTCGACCAGCTTTCGCTTGGGAGGACGACGCGTTCGAGTCTTGGTATCGGCCATCGACGGCGGACCCTACCACCCGTCCGCGAGCGCTCGCGACAAACCGCCGACGAGCTCGCGCACCGCAGTGGGACCGCCATCTCCGGCCGCCCTCACGACCCGGCTGCCGACGATCACGCCGTCGGCCATCTCCCCCACCGCGACGGTCTGCTTCTCGGTCGAGATGCCGAAACCGACGGCGACCGGCAGCTCCGAGGCGGTCCTGACCCGCTCCACCGTCGCGTCCAGACCGGGGGGGAGCTCGTCCCGCTCCCCGGTGGTGCCGGTGAGCGAAACGGTGTAGACGAACCCCCGGGCCTCGGCGCCGATCCGGCGAACCCGATCCTCGGTCGAGGTGGGCGCCACGAGCGGCACCAGTGCAATTCCCTCCGCGTCGCAGGCGGCCCGCAGCTCGCCGGCCTCCTCATGCGGCAGGTCGGGGACGATCAGGCCCGACGCCCCCGCGCCGGCGGCGCGCCGTACGAACCGGTCGGTCCCGCCGGCGAGCACGACATTTACGTAGACCATCAGGGTCACCGGCAGCCGCTCGGCCAGCGCCTCGCAGACGCCGAGGACCCCGTCGGGGGTCGCCCCCGCGGCCAGCGCCTCCGTGGCCGCCGCGTGGATCACGGGCCCGTCGGCCAGCGGGTCGGAGAACGGGATGCCCAGCTCGATCATGTCCGCGCCGGCGTCGGCGGCAGCCTCGCCGGCCGCGCGCGAGGCCTCCAGGTCGGGGTAGCCCCCCATCAGGTAGGGCATCAGCGCCGCCCGCTTGCCGTGCCCGGCGAACGCCGCCGCGATGCGCTCGGTCATTCCCCGAGGACTTCGGCCAGGTCCTTGTCGCCGCGACCGGACAGCGTCAACAGGTCGAGCCCGCCCGGGCGGGGGTTCTCCAGGAGCCAGGCGATCGCGTGCGCGGGCTCGAGCGCCGGCACGATGCCCTCGAGCTCGCATGTCCTGTGGAAGGCGGCGAGGGCACGCTCGTCCGTGACCGCCACGTAGCTCACGCGGCCGCTGTCGCGCAGGTAGGCGTGCTCCGGCCCCGAGCCCGGGTAGTCGAGACCGGCCGAGACGGAGTGCGCTTCGCGGATCTGCCCCTCCTCGTCCATCAGGACCGCCGACAGCGCACCGTGCAGGACCCCGCGAGCGCCGGTCGCCAGGGGGGCGGAGTGACGCAGCGTGTCGAGCCCCTCCCCCGCCGCCTCCACACCGATCAGCTCCACCTCCGCGTCGTCCACGAATGCGGCGAAGGTGCCGATCGAGTTGGAGCCGCCGCCGACGCAGGCCAGCACGCGGCCGGGCAGCCGGCCGGCCTCCTCCAGCACCTGGGCGCGCGCCTCGTCGCCGATCACCCGCTGCAGGTCGCGTACGAGTGCCGGGTAGGGCGCCGGGCCGACCGCGGAGCCGATCACGTAGTGAGTCGTCTCGACGTTCGCCACCCAGTCCCTGATCGCGGCGCTGACCGCCTCCTTGAGCGTGCGGGCGCCCGCCTCGACCGGAGCGACATCCGCCCCCAGCAGGCCCATCCGCTCGACGTTAGGTCGCTGGCGGCGCATGTCCTCGGTTCCCATGTAAACCACACAGTCGAGCTCGAGCAGCGCGCAGGCGGTGGCCGTGGCCACACCGTGCTGCCCCGCCCCGGTCTCGGCGATCACGCGCGGCTTGCCCATGCGACGGGCGAGGAGCGCCTGGCCGAGCGCATTGTTGATCTTGTGGGCCCCCGTATGGAGCAGGTCCTCGCGCTTGAGCCATACCTCGGAGCCGGCCGCCTCGGACAGGCGACGCGCCCTGTAGAGGGGGCTGGGACGGCCGACGTAGTCGCGCGAGAGCTCGGAGAGCTCCTCCTCGAACGCATGGTCCGCCCGCGCCTCGACCCAGGACCGCTCGAGCTGGTCGAGGGCCGGAATCAGAGTCTCCGGCACGTATCGGCCTCCGTAGGGGCCGAAGCGCCGCTCGACCGGCGGAGTGCTCATGCGGGGGCGTGCGTCCGGTCGGCCGAGTCGACGGCGCGGAAGAAGGACTCCAGCAGGCGCCGGTCCTTGCGGCCCGGGACCGCCTCGGTGCCGCTCGCCGTGTCGACCGCGAACGGGCGGACGGCGTCGATCGCCTCGGCCACGTTGTCGGGGTCGAGTCCCCCCGAGAGCACCACCTCCGCGGGTCCCTCGTGGAGGCCGGCGAGCTCCCAGTTGAACACCTCGCCGGTGCCGCCCCTGCTCCCGGGGACGTGGGCGTCCAGCAGGTGATAATCGGTGTGGAACGCCCGAAGCGCCCTCACGTGTGCGGCGCTCCCCACCCGGACCGCCTTCATCACCTTGCAACCGGTGCGACGGGCGGCCTCGGAGCAGTACGCCGGGCCCTCGTCGCCGTGGAGCTGGAGCACGCTGAGACCGACCCGGTCGGCGGTCGCGGCGACCTCGTCGAGGGAAGCGTTGACGAACACCCCCGCCAGCTCGAGCCGGCGGTGGAGGGCGGCGCCGATCTCCTCGGCGTCCTCGATCGCGCAGAGGCGCGGGCTCTCGGGCCAGAAGATCATCCCGAGCGCCCAGGCGCCGAGGTCCGCGCAGGTGCGCGCGTCGTCGAGGCTCGTTATCCCACAGGTCTTGACGCGAGTCACGCCATGAATGGTGGCACGCCCGCGTGCGAGCGTCAGCGGGCTAGGGGAGCGGCAGCGGGCTGTTCTGGTCCGGCGCGGACTGCTGCCGGAGCTGGTTGGGCCGCTTGCCGAGCTTGACCTTCGCGGTCTTCTTGTCGTTGCCGCGGTAGTACTCGACCGTGACCGTGTCGCCCGGCTGGCGGTCGGCGATCGCGGAGGCCACGTCATCGGCCTTGTCTATCCTCTTGCCGTCGACCTTCACGATCAGGTCGCCGCCCGCGACCGCCTGATCGCCCACCGGGGTGCGTCCGCCGCGCAGGCCTGCCCTGTCGCCGGGGCCGTTCGGGACCACCGACTGGATCAGGGCGCCGTGCTTGACCGGCAGGTTCAGGTCCTTCGCCAGGGAGCTCGTGACGTCCGCCATCGTTATACCGAGGTAGGCCCGCTCGACCTTGCCGCCCTTCTCGAGCTTCGGCAGCAGCGATTTGGCCGTGTCGATCGGGATGGCGAAGCCGATTCCCACCGAACCGCTGCCGCCGCCCGTGGCTATCTGGGAGGTGATGCCGATCACCCGGCCGTCCGCGTCGAGCAGCGGCCCGCCCGAGTTGCCGGGGTTGATGGAGGCGTCGGTCTGGATCACGTTGCGGATCGGGAAGCCGTTGGGGGCGTCGATCTGCCGCTGCTTGGCGGACACGATTCCGGTGGTCACGGTCCGTTGGAAGCCGAACGGGTTGCCGATCGCCACGACGGGATCGCCCACCTGGGCCTCCTTGGAGCTCCCGAGCGGCAGCACCTTCAGGTCCTTCACCTTGTCGGGGTCGACCTTGAGCACGGCGAGGTCGCTCGAGGGATCGCGCCCCTTGACCTTGGCATCGATCGCCTCGCCGCTGTCGCTGAGCCTGATGCTCACATTGTCGGCGCCCTCGACCACGTGGGCGTTGGTGATGAGCGTCCCGTTGCGGTCGACCAGAAAGCCGGACCCCGTTGCGGTCTCCCCCTGCTGGGGGAGCCCGAAGATCGAGTCGTTGCTGACTCCGGTGGCCCGGACCTGGACGACCCCGCGGCCCTCCGCCTTGTAGATGTCGGCGACCGACCGGCCGCCGCTGTCGCGGGCGACCCTCGACGGTGAAGCGATCGGGGACTGGCGCACCACCTTCGTGTCGCCGGTATCGATCACGTTGGTGGCCAGCAGGATGGCCCCGAACGCGAGCACCACGAGCCCGCCGACAACTGCCGACACTAGGTTGGCGATCAGGCCGCGCCGGGGTGTGGTCACCGGGGTCATGAAAGCGTTGATCGACTTTCTAGGGTCTCAACATTAGAAACGTCTAAAAGGGCCACCGGGTGGGATGGCCCAGAGAGCCCGGAGCCGTCCACCGCGGCCGGCGGCGGCGGCCAGCGCCCGTCGAAACGCGCGCCGCGCCGGACGGTCCGGCGCCTCAGGGGCGAGGACCTCGTAGCGGTGCGCGCGCAGGCGAGCGGCATACGTAGACGCCTCGGGCCCGGCCATGCGAACCAGGCGGCGCTCGAGGGCGAGCAGGGTCGTCCCGACCGGAAGCCGCCAGCCGAGCCGGGGCAGGGCCGACTCGAGCTCCTGCAACAGCGCCTCGACGGTCTCTTCCGGCGTAAGCGGTCGCCGCCGCATGAGGAATCGGGCGGCGAGCCAACCCCCGGCAGCGAGCGCGACCAGCCCGAGCGCGACGGGGGCGATCCACCAGCTAGGCCCGCCGCCGTCGCGCCCGCCGGGCACACGGGTATCTGACGGGGTGTCGGGGGTCGCGGTGTCGCCGCCCTTGGTTTGCACGTCGCCGGCCTGCCCGCCGCTGCCGGCGAACGTCTCGAGACCGCTGGACTGGGTTTGCGCCGGCGCAGCGGGCGGCGTCGGGTCGAAGGTCACCCAGCCGATGCCCGTGAAGTAGACCTCCACCCAGGAGTGAGCGTCCAGGTCGCGGACCCTGAACTCGCTCGTGTCGCTGTTGTAGGAGCCCGGCGTGAACCCGGCGGCTACCCGGCTGGGTATCCCGATCATGCGCAGCATCAGGGCCATGGCACCCGAGAACTGCTGGCAGTAGCCCCGCTTGTCCCGCAGGAGGAAGGCCGCCAGGGGGAGCCGCCTGCGAGGCGGGTTCTCGTCATAGGTGTAGCCGCGCTGGAGATAGCGCTCCACTCGCGCGACGGCGTCGTAGGAGGTGGCGGCGCCGGCGCTCACCCGGCGAACCAGGTCGTACACCCCGGCGTAGGGCGAGTGCATCAGGTCGCGCGCGGCCCCCGGCGTGCCGGTCGTCGAATCCGAGCGCAGCGGCATGACGACCTCTCGCCCACCCTGCAGCCTCAGGGTGGTGTAACGGTCGAGGTCCAGAGAGAAGCCGGTGGGCACGCCGCGCATCTGCGCGACCGTGGGGTCGGGGACGTAGGAGCTGACCGTGTAGGTGTCGCCCTTCTCGAGCGTCTCGTCGAGCTTGAGCGTGGTCCCGTCCTCCGTTGTCACGGCGGAGCCCGCCCCGTTCACCTCGTAGATCGTCCCCGGGCCCACGACCAGGTCGCTGTGCAACGAGCGAACAGTCACGCGCACGTGCTCGTTCCAGCGCGGGTTGAACTCGAAGTAGCTCCAGTGCCGTCCGCGCGGCCTGAGCCCCCCGGGCAGCTCCGGGAGCGCGTTGCCGTGAGTGCCGGGGACACGAAGCCAGCGAACGCCGTCGAACTGATCGAGGGCCTCCGCCTTCCAGTAGAGCGGCTGGGAGGACTTGATGTTCAGGAGCGTGGTGCCGTCGCGCGGCCAGTCGAGCGGGCCGTAGGAGTGGTTCCAGTCGTACACGACTGTCTTCCCGCCTCCGAACCAGTCCCAGGAGCGGTAGTCCCACAAGGGCTTGTCGCTGTCGAGGGCGGATGCCACGGGCAGCGACAGGACGCCGACTGCGAGGGTGGCGGCCGCCGCCGCGAGCGCGTCCCGGCGACCGAGGCGCGGCAGCCATAGCCAGGCTCCCACCAGCAGTAGCAGCAAGAAGCCGCGCGACAGGGGAGATCCCGGGTCGTGGTTCGTGACGGCAACTCCGTAGAGCACGAGCAGCGCCACGAGACCCGCCGCCCGGGCCACGCGTTGCCGCCGCCGGGCCGGCCAGAAGGCGGCGGCGGCCGCCACCGTCAGCAGCAGCGGAGCCCCCAGCAGGATCGTGAGCCGCACCCAGGTGTCCGGCCCGCGGTAAGGCCAGTCCGCCGTACGCACCCCGGAGAGACCGCGGTCGAGCCCGTCGGCGAGCTCGTTCCAGTGGCCCGGCAGGAGGAGCCGCGGCGCCAGTCCGGCGGCCACGAGTCCCGCCGCCAGCGCGCCCAGCGCGACCGCGACCGCGAGGCCAACCGTGAGCGACCGCTGGAGCCGAAGCCGGGCGAGCAAGCCCAGGAGGCAGGCCGCCGCCGTGGCGATGGCGACGATGGCGACGGCGCGCCCGGTCGACCGATCGGTGACCAGGGTCCACCAGTGGTCCACCCCGAAAGCCGCCAGCGCCACGAAGGCGACCAGCCGGAGCACGAGCGAGTCCCTCTCCTCGAACTCGGCGACCGGCGAGTAGGAGCGCACGCCGGGCGCCGGCGCAATTCGCACGGCCGCCGAGCTCACGCCGCCTCCCAGAACGCCCGGCCGGGCCGGCGGGAGCGGCCCACGGGCCGGCCTGTGCAGCCCGCCACGGTGAAGAGGCCCGCACGCCCGTCCGGCGGCAGCGGGCTCACGAGCCAGCGTTCGGCCGCCGGCAGGCGCTCCAGCGCCGTCGGCGGCCTCCGGGTTGCGGCGGCGGTGACCCAGACCACGGCGCCGCTTCGCCCGGTACGCGCCACCGCCGGCGGTGCCGGGGAGGGCTCGACGAGCGCGAGGCGCACGTGGACGGCCGGCCAGGCGCCCATGTCGGCGCCCACCTCGATCGCCCGCCGCTCGCCTGGCAGCAGGATCGCGCAGCCAGCGGCGCGGGC
>Ga0126312_10002282_pt1 | contig 12807 bp, 10 predicted proteins | sample Plot104A_FD_92537 | JGI IMG/M metagenome (GOLD analysis project Ga0126312, IMG submission 92537) | Serpentine soil microbial communities from UC McLaughlin Reserve, CA, USA - Plot104A | ecosystem: Environmental > Terrestrial > Soil > Grasslands | place: USA: UC McLaughlin Reserve, Lake County...
CCGCATGCGCTCGCGCCTGCGGCTCGAGCACGGCCTGCTGATCGGCGGCGCCATCGCCTTCTGCGGCTTCGCCGTGATCGCCGTGATCGTCGGCATCTGGATCAACCGCGGCTTCGGCTCGCTCTCCGACGAGCGCGCCGCGGTGGCGGGCGCGACGCTGATCATCGTCGGCGTCCAGGTGTTCTTCTCCTCGTTCCTGCTGAGCATCCTCGGCCTGCGCCGCCGGGGCTGAGCCGGAGCCTCAGGCGGCGGCCGCGACCGGCCGGTAGCGCTGCACGAGGAAGGCCCCGTGGCGCTTGTCGATCCGCGTCATGAGCCGCGCGAGGCGGACCGGCAGCGGATACATCCCGACCGTCCTCACCACGTCCGCGTCGAGGCCGTGGTAGCGGGCCACGCCCGCCAGCGCGCGGCCGGTGAACAGCCGCAGGTGCATCTGCCCGCGGGCGCCGGTGACTCCCTCGCGAAGCCCGGCGGGGTTGCCGACGATCAGCTCGTCGCTCGCATGGCACGGCGGCGGCTGCCAGCCCATCGCCAGCGAGACCACGTTGTGCCAGCTCGCGAGGTTGTTGGTCGAGACGACCGCGTAGCCGTCGGGCATCAGCAGCCGGCGGATCTCGCGCAGCATGTTGTCCGTGTTCCAGAGGTGCTCGATGACCTGGTTGGAGTGGATCACGTCGAAGGAGGCGTCGTCGAACGGCAGCCGCGCGTTGAGGTCCGCGCCGACCACCTCGATGCCGCGGCCGCGGGCCTCCTGGGCGAGGTGCTCGATCAGCTCGACGCCGACCACGCGCGCCACGCCGGCGCGCGCCGCGATCCGGTTGGTGACCTCGCCGTCGGAGCAGCCGAGGTCCAGCAGGACTCCGTCGGGGCGGGGCTCGAGCGCCCGCAGGATCGCCTGCCGGTTCTCCTCCTCGGTGGCGCGGAACACGCGCTCCAGGTAGCTCATCCGGCGGGCGAGTATATGAGCGCCCCCGCTAGCCTCAGCGCGCGTGACGACCTCGCCGCATCAGCCGTCCGCCTGACGACTCCGCGATGCAGAGCCTGATCGCGTGGCTGGTGCTGCCGGCCCTCCTGCTCGCCGTCTGCGGCGGCCTCGGGATGCTCGTCCAGCGGGCCGCGTCGGTCACGCTCCCACCAGGGCTCGGCGCGCCCGTCGGTGCCGCACTGGCGATCGCGCTCGCGCTCGCGGGCTACGTGCTCGGCCTGCGCGGGCTGTTGACGCCGCTGCTGATCGCCGCGCTGGCGGCGGCCGGCCTCGTGCTCAGTGCTCGCGCCGGCCTGCGTCCGCGCAGGCCCGGGCTGCCGGCGCTCGTGTGGGGAGTCACGTACGCGCTCTTCATCGCGCCCGTGGTGTTGAGCGGGCACTGGACCTGGCCGGGCTACAACTTCGTCAACGACACCTCCGTGCAGCTGCTGCTGGCCGAGTGGCTGCCCGAGCACGGCCGCGCGATGCCGCCCGAGCCGCTCGTCTCGACGCCGCTCGACGTGCTGCGGACCTACATCAGCGGCGGCTACCCGCTCGGCTCGCACGCGCTGCTGGCGGTGGTCGGCGAGCTGATCCCGATCCCGCTGGAGGCGCTCTACCAGCCGTTCATCGCCGCCTTCGCAGGACTGGCCGCGATGGCGCTGCTGGCGCTCGCCCGCCCGCTCGTGGGCCCACGCTGGGCCGCCTTCGGCGCGATCGTCGCGATGGCCAGCAACCTGCTCTACCAGTACGCGCTGCAGGGCAACATGAAGGAGGTCCTGACGGTCACGAGCCTGGCCACGGCGGCCGCGGTGGCCGGCTGGTCGGTGGGGGCGCTGAGGAAGGCCGAGCCGGACGAGCGCCGCGGCCTCCTGGTGCGCGCGGCGGTCCTGCTCGCGCTGCCGGTCGCGGGGGCCGTCAACGTGCTCTCGACGGCGGGCGGACCGTACGCGGCGCTGATCATCCTCGCGTGGCTGGCGATGCTGCTCGTGCAGCGCGTGGTGCCGGGCCCGGCGGCGCTCGCGCTCGCGCTGGCGGCCGGCGGCCTGGTGCTGGTGTTCGCCACGGCGGCGCAGCTGAGCACGCTGATCTCGTTCGGCGAGGCGACTACGACCACGTACGCCGACCCCGTGCGGGCCACCGAGCTCGGCCACCTCGTGCGCCCGCTGGAGATCCGCCAGACGGCGGGCATCTGGCTCAACGCCGACTATCGGCTGGCGCCGATCGGCAGCAAGGAGACGCTGACCGCGATCGGCATCTGGATCGCGCTGGCGCTCGGCCTGATCGGCGGCATCTACGCGATCCTGCGGCGGCGGCTCGCGGTGCTCGCGTTCGCGCTGCCGCTGGTGGCGATCATGCTCGTCGTCACCCCGCGGGTGTCGCCCTACGCCGACGCCAAGACCTACATGCTGATGGCGCCGGGCGTGACGCTGATGGCCGCCGTCGGCGCGGCGGCGCTGGGGCGGCTCAAGCCGCTCGCGGGGATCGCCGCGGCGGTCGTGCTGGCCGCCGGCGTGGTGGCCTCGGACGCGTTCGCGTACCACGGCGTGCAGCTCGCGCCGGCCGATCGGATGGAGGCGCTGCACGACCTCGACGAGCACTACGAGGGCCAGGGACCGATCCTCTTCAACGAGCCCGAGGAGTTCGCCAAGAACTTCATGGCCGACACGCGGCTCAACGTCAACGCGGAGGCGATCACGCCGGCCCAGACCGACCTCAAGGTCCCGCAGGCGTTCGCCTACCTGTGGTTCGACCTCGACGACATGAAGCTCGACTACGTCGAGTCGTTCCCGCTGATCGCGATCCGGCGCTCGCCCGCCGCCAGCCGGCCGCCGGCGAACTACTCGCTCGACTACCGCAACCGCTACTACGAGGTCTGGCGCAAGCACACCAACGACCCCGAGGTGCTCGAGCACTACTCGCTGCAGGACCTGCAGACGGTCGGTGCGACGCCGGGCTGCGAGGAGGTCGTCGCGCTCGCCGGCCACGCCGGACCGGGCGAGCAGCTGGTCGCCTCCAAGCCGGCGAGCCAGGTGCGGCTGGACACGATCAACGCGGAGCGGCCGGAGAGCTGGCGCCCGCATCCGTTCCGCGCGGGCATGGTCATCACGGGCGGGCCGGGCACCGCGCGGGCGCGCGTCGAGGTGAGTGACCCCGGGCGCTACCGGGCGTGGGTCGCGGGCAGCTTCGGACGCCCGATCACGGCGGCGGTCGACGGGCGCGAGATCGGCGCCGTCGAGGGCGTCAACACGGTCGGCCAGTGGCAGGACGCGGGGACGGTGGAGCTCTCCCGCGGCGCGCACGAGCTGACGCTCACGCGGCCCGGCGGCAGCCTGGCGCCGGGCAGCGGCTTCGCCGGCGAGCTCGGGCCGCTGGTGCTCGAGCGCACCGGCGAGCGTGAGCTCGTGGAGGCCGCGCCACGCGACGCGGAATCGGCGTTCTGCGAGGCGCCCTGGGACTGGATCGAGCGCGTCAGGCCGTGACGCGGCCGACCGCGGCCTCGACCCCGTCCACGACGAGCTCCTGCTGCTCCTCGCTCATGTGGGCGAACATCGGGATCGTCACCGCGCGGGCGCTGTAGGCGTCCGTGAGCGGCAGCTCCGGCGGGTCCTGGCGGGCGTAGATCGAGAAGCGGTGCACGGGCGGGTAGTGCAGGCTGGTCTGCACGCCCTGCTCCTGCAGCGCGGCGCGGAAGGCGTCGCGGTCGACGTCCTCGTCGAGCACGAGCGCGCACAGGTGCTGCGCGTGCTCGGAGCCGAACGGCGGCACGACCGCGGTGATGCCCGGGCGGCCGCCGAGCCGCTCGTGGTAGCGCTCGGCGAGCACGCGGCGGCGGGCGTTCTCGCCGTCCAGCCGCGCCAGCCGCGCGGTCGCCAGCGTGGCGCGCGGCTCGTCGATGCGGTAGTTGAAGCCGAGCGCGACGACGTCGTAGCCGGACGCGTGACCGCGATGGCGATCCCACGTGAGCGTTGTCATGCCGTGCGAGCGCAGCAGCCGCATCGCGGCCGCCAGCTCGTCGTCGTCGGTCACGACCGCGCCGCCCTCGCCGACCGCGAGGTTCTTGTTGGAGAAGAAGCTGAACGCCCCGGCCGCGCCGAACGTGCCGACGTGCTTGCCGGCGATCCGCGTCCCCGCGCCGTGGGCGGCGTCCTCGAGCAGCAGCAGGCCGCGCTCGCGGGCCAGCGCGGCCAGCGCCTCGGTCTCGCCCGGGTGGCCCGCGTAGGTCATCGAGGCGATCGCCTTCGTGCGCGGCGTGATCGCGCGCTCGGCGGCCTCGGCCGACAGCCACGGCGCGTCGAGGCCGGCGATCTCGGCGAACACGGGCGTCGCGCCGGTGTAGGCGACGGCGTTGACGGTCGCCACGAACGTCAGCGACGGCACGATCACCTCGTCGCCGGGGCCGAGGCCCGCCGCGAGGTTCATCAGGTGCAGGCCGGCGGTGCAGTTGGCGACCGCGAGCGCGTGACGGGCGCCGGTGTACGCGCACAGCGCCGCCTCCAGCTCCTCCGTGCGCGGGCCCATGCTCAGCCAGCCCGAGCGGTAGGCCTCGGAGACCGCGGCGATGTCCTCCTCGGGCACGCGGACGTCGGCGAGCGGCACCTTCCAGTCGGGCATCGCGACTAGGCTAGCCCGCTCTCCCGGTGCCCGCTCCGCGACTGCTCATCGTCGGCTGGATCAACTCCCCGCATGTGCTCACATGGGCGGAGGCGATGCTCGTGCGCGGCTGGGAGGTCCACCTGACGGGCGAGGTGATCGGCGGCTTCGGCGACGAGCCGCCCGACGGGATCGCCTCCGTCACGCCGTTCCCGGTGCTCGGGCCGCCCGGCTTCGCCGCGCGGCGGCTGATCCCGCGTCTGCGCGCGACCGCGCGGGAGATCGGGCCCGACGTCGTGCACGCGCACTGGCTGACCAGCTTCGGCTGGATCGCGGCCAAGGCCCGCCTGCGCCCGCTGGTGGTCTCCGCCTGGGGCTCGGACCTGCTGCGCGCGCCGGCGCTCGTGCGCCATCGCAACCGCAGCGCGCTGCGCGCGGCCGACGTGGTGCTCGCCGACTCGCGTCACCTCGCCGACGAGGCGCTGCGGATCGCGCCCGCGACGCGCACGGAGGTCGTCAACTGGGGCGTCGAGCTCGACCGGTTCTCGCCGGCGGACGAGCGGGAGCGCGCGGCGATCCGCGCACGGCTCGGGCTCGGCGACGGGCCCGTCGTGCTCAGCACCCGCGACGTCAAGCCGCTCTACAACCTGCCGGTGCTGATCGCGGCGTTCGCGCGCGTGCGCGCCGCGCACCCGGACGCGCGGCTCGTGCTCAAGCACCCGCAGCCCGCGCTGCCGGCGGAGCTGGACGCCGAGCTCGACCGCCACGGCGTGCGCGACGCGACGCTCGTGCAGGGCCGCACCGACCTCGACGAGCTTGTCGCGCTCTACCGCGCCGCCGACGTGCTCGTCTCGATTCCGGACACCGACTCCTCGCCGCGCACGGTCTGGGAGTCGCTGGCCTGCGGTTGCCCGGTCGTCGTGTCCGACCTGCCGTGGGCGCGCGAGCTGCTGACCGCCGGCGGCGCGCTCACCCCGGTCGACGAGGAGGCGGTCGTCGCCGCGATCGGGGCGCTGCTCGACGACGCCCCGGCGCGCCGCGCGGCCGCCGATGCGGGCCGCGCGCTGGTCGAGGCGCGGATGGACCGCGCGGCCGAGATGGACCGGGTCGACGCGCTCTACCGCGCGCTGGCGGGCGGCGCCGGCAGGGCCCCCTCGTACCCTTGAGCCGGTGCCGGTGACCATGGACTCCAGGGAAGAGCGGGCGGGCGCGGGCGTCGAGGGCCCGGCCGGCTGGGCGCTTCCCGAAGGGCCCTGGGTCCTGCACTCGACGCCGGAGCTCGGCAACCTGACCGAGCGCTGGATCGACATCCAGGTCCAGGCGCACACCGCGCTCGGCGCGCGCCTGCTCGGCAACGCGCTCGCCGACGGCGCGACACGCCGCCCGTACCACCTGATGGCCACCGACCGGCTCGACGTACGGCTCGGCTACGGCCTGATGATGCACACGCGCGGCCGCAGCATGCGGGCGCTGAAGCGCGCGCTGGCGCCGAACCCGCCGGTCGCGCTGCACGTGCACTTCGGCCTCTACGGTGCGGCCCACGCGCCGCTCGCGAAGGCGCTCGGCGTCCCGCTCGTCGTCAGCTTCTACGGCGCCGACGCGACAATGACGAGCCTGCTCGCGAGCCGCACCTGGCGGCGCCGCTACGCGCGCATGTTCGCCGCCGGCGACGCGTTCCTGGCCGAGGGCCCGGCGATGGCGGAGCGGATCGCGGCCCTCGGCTGCCCGCGCGAGAAGCTGCACGTCGTCCGGCTGCCCGCCGACGCCGACGGGCTGCGCGAGCTCGCGCCCGAGCGCCCGGACGGGCTGCTCGTCGGCATGGCCGGCCGCTTCTGCGAGAAGAAGGGCTTCGACGTCGGCATCCGCGCCTTCGCGGCGGCGCTCGGCGGCCGCGACGACGCGCGGCTGCTGATGGTCGGTGGCGGCGAGCTCGAGCCCGAGCTGCGCCGGCTGGTCGCCGAGTCGGGGATCGCGGAGCAGACCACGTTCGCCGGGCGGCTGCCCTTCGGGGAGTTCATGACGCGGCTCGGCGGCTGCTCGCTCGCGCTGCACCCGAGCCGCACCGCGGCCGACGGCGACAGCGAGGGCGGCGCTCCTGTGACGCTGATCGAGAGCCAGTGGCTCGGCGTGCCGGCGATCGTCTCCGACCACGACGACCTCTCGTTCGTCTCCGCCCCCGACGGCTCCGTCACGCTGCCGCCGCTCGACGCCGACGCGTGGGCCGGGACGCTGTCCGCGCTCGCGGACGACCCGGCGCGGCTCGCCGCGATGGCCGCGGCCTCGTCCCGCTTCGCGCGCGAGCACCACTCACCCGCCGCCAACGCCGCCGCCAGGGAGGCCATCTACCGTGCGTGACGAGTTCCTCGTCTTCGGCAGCCCCTTGATCGGCGACGCCGAGATCGCCGAGGTGGAGGACTCGCTGCGCTCGGGCTGGATCGGCACCGGGCCGAAGGTCCAGCGCTTCGAGCGGATGCTCGCGGACTACGTCGAGGTCGAGCACATGCGCTGCGTGGCCTCCTGCACCGCGGCGCTGATGCTGGCGATGAAGACGCTCGAGCTCGGCCCCGGCGACGAGGTGCTCGTGCCGGCGATGACGTTCGTCGCCTCCGCCAACGCGGTCGTGCACTCCGGTGCTACGCCCGTGCTCGTCGACGTCGAGCCGGGCACGCAGCTGATCGACCTCGACGCCGCCGAGCGCGCGATCACCCCGCGCACGAAGGCGATCATGCCCGTGCACTTCGCCGGGCGCCCGGTCGACATGGACCGGCTCAACGCGCTGCGCGACGAGCACGGCCTGCAGGTCGTCGAGGACGCCGCCCACGCGCTCGGGGCGACGTGGGACGGCAGGCAGATCGGCAGCTTCGGCAACCTCACCGCCTACTCGTTCTACGTCACCAAGAACATCACGACGTCCGAGGGAGGGGCCCTGGCCAGCGCCGACGCCGCCAGCGCCGAGGAGGTCGAGCGGCTCGCGCTGCACGGCCTCAGCCTCGGCGCCTGGGCGCGCTTCTCCGACGCCGGCTTCAAGCACTACGAGGTCGTCGAGCCCGGCTTCAAGTTCAACATGACCGACCTGCAGGCGGCGATCGGGATCCACCAGCTGCCGAAGCTCGACGAGTGGATCGACGTCCGCGCCGCGCAGTGGGCGCGCTACGACGAGCTGCTGGCCGGCCTCCCGCTCGAGACGCCGCCGCCCACCGGCGATCACATGCGCCACGCGCGGCACCTCTACACGGTGCTCGTGGCCCCGGGCGCACCGCGCACGCGCGACGAGGTGCTCTCGTTCCTCAACGACCGCAAGATCGGCACGGGCGTGCACTACCGCGGCGTGCACCTGCACCCGTACTACCGCGACACCCTCGGCGTGCGCCCCGAGGACCTGCCGGTCGCCACCGACCTCTCCGAGCGCACGCTCAGCCTCCCGTTCGGGCCGAAGGTGACCGAGGCCGACCAGGACGACGTCGTGGCCGCGCTCGCCGAGGCGCTGGCGTGACGCCCGACGGCAACTGGCTGCCGGCCTGGCTGAACACCCGCAAGGTGCGCCGCTTCGCCGGCGTCTGCCACGGGGACCTGCTCGACGTCGGCTGCGGGACGCGCCCGTACGAGCCGATCCTCGGCCCGCGCGTGCGCAGCTACGTCGGCTTCGACCATCCCGACACCCAGCACGACCGCTCCCGCGTGGACGTGTGGGGCGATGCCGCGGCGCTCCCGTTCGAGGACGGCTCGTTCGACACGGTCGTGAGCTTCCACGTGCTCGAGCACACCGAGGATCCCGGCAAGGTGCTCTTGGAGATGGCGCGCGTGCTGCGCCCCGGCGGCATCGTGCTGCTCGCCGTGCCGTTCATGTGGGGCCTGCACGAGGTGCCGCGCGACTTCTTCCGCGTCACGCCGTACGGGATGGCGCAACTGCTCGAGCGTGCCGGGCTCGAGCGCGCGCACGTCGAGCCGATGTGCGGCTCCCTCGGCACGCAGGGATTGCTGGCCTCCTACCTCCTGCTCCGGGTCGCCAACCAGACGCCGGCGCTGCGGCCGCTCAGCGCGCCTGCCGTCGCCGGCATGCAGCTCGCGGCGGTCGCCGCGGACCGTCTCTACCGTGACGTGACCGATGCCGCCGGATACTTCGCCGTCGCCGCCAAGCCTGGCTGAGCACGGCCCCGCGGGTGACGCGGCTCGCCCGGCCGACCGCCGCCATCTCGCCGGCGGCGCGCTGAGCAGCGCGACGGCGCAGGCCGCGACGATCGTCGCGGCCACCATCGCGAGCGTCGTCCTCGCCCGAGTCGTCGGTCCGTCCGGCAACGGCACGGTCGCGCTCGCCGGCTCGCTGACGAACATCGTCGCCCAGGTCTTCGCGCTCGGGCTGTCGACCGGCGTCACCTACATCATCGGCGCCGGTCGCTGGGCGCCGCTGGCGGCCCAGCGCACGATCCAGCGCTGCGGCGCGGTGATGGCGCTGGGCGGGATGGCCGTCGCGACGGCGCTGTACGCGCTGGCCGGCGACGTGCTGCTGGAGGGGCTGGAGCGCAGCGTCCTCGTGGCCGCCATCGTCGCGGTGCCGTTCGTGATCTCGTGGACGCTGTCGGTGGCCGTCGCGCTGGCGCAGGACCGCTACGAGCTCTACGGCTCGATGTTCGTGCTGCAGGCGGTCGTGATGCTGATCGGCATCGCCGCGCTCGTGGGCCCGTACGGGGCGGAGGGCGCGGTCTGGGCGATCACCGCCTCACACGTGCTGACGGCGTTCTGCGCGCTCGTGCTCGTGCGCCGCGGGAGCCGCCCCGACCCGCCCGGCGCAGGCGCCGGCGCGCGCGTGCGGCTGCGCGAGACGCTGCGCTTCGGGCTGCAGACCTGGGTCGCCGAGCTGCTCGCGCTCGTCGCCTACCGCTTCGACCTGTTCATCCTCAACGCCTACGCCTCGACGGCGAGCGTCGGCCTCTACTCGGTCGCGGTGTCGGTGACAGCGCTCGCGTGGGTGCTCCCGAGCTCGCTGCAGGCGGTCCTCGTGCCGCGCGCGGCGCAGCTGAGCGCGAGCGGCACGGAGGCGGCGGAGGGCGACGTGCTCGCCCAGCGTGCGGTCCGCCACACGCTGATCCTGCTCCTGCCCACCGCGATCGTGCTCGCGCTGCTGCTGATCGTCGTGATCCCGCTGCTCTACGGCGACCGCTTCGAGGAGACCGTCGGCCTCGGCCTGCTGCTGCTGCCGGGCGCGCTCGCTCTGGCGCTCACGAAGGTGCTCACCGGTGTGATCATCGGCCGCGGCTTCCCCCGCTACTCGATGATCACGACGCTGATCATCACGCCGGCGACGGTCGCTGCGTACTTCGTGCTGATCAAGGCCGAGCAGGCGACGGGCGCCGCGCTGGCCACGACCGGCTCCTACGCCGGCTCGATGGTGCTGTCGCTGTACTTCTTCCTGCGCGTGACAAGGCTGCCGGTGCTGTCGCTGCTGCCGCGGCGCGAGGACCTGGGGGCGTACTCGCAGGCCTTCGGCGCGCTCGGCCACTATGCCCGCCACCGGCTCCCGGGCGGGCGCGGGTGAGACAGCGCAAGCTCAACGTGCCGAGCCCGACGCTGGGGATCCGCGAGGCGGCCGGCGCGCTGCTGCGGCCGCTCGCGCTCGAGTACGCCGAGCGGGACTGTGCGGAGCTCGCGGGCGCGCCGCACGCGGTCCTGTTCGCCTCCGCCCGGGGAGCGCTCGCCGCCGCGGCGGCGTGCGTGGCTGAGGGCCGCGAGGTGACGCTGCCCGCGTACACGTGCATCGCGGTCGCGAACGGGATGCGCTCGGCGGGCGTGCCGTACGGGTTCGTCGATGTCGCGGAGGACGGCACGGTGCCCGTGGAGCGCTGGGAGGGCGCGCAGGTCGCGCTCGTGCAGGACACCTACGGCTTCCCGGCGGCGGTGCCCGAGGGCATCGTGGCGATCCGGGACTGCGCGCACCGCGCGGACCTGCTCCGCGCCGACGGCGTCGCGGTCGCCGTGACGAGCTTCGAGCACTCCAAGTGGCTGTCGGCCGGCCGCGGCGGGCTCGCGGTCACCCGCGACGCGGCGCTGGCGGAGCGGATGCGCGCGTGGCGCGACCGCACGCCGCGGCCCGGGCACGCCGCCCGGCTGCGTCACGGCCTCTCGACCTTGCTGCTGCTGCTGCTCGGGAGGCTGCTGTTCGCCGGCCGCCTGCCGCGCGCGCAGCAGGCGCTGGCGATCGCCGCCGACGTGCTCGCGCCGAGCGCGATCGCCGGCCAGTCGATCGACGAGCTCGGCGGGCAGGGCGTCGGGCCGGAGCTGCTCGGCCCTCCGAACAGCACCGTCTGCCGCCTCGTCGTCTCCCAGCTGCGCCGCTCGGGAGAAGTCGGCGCGCACCGCGCCGGGATCGTCGCGCTGTACGACTCCGCGGCCGGGATCGAGCGCGAGCCGCTGCCGCTCGTGCGCTATCCGCTGCGCGTCGACGACGTCGGCGCGTTCGAGCGCGCGCTGGCCGCCGCCGGGTACGACGCCGAGGGCCGCTGGTTCGACGCGCCGCTCCATCCGGGGGGCTCGGACCCGGCGGCCTTCGGTTACCGTTGGGGCTCGGCGCCGACGGCCGAGGCGCTCGCCGAGCACGTCGTGAACCTGCCCACGCACACCCTGCTCTCCGCGGACGACGCGCGCGCGCTGATCACGGCGGCGCTCGGTGCGGGCGCGCGCCCGGTGCGGCGGGCGTGACGCGCCTCGCCTCGATCCTGCACCTGCTCGGCGCGCTCTCGGTGGCGCTGCCCGAGTGGGTGATCGTCAACCTCCCCGGGGAGGCCGGCCATGCGCTGCGCCAGGTGGTCTACCGCCGCCGCGTCCGCCACCTCGGCAGGAACGTGATCTTCGAGCCCGGCGTGCAGCTCGTCGGCGCCGAGCACATGAGCTTCGGCGACGACTGCTGGATCGACCACTACGCCGTCCTGCTCGCCGGGCCGCCCGGCTCCACGGGGCGCCGCGTCACCCGGCGCCCGAACGCGGCGTATGCGGGCGCCGAGGGCGAGCTCACGGTGGGCCCGGGCTGTCACATCGCGCCGCACACGGTGATCAGCGCCCACGGCGGGGTGCGGATCGGCCGCAACACCACGATCGCCGCGGGCGGCCGCGTGTACTCGCTCACCCACCACCATGCGAACGCGGACGACCCGGCCGACGGATTCCCGTACCGCTTCAGCTCGAGGGCGCCTGCCGGCGAGCAGTCGCTGATCGCGTCGCCGGTCTGGATCGGCGACGACGCTGGGGTCGGGCTCAACGCCGTCGTGCTCCCCGGGAGCACGATCGGCGACCGCACATGGGTCGGCGCGGCCTCGCTCGTACGCGGGGAGCTCCCGGCGGATGCGATCGCGGTCGGCGTCCCGGCGCGCCCGCGGCCCCGGGCCGGATGAGCGCGGCGCCGGGCGGGCGGCGCGTCCTCGTCCTGTCCTACTTCTTCCCGCCGCTGGGCGGCGCCGGCGTGCAGCGCACGCTCAAGCACGTGAAGTACCTGCCGGCCGCGGGTTGGGCTCCGACGGTGGTCACGACGCGCTCGGACTGGTACCCGGCGCGCGACCCGTCGCTGGCGCGCGACGTCCCGCCCGGGACGCCGGTGCTGCGCGCCGCCGACCCGGGCGCGCTGCGGCTCGCCACGATGGCGGCGAGCCGCGCCGGCGCGCTCGCCCAGCTCACCGGCTGGCCGGACGAGGCCGCGGCGTGGATCCCGGGCGCCGTGCGCGCGGCCGTCCGCGCCGCGCGCCGCGAGCGCTTCGACGCGCTCTACTCCTCCTCCGCTCCGCTCTCCTCGCACCTCGCCGCGCTGGCCGTGCAGCGCCGCACCGGGCTGCCGTGGGTGGCCGACTTCCGCGACGAGTGGGCCGAGAACCCGTACGCGCATCGGATCGCGCCCGTGGCGGCGCTGACCCGGCGCGCGGAGCGGGCGGTGCGCGACCGCGCCGCCGCCGTCGTGGTCGCCGCCGAGCACTACGTCATCGGCGGCCACGGCCCGGACGATCCCAAGCGGGTGACGATCACCAACGGCGCCGACCCCGACGACGTCCCGGACCTCGCCCCGGCGCCGCGCAACGAGCGGATGCGGCTCGTCTTCACCGGCACGCTGTACGGCGACATCGACCTGGCGCCCGTGCTGGAGGCGCTCGCGCGGCTCGCCGCCGGGGGGCGGATCGATCCGGACCGGATCGAGCTGCGGCTCGCCGGCAACGTCTGGGTCCCCGCGTTGCCGTCCGCCGGCGCGGTCGAGGTGGTGCGGCTCGGCTACG
>Ga0126312_10002283_pt1 | contig 12806 bp, 10 predicted proteins | sample Plot104A_FD_92537 | JGI IMG/M metagenome (GOLD analysis project Ga0126312, IMG submission 92537) | Serpentine soil microbial communities from UC McLaughlin Reserve, CA, USA - Plot104A | ecosystem: Environmental > Terrestrial > Soil > Grasslands | place: USA: UC McLaughlin Reserve, Lake County...
GCCATCCTTTTGATATAATCCACGTCCCAGTGGAGGAGTGGCTGAGTGGTTGAAAGCGGCACCCTGCTAAGGTGTTATACCTCTAAACGGGGTATCGAGGGTTCGAATCCCTCCTCCTCCGCTTCGAAAGCCATCTATTTGCAGTGCAATCGTAGAAGCAGAGAGAAGGGCCCGGGAAACTCTCGGCCCTTCTGACACCAACGCACCCCACAACCGCTTGAACAGTGTGGCCTCCGTCGCGGTGGCGGTCTGGTCCTCCATATCGGACAGATCGTGTGTTCCAGAATTTGTAGTTCGTTACTTTACGGACGTGACCGCAAGCCGGGGTACTGTTGAGGACGGCATACAAAACTCCTCCTCGTTGGCGCCTTCCTAGCCCGGAAGTTGATGCCCAGGGCGCCGAATTTCTCCGCGCTGCCCGCTTGTGGGGCGCCGCTAAAGACGTCTTTTCGCCAGGTGATCTCAAACCCCACGAAACCGGCAGCCACAACCATGGCCTCTAACTCTGCTGGAGGCAGAGCTAGAGAGGTCATTCTCTTCTGCACCAAGATTTCCCCGATCTGCAGGCAGCTGCCAGGCTTTAGCGCCCGGGACATCTCTTCCAGGGCAGTGGCCTTGTCCGGTATAAGGCTGAGCACTCCGTTCGAGATGACCACGTCCGCCCAGCCATCCGGAACGGGCAGCGCCTCAGCGTAGCCCTCGCGGAACTCCACGACGTTTGTCAGCCCCGCCTCCTCGGCCGCTTGGCGAGCCTTCTCCAGCATAGAGGGGGTCATGTCGACCCCTATCACCCGTCCGGCAGGCCCAACCTTTTTGGCGGCGATCAGGCTGTCGAGCCCGGCACCACAGCCCACGTCCACTACCCTCTGGCCGGGACCGATCTCGCCCAGGCTAAAAGGGTTGCCGGTGCCAGTGAAGGTCTCAATGGCGGGCTCGGGAATGTCGATCAGCCACTCGTCGGGATACTCCAGCATACGGGCCAGGGGTCGTCCAGTGTGGAAGTAGAAACCCTTCTTCGGATTGGCGGCGACCCTGGCGTACCCCTCTCGGATCGCTCGGTGAAGGGCATCTACGTCAAGTTTCGGTCCTTCAACAAGATCACTCATTGGAGCTTCTTTGTAGATCCGTTGCTCACCACTTTAGGATAACCGCCCGACCATACCGCCGCGTAATCGCTAACTGGTTGAAGCGTGCAACGAATTTTACCAAGTTGCGTTTGGATTCTTCTGTCCTTAGTATGACCCTTAGCATGAGTGCCCTCTAGTCAGCCACGCTCGCAAAGCCAAAGCCCACAATATCCGAGAGGTTACCCAGCTCCTTTCTAGTATGGGCAAGCGCTTTTACCTCCTGCTTTCCCCACCGAAGCTAGCATCATCTCACTTCTCGCTTCGCGCCCTCCTCCTCCGGCACTCCCACCGTAGCCGGGTTGACTCATGAGTTTAGCCTAAGCATCTCGGCGGTTCTGATCGCAGGACGTCTCGACGACAAGGCCTATGTCATTCCCACAGAGTTAGGGATGTTCTTTAGCTGCCTGCTGTGAGGCGTATCCTCGTGCTCCTTTGAGTCGATGGTTCTGGACAATCGGGCGGACATTGCCCCACAAAGATAGTGAAGCTTTGGGGAGTACAATCCGCGGGTGGTAGAAACCGCAGGGTCGCCGTGTAGGTCCCTGGAGCGTAGTTGTGGGTTTCGGAATGGGAGGCGGGAGGGATAGTGAAGGGAACTCCGCTCGTGCCATCTCCAAAATCCCACTGGGCTTGCACGGTTCCAGGGCCCGATAGTGTAATAGATGTATCGAACGTAACGGTGCGGGTCCCGTCCGGGTTACAGTCGTCGTCTACTTCAACGATAAACTCGCTCTGCTGAGGACAAGGCAGTACTTCCCGACGGCGTGGTGGCACCCGCTCGATGTGTAGCGTTTCGACCTGTCCATCCGCCCCAGCCGCCGTGTACACGGCAACCACGTCCAGCTCGACATCGCTCTCAATAACGACGAATCCCTTGAGGAAATCTATTGGAAATTTAGGGCCGATGCATTCGAAGATGCGGTCGCGGATTTCGGGGCAGTCGATTTCCAGTGCTTGGTCTGGACCGAGTCGTGTCCGTAAAGGCTCCTCAGATGGCCTAGGACATACAGGACCGGGCTGCTGGCGAGGCAAGGCGAGGGCGAACTTCTTCCTAAATTCGATCTCCTTGTTGGTCGGATTGTGCACGTTGACCGCGGTGAAATACACCCCGCGCGCCAAAATCCCGGAGGCCGTTTCGGGCGATTCTCGCGGCTCTGGTGGGGGTGGTACCCCACCGTCCGCACTTCCACAAACGAATTTCACGGCGTACTGGAAGGTGAGGTCTTTATAAGTCACTTTCCCTACCCCCTAAATTCCCCGCTATCGGTGGTGAGAGGCCTCTCATGAGAGGCCTCTCACCACCCCAGCTCCTATTAGCTTGCAACCCCACCGGTACCCTACTATAATTAATAGTAGGGTACCGAGGAGTTGGCACTAATTCTGTAGAGTTTTGGCCCAACGTTGTCATAGTGCTTGGGCCTCCCTAGGTGGCTAGTTTTCTGAGAAACATCACGGCTTGCTGCTCTCGGACGACCCTTTGAGCTTCCCAGAGATCTGCTCCACGTCGATGCTCACCGAGCGGGATTTGAGATCCGTCGCGGTGTAAACCGCTGTAACCTGGAGCTCGACCGGACTGGTGATCTCCAGCAACCCGATGGTCAGCGGTAGCTTGGCGGGCGCTGCCGAATCAAACAAGAGCTCGGCGATGCTACAGCAGTCGTCCATCGTAGCCGAGTTCGGCGGTAGGTCCATCCGGTCCCGTGGCTTTCTCGTCACGAACCGCGGTTCCCGCCCTCGCGGTGCCCCTGCGAACACAACGGGCAGCACGAACTTCTGGACGGGCACTGTCTCATCGTGGTAGTTGTGAATGTTGATCTCAGTGGCGTAGACCCCCGGACGCACACCGGGTGCACAGCCGCACTCGGCGGCTTCTTCCTGCACGCCGCAGACGAACTTGACGCTGTAGCTGTACAGCACCTTGGGCTTGCAGGCCGGGACGGTGATCTGTACCCGCTTACGCGCCACCACCGCGCCGTCAGCAACAGCCTCGAGGTGGCCGTTGAACACCTGATCCTCAGCGGCACACGGCACAACGCCACTGAAGTCGACGGTGAAGGGAAGCTCATGGTCTACGTCGCCGGGCAGGGGGCCATAGCCACCCGCTGGCGTGATCGATACGACAAAGGGGGCCGTGTCGCCCACCGGTACCAGATTGAGGTTGTTGATCGTCCTGGCCGCTGACGTGACCAGGTCGATGATGGTTTGGACGATCGTCATCTCGTCAATGCCTATGACGTGCTTGCCGTCGGTTGCGTTGGCGATGCGGGTGGCCTGGCCAGGCGTTCCTCCGGCGGGCCCGCAGGCATTGAGGTAATTATAGGCGGAAACGGTCGGGTCGTCGTCGAGTGCATTGGGAAAGCCGGTAACGGTGCTGATGGCGATGACGGAGATATCCTGGGTTACGAGCTTCGTCGTCGCCGACGCCTCGGTGATGTCATAGCCCAAACCGGAGATCGCGGTGCAGACCGGATCGTGCCCTGGTGCGTCGCCGAACCAGACGATGATGCGCTTGGCGTCAGAGCGCCACCCGATGGTCCCGCCGGGCGCTTCCGACAGCTGATCTAACGCGAAGAGTTGACCCTCCGAACCGTCGTCCCCTCCACTAGCATTCCAGGCGTTGATGGCATTCGTTACGTCAACGACTGTTGTCGTCGGGGCCAACTGATGCTGAAAGGCGAAAGGATCCACCTGAGGATCCTGAAAATCCTTATAATTACCGACACCGAACGCCATGTCGAGGCCCAAACCACTAAGCTGGGTCAGGATATTGCTGGCCCCGGCTTGCACCGCCGCGAGGATATCGCCCATGCTGCCCGTAGTATCGGCCAGGAAATAGACGTCCACCTTCGAGACGCCCACGTTGCGCGGCACCCTCACCGTAACGATCTCTTGGGAGGTGTCTCCCTGATTCAGCACCAGAATATTTTCCGTCGGCTCGATTGTGATGGAGGCAGCAGGAGCGGCCATGGGCCTGGGCGGACCCGGCTCGAAGGGTTCCAGTGCGAAGAACTCCTTGTCTTCGCGCTCGGCCAAACCCTCCAGATCGACCTCCTCCCCTTCTTCGTCGAGCACGACCTCATAACGTGGACCGTTGGGATCGTCAGCACTGAAGGCGTCAATTCTGTAGAGCTTTCTACCAGTGGACGGTACTTCGTCCACCTCTGTGCGTCCGACGCGCAGGTTTTCCACGTCTTCGCGCTCCCGAAGAAGCTCCAAGGCCCTTCTTCTGAGTGCGTCTGGGAGACGCTCTTCCATAACGTCCCTCCTTTCTCTCTAAGGCAGCTTCCTCAGGTCTCACCGCTGCCTGATACTTCGCTTACTGACACCGTATTAACTATCGTTCGGTCCTACCAAAGAGCTCCTTCCACCAGGTTTTCTGGGCCTTTTCCAGCTTCTTCCGTCTATGCTCCTGGGCCAGGAGCACCAACACCAGCACCGCGATAATGAGCAGCAGTATCCACAGCCACCACTTCTTGCGCCCACCTGTATCGATTGGGGGACAGAGCCCCACGGGGGGCCGTTCTGGTTGGGTGATCGCCACGCCCGGCGGTACCCCTGAAGTTGGGTCCCAAACCACCTCTTGGATGTAGGACCCGTCGCCCGCGTCGCGCACCCCCCCGCTCAACTCGCTTCCCGGTTGCCCTACCACTTCGAACGAGCCCAGGCGGCCCGGGCCCAGGTAGTTCCCGTATCGATCCCGGGGCGTGAACGTCACTACAACCCGTTCCCGGCCATCGGGCAGGGTTGCCACGGTCTGCGACTCTACCTCGGTGGTATTGGGATCGATCGCCACGGAAACGTAAACGGACCAAGAGGTCTCACGAGACGTTGAGCACACCTCCCCAAACGTGGCTCGGGCGCGGAAGGTGTAGTTGCCCTCAAACCGGGCAAGCTCCTCCAATGGATTGCCAAAGATACCGTCAGGTTCGTAGGCTCCATCTTGATGTTCACCATCGTCAAAGAGAGGAAAGCTCTCGGTGACCGTCGGGACGAGGGAGCCACCCCGTTCTTGCTCGAGCGAGATCAGGGTACTACTGCGTGCGTCGAGGCTATCGCCGTCGACGGTTTGACCAACCCGCAAACCGGTTTCAGTTAGGATGTTGCCGGTTCCAGCCTGAGGCCGTTCCACTTCGACAGTGACGTTCGCGGCGACCTTTGCCCCGCTGGGTTCCAGCAAACGTACGAGCGGATTGATTGCATCACCTGTGTAATAGCGGCGTGAGCCAAGCGGCCGTATATAGGGCCCTCCGTTGACCACTGACGTGACGAAAAAGCGCTCCGCCACTCTCGGTGGAAATTCCGGGTCGACGACGGATCGGCTCACCCGCACTTGCCAAGTCCCGTCTCTTTCGCTGTTGAACGGCAACTGGAACCGCAGGTAAGCCCACGTGTCCCCTGAGGCTCCTTCTACACCCGGCGTCGATTGCGTAACCGTGGCCCCTGTGGGCGTCACCACGCTGAGCATCAGTCCTGCTTCGGCGTGCTCCCATCCGAGGACTACCGTGAGCGATTCTTCCCCGCAGACCCCCAAGGCAATTGGCTCTGCCGCTGTCGCGTCCGCGGGGATAACGGAGATGGGGTCCAGCGAGATCCCGGTCTCATAAATGTTCCCAAAACAGAGCACGAAAAACTTCTTCAACTCTAGCCCCTCGCCGGCCCGCGTGTAGAGCCCCTCGTGCGCACGCGCCAGGCGGGTTAGCAGCGGTCCGTCCAGGTTTGCTTCGCTACCAAACCCGATAACGCACAGGCGGGTTGACCCGAGTTCAGCCTCAACTTCCTCGATCATGGGCGGGGTGTTTTGCAGCCCGTCGGTCATCAGCAGGATGGCGGGCGTGTTCGTGTCAGGCCCCGGCGCAGGAAGCTCTCCTTGAGCCGCGCGCAACCCACCGCCGATGGTGGTGGATCCGCCAGGCGAAAGACCGCCAACGATACCACTGTTGCCCGGTGGCACCGGTCCTATCAAGGTGTTCTTGTTGGCCCCGCTTACCGGAGCCAACCCAAAATCGACCGCTGCGGTAGTGCTGAAAGAAACGAGGCCGGCCTGATGCGAGGCCGAGGTCCTTAACAAGCTGATGAAAAGGGCGGCGGCCTGCCTTGCCTCCTGAATCTTGGAAGCTCCGCTCAATCCCAGGAGGCTCATACTTCCCGAGCGGTCGAAGACCGCGACCACGTTTACGTCTCGCACAGGCGGTGGCTCGGTCTGAAAATCCTGGAGGATTACGGTACCCGCCTGCCCCTGGTTGTTGCATGAGCCTGGGGCCCAGTCGTTGACCGCTACGATGCGCCCCATCGCGTCAAAGACCGGCGAACCAGAGCTTCCGTTATCGGAGTCGCAGGCATAAACGAGAACACTCGAGCTCGAGCCAGTATTAACCGAACACGTAGGATCGGTAGGCTGGCGCGAAATCTTTTTCGTAGCGCCCCGCGGGTGATGGACAACGAACAACTGCTCACCCAACGCAGGCGCGTCAGCGCGGATGGACACAGGCGAAACTCCAATGCCACTAGGCCCGGGGTCTATTTGAATGATCGAGTAGTCGAGTGCGGGGCGTAGGTCACCCGCTGCTCGTTCGAAGCCTGTCCTCACAACCCGTTTCATCTTATAGAACCTCGGGTTGTAGCCCGCCGGACGGGACCCATCGCAGTTGGTTTGGAAGTCTAGGGTAAAAGACCCCGTTGCCGCCTCGGCATCTGTCGAGACACAGTGGGCTGCCGTAAGGATTAAATCAGCGTCGATCAAGGCCGCTGAGCAGCTGGACAGCTCAAGCCTCGGCGGGCTCACCCGTTCATTCAAGTGCTCCATGATTAGCATACCGGTGCTACGGGCCGCGGTTTTCATGATGCCCTCAGGTAAGCAAGCGACATTTTCCCAGCTGGGGCCTTCTCCGCTAGGACACACTCCACCTGAATTGAAGAACGTTGGATTAGCATACGGAGAGTCGATTAAGAATACATCTGCGTTAACGTTTCCACCGAGATGTGCATCTGCCCCTCCATTTACAAGCCCTTCGCCGCGACCGTATCGGTCCAGAGTCACACCACCATCGGCAACCCCAACCCCATCATCGATATAGCGAATAGTGACGGAGTCGCCACGGACAGGACGAGCATAGAATTCCGGACCTGACGCGGCAGTGAACACGTCCGTGTCGTAGCCTAAGTCAACCTCTAGTCGGTCGCCGCCGGTGAGCGTAGCATCTCTAAAGTGCAGCATTAAGAACTTGGTTCCTCCTGACCCCCCGGGGTCCAAGAAGTTCTCCTGCCAGGTGTTCGGGTCTGTCGCCGGCGCTCCTGAGTCGGGACCGATCCTACGGGGGGAACTGAGTGTAATTATGGGGCCGAGCCGGTGCGACATAGTCTTGCTCCTTTCGCACACCGCATAACGAACCATAGCTAACGCTCGTTAGCTGAGCGTTAGCTGGGGAGCCTTCAGATGTAGTCAGAACTGTGTATTTTTCTAATGCAGGCGAACGGCTTGTCCTGGGGAGGTCTTAAAGCGTAGGGCCTTCAACCATGACCTAACGGTACTGGCGCCAGTAGCAGCTAGCGGCTAATCCGCTACAAAGCAGCGATTTGGGCCCTAGAATGGAGCCCCAACTTCTTGTGGATCCGACTGACGTAGGTGGCGACCGTGTGCTCGGAGAGCACCAGCTCTTTGGCGACCTGACGGTTCGTCAGCCCTCGCGCGATTAGAACCGCGACCTCCCGCTCGCGGTGGGTGAGGTCGGCTTGTCGCGTAGGGGCCGAGGGCTTCCCGCCCGGCACGGGAACCGTCGGCGAGGCGAATTCCTCCTTCGAGTGGGCGCACTCGATGGCCTCTTCCAGCCTCAGCGCCCGCCCCTCTGCCCACGCCGCTCCCCACGTTACCTCCTCGAGTTTGACACGCGCAGCGGCGATGTAGGGTCCGTAAACGTATCGTTCGACGGGCGAAAAATCGGTCCCTATTGCTTCGCGCAAGGCCTCTGCTGCTCCCCACAACCGAGCCGAGCGGAGCGGATGGCCTTGTGCACCAGCCAACGCGGCCGATATGTGTAGGTGGGTAGTAATCAGCTGTTCCATTCTCAGTCGCCGAGACAGCTCTAATCCTTCCGCAGAGAGATTCTCCGCCCGTTTGTAGTACCTTTGGTTTAGGCAAGTGAACGCGCCCAACGCCAGTGAGAGGACGATAGCGAAGCTGTCTTCCACCTTTCGGGCCAGCGCCAGGCTTTGCTCGTGTAGCGCCGCTGCTCGCTCGTGGTTATGTTGGATCGCCGCTACCATACCCAAGATCAGGAGCGTACGGGCGAGGCCCACCTTATCTCCTGACACGCGCTGGAGCGTCACAGCCTCTTCGGCCAGCTCTGAGGATCGCCCTAGCTCGTTCTGGTGCAACATCGCCCAAGCCAAGTTGGAGAGCGCCGCCGCGGCGCCCACCGTATCTCCTAGCTTTCGTGAAAGGGACAGGCTCTCTTGGCTGGATGCTATCGATCGCTCGTAATCGCCCTGCTCCCACGCTATGCAGCCTACGCGCGCGAGCGCTTTGGCTCGCGCAGGTACCGACAGCCCACTCCCTGTCGCCAGCGCGGCTTCCAACCACAACCGCCCCTCGCTCAGGTGTCCACGCAGATGCCAGAACTCTCCCAAAGCCCCGCTGAACCGCAGGCCTAGCTCTGCCTCCTCTTTTTCGAGTGCCCACGAGAGCGCCACCCGCATGTTATCGTGCTCTTTCTCCAGCCGCTTCAGCCATGTCTCCTGCCGCGCTCCCCTCAGCTCTGGTTCGGCCTCTTCAGCCAACTGGAGGCACCACATCGCGTGTCGGCGATGGGCGGATTCCTCGCTCACCTTGGCCCATTCCCACCCGTACTGGCGAACTGGTTCCAGCATCCTATACCGCAGCGCACCTTCCGCATCCGCTTCAACCGACACTAGCGATTTGTCCACCAACCTGGAGAGCAGATCCAAAACGTCACTCTTATCGATACTGTCGCCTGAACCTACCGCCTCCGCTGCCTCGAGCGTCCAGCCGCCCGCAAACACGGAGAACCGTCCGAACATCCTTCGCTCGGGCTCGCTGAGCAAGTTGTAGCTCCAGTCCAGCGCCCCGCGCAACGTTCGCTGCCTCGGCGATGCTGTCCGACTGCCTTCTGTCAACAGCGTGAGAGAGTATCTTAGTCTTGTGGCGATCTGCTCTACAGAGAGCACTCCTACCCGAGCCGCGGCCAGCTCTATAGCCAGTGGTATACCGTCTAACTGACGACATATGTTCGTCACAGCCCCAACGTTCTGCGCGGTAAGGACAAAGGAGGGACGATGACACCGAGCCCGCTTCACGAACAACTGCACTGACTCGAACCCCACCAGGCTCTCGGGTGTGAGTGGGCACACCGGGTCGGGCAAGGAAAGCGGCGGAACCGGCCACTTAATTTCACCTGCAAGGCCCATCGCTTCACGGCTGGTAGCCAGCACTTGTAAGTGTGGACAGGAACTGAGGAGAATGTCTACCAGATGTGCTGCTGAGTCTATCAGGTGTTCGCAGTTGTCTAACACCAAGAGCATCTTCTTCTTGCGTATGGTATTCACTAGGGTGGTAATGAGCGGGCGCCCAGGCTGCTCACACACTCCTACTACCGCAGCCACCGCCTGCTGCACCAATGCCTCCTCTGAGAGCGTCGCCAGCTCTGTCAGCCACACTCCATCTGGGTAGGCACCTACGAGATCTTTAGCCACCTCCAAGCCGAGTCGCGACTTTCCCGAGCCGCAGGCCCCAGTGAGCGTAAGCAGACGGGTCATCGCTAAGGCCTGCTTAGCCCCTTCCAGCTCGTGCTTGCGTCCGATGAAGCTTGTCCTTACGGCAATCAGGTTATGCTGATGGGTGCTTGGAGGCTCTGAGGACTTCTGGGGTGGATAACTGACTAACAGTGACCGGGATGACAGAGATCGCCCCGCCGCAATCTCCTTGTAGAGGCGGCAGCTGGCTGCGGCGGGCTCCTTGCCTAGCTCCCGCGAGAGGGCCTCCCGGAGCCGCTCGTACTGCCTGAGACTCCGTAGGCGCTGTCCGGAGAGAGTGTACAAACGCATCAGGCCGACGTGCGCCTTTTCGTGCGTTGGCTCGCCTGTCACTATCCTCTCTAAGGTTTCAGTGGCTAACTCAAACTCGCCGCGCTCTTCGTATACTTCGGCCAGTTCGACGAGCAGGGCAAGGTACGTCCTACGCAACGTGACCCGCCGGTCTTCCACCCAAGCCTCATACCGGTCCTTCGGTAATAGATCGTCAGCGTACAGTTCAGCTGCTGCCTTGTACACTAACGGATCGCGAGAGTGGAAGGCTGCGGCTGCGGCTTCCCCAAAAGCCTCAACATCTACCCATAGGGGACCATCCGGATACAGTTCCAGCAGACCACCTTGGAGACGCAAGTAGCGTGAAGCAGCGGTTTTCGAAGCGGGATCAAGGGTTCGGCGAGCAACATAGAGGACGTAACGCAGGTTATTAGCTGCCTTGTCCGGAGTTAGCTTTGGCCAGAACAAGTCTATCACCTGCTCCCTGAGTAACTGGTGTCTCGGCCTCAGGGCCAACACCTTCATCAGACCCGCCGCCTTCCTCAGGCGCCACTCCTCGTCCTTGATAGTTCTCGATCCTATCGACACCCGAAAGCCGCCCAGCAGCCAGACGCGTATCGTCTCCGGCACCCCACCCCGAGTACCTCCTACGTCATGCCTGGCTCCGACTGTTCGTCTGATGTGGTGCACCGCTCGTTCGGTAGCTCGGCTCCCTCCGAGAGGGCCGTAGCTTTGCGTACCCGCCTCGCGACGGGGTTGCCCTTTTCGCGCCGCCTAAATGCGCGCCCACCTACTTTGATTAATGACAGCAGAGGATAGAACTGTCAAGGCTTGCTACAAGTGTTCGTCAGGGAGCATACGCTGCGTTGTCAAAGCTCGTGGAACCCTTGCAGAAGGCAAGAGGAGCTGTCCGACCTGGATGCAAACCAAGCCTACTGCTGGTCAAGAATCAGTTTCCAAACACAATAGAGCATAAAAGAAGGGCCGGGCCTCTATACCTAGTTTGGAGCCGAAAAAGGTGTCCATGGTGCACCGATACTGCTCTAATGTGTAGGCCCACAAATCAGAGCATTGACACCAATTAGTACACCAACCTACCACAAACAGCGATAAACAAACAGCAACACCTCGCGCGAGAATTAGGCATAAATAAAGGGATTGTTGGACAACCACGAATAAGGGCAAACGAGTGCTCTACAATACCTCTAAACGGAGTATCGAGAGTTCGAATCCCTCCTCCTCCGCTCTCGTTTCTACCGACGTACTAGCCTGGGTGATTTTCAATCCTCCTCCCTAGAGCGTACTAAGGATCTGGACCGATAACGAAAGTCAGCCGTAGGGTCTACGGCAACTCTTGCTACCATGAGTTGTAGCGCCACTCGTAAGAGACCAAGCCCCTGAGCAACCAATAGCTCCTTCAATGCACTGGTACTACTACGAAAAGAAGCTGGCTACTCTGGATGACTCTTAGTCGTGCTGTCAACATCGAAGCGACATCATTGACACCAACGCTGACACCAACCTGCATGAACAACGACGAACACGTGCGATGAGAAAATAGAAAAAATACGCCTACTTGCAGGAGTTTTTGAACACCGGCGAACAGCCGCGGTTTCATCGCCCCGCAATACCTCTATCCGGGGTATCGAGGGTTCGAATCCCTCCTCCTCCGCTCTTCTTTACGCCCTTTTGCAGGGCAAACACACAGGCCAAGGATGAGAGTTGTAGAAAGAAGCTCCAACCCTGTTGACACCAACTTTGACACCAACGCGGCTCTCTGGGAGAGTGCCGCCTTCGCATGGCAGAGATCACGAGTTCGAGTCTCGTCGGGTCCACTCTAAAATCAGGCACTAGCTCTCTAGGCTTTAGGTATCACTCATTCTTGGCAACCAGAGAGGGGCAAAAGAAGAGGGTAGGGGCATAAACACCCCTACCCGGTAAGCCGGTTGTGCTTATGGGCTCTACTCTGTGGTCTCCTCTGGCGGGCACGGATGTTCTGAACCTTCAACAATGGTCCCGTTGTGTTTTTCCGCAAACTGAGTTGCGTTCTTCTCACTCACAGAGGCTGTTTCGGTTGTTCCTGAGTTGCCCGGCGAAAATTCTACTTTGACGCACTGCTCCTCGTCAGCTGGCGGGGGTGGCGGCGGTTCCTCCTCAATGAACGGCCCCCAGCATATCGGTAAGGGGTTACCTGAAGGATCCAGGACGGGTTCGGTACCCGCTGGGCAACCACGAAGATTGGGCGCCGTACAACCCAGCTCGCCGGTGGACGGGTTCGGACCCACAAATGTACCCACCAGACAGGTTCCCGAAGTCTCCTGCGCCGCTGCGGTAATAGCGGAAGTCGCTATCATTGCCGCCATAAACGACGCAGCCGTAATCAACACCATAATGCGCCTCAAGTCCTACCTCCTTTTTCGTGCGCCCCCTCCTACGACAGGGCCGCTACCTTCCTTCGCGATCTCCTACACTTCGCTTTGACTGCTACGACTACGATTTAGCTCACAGCTCTACTTGCTACTAAGAACCTCCGCCAATAGGTGACTTCTCATGGCCTGAGGCGGGGTCGACTCTCCCAACGGTAGCGAGTCCAAGCTTCTCGTATGAGCCTGCCTACAGTGATAATCACGTCCGAGAAGGCGA
>Ga0126312_10002287_pt1 | contig 12798 bp, 12 predicted proteins | sample Plot104A_FD_92537 | JGI IMG/M metagenome (GOLD analysis project Ga0126312, IMG submission 92537) | Serpentine soil microbial communities from UC McLaughlin Reserve, CA, USA - Plot104A | ecosystem: Environmental > Terrestrial > Soil > Grasslands | place: USA: UC McLaughlin Reserve, Lake County...
CTACCGTACACAACATGAATGGTCCCGATCCCTTCTAGCCCAAGGGGTTGGGACCATTCTCCCTTGTCAGAGGCATATTCACCGCTCGACACGCCTCGACTTTTTCAGGTCGAAGTAGCTAGCTCAAGTTGGTCGGTGAGAGGCTGGCCAGATGGCGCAGCAGAACGCTTGGTTGGATTACTGCCTCGCCAAGCCCGGTGCGTGGCAGGACGAACCCTGGGAAGGCGACGTGGTGGCCAAGGTTGGCGACAAGATCTTCGCCTTCCTCGGCCCTGTGTACAGTCCCGTTCCGGATTCCCCGGCCGGCATCGGGTTGAAGTGCGGTGACCGGGAGGCTGCCGACATCTGGCTTGAGCGCTATCCCGGATCGGCGCGGAAGAGCGCCTATATCGGGAAGCACGGTTGGAACAACTTCCTGCTCGACGGCAGCATCCCTGACGACGAGATCGCCGGGCTGATCGACATCTCGTACGAGCTGGTCGTCGCCAAGCTGCCGAAGAGCAAGCGACCGCAATCCTGACCGGTCCAACTCAGATAGGGTCATCGGGTGAATTCTCCGGATAACCGCACGCGGCTGGTGCTGTTACCGGCAGTAGACGTCGCCGGCGGCGAGGCCGTGCAGCTGGCCCAAGGTGTAGCCGGCAATGAGAAACGGTTCGGCGATCCACGGGCTGCTGCGGATCGCTGGCAGCGAGCCGGTGCTGAATGGTTGCACCTGGTGGACTTGGATGCCGCATTCGGCCGGGGTAACAACGCTGAACTGATTGCCGAGGTCATTGCCAGCGTGCGGCTCAATGTCGAGCTTTCCGGGGGAATCCGCGACGACGCCAGCCTGGAGCGTGCGCTTGGCACGGGCTGCAGCCGAGTCAACATCGGCACCGCCGCCCTGGAACGTCCCCAGTGGTGCGCTGACGTGATCGCGGCATTTGGCGACCGGGTCGCGGTCGGCCTGGATGTGCGTGGCAGCAGGCTGGCTGCCCGCGGCTGGGTTCGGGAGGGCGGTGGACTGTTCGAGACCCTGGACAGGCTGAACGCGGCCGGCTGCGCCCGGTACGTCGTCACCGATGTCGCCGCAGACGGCATGCTCTCGGGCCCGAACCTCGACCTGCTGCGTCAGGTGTGCCAACGCACCGACCGCCCGATCGTGGCCAGCGGTGGCATCTCGGCGCTTACCGACATTCGCGCCCTGGCCGACCTGGTCCCCGCTGGCGTCGAGGGCGCAATCATTGGCACCGCGCTGTACGTCGGCAACTTCACCCTGGAGGAGGCCCTGAACGCGGCGAGGGCCGAGCAGGCGAGCCCAGCATGACCACGGCGCCTGCCGAGCGATTGGGCCGGCGGCTGAAAGATTTGCTGGCCGGCAAGAAGGTCGTAATGACGGGGGTTACCGGCTTCATCGGAGAGCAATTGCTGTGGCAGATCCTCACCGAGCTGCCTGAGACCACGCCGTCGGTGCTGGTCCGGCGAAAGGGATCGGCAAGTGCCCGCGATCGGATGATGTCGGTGGTCAGGAAGGAGATCTTCACCGAAGTCCAGCAGGCTGCAGGCGGACCCGGGGCGCTGCTAGACAGCCGGATCGAGGTGATCGAGGGCGATCTGCCCAACGTCCCCCCGCTGCCCGGAGACACCGATATCGTGGTGCACTGCGCGGGCGACGTCTCATTCGATCCCCCGATCGACCAGGCGTTCACAACCAATGTCGTCGGCACCAAGGCGTTGATGCATCGGCTGATCGAGGCCTGTTCGGATCACGAAGGCAGACTGATCAAGATCCCGCACTACGTGCATGTCTCCACGGCCTACACCGCTGGGCGCCGCCGCGGCGCCATCCCGGAGGCTCCGCACATCCACGCCGTCGATTACGACGCCGAGACCCAGGCCGGTCTGGCTATGCGGCAGCTGATCGAGGCCGAGTCCCGAACGTCAGAACGGCTGGCCAAGCTCCGCAAGGAGGCAGAGCGCGAGCACCGGCAGGCAGGCTTCCTGACCACCGCTGCGGACACCGAGCGGAGGCGGGTCGAATGGGTTCAAGCGGAGTTGATCAAGGCAGGCACTGAGCGAGCCCGCTCGCTTGGCTGGACCGATGTCTATACCTTCACCAAAGCCCTGGGCGAGCGAGTCGTCGCCGACGTCGGCGGCGCCATCCGAGTCTCGGTCGTGCGGCCAGCCATCGTCGAGTCGTCGTGGCTGCACCCGTACCCCGGCTGGATCGAGGGCTTCAAGATGGCGGAGCCGCTGATCCTGGCCTACGGCCGGGGAGAGCTGCCGGAGTTTCCCGCATCACCAGATTCGGTGGTCGACATCGTCCCCTGTGACCATGTGGTCAACGCCATCGTGGCGGTCTGCGCCACCAAACCAGAGATCGGGAAGCCGGAGTTCTACCACGTGAACTCCGGCGCCCGTAACCCGCTGACGTTCCGGGAGGTGTACGACCACATTCGCAACTACTTCCTGGAGCACCCCTTCGAGGGGCGTTCCCGCGGCGCTGCACCCTTGCCGGTCTGGCAATTCCCGGGCGCGGCATCGATGGAGCGGCTGATGTCGACCTCGGATCGGGCGCACAAGCTGGCGGAGCGCGCCTTGGCGCTCGCCCCGCGGTCGGATCGGACCCGGAAGTTCGCTCGAGATCTGGACCGCACCCGGATTCGGCTGGACTTCCTCCGCCGCTATATGGGGCTATATAACGAGTACGCCCAGTCCGAGCTGCACTTCGTCGACGACAACACCGCGGAACTGACTCGGGCGCTCCACCCCGACGACCAGCCGGTCTTCGCCTTCGACACCTCGGTCTTCGACTGGCGGGTATACCTCCAGGAGGTGCACTGCCCTTCAGTCACCGATCCGGTTCGGAAGATGGACGCGGCCCGGCGAAAGGGAGGCAAGGCGCCCAACACGATGAAGGAGCTCAGCGGCGACAATTCGGGGGCTCCGGCCTTGGCGGTCTTCGACTTGGACGGCACGATCATGTCCACCAATGTCATCGAGCAGTACCTGTGGGCGCGACTGCCCGAACTCTCCCGGATCCAGCAGGTTGCTGAATTGGGCCGGGTGGCTCGCCGGTTGCCTTCCTACCTCCGGGCCGAGCGCCGGGACCGTGGCATGTTCCTGCGGTCGGTCTATCGGCGCTATGCCGGCGCCGACCTGGCGGCCCTGGAGAGCTTTGTCGACACTACATTGGCGCCGCATATTCTCAGCCGGCTGTCTCCGGAGGCGGTGCGCCGGATTCGAGAACATCGCGCCGTCGGCCACACTACGATCTTGATCACCGGAGTGGTACGTCCGTTGACCCGGCCGCTGGAGCCGCTGTTCGATGTCATCCTGGCGGCCGAGCTCGCCGTCGACTGCGAGGGTCGGTGTACCGGCTTCCTGACCGCTCCGCCGGTAGTAGGCGAGTCACGGGCCGCCTGGCTACAGCACTACGCGGCCGTTCACGGCATCGACCTGAACAACAGCTACGCATATGCCGACTCTCATTCAGATCTTCCGATGCTGTCGGCGGTGGGCAATGCCGTGGCGGTCAGCCCGGACATCCCCCTGATGCGAGCCGCAATTGGCAATTCGTGGTCGATGGTCGAATGGAAGATCAAGCCGATAATTCCCCGGTGGTCGGTCCCGCGATGAAGCGCTCAGAAGAACAGGAATCCGCTAGATGGCCCGCTCCGGTTTCGTGCTGAATGTCGATGAGCGCACTCCACCGCTGATCGTGGCTTGCGGCGACGGGTTTTGGCTGGAGAAGTTTCCGCTCGGCAGCAAGGTGATCTATCCGGCTGAGTCCCTGAATCCGTTAGCGGATCTGGGCGAGCATGTCAACACCGCGCTCGATCAACCCGTCGACACCGAGCCGTTAGGTGCCTTGCTGCGGCCCGGCATGCGGCTCACGATCGTCTTCGACGACATCACCGTGCCGACGCCGACGATGCGTCGACCGGACGTGCGCGGCACGATCATCGAGGCCGTGCTGACCCGCGCTGCGCGCGCCGGTATCGATGACGTTGAGCTGCGCTGCGGGAACGGACTGAACCGCCGGCTCACTGCCGACGAATTCGCCTACCTGCTGGGTGAACGTGTGTTCCGGTCCTTCTATCCGGACGACAAACTGCGCAACCACGACGCAGAGGATGTCGACGGCCTGACCGAGATCGGCGCCTCTGCCCATGGTCCAGTTGAGGTGAACTCCCGGGTCGCAAGCTCCGACCTGGTGATCTACGTCCACCTGGTGGTGACAGCCAAGGGTGGCGGGAGTGAATCGCTGGCTTCCGGGATTGGCAGCGCCGGCACAATCAACCAGATCAGCGGCTATGAAGCGGTGCCGGCAATCATCGAGCAGGTCGCGACTTCGGTCGAAAAAGCGGTACCGATCTTCCAGATCGACGCGGTACTGGACAACGAGATCTTTCCGCCCTCCGTCGACTTCCTGGGCAAGCGGGAGTGGGAATGGCGGCTGAAAGACCAGGCACGCCTGCTTGGGTTACGCCGAGCACTCGGCGCTACACCGGCCCGGCTTCGACGACGCATGGTGAACGCCACCCATGCCGGCTATTCCGCCACTCAAATCAGTGCCGGGTCGCCCAACTCGGTGCAGGCTGAGAGCCGCAAACAGATACTCGCCCAGCAGCTAGTCGAGGTGTCCAGCCAGGCCGATGTCGGCGTCATTGGCGTACCGGATCGCAACCCCTACAGCGTCGACTCGGTGACTAACCCCGTTCTTGCCGCCTGGCTCGGGGTTGCAGCATTCTTCGGGGCGCACACCGGCCGTCCGTTGGTTCGCGAGGGCGGCGCTCTGATCCTGTATTCGCCGATGTCGATGGATTTTTCACCGGTGCACCATCCGTCCTACGTCGACTTCTTCGCCGACGTGCTGAGCAGCACCAATGAACCGGCAGAGATAGCGGCGGACTTCGAAACCAAGTTCGCCACTGACCCCTGGTACTCCAACCTCTACCGCACCAGCTTCGCCTTTCACGGCGTTCACCCCTGCTACCTGTGGTATCAGATCGCTGAGGAGCGGCGGCAGTTGTCCGATGTGGTCTGCGTCGGCGCTGATCGTGCCAGCGTCGATCGGTTGGGCTTCCGAGCCGCGTCAACCTTGGCAGACGCTTTGGAGATCGTCGCAGCCTCGGTAGGGCGGACACCGTCGATCAGCTACCTCCATTCGCCATCGCAGATCATCACCGACGTCCGATGAACCGGATGCTGCCAACCAAGCGACCGGCAAGCACCTCGCTGGTCGACCGATTCACCTTTCCGACCGCATGGGCCAGAACCCGGTCGGTGCGTGCGGTGCGGGAACTCATTCAGATCTGCGCCGGGAACCCCTTGCTGCGCAGCGAGGTCGCGCTGGATGTCGAGGGGCTCGATGATCTTCGGACCTTCGAGGACCCGGCACTCATCGTGGCCAACCACTCGTCGCATCTGGATACCGCGGTCCTGTTGTGCACATTGCCCGGATCGCGCCGGCATCGGGCCGCCGTTGCTGTGGCAGGTGACCCCTTTGTCGGTACTTTTTGGCGCGCTGCTGGATCGGCGCTGGTGTTCAACGCCTTCCCGATCGAGCGTCGCCGGGGGTCGGACGCCACCCTGCCGGGGAAGTTGCTGGCCGATGGCTGGAGCATCATCGTCTACCCCCAAGGCACTAGATCTCCGGACGGCTTTCCTGGCCGGTTCCAGATGAGCTCACCCTGGCTTGCCCTGGCCAACCAGGTGCCGGTGATCCCCGTCGGACTGCGCGGAACGTACGCGGCGATGCTGCGCGGCAGGGGGTGGCCACGACCCGGTCGGAGCCGGGTTGCAGTCCGCTACGGCGAGCCGATCCTTCCGCAGCGGGACAGATTGCCGGATGAGCTGGCGTCCAAGATCACCACCGCGATTTCGGATTTGATCGCCGAGGACGCAACCTCCTGGTGGGCGGTCCAGCGCGGCTCGGTGAGGGCGGACAATCTGCCGCCGCAAGGCAGCTGGCGCCGGATCTGGGAGCAGACCGCGGCGCCGGCCGAGGGCGGCAAGCCCGGCCGGCCGAAGATCTGGCGGAGTTAGACTGCTCTGCGATGTCCGGACATTCCAAGTGGGCCACCACAAGGCACAAGAAGGCCGTCATCGATGCCCGCCGTGGTCAGCTCTTCGGCAAGCTGATCAAGAACATCGAGGTTGCAGCCCGGGTCGGCGGGGGTGACCCCGCGGGCAATCCCACGCTCTACGACGCGATTCAAAAAGCCAAGAAGACCTCTGTTCCCAACGAAAATATCGAGCGGGCCATCAAGCGCGGTTCGGGAGCCGAAGCGGGTGGCGCAAACTACGAGACGCTGTATTACGAGGCCTACGGCCCGGCTGGCATCGCATTACTGATTGAGTGCCTGACCGACAACCGGAACCGATCCGCCTCCGACGTCCGGGTCGCGGTCACCCGAAACGGCGGCACAATGGCCGATGCCGGGTCGACGGTGCGGATGTTCGCCCGGAAGGGCGTAGTGGTCGTCGCCAAGGATCAAGATGGGCGGCGGCTGACCGAGGACGACGTACTCGAGGCGAGCTTGGACGCGGATCCTGAGGAGGTCAACGACCTCGGCGACAGCTTTGAGATTCTCACCGATCCCAACAACACCGTGGCAGTTCGCACGGCGGTCCAGCAGGCGGGACTGGACTACGAGTCGGCTGAGGTGTCCTTCGTGCCGGATTACACCCAGGAGGTCGACGCGCCCACGGCAGAGAAGCTGTTCAAGATCATCGAGGCGCTCGAAGATTCAGACGACGTGCAGAACGTGTTCAGCAATGCCGACGTGCCAGACGAGGTGCTGGTCTAGCGATCAAGAGGGCTGCGGTGGTCCGAGAGAACGATTCCGGACCGCTCGAGCTCGGCCTCAAGCCGGAACCGCTCTAAATCCCGCTCGTGGCCCCCGGTCTGCTCGTGGAGCTGATGCTCGATGCCCACCATCTCGCAGATCTGGCCCAGCACATAGTCGTAAGCCAGCCGGTCACCTTGTTGCCGAGCGGCCGACCGATGCTCATCAGTGGCCACAAGCCGGCGGAGCCGGCGCAGGTCAGCGACCAGCTGCTCCAGCGGGCGGCCGGGTGGGTGACGAAGCGCCTGCATCTGGGACCGGCGCTCCTGACCCGGACGACGGCCTTTTAGGCGATCGATTTGCTCATCCCAGCGACCAGTCAGGATTTCCTGGACAGCGCCGGCGACGACCGGGATCGCAATCAGGATCGAGGCAGCAACTCCGGTCAGCGCCACCTGCTTCTTGTCGACCACAGCTCGATGCTACGGCGAGGAAGCAACCGTCCGAGCTTCGGGACGCCATCGGCCAGATCACCAGGGACCCGGACCCGTCGCGTAACGTTGGTCGCTCCCGGGCGTGTCGACGTCTGGGTGGCGGAGACCGGTCGTAATGTGGCGAACATCCGTTCGGTTCACGCACGGTGTCAAGGGAGGCTTGGATGCGGGTGCTCGGCGTTGATCCCGGGCTGACCCGATGTGGACTGGGCATTGTCGACGGCCTGCCTGGTCGCCAGCCGCAACTCATCGCTGTTGATGTGGTCCGGACACCAGCCGAGCTTGACATCGCCCATCGGCTCATCTCTATCGAGAAAGCCGTGGAGGAGTGGGTCCTTGGTTTCCGACCCTCGGCCGTCGCGATTGAGCGTGTGTTTGCCCAGCAAAACATGGAGACCGTCATGGGCACCGCCCAGGCGGCGGGCGTCGCCATGCTCGTCGCCGCCCGCCGCGGCATCGACGTATCGCTGCACACGCCGAGCGAGGTCAAGGCTTCGATCACCGGCTCCGGCCGGGCGCCTAAAGACCAGGTGGGGGCCATGGTGCAGCGAATTCTAGGTATTGAATCGGTGCCCCGCCCGGCGGATGCAGCCGATGCGCTTGCGCTGGCAATCTGCCACGTTTGGCGGGGTGGCACCACCGCCCGGCTTAATGCAGCCATGGAAGCAGCAGCCGACCGTACTGGCCGCCAACATGCGGCGTACGGCTCGGCAGGCCGATTGCGAGCGACGGCCGGCCGGGGCCGGTAATGATCGCCTCAGTGAGCGGCCGAGTGTTGGCAGTGGGTCCGACATCGGCCGTCGTCGAGGTTGGCGGACTCGGCGTTCTGGCGCTGTGCAGCCCCAACACCGTGGCCGGTCTTCGCGTCGGCGAGCGATCCACGCTTGCTACCTCACTTATTGTCCGTGAAGATTCATTGACCTTGTATGGGTTCGCCACGCCTGACGAACGTGAATTCTTCGAGTTGCTGTTGACCGCAACCGGTGTTGGCCCGAAGCTGGCCCAGGCCGCACTTGCGGTGCTGACCCCGGACGAGCTGCGGCAGGCGATTGCAACCGAGAACCTGCTGCAGCTGTGCAAGGTGCCAGGCGTCGGCCGCAAGGGTGCCCAGCGAATCGTGATCGAGCTGAAGGACAAGATCAACGAGGTCGGCGTTGCCGAACCAGCACCGGACGGGACACCCTCAGGTGTCTGGCGCGACCAGGTCACCGCCGGTCTTCAAGGGCTCGGCTGGTCGGTCAAGGATGCCGAGGCCGCCTGCGCCGAAGTTGATCATCTGGCCCGAGAGGACCCACAGATGAGTGTTGCCGGGCTCATGAAGGCGGCGCTGCAGACCCTGGCTCGCAAATAGCCGATGGCAACCGACTCCGACGTTTCAGCGCTCATCTCATCGGTTGCCGATCCGGATGAGCGCGCAGCCGAGTCCGTGCTGCGGCCGACGACACTGATCGAATTCTCCGGGCAGCCCCGAGTTAGTGATCAACTAGGCCTTGTTCTGGAGGCCGCGCGACATCGAGGCGGTGTTCCTGATCACGTGCTGCTGTCCGGTCCGCCCGGTCTCGGCAAGACGACCCTGGCCATGATCATCGCCAATCATATGGGGGCGCCCCTGCGCATCTCCAGTGGTCCAGCAATCCAGCACGCCGGTGATCTGGCCGCCATCTTGTCCGGATTGGTCGAGGGTGAGGTCTTCTTCCTCGACGAGATCCACCGGATGTCCCGCCCGGCCGAGGAAATGCTGTACCTGGCGATGGAGGACTTCCGGGTCGACGTGGTGGTTGGCAAGGGACCAGGCGCAACCGCAATTCCACTCGAGATTCCGCGCTTCACCCTGGTCGGCGCGACCACCAGGGCTGGCCTGCTGCCCGGACCACTGCGGGACAGGTTCGGCTTCACAGCCCTACTGGACTTCTACGACACCCCAGCCCTGGAGCACATCGTGCTCCGATCGGCCATGCTGCTCGGCGCCCGCATTGACCAAGACAGTGCTGCCGAGATCGCTCGCAGATCCCGCGGCACACCGCGGATCGCGAATCGGCTGCTTCGGCGGGTCAGAGACTTCGCCCAGGTTCGGGCTCAAGGTGCCATTACCCGCGACATCGCCCAAGCTGCGCTGGAGCTCTACGAAGTTGACGAGATCGGCCTGGATCGTCTCGACCGCGGGGTCTTGGAGGCGGTCTGCCGGCGGTTTGGCGGCGGTCCAGTGGGACTGTCAACGCTGGCCATCTCGGTCGGCGAAGAGCGCGAGACCGTCGAAGAGGTCGCCGAGCCATTCCTGGTCAGGCAAGGCTTTTTGATGCGAACCTCGCGTGGCCGGGTGGCCACTCCCGCAGCCTGGCGGCACCTCGGCCTGACTCCGCCGGCCGCAGCTCCAGCTGCGGACACCATTCCAGATCTTTTTGGCTAACCCTGTTTCAGGGTCAGACTAGGTAGAGTACGCCGGTCGGCGGCCAATCCGCCGGCCTCACCTCACGGATGCCCGGAGCCATGTCTAACTCATTGTCCACCTTTGTGCTGATCGCCCTTATGGTGCTCGCCTTCTACTTCTTGATCATGCGGCCGCAGCGCAAGCGGCAGCAGGCTTTGCAGCGGACAATGGGCGAACTAGCCCCTGGCGCTCGAGTGATGCTCGGCAGCGGGCTGTTCGGCACGGTTGTCTCGGTCGGCGAGAAGCAAGTCGTTCTGGAGATTTCTCCCGGTGCTGAGCTCACCGTGCTGAAACAGGCCATTGCGCGGGTGGTGACCGAGGCTGATGAGGATGTTGAGCAGGTAGAGCTCGACGATACTGAGCCAGCAGCTGGCGACGAGCCAGGCTTTCGGCAGACTGCCACCCAGCCAGAGGTTGCTCCGCATGAGACCTCCCCGGAGGGGCCGAAGGATCCTCGGACCGGCCCGACGGGCATCAAGGAATAGCACCTCGTGGCAAGCCAAAGCGGCCATCCCGGCCGCATACTCATCGCGCTTGCGGTGATCGTCGCCGGCCTCGCCGGTTTGATGGCCCTGAGCAATAACTGGACGCCGAAGCTAGGCCTAGATCTGCGTGGCGGCACGACCATCACCTTGACAGCTCAGAACACCTCCGGCGATGGCCCGGTTGATCCCAACAGCCTCGAGCTTGCCAAGAACATCATTCAGAGCCGAGTTGACAGCCTGGGGGTCGGTGAATCGGAAGTAACGACAGCTGGCGAACGCCAGATCATCGTCAGCGTTCCGAACGTGCAGCAGGACGAATTGGTCCGGATGGTTGGTCAGACCGCCGTCCTTCGATTTCGCGCCGTCTATGCCGCCGAGTCAGTGACTCCACCGCCTTCGCAGCCGACTGCTTCGCCGACTGGGGGCGCTTCCGCGGAGCCCGGTGGATCGGCATCGGACAACGCCTCTGCCCCATCCACCAGTCCGAGCGGCAACCCCACCAGCAATCCGACAGGGAACAACCGGCCGCTGGCGGGCCTACCGACCGCTCCGCCGGAGCCAAGCAGCCCTCGACCAACCGCGGAGGGCCAAGGAACGCCACCCGACAAGGCCATCGACTGGCAGCCCAGCGAGCAAGACCAGGCTGATTTCGCTGCATTCACCTGTGCTGACAGCGACAAGGTGCCCGACATCTCAGACCAGCCATTCTTTTCCTGCGATGAGGCGAAGACGACGAAGTACCTGCTTGGTCCAACTCTGATTGAGGGGCTTCAGCTCAGTAGCGCGGTCGCCGGCGTACCGCAGAACGACGTCCGCTGGGTGGTGAATCTGAGCTTCAATTCGGATGGTTCGGTGGCCTTCGAGAACACCACTCGGACGCTTGCCTCGCGCAGCGACCCACAGAATCGCTTCGCCATCGTGCTGGACGGCGTCACGATTTCAGCGCCGTCGGTCAATTCCGCGATTCCCGGCGGCCGGGCTGAGATTTCGGGGAACTTCAACCAGCAGTCCGCTACTCAGCTGGCAAACGTGCTGAAGTACGGCGCGCTGCCGCTGACCTTCGACGTGTCCGAAGTATCCAACGTCTCAGCCACCCTCGGCGGTGAACAGTTGCGTGCTGGCATCATTGCCGGCATCGTCGGCCTCGGCTTGGTGGTGCTCTACAGCTTCTTGTACTACCGCGGCCTCGGCATCGTCGTTGTCGCCTCGCTCGGTATCGCTGGAGTCATCACCTACCAGGCGATGGTGCTGCTCGGCGGCTCGGTTGGGTTCGCGTTGAATCTTGCGGGCATAGCCGGTGCCATCGTGGCAATCGGCATCACGGCCGACAGCTTTGTCATCTTCTTCGAGCGCATCCGTGATGAGGTTCGTGAGGGCCGCAGTCTTCGCACGGCGGTGGAGACGGGCTGGCGGCGGGCACGGCAGACCGTGTTGATCGCCGATGGCGTGTCGATGCTGTCGGCGCTTGTTCTGTTCATCCTCGCGATCGGCTCAGTGAAGGGCTTTGCCTTCACTCTGGGCTTGACGACCCTGATCGACGTGTTGGTGGTCTTCATGTTCACCAAGCCGCTCCTGTCACTGCTTGCTCGGACGAAGTTCTTCGGCGGCGGGCATCGGCTGTCCGGACTCGATCCGGCCCACCTGGGAGTGAAGTCGTTGCCTGGCTCCCGCGCCCGGCGGACAGGAATAAAACGGCCGGCCGAGGAGGTCGGTATCTGATGTCGAAGATCTCCGAGCTAGGTCACCGGCTCTACACCGGCGAGGTGTCCTACGACTTCGTCAGCCGTCGGCGGCTCTGGTACATCATCTCGGCCATCTTTCTGACCATTTCGGTACTTGCGGTCTTGCTACGCGGTCTGACCTGGGGCATCGAATTCTCAGGTGGCGCGGACTTCAGGGCGCCCACCACGGTGACGTCCGCCAGCGTTCAGGGAATGCGGGAGGCGCTTGATGCCTCCGGTGTGCCCGATCTGGACGAGGCAGAGATCTACACGATCGGCGACAATCAGATCCGGGTGCAGACCCGGACGCTTGATCCGACCGCCGAGGTACCGAAGGTGCGCTCGGCCATCGCGAACGAGGTCGGAGTTCCGCCCGACCAGGTTGCGTACAGCCTGATCGGCGCATCATGGGGCGGACAGATCACCGAGCGCGCACTGATCGCGCTGGCCGTGTTTCTCACCCTGGTTGCCATCGTCATCTGGGCCTACTTCCGGGACGTCAAGATGTCGGCTGCTGCGCTGATCGCCTTGGCCCACGACCTGATCTTGACCATCGGGATCTATGCACTGGTTGGCTTCACGGTGACACCCGCAACCCTGATCGGCATTCTGACCATCCTCGGTTATTCGCTGTACGACACGGTGGTGGTTTTCGACAAGGTTCGGGAGAACGTCCGCGACATCAAAGCCAGCACGACCCGGACGTACTCCGAGGCGGCCAACCTCGCGGAGAACCAGGTGCTGGTCAGATCGATCAACACCACCGTCATCGGCGTGCTGCCGGTTGCGGCCCTGCTGTTCGCCGGTGCAGTGATCCTTGGTGAGGGACCACTGAAAGACCTGGCACTTGCGCTGTTCGTCGGGATGATCGCCGGCGCATACTCCTCGATTTTC
>Ga0126312_10002289_pt1 | contig 12791 bp, 9 predicted proteins | sample Plot104A_FD_92537 | JGI IMG/M metagenome (GOLD analysis project Ga0126312, IMG submission 92537) | Serpentine soil microbial communities from UC McLaughlin Reserve, CA, USA - Plot104A | ecosystem: Environmental > Terrestrial > Soil > Grasslands | place: USA: UC McLaughlin Reserve, Lake County...
AATTCTCCTTTGGGAAGTCGGTGTAGAAGACTGGCGTCGTGGTCTGGCCTTCGCACAGTTCGCCATAGATCTCCTCGAGCAGATAGCCCCAGCTAGCGTTTGGCGCGAGCTCAAGCCTGATCGCTTCGGCGTGCCGCTGCAGCACCGAGACGGGCGTGTCCACGGTGATCTCCTCGCCCAGCGCCTCAGAGACTGCCTGAGTGATGGTCTTGACGGGCCAGTCGCCGGAAAAGTCGTACTCGGTGATCTTGCCGTCGGTATCTGTCCTGCGAGCGACCGGTGAGCCGTAGACCGCCGTCGCCGCTTCCTGAATGATGCTTTGGGTCAGCACCCGCATGGTGTTGTAGTCGCCGTAGGTTTCGTATACCTCTAACGAGGTGAATTCGGGATTGTGCTTGAAATCGACGCCTTCGTTGCGGAACTGCCGGCCGATCTCGAACACCTTCTCCATGCCACCCACGATCAGCCGCTTGAGGTGCAGCTCGGTGGCAATCCGTAGGTAGAGGTCAAGATCGTAGGCGTTGATATGGGTCTCGAAGGGCCTGGCGTTCGCACCTCCGTGGATGAGTTGCAAGACCGGAGTCTCCACCTCAGTGAAGCCGCGAGAGTGCAGCGAGTCTCGAATGCTGTGAACCACAGTCGCACGGGCGTACGCCACATCGCGCGCCTCGGGCCGGACGATGAGGTCGACATACCGTGCGCGTACCCGGGCCTCGGGGTCGGTAAGACCCTTGTGCTTATCGGGAAGCGGACGGATCGACTTGCTGGTGATCTTGAACGAGTCGGCGCGGACTGTGAGCTCGCCGCGCTTGGTGGTGATCACCTCGCCCCTGACGCCCACATGATCACCAAGATCGACGTCCTGCCGCCAGTGCTTGAGCATCTCCGGTCCAACGGCATCGAGAGCAATCATGACCTGCAGATCGCCGCTGCCATCGCGCAAAGTGGCAAAGCACAGCTTGCCGCCATCGCGGCTGAGAATGACTCGGCCGGCAACTGAGACACGACGACCCGTATGGGAATCTGGGGGCAGTTCGCCAGCCTCCGCTCGGACCTGCGCGAGAGTGTGCGTACGCGGGAACGTCACTGGATAGGGGTCAATGCCTTCCTGCCGAAGCCGGTCAAGCTTTTCCCGGCGTACCTTGACCTGCTCGGGCAGTCCTTCGATAGCGAGCGCCTCGGCTAAAGCATCGGGTTCGGCCGGGATGTTGGCCGTCACCTCGGCGACATACTCATCACCGGCGCGTTCCAGTGAGCCTGCGGCGGGTTCCTTGCCGTGCCGGCTCAGCATCGCGAGCGAGGGTCGGGTGAGGAAGCCTTCGGCGCTGCCAGCCGCAGTGCCCACTCGCGGCAGGTCAGAGGTGTACTCGAAGCAGATGTAGCGAGGTTGCCACTCCGGCTGATATTTGGCGTTCGATCGGTAGAGGGATTCCAGCTGCCAGTTGCGGCTGGCCAGCAGCAGGGCCTGCCGCCACAGGCGTGCAATTGGACCGGCACCAAGCTCAGCGCCGCGCTCGAACGCCTCGCGGAACATGGCGAAGTTGAGTGAGACTCGGCCGACGCCGAATGCTGCCGCCCGCTCTGCCAGCGAAGCGACCATCAGCTCGACCAGCCCGTTGTCGGCGGTGGGATCCCGTCGCATCAGATCCAGTGAGAGGCCATTTCGACCCCATGGAACAAAGCTGAGGAAGGCGTGAAGTGTGCCGTCCGCGTCGTGTGCTTCAACCAGCACGCAGTCCGAATCAAGCGGGTCTCCCAGCCGGCCGAGCGCCATGGAGAAGCCGCGTTCGTCGCCGCCGTCCCCTCGCCAGCGCGACGCGGAGCTGGACAGCTGCTCGAAGTGCGCAGCGTCGACGTCGCCGTGACGGGCCACGGTTGTGGTGTATCCGCGGCGCTGCAGTCTGCTGACCGACTGGCGAACCGACTTCATGCCAGGGCCGTTGAGGGAGAACGAACGCATCTCAAGGATTGCCTCGTCACCGATCTCGAACGCTGTCAAACCCGCCTCGTTGTACGCCTCCGCGCCCAGCCCACCGGCGCCCATGACAGCCAGGGACCAGCCGTGTGCGCGGGACTTCGCGCGCCACGCTTCGATCGCCGATCGCCAGTGCTCGGGATCGCCCACTGGATTCCCACTGGCGAGACTCACTGATCCGATCACCCGATATGACACACCCGCTTGCGCGGTGGCCGGATCGCCGGTGTTCCACACAATGGACTTGTCCCGGCGGGTGGCGAAGTATCCCAGGGAGTCCCAGTCGCCGAATGAGCGGAGCAAGGTCCGAACCCGAGCCTCGTCCGCTGCGCTGAGCATGTGGGTTTCCGGCGGTGGCTTGAAAAGCAGATATGTCGAGGTGAGGATGACGGCCGCACTCATGACGTCTAACAAGATGGTGACCCACAGCGGAGACCGCACAAGGTCACGGCGAACTAGGCCAACTTCTCCCAACAGATTGTCGATGACGTGGAGAGTCGCGGTCGACAGATCCGGCGTAGTCCCGAACGCACTAACCAGCCAGGTACCGAGGATCAAGATCACAAGGCTGCCGATCACGAAACAGGCAAGTGCGGCGAGCAGGTTTCGTAACCTGCCGCGCGCGTGGAACTGCGGCTTCGCGCGCCAGAGAATCACCAGAACCGCGCTCATGATCACCAGGCCGCCAATCTGCCACAGCGAGCCGCCACCGATGATCGACACAATCCGCGCAATCTGAGGAAGGATGATCCACCAGATAACGAAAATCCACCATGCAGCCCGAAGCCGGCGGCGTAACGCGATTCCAACTGCGATGAGCACCGCGGCGTACACCAGATTCGGCACGATGGGGATCGTCAGCATCGAGACGATGTCTCCTGCCTGCCTGAAGTAACGCCTTAATGGCGGAATAAACGTCGCCACAACAACGAGCGCCGAAAAGAAGAACATGGCCGTCGCGAGCCGATCCGGCCAGCGATCATCTCGTAAACCTTGAATGAGCGCAGGCTTTTGCGCAGCCCGCTCACTGTCGACGGGCGTGCGGTCCGTTCCGGTATCCAGATCAACAGCCATATATGTGCTCGCTCTCCAGTTATCGGAGGAATTTGCGACAAGGAGACGTCGTGCGACGCCGAATATTTGCCAAATTCTCTCACGGTTGCGCCGTTCGGCCCCGATTGAGAAATCCGACGTGATGTCAACTCACGATGATCGACAGCAGCACCGCGACAACGACCGTGTTCATCAGCAGTCCCAGCACACTATGCACGCTCACAATCCGCCGCATCGAGCTCGTGGTCACCGTCGTATCAGTCGCCCCGAACGTGGCCGAGCAGCCAATCGCCAGGTAGTTGTAGTCGGTGAATACCGGCTCTCGCGAGCCGGGAAATTGCAGCCCGCCTTGTTCGATGTCGCGACGCGCATAGTGCAAGGCGAAGCTGAAGGTGATCACCATCCAACAGGTGATCACCGTGAATGCGGCAAGCGCCAGCACCAGCGACGTACTTTGGCTCCGTCTCAGCACCGCATTGATGATCGTGAAGAATGCAATGGTTGCGATGATGATCGGCCAGCTGACGCCGCCTCCGCCTGCAAGCAACCACCTCTTGATACGCGATGCCGGCAACGGTGTCGCCAGGACGCGCCGCACGAGCTCTCCTCGATCACAGCGTGAGAACGCGTGCAAGCCCAGCGCCAAGTAGGTAAGGGCGAATCCGATCCAGGCAGCGAGCCGCGCACCGAATCCGAACTCCAGTTCAAACTGCTCATCTGTGCGTACCAGCCTAGTCTGCGTAACCTGCAGCACGATGATGACGATCTCGAAGCCGACCGCCACAAAGAAGCCCAAAGCAACCGACGTCCAGAGCCGGAACACATCGGAGCAGGCGCGCGGCACCTTCGGCTTTTTGGCCTTGGCACGTACGGCCGCGTCGGTCACTGCCGCTCCTGCGATGCAATGGGGCTGAGACTTCCTCATGCTCTCCGCCGAATAGTGACCTGGTCAAGCATGATAGGAAGGCGCTCGTGCCTATGATTCTGTATGCGGAATTCACAGCCAAGCCCGGCTCAGAGGCTCAGGTTGGGACGCTGATCTCCGGTCTCGCCGAGGAGGTACGGCGGGAATCGGGCAACGTCGAATTCACCGTCTACACCGAACGCGACAATCCGCGCAAATTCTTCGTATTTGAGCAGTATCAAGACGCGGCCAGCTTCGACGCGCACATCCGTGCCGCGTACGGTGTGATCTTCAACCAGAAGCTCAGCAGCCTCATCGAAGAGGGTGAATCCCAACTGACCTGGCTCACGCCGTTCGATCCCGCCTGAGGCCAGATCAGTCAAGAAGATCTCGTGAGACCGACGTGAGCAAGATCGAATCGGCAGCTGGTTATCTCCGCTTGCGACGGCTGGCCGACCTCGCCTGGCCGAGCCATCCCGCGCGTTGGCGCGATGTCCCGCGCAGATTGCGTCCGAGCGCCGTCAGCATTCTTCGGTTGACTGCAGCGGCTGTGGTCTCCTACCTGCTGACGTTGGCCGTCACCCACGGCGCAGTCGATTTGACCGGGCCACTCACGGCGCTACTTGTCATGCAGGCCTCGGCGTACTCCACCCTCAAGATGGGCGTGATTCGAGTCGGCGCTGTCCTGGCAGGCGTCCTGGTTGCGATCTTGCTCTCCTTCTGGGTCGGCCTGACGTGGTGGAGTCTGGGCGCGGCAGTAGCCGCTTCACTCCTGCTCGGCAAGATCTTCCGGCTCGGTGAGCAGGCAATGGAGGCGCCTATCAGCGCCATGTTGATCCTCGGAGTGACCAGTCCGGATGTCGCTGCCGAGGTCAGAGTATGGAACACCTTGATCGGCGCCGGCGTAGGCATAGCGTTCAATCTCATCTACCCGCCCGCGCTGCCTACCAGACGGGCAGGCCGAGCCATCATCAACGTCGCTGAAGCAACGGCCGCACCGCTCGACGCTGCCAGCACTGCGTTGACCGAGGGACCCATCCGACGCGAACAAGTAGAGGACTGGCTCGACCGCGTACGCAGTGCCGCGCGACGACTCACTTCGGCGACCGAGACCGTCGCGTCGTTGAAGGACAGTCGCCGCTTCAATCCGCGGGCGATCGCTACCACAGACATCGAGCCAGTCCTCACCACTGGACTTCATACGCTGGAAAGTTGTCAGCTGGCGATTCGGGCACTCTTCATCGTGCTGCTTGCTGAGCTTCCCACCGAGGACCGGCCCGATGATCCCTACGGTGAGGAGCTGCGGCACGCGTTTGCTGTCGTTTTGCACGATGTGGCTGACTGCATTCGAGCGTTCGGCAGCCTGGTTCTTGCCGAAGTCGAGGAGCGAGAGGAGGAGGCTGAGCGCTCCCTTGACGAGAGCCTCGACATCCTCCGGGAAACGCAGGCGATGTTGACCGAACTGATCATGGTCAACGTCGGTGAGAATAAGTCCTCCTGGCTGCTGCGCGGGTCCATCCTGGCGTCGGTAGAGCATGTGCTCGACCAGCTGGATCTTTCCGATCGCGCTCGCGCTCGTCAGCAGTGGAAGAACGAACAGCGGACGAGGCCGCTCTCCCAACTTCCACCGATCGTTCAAGCTGCGCTTCCTCACCCGGATCGACCATCGATCCGGGGACTGCCGCCCGGCACTAGTTGGCGTCACTCCTTCGCGAAGCCGGATGCTCCGCAAGATCATCCCGACGATGCCGATAACAGCGAAGCCTGATGGCGATCATGCAGTCGAGGAGGCGGATCTCGGCCTGTGATAGCGCCGTAGTGTCGCGATCAACAAGATCAACGCGATGATCTGGATGATCACCACAGCCGCAATGAGTATCGGCAGTGATCGCTCGTAGAGAGCACCAGCCATCACACCCCCGCCGATAGCGGCCGCGCCTTCGACAGCGGCGAAAACGCCGTACGCCGTAGCGCGTCTGGAGGGCTGGACCAGATCGGCAACTAGCGCCTTGACCGTGGAATCCAGCACGCCTCCCGCGGCGCCCCACAGCACGGCACCAGCAATCGCCATCAGCGGTGAACTAGCGAAGGCCAGCACCGGCACTGCCGATATCAGGAACGGCAAGCCCAGCAGAATACGGCCCCGTGTGCGATCGAAAAGCCAGCCCGAGCCGAGAGCCGACAGAGCTTCGCTGGCCATTGCTGCCGCATAGATCAACGGAACGACCGCGACCGATACGACATGATCTTCGGTGAGGTGGAACGAGATCACAGCGAAGGTGACCAGTCCCCCACTCGCCGCCGCGGAGGCAGCAGCGAACAACCAGAACTCGCGCGGCAATCGACCATGCAATCTTGCCAACAATGACTCCCGGCGTTCCGAAGCCGCAGGGGTCTCGGTCGTTGCGGTGTCTTCATCGCCGGTGATCGGGTTGCCCATGCTCCGCCAAATCCGGAGCAACAGCAGCATCGCCACCGCGCCAGGAATGATCAAAACCGCCATCGCCGGCCAGATCGTTCCCGCCGCGCCGGCCATTGCGGCCACCAGAAGCGGCCCAGCAACAGCACCGATCTGATCAAGCGCCTTGTGTACGCCGAAGCCGCGTCCGAGCCCGACCTCGGCGGCGGCGTGAGCCAGCAGCGCTGTCTTGGCTGGACTCCGGACGGCCTTTCCCAGCCGCTCACCCAAGATCAGAACGCAAGCCAAGGCCAAGCCGACGCTGGCGAGAAATGGCGTGATGGCAAGGGCCGGTACGCAGACCGCAGTCACGCCGTAGCCGACGAAGGTGAGGGTCCAGTAACGCCGGCTGCGGTCTGCCCACGAACCGAAGACGACGCGCATCAAGAGTGCGGTAGCTTCACCCGCCCCGCTGACCAGTCCCACCAGCACAGCTGAGGCGCCAAGCGATGCCAGCAACGGTCCGGTAACCGAGCGAGCCCCCTCGTACACCATGTCCGCGGCGAGGCTTACGACTCCGAATCCGACGACCGAACGCCACGGCGACCAGGAAATCCGACGAACGTCGGAGCCGCCGACTGGGGGAAGATCAGGAGACGCCGTCCGCCGTGTCACCGGTTTCCTCACCGTTCCGCCGCCTGAGTTTCAGTGGGCCTAGTGTCCTGTGGATGATCACGTGAAGTACGCCGCTGCCGGCGATACTCCCGCCAGGTGAGTGCCACGATCAGCGCATCGAACACCGTGAGCGCAGCCAAGCCGAGGCTCGGCTGCAGCGCAATGCGATACAGCTGGTAACCGATGAAGATCAACAAAACAGTGATCATGCACGGATAAGCCCAGAGCTTGTTCACCAAGAGTGCGATGACGAGCACCACTTTGACGGCGCCGTGCAGCAGCAGATACACGGCGCCAAAGATCACCTCATGGCCGCTGAGGCCGTCGGCGGTATGCAGCAAATATCGAGCGACGAAATCGTCCGGATCCTCAGAAAGCTCACCTTGTGTCACGGCCGCAACGAGATGATGGATGTCGCTCGGCGTCACCAAGAGCAGCAGCACGCCGCCCAACAGCTCAACAAGACCGTTGAGACCCTTAAGGATGATGCCAATCTCGAAGAGCCTGTCCAGCAAGTCTTTGGGCTTGAACATCACGACCTTCCTGCCAGGCAACAGGGGACTTCGCTTCGAGCGTCCAATGATCAGCCTCCGGGGCTGCTGAGGGCCGCGTATACGTCTTCGGCGTATCTGTCGAACCGTTCCTCGCACAACTTCAGAGTCGTGACCGAATCCGTCGTTGCAGGAATTCCCAATAGATCGCGGCTCCGCAGCTCGCGATACCAGCGGCGCAGTCTGTCCAGACTCTGTTCCTCCTCCTCGAGCTCGGCCAGCGTGTACTTGCCGAGTCGCTCCTCCTTGTCCAGTTCGGTCAAATACTTCCGACAGTCGGCATCGAATTCGGACCATTCATCCTGGCGCGCGGCGGTGTACAACTGCTCGAGTCGGTGGACGTCGCCGTCGGCGAAACCCTTTGCAGACAACAAAAGCAATGTGCCCTTGGCCGCATCGACGAGATCACTCAACCGCTCCAGCAATGGTTGCACCGCCGGCAGGTTGGGAACCGCCCAGACCGCCTGCCCCAGCGGAATGGCGCCCGAACGGCGGAGTTCTCGCCACATCGCCATACGATGACGAGCTGGCTCGGCCGGCAATCGAGCGACCGCCACTATCCAGGAGCGCGCGCCCGTTTCTGAAATGTCTGTCACAGCTCGTACGTTACGCTTGTAACTCAGGAGCTCTCGTACGCCTTCGACTTCTTGAGCAATAGGGAGCCGAACGCACCGGCGAGCAAAGGAGCGCTGGCGACGAAGATCAACAGAATGGAGCTTGGCAGGCCTGCAAGCGCCCCGCCGATAGCCGCGCCAGCCGCTGCTATGGTGAGCCGGAGTCCGGCACTGATGGTGAAGACCTGAGCTTGCACATCGTCGGGCGCATAGAGGTTGCGTGTCGTAAAGAGAGCGCCTGCAAAGGGGCCAACAGAGATCCCTGCGAGGCCGAAGAGCCCGGCGGTCAGTGGCAGGGAGGATGCCGTGATCGCTGCCAAGGCCAGTGGAACACCGGTGCCGATGAGCGCGATCATCACCGTCATTGGCATCTTTGCCGGCTGCACTGGTCTTCAAGTCCAGAGCAGCGAACCGATCAAGGCGCCGACAGCCACAGCTGTCATCAACCACCCGGTAGCGGCGGGCTGATGCTGTCTAGAGGCAAGGACGGCTGCGACAACGGGAAGTGCGCCGAAGTCGCTGCCGCGGGCGTTCGGCCGACAACGACTGGCAACGGGACCCGTCCCAGCAAGAGGGCCACAGAAGCCAATGATGCCGCGAAGCCAGCGACGGTCGTCGTCAACACCCACCGAGGCTGGCGTGCTCGATCGGTCAGTAGCCCAATCGCCGGTGCCGCAACAACCTGCGGGACGAGTAGCGCAGCAACGAGCAGGCAGCCGACTGCCGCACTCTCCGTACGCTCCAAGGCGAGGAGCAGAAGGCCGACTCGAGCACCTTCGTCAGTGAGTCTGATCAGTACCGCGGTAATCAGGTAGCTGGCAAGCCCTCGCGCGGGCATCCGCGCGCGACTGAACCCGATCGGTCGTCGTAGCCTTCGTCATTCGAAATCCTGGTGTCAGTGGCGTTACAGCGCCTGACAGCGGCGACAGGCTTATCTTGGTCGTACCCCTGGCAAGATCTGCAAAACTGCCACCTGAGCTGGCGTGACGGAATCAATCCGCGCGGTCTCACCGCGCGCTATACCTCGCCCATCGTCGCCGGCTCAACCCGGAACATGTGCCATTTCCACGCATCAAGCTCAACAAAGAGTCCATCGACAAGATCGTCACCCGATCGCTCGAACCCGACGTTTTGCGTCCGATCGGTGAGCCGCCATTGACGTCCGCGCATGTCTGTCCATGGGATGCATACCTGCCCTGCTGCTGCGCCATCGCTGAGATTGACCACGATCAGCCAACGTGAGCCGCCTTTCCAGCACCAAGCGACAAGATCTTGATATCGGTCGTCTCCGGGCCATCCAGACCTTTCGCATAGTTGCCACCGGCCGTTTCGGAAAGTCGGGTCAGCCGTAGCGGCCAGGAATGAGCGATAGAAGTTGATCAAATCGGAGTCGGTTGCTTCGGAGGGAAATCGACCAAGGAACACTGGAAGGTGTACCGTCGCGCCCTCGATCTGGCCGTTGTGAACCAGCCGAGCACCCGTCTGAGTTAGCGCAGCAATCGCAGCGACCCTTGATCTCCTTGAGCCGAATGCTGAAGCAGCCCGTGGTTCATCATGGTTTTCCACGAACCGTACGAGGCCACGCTGGTATTGATCATCGGCCAGCAGATGAAGCCGCACTTGCTCGGCCGGACCGTGCTCAATCCGGTCGTACAGTCGCTTGTCGTAGCAGTAGTCGAAGCCCTGCTGCTGCAGCGCCCACTCCAGATCCCAATAGGCCTCGGCCATGAACAAGAACTCCGGATTCCTGGTCCGCACCGCATTGATCACAGTCGGCCAATAGTCGCTGCTCGGCGCGGGTCCGACACGATCGCCCCAGGTTCGTACGAAGACCTCATTCATGGCCAGCATTGCCATGTCGCAGCGAACGCCATCGCACTGAGAGGCAATATCGTTCAGTGTCTCGATCACGGCGGCACGCAGTTCGGGCGCAAAGGCGTTCAGCTGAACAACATCCGGCCATGCTGGGAAGTAAGGATCCCGGCCATTGGCAATCACCCGACCGTCGATCCTCACAAAGGACTTGGGGTCAGTCTCCAGATCCTCGGCGGTGCCTAAGACGAACACCTCGGGCTTGGCGTCAGTCCACGGATGATCAGGCGCAACATGATTGGGCACGAAATCAAGAATCAGACCCATGCCACGCGTGGCGATCGCCTCACGCGCACTGGCCAAGGCGTCCCGGCCACCAAAATGATCATCGACGACATAGTCGCGTACGCAGTAGGGCGATCCAACGACGTCGTAGGGCTGCCAATCCGGCAGAGCGGCGTCGAAGCTAGCTCGCAGATTGTTATTGGTCAATGCGATCTCGATACCAGCGGGACTGCGTTGCCAGATTCCCATCACCCATACGGCGTCGAATCCAAGATCGGCGATGTTGGCCCAGTAACTCTCGGGAACCGATCCAAGATCAATGGTTCTGCCTTCGCTCCTGCTGATTGCTTCCAGCCAGGGCCAGGTATTGATCTCGTAGATAAATGGCTGAGTGATCTTGTGGAGAGACAGTGACATGCCGTGGCCTAACCGGCTGGGCCTGCCGCGACTGTGGCCAAGTACTCAGGGGTCATGGCGACGTCCTCAGTGAACACCAACCGGCTTACCCGACGTGGTGGGTCGATGATCAAATCAGCTACCAGGGCGGTCCAGCCAGTCTGGTGCATCGCTCCCAATCCGGCGCCGTTGTCGCCATGGAAGTACTCATAAAACAGCAGGTTGTCCTTCCAGGCTGGGTCGGTCTGCATGAGCTCGACGCCCCCGTAGACCGGCCGCCTGCCGTCCGGACCTGGCAGCCAAATGCTCACCAGCCGATCGGCCAGGTCTCCGGCGATGTCACGCAAAGGCAGCTGCTGTCCCGATCCGGTTGGGTATTCGATCCTGAATTCCGGCCCAAAGAATTGGTCATACTGCAGCAGGGCTCGAATGACCAGGTAATTGATCGGGAACCAGACCGGTCCGCGCCAGTTGGAATTGCCGCCATACATTGCGGTGTGTGATTCGGCAGGTTCATATTCGATGGTCGCACCGGGCATGCCGGGAACGTGGTACGGCGTCGCATGACGCTTTGATAGAGCGCGCAATCCATGCGGTGACAAGAAGGCATTTTCGTCGAATAACGTCGTGAAGATCCGGGCGAGCCTGTCCGGGGACACAATGGAGACCAGCCCCCGCCGGCTATTTCCGGTGCCACGGATCCGCCAGTCCAAGATCTGTCGATTCTGCGCTTCCATTCTGCGAGCAAATCGCTTCTGCGTACGCTGGATTCGTTCGGTATTCCGTGTTGGCAGCGTCATAGCTGGCAGTGTCGGAATGACTCCGACCAGAGTCTGCACTTTTACTTGTTCGGTGCTGGCAGATGCGTCGGTGAGCAGGTCGTAGAAGAATCCGTCGTTCGGGTTATAACAACCAGAGGCCTCAAGGGCGTCCATGACGAGCACCAGTTGCTCCAGGAACTTCACCACCATGTCTTCATAAACGGCGTCTCGCTCGGCAAGCAGCACCGCAAGAGCAAGCATCGCGACGGAGTAGTAGGCCATCCATGCCGTTCCGTCGGCTTGGTCCAGCTTCACCCCAGGCGGCAGATGGGACCGATCGAGCGGACTGATGTTGTCCAGCCCCAAGAAACCGCCGCCAAAAATGTTGTTGCCTTCCGGATCCTCGCGATTAAGCCACCAGGTGAAGTTGAGCAATAGCTTTTGGAAAACGCGCTCGAGAAAGTCAAAATCCCGACGACCGTCAATGACGAATACCCGGAGTGCGGCGAGCGCATGAACTGGAGGGTTGACGTCGTCAAAGTTCCATTCGTAGGCCGGGAGTGCCCCATTCGGATGCAGGAACCATTCACGGAGCAGGACCAGTAGCTGATACTTCGCGAACGCTGGATCCAGATGCGCCCAGGTGATGGTGTGAAACGCCAGATCCCAAGCTGCGAACCAGGGATACTCCCAAGGATCAGGCATAGCCAAGACATCGAAAGAGTCGAGGTGCCGCCAAGCCGAATTGCGGCCAAATCGATGCCCCTTCGGTGGCGGCGGCTGACCAGGGTCGCCGTCAAGCCAGCGAGGAACCCGATAGGGGTACATCTGTTTGCTCCAGATCAGTCCGGCACATGATTGCCGGAGCACCCTCATTTCTTCCGTGCCGATGTCATCAGGCGCCAGAGCGGCATAGAACTCGTCGGCTTCCCGTTCTCGATCTGCCATGACAGCGTCGAAGTAGCCGCTGCGCCAGCCGTCCTTCGTCGGTGATATCTGTTGATCAGGTCGATGCAGCCTAAGGCGTACTTCGGCCGTACCCCCGGCTGGAACGGTGATCTTGTACCACCAGGACGCCTTGGTGCCCTGCTCATCGGGGTTCACCGTCTTCGCGCCGGTAATCACATGATCGTTGATCCCATCCTTGGGAAACTGGGTGATTGCCGCAGCACCGAAGAGTCGGGGATTGTTGGTTTCGTTGTCACAGAACAACGCGACTGGCCGGACGCCGTCGGCGGTTGGGGCGGCGTCCAAGCGATAACCAGAAAGCCGCGGATGATCAACGGCGATGCCGTCCCCGTCCCGGAACAGTCTTGGGGCCGCGCCGCCGTTGAACCGCCAGGTATTGCGGAACCACAGGGTAGGTA
>Ga0126312_10002291_pt1 | contig 12788 bp, 13 predicted proteins | sample Plot104A_FD_92537 | JGI IMG/M metagenome (GOLD analysis project Ga0126312, IMG submission 92537) | Serpentine soil microbial communities from UC McLaughlin Reserve, CA, USA - Plot104A | ecosystem: Environmental > Terrestrial > Soil > Grasslands | place: USA: UC McLaughlin Reserve, Lake County...
CGGCAAGCGCCTCGCTCCGCTCGGCCGGCATGATCGCGGTCGACGCCGCAGCAGTTGCGAGGGCGAAGGTCTAGCCGGCCAGGCGGTACACCACGGCGCGCTCGTGCCAGATCATCGTGGGCCTCTTCTAGCCGTGGGGAGGATCGCCTCGACGCGCGTGCCGCCGCCGGCCGGGCTCTCCACGTTGAGGCGTCCCGCCAGCGCCTCGACCCGGTCCGCGAGACCGCGCAGGCCGGGGCCGTGCCGCACGTCCGCCCCACCGATCCCGTCATCGGCCACGAGGACGCGAAGCTCGTGAGCTGAGGCAACCACCTCGATACGCACCCGCGCGGCCTCAGCGTGCTTGGCGATGTTCGCCAGAGCCTCGGAGCAGACGAAGTAGGCGACGAGCTCCAGCGACGGCGCGAATCGGCCGCCCGGCACCTCGACAGCGACTGGGACGGGCGACTGCTCGGCGAGTTCGGCGAGCGCCGGACGCAGCCCACCGGCGGTGAGCGTTCGGGGCCTGATTCCGTGAGCCAGATCCTGCAGCTGAGCACGGCTCGTCGCCACCTCGTCCGTCAGCCGGCCGAGTATTGCTCCGGCGTCGCCGTCCGCCTGCGCCGCGAGCCGCTCGAGGCGAGTGGCCACCTCCGCGAGTCGAGCCTGGGGGCCATCCCCGAGCCGTTCTTGCAGGCGGCGGCGCTCCTCGTCGCCCGCCTCCATCAGCCGCCGCCGCGAGGCGGCCATCTCGTCCAGCCGTCCTGCGATTTCGGCCTGCAGCCGCACGTTCGCGACCGCGAGCCTCGCGGCGGCCGCGACCGAGGTGACGAGCTCGGGGTCGGCGAGCGTCTCCGGGTCGTGAACCAGCGCGGCGAGCGGGGTGCCCGCTTCACCGATCGACGTCACCTCGCGCCGCCCGTCCCCGTCGCCATCGCGGTCACCGTCCGGTAGCGCGACCGAACGCCCCGCCTCGTCCACCCAACCCCCGCGATCGTCGATGTGGTAAGCGAGCTCGAGGCTCGGGTCGCCGAGCGCTCGCGCGAGAGCGGCGCGCAGCGCCTGCGGCTCGTGTTGGTCGCCGAGGTCGATCACGAAGTCCGTCAGCGCGGCCCGCACCCAGCGGCCCCACAGGAGGTCGGCGGTGAGTCCGCACGCGATCGCGGTGACCGCCCCGTACAGGGCCCAGACGGATGCCGCATCGGTTTCGGCGTCCAGCAGCCGCCCGACCGCGGTGAGCCCGAGCGTCACGGAAAGGAGTGCAGCGGCCACGAGCCCGGCGGTCCGCGCGCGCCGCTCCACCCCTCCGACCGAACGGCGGCGAGCGGCGGCGGCGACTAGGACGGCGGGGATCAGCGCGAGCGTCGCCCATTCCGAGCGCGCGAGGTCCGGGATCAGACCGTCGACGTACGCCGCTGCGATGACGAGGAGCGTCGCTCGGGATGAGGTGCGGCCGCTCGGATAGGTCAGCACCAGGTGCACGATCGGGCCGCGGTGCGCGAATAGCAGCGCGCTCCAGACGTCGCCCGCGAACCAGGTCAAGCCGCTCGCGAGCAGGAGTGGGCCGGCCCCGGCGCGGGGGCGGCGCGCCCACGCCACAGCACCGCCGCCCAATAGCGCCAGGCCCGCCGCCAGGTCGCCGGCTCGCTCGGGCATCTCCGGGCCGCCGATCGCCTCGGCGCCAACAGCGGCGGCCACCGCCGCGGCGGCGAGCGCGCCCCACGCGTTGGGTGTTAGGCGAGGATCGCGGAGAGACACTCGCCCGACAGCTCCGCCTTCGCGATGAACCCGCGCACCGACCGCGCAGCCTGGAGCCGGTGATGGAAAGCCTCGGCTGCCCGGCTCGAGGTCAGTACGACGATGGGTGGGTCGTCCTCGGCCGCGAGGCGGTCGGCGACGGCGAAGCCGTCCATCCCCGGCAACTGGATGTCGAGCAGCACGACCTCGGGCCGCAGCCGGCGCGCCGCCTCGAGCGCGGACTCCCCGTCCGCGGCCTCCCCGAGAACCTGGAAGCCGTCGACCTCGAGCAGCGCCCGCGCACCCGCCCGGAAGTCGGCGTGGTCGTCGACGATCAACAGGCTCCAGGCCACGGGTCCATCGTCCCACCAGAGGGGCCCATCGGCATCGGGGTTGTCCCTAGTCGGAGCTCCCGCTCTGCTTCGCTCGTCGCCGGCGCATCAGTAGACCAGCTCGTCGATCATCGCGTCGGCCTGCTTGAGGCTCTCGGGGTGACCGGTCACAGCGATGATGAAGGCGCCGCGCTCGACCGACAGCAGCACCGCGTCCGTTATCGCCGTGACGCTGGCGGTGCGCTCGACGTTGCGAAGAAGTCCGACCTCTCCGAAGCCTTCGCCGCGACCCAGCGTCCGCACGCGGCGCCCGTCGCATGTCACCTCGACGACGCCGTCTGCGATCGCGAAGTAGCCGTCGGAGTGCTCGCCTTGGGTGACAAGCCGGGTTCCGGCCGAGACCGAGCGGTCGGTGCCCGCCCGCGCGATCGCCTCGAGCTCGAATGCGGGGAGAGCGCGGAAGAGCCGCATCGAGCGAAGGAGTGCGATGGCCACGACCGGGACCGTCGCCGCCGCGTCGATCAGGAGCAGCCGGCCCAGCCGGGTGAGCACGACGAGTGGCGCGATCGCGCCGATTCCGATCAGGGCCGCGCTCACGCCACCGAGCGCGATCAGGGCCGGGACGAGGATCGAGCCGAGCCCCCATGCGGCCATCGTGAGGCCTTCCTTGAAGGCGAGCATGCGGGCGAGCAGAGCGGTGGGAGTCACGCGCTGCAGGAGCGTGATGGCGCAGACCTCAAGCAGGCCACGCGCGCACCGCCGAGGACGGCGGCCAGCACCGCCGGCACAAGCGATACAGCGACCCCGAGCACGATGAAGATGGCCCCGCCCGCGCAGGTGGTGGGCAGAAGGATCGGCACGATGCGCGCGCGGCCGACGAGCCGGACGGATGCGGCGGTGCCAAGCACCGCACCCGCGCCGTAGAGAGCGGCCAGGTACGCGGCGCCCGAGCCGCCCAGGTCCAACACCCCGACCGCGAGGGTGACCGCCAGCACATCGAAGGCCCCGACCGTCACGAAGGTCGCGACAAGCAGGAGCATCACCTCGGTCACCGGACCGCCCTTGACGATCGCGCGGGTGGCCTCGCGCAACTCGCGTACGGCGTCGAGTCGCGAGGCGTCGTCCGGCGTCCGGGCGACCGGCGGCGCCAGCGCGCGCAGCGGAAGCACCAGCGCGGCCGAGGCGGTCAGGCAGAGCGCGCCGGCTGCGTAGACCGCGCCCGGCGACGCCACCGACATGATCACGCCGGCCATGGCCGGCGCCGCGACGAGCCCGACGCTCAGGATCCAGCCCGTGAGCGCGTTGAGCGCGACGAGCTGCTCCGTCGTGCGCGCGATCGCCGGCGACATGACCGCATGAGCGGGGTGGGTGACCGTCAGCACCGTCGCGGTCGCCGCGCCGAGCAAGTAGCACACGAGCGGCGGCGCGCCGGCGAGCATCGACGCCGCTGTGGCGCCCATGGCCAGCGCTTGCGCGGCATAGCCCGCGACCAGCACGCGCCCCGCGCCGTATCGGTCGATGACAGGGCCGCCGACCGGCGCGGCCAGGGCTGTCGGCACGAGGAGCCCGAGCGACACGAGTCCCGTGGCGGTGGCGCCGCCGTGGGCGTACGCGAAGACGAGAATCGCGATCCATGGGCCGAACTCGGCCAGGCGATACAGCGCGAGCGCCGTCCCTGCCCGAGTCAGGACCGGATCGCGGATGAGCGCTCGAACCGGAGATATCTCGATGGCCAACCCTATGCCATCCCGACGGGTGAGCTCACGCGACATAGGATTCGGACATGGACCTCGCTGCCTTCATCGATCGGTACGACCAGGCGTGGAACGACCAGGACGTCGACGCGATCGTCTCGATGCACACCGACGACATGGTGTTCGAGAACCACACCCGCGGCGTGCGGGTCGAGGGCGAGGCCGTCCGGGAGCTGCTCGAGGCGACGTTCGCCGACCAGCCGGACATGCGCTTCAGCGGACGCCGGCGCTACGTCGGCGACGACTTCGTGGTCAGCGAATGGACCGCCACCGCGACGGACGCCGAGGGCCGCAAGGTCGAGTGGGACGGCATCGACGTATTCCCGTTTCGCGACGGGCTGATCGCCCGGAAGGACGTCTACTCCTCCTCGCACGCCCCGCGCGTGCTTTAGTCCTCACAGGCAACAGAAAGGAGCCCCTAATGGCCATCGATCCGAAGCGCACCGCAGTTGTGCTGATCGAGTTCCAGAACGACTTCACCTCGGACGGGGGCGTTCTCCACGACGCTGTCCGCGACGTCATGGAGTCGACCGGGATGCTCGACAACACGCGCGAGCTCGCCGAGGCCGCGCGGGAGGCCGGCGCGACCATCGTGCACGCTCCGATCACCTTCGCGCCCGGCTACGGCGAGCTGTCCGACCACCCCTACGGCATCCTCAAGGGCGTCGTCGACTCGACCGCGTTCGTGAAGGGCGAGTGGGGCGCCGAGATCGTCGACGCGCTCGCGCCGCAGGAGGGCGACGTGGTGGTCGAGGGCAAGCGCGGCCTCGATACCTTCGCCACGACGAACCTCGATTTCATCCTCCGCGCCCGCGGCATCACGACGATCGCGCTCGGCGGCTTCCTCACCAACTGCTGCGTCGAGTCGACGATGCGGACCGCATACGAGAAGGGCTACGAGGTCATCACGCTCTCGGACTGCGTCGCCGCCACCTCCGCCGAGGAGCACGACAACGCGATCAAGTACGACTATCCGATGTTCTCCGACGTGAGGACCTCGCAGGCGCTGAAGGAGGAGCTGAGCGGCGCGCCGGTGGGTGCGCGATGAGCGACGAGAGCATCGCCGACCGCATCGAGAAGCTGGTCTCCGAGGAGCATGCGCTCCGCGACAAGGAGCAGGCGGACAGCTACGACGACGACGCGCTCGAGGCGGACCGCGAGCGGTTGGGCGCCGTGGAGGTCGAGCTCGACCGCTGCTGGGACCTGCTGCGCCAGCGGCGCGCGCTCCGCGACGCCGGCGCCGATCCCGAGGACGCGGCGGTGCGCGACGAGCGCACCGTCGAGCGCTATCTGCAGTAGCCGGTCGAAATAGCCGGGCGCTCAGCCTGCGACCGGCTGCGGGTGCTTGGCCGCCCGCCTGTCCCAGCTTCGCTCGACCGAGCGGGCGAAGGACTTCGGCGGGCGCGCGTAGATCCGCTCGCCGAGCTTGAACGCCCGCCGCTGGAGCGCCGCGCGCCGACGGTCGATCACCGACAGCAGGGCCGCGCGGGTGCCCTCGTGCTCGAAGTCGACGCCAGTCTGCGTGACGCGCTCGCGCAGCACCGACAGGTCGTGGTAGTCACCAAGCAGGTCGGACAGCCGGTGCGCGCGCTTCGCCAGCTTCTTCATGCGCTTGGGAGCCGCCGGGCGCACGATCTGCGCCGCGTGCCAGAGGTCCTTGGCGCGCTTCCGCCACTCGTGGAAGTTCGCGGTGCTCGGCTCCTTCGCGGCCGCTCGCATGCTTCGCCGGCCGCGCCGGTAGATCCGCTCGAGCCCCGGGCGCAGCGCCTCGAAGCCATCCAGGTCGTACGTCCACGACGCGCTTCTCACACGGGCGTCGTCGAGCTCGGCGCGCGCCTCGTCGATCGCCGCCTTGTCCCGGCGCAGCTCCGTCACCGAGCGCTCGTGCATCTGCTCGAGCTGGTCGCGCAGCGGCCGCGTCGCCTCAGGCGGCAGCTCGTCCCGAAAGCGCTCGGTCAGCTCGTCGAGCGTCTCGACCAGGACCGCCGCGTCCCTTGGGCCCGACAGGCGCCGGCCGAGGTCGCGGAAGGCGGCGTTCTCCCGCCGGTAGGTCTCGTCGCCGATCGCCGAGCGCTCGAGCCGGAGCGACGCGCGCAGCCGCTTGAGCCGCTTCCGGGTCTCGTGGACGGCGTCGTCGAGCTTGCGGTTCGGCTGGCCGCCGAGCTCCTCGATGCCCTGGTCGAGCTGGCCGCGCGTGATCCGGCGCATCCCGTCGGGGACGAACTCGTTCCGGGTGAGCCGGTAGGCGCGGGCGTCCGCGTCCGCGCCGGAGACGAGCCTGTCCTTGGCGAGCTTGCCTCCGACCGCCGCGGCGCCGGTCAGGACTGCCGCCGCCGCGGCCTCCTTCGGCCTCGGGAGTCGCGCTGATTTCCGACCTCGGGCCACACCCGTGTCCTCCCCCGCGGCGCCGCGCGGCTAACGCTCTCGGAGCACCCGCATCACGTCGTCGGCCCAGGGGTTGTCGCCCATGCCGTCCTGATCGCAGACGAGCTGCTCGCCGTCCGCCGGCCACGCGAGCCGCACGCGAGTCGTCCTCTGGAGCCTCTCCGTCTCCACCTCGAGGCCGGCTCGATCCCAGACTCCGACCTCCTCCTTGACCGCCACGCCGTTGCGCTTCAACTTGTACTTGAACGCGTGCAGCCGGGTCGGGGTCACGGCGAGCAGGAACGTCCCGGGAAGCCCGCCCGCCCGCTTCTTCCCGATCAGGCTCGCCGCGCCGTACGCGAGCGCGCCCGCCTGGGTCTTGCTGATCGCGTACTTGGTGCCCGCCCCGGTGGCTCGAAAGGTGCCGACGGCCAGCACCTCCTCGTCGACGAGCGGCTGGATCTGCTCGCGGAACATGCCGCGCCACTCCTCCGCGACCTCGGGTGAGATGTCGAATCGTCCCATCGCCTGCGTGCCTACCCTACGGCTGCAGATGGGGGGTGACCAGCACGATGCGATCGTCGTCGGCGGCGGGCTCGCGGGCCTCGTCGCCGCCGCAGAGCTTGCGGATGCCGGGCGGCGCGTCGTGCTCGTCGACCAGGAGCCCGAGGCGTCGCTCGGGGGCCAGGCGTTCTGGTCGTTCGGCGGGCTGTTCCTCGTCGACAGCCCCGAGCAGCGGCGCCTTCGCATCCACGACTCGCACGAGCTCGCCTGGCAGGACTGGCTCGGCACCGCCGCGTTCGACCGGCCCGACGACGAGTGGCCGCGCCGCTGGGCCGAGGCGTACGTCGACTTCGCGGCCGGCGAGAAGCGCTCTTGGCTCCGCGAGCAGGGCGTACGGCTCCTTCCCATGGTCGGCTGGGCCGAGCGTGGCGGCTACGGCGCGATCGGGCACGGCAACTCGGTGCCGCGCTTCCACATCGCATGGGGCACCGGTCCGGGCGTCGTCGAGCCGTTCGTGCAGCGCGTGCGCGGGGCCGCGAGGCGCGGCCTCGTAGAGCTCCGCTTCCGCCATCGCGTCGATGCCGTCACCACCTCCGGCGGCGGCGCCGACGGCGTGACCGGCAGGGTGCTCGCGCCGGACGGCTGCGCGCGCGGCCAGCCGAGCAACCGCGACGAGGTCGGCGACTTCGAGCTCCGCGCCGGGGCGGTGATCGTCACCTCGGGCGGCATCGGGGGGAACCACGAGCTGGTCCGGCGCAACTGGCCGGAGCGCCTCGGCGACCCGCCCACGGAGATGATCTCCGGCGTGCCGCAGCACGTGGACGGACGCATGATCGCGATCGCGGAGGCGGCCGGCGCGACCGTCATCCACCCGGACCGTATGTGGCACTACACCGAGGGCATCCGGCACTGGGATCCGATCTGGCCCATGCACGGTATCCGCATCCTCCCCGGCCCCTCGTCGCTCTGGCTGGACGCGACCGGCCGGCGGCTGCCGGTGCCGCTCTTCCCCGGCTTCGACACGCTCGGCACGCTCGAGCACATCGCGCGGAGTGGCCACGACCACACCTGGTTCGTGCTGACCCAGAAGATCATCGAGAGGGAGTTCGCGCTCTCGGGCTCCGAGCAGAACCCGGACATCACGGACCGGAGCGTCCGCAAGCTGCTCGAGAGCCGCGTGGCGGCGGGCGCGCCGGCGCCGGTGGAGGCGTTCAAGCAGCACGGCGCCGACTTCGTGGTCGAGCGCGACCTGCGCTCGCTGGTGGCCGGCATGAACCGGCTCACCGACGAGCCGCTGCTCGACTTCGCGCAGGTCGAGAGCGAGGTCCTCGCGCGCGACCGCGAGCTGGACAACCCCTACTCGAAGGACCTCCAGGTGACGGCGATCCACGGCGCCCGCCGCTACCTGGCCGATCGCCTCACGCGCGTGGCCGCGCCGCACAAGCTGCTCGACCCCGCCGCCGGCCCGCTGATCGGCGTGAAGCTCCACATCCTCACCCGCAAGACGCTCGGCGGCCTCCAGACCGACCTCCAGGCGCGCGTGCTGCGCGCCGACGGCGAGCCGCTGCCCGGGCTCTACGCGGCCGGCGAGGTCGCCGGCTTCGGCGGCGGGGGGATGCACGGGTACCGCGCCCTCGAGGGCACCTTCCTCGGCGGCTGTCTCTTCTCCGGCCGCAGCGCGGGCCGCGCCGTGGCGGCAGCCGGGGGCTAGCCGCACCCAAAGAGGCCGGGATACCGGATGGGAACGCCCCTCGCCGGCGGGGATCCTGCCCTGCATGGACTCGACGACCAAGCTCTTCCGCCTCGCCACCGCCCTGATCGGCCTGCACATCGCCGACGACAACTTCCTGCAGCCGGAGGCCGGCACGTCCGCGGGCGATCATCTCGTCAGCGGCCTCGTTCCGCTCGCCCTGCTCGCGCTCGCCGCGTGGGGCTTCCCGCGCCTCAGCGGCGCCGGCCGCGGCGCGCTGGCGCTGTTCCTCGGCCCGTTCGGGATCGCCACCGGCATCGAGGCGGTCCACTACGCGAACCAGGTCGGCGCGTCCGGAGACGACTTCACGGGCTTCCTCGCCATCCCCGCCGGGCTGCTCCTGATCGGGCTCGGCGCCGTCACGCTCTGGCGCACGCGCCGCACCGAGGGCAACCGCCCGTGGCGCTATGCGCGCCGGGCGCTGCTCGGCGCCACCGGCCTCGTCGCCGCCTTGCTGATCCTGTTCCCGATCGGCTTCGCCTACGTCGTGACGCACACCGCGCGCGCCGTGGTGCCGGACAACGAGCTCGGCGCGGCGTGCGAGAACGTCTCCTTCAGGACCAGCGACGGGCTCGAGCTGAAGGGCTGGTACGTGCCGTCGAAGAACGGCGCCGCCGTCATCTCCTTCCCGGGCCGCAAGGGCTCCCAGAGGCCCGCTCGCATCCTCGCGCGGCACGGCTACGGAGTGCTGCTCTTCGACCGCCGCGGCGAGGGCGAGAGCGAGGGCGACCCCAACGCCTTCGGCTGGGGCGGCGACAGGGACGTCAAGGCCGCCATCGACTACCTCCAGACGCGCTCGGACGTCGATCCCCAGCGCATCGGCGGGATCGGCCTGTCTGTCGGCGGCGAGATGATGCTCGAGGCCGCCGCGGAGACCGACGAGCTGAAGGCCGTGATCTCCGAGGGCGCCGGCGCCCGATCGTACAGCGACTCGATGGACGAGGACACGGGCGATCCGGTCAACACCGCGCTTACCGCCGCCGGCACCGCCGTCAGGGTGGGCGCCGTAACCGTGTTCACGAACGAGTCGCCGGCCCCCAACCTGAAGGACGTCGTCGGGCGCATCGCGCCGCGCCCCATCCTGCTGATCGCGGCTCCGAACAGCGGGGCCGGCGAGGAGCTCAACCGCGGCTTCTACGCGGCGGCGCACGAGCCGAAGGCGCTCTGGGAGATACCCGAGGCCAAGCACATGGGCGCGATCGACGAGCGGCCCGCGGAGTACGAGCGGCGCGTCGTCGGCTTCTTCGACGATGCGCTCCGCCGCCCGCCTGTGTGACGACGATCACACGGCGGGGGTGGATCGCAGTGATACTTGCCTCTCCATGCAGTCGGAGCACGTCGACGTCCTGATCGTCGGCGCCGGGCTCTCCGGGGTCGGCGCCGCCTGCCATCTCGTGGCGAACTGCCCCGGCAAGACGTACGCGATCCTCGAGGCGCGGGACGCCATCGGCGGCACCTGGGACCTGTTCCGCTACCCCGGCATCCGCTCGGACTCGGACATGTTCACGCTCGGCTACTCCTTCCGCCCCTGGGAGGAGGGCAAGGCGATCGCCGACGGGCCCGCGATCCGCAGGTACGTCCGCGAGACGGCGCGCGACCACCGCGTCGAGGACAAGATCCGCTTCCACCACAGGGTCGTGCGCGCCGACTGGTCGAGCGAGGAGGCGCGGTGGACCGTCGACGCCGAGCGAACCGACACAGGCGACGCGGTCCGGCTCACCTGCTCGTTCCTGCTCGGCTGCACCGGCTACTACCGCTACGACGAGGGCTACCTGCCCCACTTCGAGGGCAGGGAGCGCTTCCCGGGGCCGATCGTCCACCCCCAGCACTGGCCCGAGGAGCTCGACTACGACGGGAAGCGGGTGGTCGTGATCGGGAGCGGAGCGACGGCGGTCACGCTCGTTCCCGCTATGGCTGAGCGCGCCGCCCACGTGACGATGCTCCAGCGCTCGCCGAGCTACGTGGTGACGCTGCCGGCGGAGGACGCGATCGCGAAACGGCTCCAGCGGCTGCTGCCCGCCAAGACCGCCTACGCGCTCGTTCGCCGCAAGAACGTCCTGCTGATGATGCTGAGCTTCCGCGTGAGCCGGTGGAAGCCGGCGTTCATGCGGAAGGTGATCCGCAACGGCGTCATGAAGCACCTGCCCGAGGGCTACGACGTCGACGTCCACTTCAACCCGCGCTACAACCCATGGCAGCAGCGCATGTGCCTCGTGCCCGACAGTGACCTGTTCGAGGCGATCGCGGACGGCCGCGCCTCGGTCGTGACGGACGGTGTCGAGACGTTCACGGAGACCGGCGTGAAGCTCAGCTCCGGAGCGGAGCTCGAGGCCGACGTAATCGTGACGGCCACCGGCCTGAACCTGCTCCTGTTCGGCGGCATCGACGTGAGCCTCGACGGCGAGCCGGTCGACTTTTCGAAGACCGTCGCCTACAAGGGGATGATGATCTGCGGCGTGCCGAACCTGGCCATCACGTTCGGCTACACGAACGCGTCGTGGACGCTCAAGTGCGACCTGGTCGCCCACTACGTGACCCGCCTCCTGAACCACATGGACGCGAACGGCCACGCGGTCTGCACCCCGAAGGCGCCGGACGCGTCGGTCCCGACCGAGCCGTTCATCGACTTCAACGCCGGCTACGTGCTGCGCTCGATCCACCTGCTTCCGCGGCAGGGGGCCTACCAGCCCTGGCGCCTCAACCAGAACTGGTTCCGCGACGTGCGCCTGCTGAAGCGCGGCCGGGTCGACGACTCGATCGAGTTCTCGGCCCCCGAGCCGAAGCGTCAGCCGCTGCGGCAGGCCGCGTAGGGGTCGGGGGCATCCTGCGGCGGGTGCGGGGTTGCATCCAGCCGCTCCTCCGCGATCACGTTTCCGCTCTGGTCGAGTCCCTGCGCGGTGAAGGCCGGGCAGTTCCCCTCGGCTGGCGCGACCCAGAAGTAGTCGCGGCCTCCCGGGGGGATCGGCGCCGGAACCGACCGGATCTCCTTCCAGTCCTCGCCGTCGAAGCGAACGCGCACCGACAGGCCGCGGGCGCGCCCGAAGGCGAACACGCCGCGGCTCGCAGCTCCGAACAGGCTGACCCGGAGCGACCGTCGCGGGAGGGTCCGCGGCCCGCAACCCTCGCCGCTCGGCGCCGGTCGCGGATGCCACAGGGCCCGAGCCGACATCCCCACGCACATCCCGCCGCGCGCGGGCAGGCGCATATAGAGCTGCCAGCGCGATTTGGGCGTCACGCCGCTCTCGACGATCACCGGCATGCCCGGCTCGGCCCGCCAGACGCGGTAGCCGTCGCGGTCGACGGCCTGCCATCTGCGCGCAGGGCTGCCGCCGGGATGGAGCACCACGGCTCGGTACGGCTTCGTCTGAGCGACCAGCCGCACAGCGCCGGCGACGCGGCGGCCCTGCAGCGCCTGGTGCGAGTTCTCGGGCTCGCCGCCGTCGACGCCCCCGACGACGAGATCGCCGCGGAGCCGGAGGCGCGTCGGGAAGAAGGGGTACCAGGTTCCGTTGTGGCGAACGATCGGCGCCAGGTAGCGGCGGCCGATCACCATGCGCGTCTCGCCGCACGGGGTGATCGGCCGGCGGTTCTCGAGCGTCCCCCACCAGCCCCAGTCGCCGAAGCGGAAGCGCGGCGGCGGCTCGGGCGCATGCGGCCGCCGCCACAGGATGCGCTCGACCTTGACCGAGACGTCGCGGCCGATCAGACCGGCCCAGCCCTCGGGCCCGCTCGGCGGCGCAGGGATCGTCTGCCTCACGCCGCGGACGACCGCCATGGCGTCGGCGAACGACCGGATGTCGTGCAGCGAATCGGTCGTATAGGAGGCCTCGGGCTCGAAGCACGAGTCGCCCGGTGCCGCTCGCGGAGCGCTCCCGCCGCCCAGCAGCACGAGCGTGCCGGCGAGCGACGCCGCTGCGCACAGCCCGATCGCTACGCGTGCACGAAGCATCGCCTGCGCCTAGCTTAGGGGCTCATGGCGGTCGGATGGGCAATCGGAGCGCTCGCGGGCGGCGACTTCGACACGCACGGCGAGCTGCGCGAAAGCCGCGCTTGGTCGACGATGAAGGTGCCGGTCATTGTTGCCTCTAATACGTCCGGAAACCCGAACTGGCACGCGATCGACGCCGCTCGAGCGCGGGCCCGACCCGCGCGGGTGGAGCTCGTTCGGCAGGACCGTGTGGTCGCTCGAGTCCGCCGCGACCTTCTACCGGGCGCTCGCGCGCGGCGAGCTGGTCGGCGCGGCCGAGACCGAGCGCATCCTCGACGCGATGGGCCGCGTCGTGCCCGGACCGTGATCGCGCTCGCCGCGGTCGCACCGGACTTCGAGGCGGCCAAGCAGCTAGCCTCGAAGCATGTGCCGCAACATCC
>Ga0126312_10002292_pt1 | contig 12788 bp, 8 predicted proteins | sample Plot104A_FD_92537 | JGI IMG/M metagenome (GOLD analysis project Ga0126312, IMG submission 92537) | Serpentine soil microbial communities from UC McLaughlin Reserve, CA, USA - Plot104A | ecosystem: Environmental > Terrestrial > Soil > Grasslands | place: USA: UC McLaughlin Reserve, Lake County...
AAAAGCACATGTGGGGGTCGCCGCCGCTTAACGTCAACTCAACAGAGCGGCACGGTAGGCGTCGGCTTGGGGCGCTGGAGCGGTCGACCCGCTTCCCTCGCCAGGGCAGGGCCGCGCGCCACGCCGGAACGCGGCGCAAGCACTACTGATGCTGCGCGGAGTGGCGAGCCGCGCCAGGGCGGGCTATTCGGCGCAGGGGCCCGTGTCCACGGGGCCCCTGACGGTCCCCAGGGCCCTCCGGACGATCGAGTCGGGCACTCCGTAGCCGCTCTTGCCCTGGTTGGACCCGACCGACGCGGCGAAGGTGGTCGCCAGGACGCGGCCGTTGCCGTCGACCACCGGCCCGCCGGAGTCGCCCGAGCGCACACGGCCGCGAATCAGCGTGATCCGCCGGTTGATCGGGCCGCGCCCGTAGGCGTCCTGGGTGCGGAAGTTGCGCGTCTCGCCCAGGCGCCCGGCGGCGACGGTGTAGTCGGCGTTGCCGGGGAAGCCCAAGATGGCCGCGCTCGCACCCGGCCGGGCGGCGGCGTTCACCCCCAGCGCCGGCACGCCGCTAGTGGCCGGCACCCGGAGGATTGCGAGGTCGTTGCGAGCGTCGAAGTGGACGGCGGTGGCATCGAGGCGCTCGCCCTCCCCTCCGATCTGCACCGTCGTGTCGTCCTGGCCGGCCACCACGTGAGCGTTGGTCACCACGAGGCCGTCGCCGGCGACCCAGCCGCTGCCCTGCACCCCGAGGCCGCAGGCGGTGCCCAGCACCCGGACCACGCCGGCGCGAGCGGCCCGTACCTGCGGATCCCCGGCGATGGCGGGGTCCGGCGCGCTCACGTCGGGCTGAGGGCCCCGTATGCCTGGGAAGGGATCGAAGCGCGCGAGCGTCTTCAGCAGCGCCCCGCTGGGCGGCAGGGCGGCGTTGAGGCGCTGGAGTATCGCCGAGCGCTGGATGGGCTCCCGCAGCTCGCGCACTCCGGGGGTATGCAGGGCCACGGCTCCGGCGACCCAGACCAGCCCGAGCCCGATAGCGCCGACCAGCAGGGCACCCCCGATCCCGTCCAAGGCACCCAGACCCTCGCCCAGCCGCCCGCGTAAGCGGAAGCCGAGCACCTCGAGAGCCGCGGCCAGCACCCCGCCCACCAGCAGCGCCCCCATGAGCGCGAACAGCGGCGCATAGGGCGAGCGCGAGCCCTCCGACAAGAGCATCGGGGCCACCCGGGAGCCGAGGAAGCCGCCAACGACGAACCCCGCGAGCGAGAGCGCGCCGACGATCAGGCCCTGCGCGTACCCCCAGACCGCCATGGCCAGCGCAAAGACGACGATGATCCAGTCGACCCAGGTCACCCGACCGCGGAAGCTAGCGCCCCCCCGGGTTACCCTGGGGCACCGAGCGCGCGCCCTTGACTTCCCTCTTCCCGACCGATCGAGCCGGCGAGCGCCAGCGCCGCCTTACCCACCGGGCCGTCCCCATCGCGGGGGTGGCGGCCGTCGCGCTGCTCATCGGCGTCATCGTCGGCGCCTCGGCCGCCTCGTCCGTGGAGCGCGTCGGAGGCGACTACGCCGAAGCCTGGCAGCGGGGCGACGTCAAGGCGATGCGCGCGCTGTTCACCCCCCAGGCCCGCCGACGCTACAGCGAGGCGGAGGTCAGGCAGGCGCTGGCGCAGGCCGCCGACACCGCCACCGCCACCAGCTTCGCCACGGGCAAGCCCGAGTCCGAGCGCGATGGCGCGGCCCTGGTGCCTGTGCGCGTCCGCACCCGCTCCTTCGGCGTGGTTCGTGGCGACGTCGCAGTGCCGGTGAACGACGACCTGGTCGAGTGGAGCCCCGCGCTGGCCTTCCCCGGCCTGCGCGGCGGCGAGCGGCTCGAGCGCCGCACCCGGCTGCCGCGGCGGGCAACGATCCTCTCCCGCGACGGCAAGGTGCTGGCCCGCGGCCCGGCGGGGGCGCGGAGCTCGCCGGACGGCGCCGGCGGCTCCATTGCGGGCACGCTGGGGCGCCCCGACACTCCCCAGGGACGGCGGCTGGCACGCAAGCGCGGCCTGCCGCCGCGCGCCGTGGTGGGCACGACGGGCCTGGAGCGCGCCTTCGAGCGCGAGCTGGCAGGGACGCCCGGCGGCGAGCTGCTGGCCGGAAGGCGCGTGCTCGCCCGCTCGGAGCCCAAGCCCGGCGAGACGGTGCGCAGCACGATCGACAGCCGCCTGCAGCTCGCCGCGGTCGCCGCGCTGGGCGCGCGCTTCGGAGGCGTCGCGGCGCTCGACGCCCGCAACGGCGAGGTCCGCGCGCTGGCCGGCGTGGCCTTCTCGGCCCCCCAGCCCCCCGGGTCGACCTTCAAGATCATCACGACAACCGCAGCCCTGGAGGCCAAGCTCACCCGCACTCGCAAGCGCTACCCGGTGGAGACCGCGGCCACGATCGACGGCACCCGCCTGGAGAACGCCAACGGCGAGTCCTGCGGCGGCACCTTCCGCGAGAGCTTCGCCCACTCGTGCAACTCCGTGTTCGCGCCCCTGGGCGTGCGCGTGGGCGCCAAGCGACTCGTGGCCGCCGCCGAGCGCTACGGGTGGAACGCCAAGCCCTCGGTGGACGGCGAGCTGCCCTCCACGATCCCGCCCGCTCGCGAGATAAAGACGCCGATCGAGCTCGGGTCCTCGGCCATCGGGCAGGGCAAGGTGCTGGCCACGCCGTTCCGCATGGCCTCGGTCGCGCAGGCCATCGCCACGGGCGGGGTCATGGCCGAGCCCTCCCTGAAGGCCGGCGCCGCCTCGCCGCGGCGGCGCGTGACCAGCGGCAAGGTCGCTCGCTTGATCCGCACCTACATGCTCGACGTGGTGCGCTACGGCACCGGCACCGCGGCCGCGATCCCCGGGGCTCAGGTGGCGGGCAAGACCGGTACGGCCGAGCTGGGCGACACGCGCGGCCCGGGGGCCCAGGGCAGCGACGCGTCTAACACCGATGCCTGGTTCGCGGCATTCGCCCCGGCGAGCCGGCCCCGGCTGGCGGTCGGCGTGCTCCTGGTCAAGGCCGGAGCGGGCGGGCAGAGCGCGGCGCCTGTCGCCAAGGAGGTTCTGCAGGCCGGCCTGAAACGCGGCGGCTGACTAAAAGTCCAGCTCGTAGCGCAGCTTGTCCGGCGCTCGACGCCTGACATCGAAGCCGCCCTCGATCTCGAGCTCGAGCGGGCGGTACTCGAGGTTGGCGATCGGGATCTTGTAGACGAGCAGCGCGCCGGCGGCCGAGTTCTGCTGGGCCACTGAGCCGGCGAGGGGGATGCACTCCTTCGGATTGACCGTGCGCGCCTTGTACGCGAAAACGTTGTCACGCGGGAGGGTCAGTGGCCGGAACTCGTTCTCCTGGGCGTCCTTGATCACGAACTTGTCGGGCTTCACCGCCTCCTCGGCCTTCTTGCCCTCGTTGCAGACCTGCACGAAGACGCCGTAGAGGGTGTCCTTCTTCCCCGGGTCCGGGCCGCGGTAGAACGCCGAGTCGGGCGGGATCCTCGTGTTGAGCTGGCGGGTGATGAAGACGTTGTACGTCAGGCCGTTCATCTCCTCGGCAAGGCCCTCGCGAAAGGCTTCGCCGGGGGTCCCGACACCCTGGATCGACTCGTCGTTCTCCTTGCCGCAGGCGGCGGCTCCGAGGCATAGGGCGGCGAGGCAGAGGGCGGTCGGGGCGGGGCGCAGGCGGGCCATCCGCGGCGGAACTCTACCCGCCGGCCGGGCTCTGCCCGGGGCGGGAGGGGTCGCTTCCGGCGGGGGTGCCGAAGCGGGGTGACTTGTACGCGTCGTAGCCCGCCACGCTGGCCCGCGCGAGCTCTCCCTTCGGGGGGGCCTCGAAGATCATGCGCAGGCGCTGCAGGGCCGTCTTGGTCTGGCGGCGCATCCAGCGGTGCACCCCCGCCTGCTTGAGGCGGTCCGCCAGTGCGCCTGGGTCGCTCAGGGTGGTGAGCTCCACGCGCGTGCCCCCCGCCTCGGGGGTGAACTCGTAGAGCGCAAGCAGCTTCGAGCGACCGAAGCGCCCGATACGCCCCTCCTCGAGGATGCGCCGTGGCCGGTCGGCCTCCTTTATGGCGATCTCGCCGCGCTCGCGGGCCAGCGGGGTGCGCAGCTGGAAGCGCGCGGCGGCCCCCTTGCCGACCGCGTTCGCGCGCGCGAGCCGGTAGTCCTTGAGGTAGTGGTCGGTGTACGCGGGACGCCCGCTGAGGTCGGCCACGAAGTCGTAGACCTGCTCGCGGGGAGCGGAGATGAAGGCGCTGACCGTGACCTGCCGCACTGGGCGGCGGACTCTACGGGGTTACGCGGCCTTCGGGGCTGTCCGGAGACGACGCTCGCTGGCGCCCACCCGGCGGCTTTCCACGGCGTGACGACGGTCCTCCGGCAGGGAGCCGAAGCAGAGGTCGCACAGATGGCGCCCCTCCTCGAGCTCGTGCAGGCGCTCGCCGGGCAGTGGAGTGCGCCGGCAGCCACCGCAGTGGGTGGCCGCGGGCTTCAGCGCGCCGAGGCTCCGGTGCAGCATTTGTGTGGCGAGATCGGGCACTGAGAGTGATCTTCGCGGTCACAGCGGACGATCCTGCCAGTGCCCCCCCTTGTGTCGAACCGTCCAAATCAGGTACAACCAGTACGCCAGTTCGTCTGAGGAGAGATGTCTCATGGAAGCTTTTTCTGCCGGAACCCTTGCCGGGGCCGGCTCATTTCGCTGTGGGCGTTGCGGCTTCGGCGTCGCGCTTCACGAGCGAGACGCCGTCCCCGAATGCCCGAGTTGCGGGCACGCCCGCTTCACCCGCGCGTCGCTGTTCGGCCCGGCTCAAGCGCCGGGCCAGGGCCAGCCGTCCTGCGAGAGCCCGCAGTGGCTGGAAGAGGCGCGTGAGGCCCTGGCCATTCCCGGGGACTACCTGGCCTACGAGGACGACGAGCGCGTGCACGTCGTGCCCCTCCAGGAGGGCTGGACGCGCGTCGGGCGCAGCCTCGCGGCAGACGTGCGCTTCGACGACCCGACCGTCTCGCGCCGCCACGCCCTGCTGTTCCGCGACGAGACGCAGGCGCGCGTGCTCGACGACCGCAGCCTCAACGGCGTGTTCTGCAACGGCACGAGGGTCGACCTCGCCAAACTCACCGACGGTGACGAGATCGCCATCGGCCGCTTCAGGCTCTACTTCCTGACCGTCGTCAGGGAGCGCTCCGCCACACCGGTCGGCTAGGCCGCGCGGCGGACGCTTCCGCCGCCCTCCGCCACAATCCAGCGCCGTGAGCTCGGCCAACGCCCTCCGCCCCTGGGCGGCCGGCCTCGTGCTGGCCTGCTTTGCGCTCGCGCTCCTCTCGCTCCTGACCCCCTCGGTGCCCACCACCGATCCGTGGGGCTGGATCGTGTGGGGGCGCGAGGTGGCGCACCTCGACCTGGACACCTCCGCGGGGGGCTCCCCTTCGTGGAAGCCGCTTCCGGTGCTGGTGACCACGCCGCTCGCGGTGTTCGGAGACTCGCTGCCCGAGGCCTGGCTCGTGGTGGCTCGCGCCGGCGGCCTCCTGGGCCTGGCCCTGATCGTGATCCTCGCCGTGCGACTGGCCGGCGACCGACGCCGGGCTGTCGCCGTGACGGCCGGCGTCGTGGCTGCGCTCGCGCTCGTGGTGACCCCCGGATGGCTGCGCTCGGTGCTCCACGGCTACTCCGAGCCGCTGCTGCTCGGGCTCCTCGCCGGCGCGGTTCTCGCCCACCTGGCCGGGCGACGCACCCTGCCCCTGGCTTTCCTCATGCTCAGCGGCCTCGGGCGGCCCGAGGCGTGGGCGGTCATCGCCGTCTACGCGCTCTGGACCTGGTGGACCGGGGCGCTGAGCTCGCGCCGCATCGCGCTCGTGCTGCTTCCCATCCCGATCCTGTGGTTCGGCGGGGACTTCTGGGGCTCCGGCGACCCCGTGCACGGAAGCGGCGAGGCCGCCTCCAACGCCGACATCCGCCAGGTGAACGTGGGCGACATGCTCGGCGAGCTCTTTAGCGGCTCCATGCCCGCCGTGCCGGTGCTCGCGCTGCTCGGCCTGGCGCTGCGCCCGCGCGACCGGGCTCTGCAGGTGATGGTTGGCGGCTGCGTGAGCTTCATCGGCTACCTGTGCCTGCTCTCGCTCGTCGGCTATCCCCTCTCCGCGCGCTTTTTCGAGCCCCCCGTGGGGGTCCTGTGTGCCGCTGCCGGCGCCGGTGCCGCAGCCGCGGTCCAGGTGGTGCTCCGACGCGAGCGCCGCGCGGCCGCCGTCCTGGCCGCGGCCGCCGTTGTGGTGCTGGCCATCTTCCAGCTGCCGACCGTCCCCGACACCGTCTCCGGCGCCCATGACCGCGCGCTTCTCCAACGCAGCCTGCGGCACGCGGTGTCGGCCTTCGGCACCGAGGCGCTCAACCGCTGCGGGGACCCGATCCTGCGCGCCGACCTCCACTGGAACGAGGGGGCGATGGCCTTCACGATGGGCGAGCACCTCACGGACGTGCGCCGCGTGCTGCCCTGGAAGGCGATCGACGGCCAGGCGCGCCGTCCCGTGGTGATGCTCGCGCCGCTCGGCGAAGAGCCGTTCCCCAAGCCGTGGCGGGCCCGCATTAAGCTGATCGGCCGCCGGGGCGACTGGGGGCTCTACCGCATCACGCGCGCCACCGAGCGCCCGCCGCGCTGCGCGGTCTAGCCCGGCTCAGTTGGTGAGCAGTCGCCGGGCGCCGAGCCGCCGGCCAGCAGACGATGCAAGGAGCACCAGCTGCCATACGTCCAGGCCGGTGAAGGCAACGGCCCCGGGTCGGGCTCGTCGTCCTTCTTGGTCTCCTCGCCCCGGGCCCGGGCTACTCGGTGGACACCGAGGGGTCCGTGTGCTCGGCCTCGGGCACGCTCATGAGGAAATGGGAGCGCGGCTCGGCCGCCAGGTGGTTGATCCGCTCGGCCTCCTCGGGCTGGCCGGTGGCCTCCAGCTCGGCGGCGTAGCGGCCCAACAGCTCCTGCACGTCGAGCATCCCCTGGGCGTCGAGCTGGCAGATGGCGGCCTTCGCGCCCCGGCCCTTGCGGCGCTCGAGCGCCGCCCGGTCGAGGTGCCACTCGTGGTTGACGCGCAGGTAGACGCGGCCACCGGTCTGGCCGGCGCACATCCAGGGCCCGGGGTCGCCCATCACGACCGCGCGGCCGCCGGTCATGTACTCGAAGGCGAACCCCTTCAGGTTCGCGCGGTCGGCGAGGCAGCCGCGGGAGTCGTCCAGTGGCTCGCCGGGCTCGCCGCCCACCACGACGTCGGCGCCGCTGAGGCGGATGCCGAAGCGCGAGTCGGCGTCGCCCTGCACGTAGAGGCGCCCCTTCTGGGCGCCGTAGGCGAATGCCTTGCCGACCGAGCCGTTGACCCTCTGCCCCAGCCGGTTGGTCCCCTTCATCACCGCGACCTTGCCGCCCAGCATGGCCTTCGCCGCGCCGTCCTGGGCCCCCCCCTCCACGGTCACGTCGGCCCCGTGCACATTGAAGGCCGCCAGCCCCTGGCCGCCCACCGCGCCCTCCTCGAGCCGCAGCTCGGTGAGCGTGTCCTCGGTCGCTTCGGGCCCGGTGCCGGCGATGCGCTGCCGCGCCAGCTCGCCCGCCGCCTGCGCGCCCTGCGCGCGGTCGGCCTCGGGGTCCTTGGGGCGCATCCCCAGCGGGCGGCTGAGCACGAGGCCGGGGGCCCGGCGCTCGTCCGGCGGCTGGGGCATGTCCAGCGGCTCGAGGTCGAGCTTCTCCTCGGGCGCCTTGATGAGGTCGGAGGCATCGAGACGGTCGGTGCCGCGGGCCTGGATCAGCACGTCGGAGCGGCCGACGAGGTCCTGCGTGCGCTCAAAGCCCAGCGCCGCGGTCAGCTCCCGCACCTCCTCGCCCATCGCCGTGAAGAAGCGCGCGCAGTTGGCCGAGGCGGTCTCGAGCTCCTGCGGGGCGAACTTCTTCAGGCCCTTGAGCTCGGCTTCCTGGCGGTCGGCGATCTGGGTGGCGATGCCGACATGGCAGGTATCGAGCTGGCAGCCGCGGCAAATCGTGCAGCCGAGCGCGACCATCGCGAGGGTGCCGAAGCCGACGCGGTTGGCGCCCAGGCAGTGCAGCTTCACGATGTCGTGGGCGTGGCGCAGGCCGCCGTCGGCCCAGATCTCCACGCGGTTGCGGACGCCCGCCTCCATCAGAGCCAGGTGCGCCGCCCGCGTGCCGATGTCGGCGGGCAGGCCGACGTGGCGCAGGGCGTGGGTCCGGGCGGCGCCGGTGCCGCCGTCGAAGCCGCTCAGCGTGATCATGTCGGCGCCCGCCTTGGCGATGCCGACCGCGATCGTGCCGATGTTCGGGACCACCGGAACCCGCACCGAGACGCGCGCGTCGGGATTGGCCGTCTTGAGCTCGTCGACCAACTCCGCCAGGTCCTCGATCGAGTTGACGTCGTGGTTGCTCGACGGTGAGATGAGGTCGACGGCGCCGGCGCCGTTGCGGGCGCGCGCGATCGCCGCGGTGACCTTCCTCCCCGGCAGGTTGCCGCCCTCGCCGGGCTTGGCCCCCTGCCCGATCTTGATCTCGACGAGGTAGGAAGAGTTGAGCATCTCGCCGGTGACCCCAAAGCGCCCGCCGGAGACCTGCTGCCCGCGCCATTGCGGGTAGCGGCCGTAGAGGTCGGGGAGCTCGCCGCCCTCCCCGTTCATGGCGATCACGTTGGCCCGCTTGGCGGCCTCGGCATAGGCGCGGTAGGCGGTCTCGCCCTGCGACCCGAAGCTCATCGGCGCGATAAAGATCGGGTACGAGTGCAGGCCCACGCCGGGGTCGGCGGCCTGGGCCGGGAGGGGCTCGCGGTCGGACTCCAGGTCGAGCAGGTGGCGAATGGCAACCGGCTGCTCGAGCTCGAGGCCGCGCACGCGCTCGGAGTAGGCCGAGTAGTCGCCAATGCCCGCCGCCGCCGCCACTGCGGCCTTGTAGACCTTGGGGTAGAAACGGAACGTCTTCGCCGGCTTGGAGTCCTCCTCGCCGGCCAGGACGCGCTGGCGCTGGTCCCCGTCGAGGTCGAGCTGACCCAAGCCGGTGCCGCCCTGGCGCGAGCCGGCGTAGCCGACCGTGCCGAAGACCTTGGTGATCTCCGGCTTCAAGCCGATCGAAGAGAACAGCCGCGCGTAGCCACGCGACTCGTGGATCCCGATCGTGGAGATCACCTTCTCGATCCCCTTGCGCAGCGCGGTGGCCAGGTTGTCGATGGCCGCCGCGTAGTCGTCGAGCAGCGCCACCTCGATCATCGTGTACGGGCACACCCCGTCCGCGCCGAGGCCCATCGCGAGCACCACGTCGTGCACGTTGCGGACGGCGGATGACCTGAGCACCAGGCCGCAGCGCCGGCGCAGGTTGGGCTCGTCGCTGGCCGTCCAGTGCTCGCGCAGCGCGAGGTCCACCGCCGCCAGCGCCAGGTGCGGGTCGAGGTAGCGCCGCCCGCCGTCGTAGGCGGTGCGGTCGTCGAGCACCAACAGGCGCGCGCCGTCGCGCACCGCTCCGGTCGCCTCGTGCTTGAGGCGCTCCGCCACGCCGCTGGTGGACTCCGAGTCCAGGCACGCGCAGTCGAGCACCTTCGCCCGCCCGCGGAACTCCTCCCACAGATCCTCGAGCAGGTAGGTCTTGTGCTCGCGCGCGATCTTGCGGTAGGCCTCGTCGCTGAGCGGCGCCAGCTCGTGGTGACCGCCGAGGATCACCGGGAAGGCGGTCTCGACGGTGTAGACGTCGTCGGGGACCGTGTGCAGGCCGGGGCGCGGGCCCATCACCGCGCGGCAGGAGAAGTGCTCGACCTCCCGCTCGCGGTCGATGGCCGGGTTGGTGACCACGGCCACGGACTCCTTGAAGAAGTCGGCCAGGTTCTGGCGCTCGGGCGACAGGGCGGCGAGCGGGCCGTCGTAACCCAGTGAGCTGATCGGCTCGGCGCCCGTGTTGGCCATCTGCTGGACCAGGCGCATGTCCTCGCGCTGCCAGCCGAAGCCGCCCAGGACCCGCGACTCGACCCGCACCGGCTCGGCAGGGCCGGCGCTGGAATAGCCGGGGATCTCCGCGCCCTCCAGCGGTCCGCCGACCGGCAGCGCGCGCTGGAAGCCGACGTCGTGGGCGCCGCCGCCGGTGCGCTCGCGCCAGCGCTCACAGCACAGCCGCTGCAGCCGGTGGTGGTCGACCAGGCGCGACTCACCCTTGCCGCGCTCGATCCTGACCATCAGCTTCTCGCCGGGCGCCAGCGGCTTGGGCTCGCCCACGGTGTCGGCGACCGCGACCACGCCGGACTCGCTCGAGAAGACGTGCGCCTCGGGGGTCTCGACGTGCCACAGCGGCCGCAGGCCGAGCGCGTCGACGGCGAACACGCACTCGTCGCCGTGGCGCGAGACCAAGGCGACCGGCCCCTGGGCGAAGGGGCCGAAGGCCTGGCGCAGGTACATGTAGAAGCCGCGCAGCTCCTCGGGCATCCCCTTGATCTCGTTGACGATCGGCGGCAGCGTCAGCTCGAGCGCCTCGACCAGCGTCAGGCCGCCGCGGGCGATCAGCGACTCGACGGTGCGGTTGAGGTCCTCGGAGTCCGAGGTGCCCTCTCCCAGCGGCACGCCGATCATCTTGGCCTCCTGGCGCAGCCGGGCGATGGTGTTGATCTCGCCGTTGTGGCCCAGGACGCCGAAGGGCTGCACGCGCTTCAGCGCCGGCCAGGTGTTCGTCGAGTAGCGGTTGTGCCCGAAGACCGCCGTGGTCTTCGTGCGCGGGTCGAGCAGGTCGGGGAAGTAGCCGCCGAGCGCCAGCGGACCACCCATCGCCTTGTAGACCACGGTGTCCGTCGAGCAGCTCGCCACGTGGAGATCCAGCTCGGACTCGAGCCGGATGGTGAGCTCGAAGGTCAGGCGCGGGTCGTCGATCACGCCGCCGAGCTGCCAGAAGCGCGGCTCCTCCTCGCGGGCGGTGGGACCGAGCGCGCTGGACTCGACCACGTCGTGGCGCTCGGCCAGGATGCGCAGCCCCGACTTGCTCAGCAGCTCGCGAGCACGCCCCTTGAGCTCCTCGGGTGCCGCCGTGCGCGGGATGAAGGCGTGCAGGACGGTGAAGTTCGGGTCGAGCGCCAGCTTGGAGGCGTGGCCGCCACGCCGCACCTCCTCGCTCCACAGCTCGCGCGGGATGTCGAGGAGGACCCCGCAGCCGTCGCCTTCGCCGTCCACCGAGCCCGCGCGGTGGAGCATCCGCTCCAGCGCCTCGACGGCGCCGGGGATCGGCTCGTGCGCCGGCTGGGCGTCCTTGGCGATCCAGGCGTACAGCGCGCACGCGTCGCGGCTGTCTGCCTGCTGCGGAGCCCGCTTCGGGCCAAAGGCCCTCGTGGGCGAGTAACGGTGCTCCAAAGGGATCTCTCCTCGCGGTCCGCGCCTTCTCCGACCGGGCGCGCGACGAAAGTGGGGAGCTGACTATACGCCCAGCGCGAGCGTCATACGCCCAGCGCGAGCGTCCAGTCCTGCCGACGACCTCCGGCCCGCAGCGCGAGTGCGGCTCCTGCTTGTCAGGCCACCACCCGCATGTCGCCGGGCTCCCGGCCGCGCAGGTCGCGCACCACCGCGTCCACTACCGACTCGTCGGCCTGGACCCTGCCGTCGGTCACCGCGTTTATCACCGCGCGCTTGCGGTCCAGCACGTCGCCCATCGCGGCGTCGATCGTGTCGAGAGCGAGCAGGTACCAGGCGGTCACCGCGCTCTCCTGGCCGATGCGGTGCAGGCGGTCCTCGGCCTGGTCGTGGCGGGCCGGCGTCCAGTCGAGCTCCAGGAAGGCCACGTTCGACGCGCGCGTGAGCGTGATGCCCTGCGAGGCGGCCTTCAGCGAGCACACGATCAGCTGCGGCCCGTCCTCGGCCTGAAAGCGATCGACGGCCGCCTGGCGGCGGGTGCTGGAGTCCGCGCCCAGGATGTGCGCGGAGCCCGGGAAGTGCTCCAGCACCGCGCGCTGGATGGCCACGTGCTCGGCGAAGACCACGAGCGGCTCACCCGACTCGAGGAAGTCGGAGACCCAGCTCAGCGCGGTCGGCAGCTTGCCCGCGGCGGCGAGCTGGCGCAGGTTGTTCAGGCGCACGAGCTGCTCGGAGCGCAGCGCCGCCGCGACCTTGGCGTCCAGCGCCTTGAGATCGAGCGGGAGCGTCTGCAGCCAGGCGATCACGTCCTGCTCGGCCAGGCGGTACTCGTCCTCGTTGGACAGCGGCACCGGCACGGTGTCGTGGCGCTTGGACGGCAGCTGGGGCAGCACCTGCTCCTTCGTGCGCCGCACGTAGCAGTTCGCGCGCAGGTTCCAGTGCAGGCGGTCGTCGCTGCCGGCGTCCCGGAAGCGCCGCGAGAGCCGCGCGCCGCTGCCGAAGTCCGCCAGGCGGCCGATGGCCCGCAGCTGGGAGACAAGCTCCTCGGGGCGGTTGAGCACCGGCGTCCCGGTCAGGGCCAGGCGCAGCGCGTCGTCGGGCAGCCGGGCCGCCAGCTCGATCGTCGCCTTCGTGCGCTGAGCGCGGGCGTTCTTGACGTAGTGCGACTCGTCCAGGACCAGCGCCCGCAGCCCACGGGCCAGCAGCTTGTCGAGGTGCGCCTCGAGGATGTCGTAGTTGAGGACGACCAGCTCGGCGTCGTCGGCCTCGGCCGGCCAGCCGGCGGAGGTCCGCCCGTCCACGACCGCGACGCTGCGCTGGGCGAGCCAGGTCTCCGTCTCGCGCTGCCAGTTGAGCTTCACGCTCGCGGGGCAGATCACCGCCGCGGGGAAGGCGTCCGCCGCTTCCATGGCGGCCAGCGCCTGGATGGTCTTGCCCAGGCCCTGCTCGTCGGCGAT
>Ga0126312_10002293_pt1 | contig 12786 bp, 10 predicted proteins | sample Plot104A_FD_92537 | JGI IMG/M metagenome (GOLD analysis project Ga0126312, IMG submission 92537) | Serpentine soil microbial communities from UC McLaughlin Reserve, CA, USA - Plot104A | ecosystem: Environmental > Terrestrial > Soil > Grasslands | place: USA: UC McLaughlin Reserve, Lake County...
GCGCCGCCGCGAGCAGCTCGCGAAGGAGAAGGGCGAAGCCCAGGACGTGGGCTGGGGCTCGCAGATCCGCTCCTACGTGCTGCACCCGTACACCATGGTGAAGGACCACCGCACAAACGTCGAGATCGGGAACGCCCAGGGCGTGCTCGACGGCGACCTCGACGAATTCGTGCGCGCCGAGCTACTCCGCCGGGCCTAGCGCGACTCCGGACCGAGCCGCCGGAAGGCGGTGGCGGGCCGGAGCTTGTGGCCCGGCTCTATCGGCCGAACCTGGATCGATGAGTCACCCCTTCCCACCTCCGTAGGATTGTGGCGATGCCCTCCGAGGCCCGGGCTCCCGACCCACGCACCCCGCCGCCCCCCGGGCCGCGCGACGGGCCCGGGTGGCGCGTCAGCCCCGGCCCCGACGGCCGCGGCCAGCAGCCCGACAAGCCACCGATGCTGCCATTGGGCTGGCGTCGCTTCGCCGGCATCCTGCTGCTGCTGTTCGCGCTCAACTACCTGTTCGTGGCGATCTTCGCCCCGCCTCCGGAGCGTGTTCGGGTCCCCTACAGCCCGACCTTCCTGGAGCAGGTGCGCAAGGGCAACGTCAAGGAGATCGCCTCCACCGGCGACACGATCAAGGGGGACTTCGAGAGGAAGGCGAAGTTCGAGGGCAAGGAGGCCGAGCACTTCGACACCGAGGTGCCGTCGTTCGCCAACGACCAGCAGCTGTCGAAGCTGCTGCAGGACAACGACGTGACGGTGAATGCCAAACCGCCGAACGAGCGCTCGCTGGTCGAGACGCTGCTGTTCAGCTTCGGGCCGACCATCCTGCTGGTGCTGCTGTTCGTGTGGCTCATGCGCCGCGCCGCCGGCGGGGCGGGGCCCGGCGGGATGCTCGGCCAGTTCGGCCGTTCGCGCGCGAAGCGCGTCGAGTCGCACACCCAGACGGTGACCTTCGAGGACGTCGCGGGCATCGACGAGGCGGAGGACGAGCTGGTCGAGGTGGTCGACTTCCTGAAGAACCCCGGCCGCTACCAGAGCCTCGGCGCCCGCATCCCGCGCGGCGTGCTGCTGATGGGCCCGCCCGGCACGGGCAAGACGCTGCTTGCGCGCGCCGTCGCCGGCGAGGCCGGGGTGCCGTTCTTCTCGAGCTCCGCGTCGGAGTTCATCGAGGCGATCGTGGGGGTGGGCGCCTCGCGCGTGCGGGACCTGTTCGCCCAGGCGAAGGAGGCGGCCCCGGCGATCGTCTTCGTCGACGAGCTCGACGCGATCGGGAGGGCCCGGGGCGGCACCCAGGCCATGGGCGGCGGCCACGACGAGCGCGAGCAGACGCTCAACCAGATACTCACGGAGATGGACGGCTTCGACCCGACCGACGGCGTGATCGTGCTCGCGGCCACGAACCGCCCCGAGATCCTCGATCCGGCGCTGCTGCGGCCCGGCCGCTTCGACCGCAGGGTGGCGGTCCAGCCGCCGGACGCCGTCGGGCGCCGCAAGATCCTCGACGTGCACGCCCGCTCCGTGCCGCTCGCCGAGGACGCCGACCTCGACCGCTTGGCGCAGAGCACTCCCGGGATGGTGGGCGCCGACCTGGCCAACCTCGTCAACGAGGCGGCGCTGACGGCAGCAAGGCGCGGCCACTCGCGAGTCCAGGCCGCCGACTTCACCGACTCGCTCGAGCGGATCATGCTCGGCGCGGAGCGCAAGATCGTGCTGAGCGAAGAGGACCGGCGCAGGATCGCCTACCACGAGGCCGGCCACGCCATCGTGGGAATGCTCACGCCGGGGGCCGACCCCGTCCGCAAGGTGTCGATCATTCCGCGCGGCCAGGCGCTCGGAGTCACGCTGGCGACGCCCGAGGACGATCGCTTCAATTACTCGGAGGACGAGCTGAGGGGAAAGGTCCGCGTGTCGCTCGGCGGCCGCGTGGCCGAGGAGCTCGTGTTCGGCGACTCGACCACCGGCGCGGAGTCCGACATCCAGCAGGTCACGCGCATCGCGCGGGGAATGGTGAGCCGCTGGGGCATGAGCGAGCAGATCGGGTTCGTGAACATCGGCGCGCCCGACGGGGCCTCGCCGCTGCTGCCGGGGGTGGACGCGGCGTCCGAGGCCACCCAGGAGCTCGTCGACCGCGAGGTGCGGCGGATAGTGGAGGGCGAGCACGACCACGTTCGCTCCCTGCTCGGCGATGAGCGCGGCAAGCTCGACGCGCTGGCCAGCGCCCTCCTCGAGCGCGAGACGCTCGACGAGGCCGACGCCTACGCCGCCGCGGGGGTGGAAAGGCTCAGCGCCGCTTTTCCGTCTTCCGCTCCATGAGGGCCAGGTCGGCCAGCGCCAGCAGGTCCTCGGCGCTCCCGTCCGGCGGCAGCTCCGCGACGCCGTAGGAGAGCGTCAAGCCGCGCTCGCCGTCACCGGCGCAGACGCGGCCCACGTCGGCCGCCATGCGCTCGAGCACGCGATCCGCGCCGGGACGGTCCGTGCCCGGGAGCACGACGACGAACTCGTCGCCGCCCCAGCGGTAGCACTGGTCTTCGCCACGCACGGATTGCTCCATCGCCCTGGCCGCCTCCTGCAGGCAGCGGTCCCCCTCGAGGTGGCCGTAGCGGTCGTTCACCCGCTTGAGCCCGTCCAGGTCAACGAGCCCCACGGAGAGCGGGCCGCCGTCGCGCGCGTGGCCGGCGGTCTGCGCGATCAGGGCGTCGTCCAGCGCCCGCCGGTTGCCCAGCCCGGTGAGCGCGTCGATGCGAGCCAGGCGCCGAGCCACCTCGGCGCCGGCTCGCAGCCCCGTCCGCTGCAGGCGCACGTAGAAGAGGTAGGCGGTCAGCACGACGCCGATCGCGAGGATCAGCAGCGACTCGGACGCCAGCATGGTCACCGTGTGCCCACTGGCGTCCCCGTAGAGCACGGGCAGCCACAGAACGACCAGCAGCACCGCCAGGTAGGTGAAGGCGCGCCGCGGCGGATGCACAGCGCCTACCCCCAGCCACAGCACGAACAGCTCCGCATAGGCCGAGGCGCCGCCGCCCGCAAGCCAGTTGAGCACCGCCACGTCGGCGACGCCGGCGTAGGCGATCAGGAGCAGATCGTCGAAGTCCGGTGAGCGCAGCGCCACGAGCGCGCCGGCGGCGAGGCCGGCTATGAGAAGGACCACGGCGGCAACCCAGCCGCCGGAGCCGAGCGCCCCATCGGGAGGCTCGAAGGTCAGGAACGCCAACCCCAGCAGCGATGACAGCCCCAACAGCGCCGCGGTGACGCGCCGCGAGGTAATCAGGTCCGCGCCCTCGTAGGGGTCCGTCCTGGGCGCGAGCATCGTCCGCAGGAAGTCGAGCGCGTTGGCGCGCGCGGTCGAATCGCCATCTGCCTTTTTCGTAGCCTGCGGGGCCATGCAGGACCTCGTTCAGCGAGCCATCGCCGAGGATCTCGGCACGGGAGACCTTACAACCGCCGCCGTGGTTCCCGTGGAGGTCCGTGCCCGGGGGCGCATCGAGCAGCGGACAGCCGGAGTGCTGTCGGGGCTGCGGGTGGCGCAGGCCGTCTTTCGCGCGCTCGATTCAGAGCTGCGCTGGCACGCACGCGCGCCGGAGGGTCAGTGGTGCGGGCCGTGCCTGGCGGCGGAGGTGGCCGGCAGCGCGGCGTCCTTGCTGGCGGCGGAGCGGGTGGCGCTCAACTTCCTCGGGCGGCTGTCCGGCGTCGCGACGCTGGCCGCCCGCTACGTGGGCGCCGTCGAGGGCACCGGCGTACGCATCCTCGACACCCGCAAGACCACGCCGGGCTTGCGCGCCCTCGAGAAGGAGGCCGTGCGCGCGGGCGGTGCCCACAGCCATCGCTCGGGCCTCTACGACGCGATGCTCGTCAAGGAGAACCATGCCGCTCTGGCCGGCAGCGTCGGCGAGGCCGCCCGACGCGCGCTGGCCGGCGCGCCGGAAGGCGTGATGGTCGAGGTGGAGTGCACCGACCTCGGCGAGCTCGACGCGGCGCTCGCGGCTGGGGCCGGCCGCATCCTGCTTGACAACATGGAGGTCGACGACCTGCGCCGAGCCGTGGAGCGGACGGCCGGGCGCGCCGAGCTGGAGGCCTCCGGAGGGGTCGATCTCGAGAACGTGCGGGCGGTGGCGGAAACCGGGGTCGACCGGATCAGCGTCGGCGCGCTGACGCACTCGGCGCCCGCGCTCGACCTGAGCCTCGTGATCGAGCCCCTCTGAGCGCCCAGTGGTAGAGCCTGTCTGAGCGCCGCCCCGCTCAGGGCCCGAGCTGTCCGGTGATCGAGGTCCCGAAGGCCCGGTAGCTGCCGTACGCGCCGGTCATCCAGAGAACCTGCCGGCTGCCGGGCGGGCTTCCGCGCGGGACCACCGGCCGGTAGCTCCCTTCACCGGAGCTCGCCGTGACCGGCTCTTGCGACCAGCTGCGGCCACCGTCGGGAGTCCGCCAGCGTTCGATCTGGTGCACTCCCGCGATCGGGCGTGAGAGGTAGACGATGCTCGGGTCGGCCGGATGCAGGCCGATCCCGCCCGAGTAGTAGCGCTCGCGCCCGCCCGAGATCGAACCGCCGGCCGCGACGATTCGATGGTCCACCCACGCCCTGCCGTTCCAGCGCGCGTAGTGATAGTCGTGCCGGCGTGCCGAGAACAGCACCGCGTACACGATCACCGGCCTGCGGTCACGGGTGAGCGCGATGTCGTGGATCCACGCGGAGGCCCGCCCGCGACGCGCGTCGTAGACCCGATCGGCCTGGCGGGGCTTGAACGGGAGCCTTCGCAGAGTCGCGAAGCGACGGCCGCTCGCCCGGTAGAACGAGCCGCGCCGATACCTGGCGTAATAGATGCCCGTCGGTCCCTCCAGCGGGTGGGAGCGGGTGAAGGCCATGTCGATGGTGTCCCGCCCGTTCGACGCGTACTTGACATAGGGCCGCTGGTAGGGCACGCGGATGAGGCGCCGCGGGCGGCCCCAGCGCCCGCCGGGACGCCGATTGGAGAAGACGCTGCTCCAGTCCGGGCCCCGCCAGAACAGCCAGAGGCGGTCGCCCTCCGCCGACAGGCGGATAGGGGTCGGATAGGTATTGCCCCAGCGCCCGCGCCGGAGGTAGGGGAGGTGCTGCTCCGGCCCGAAGCTGCCGACGTCGCCGGGCAGCGCGGAGGTGCGGTAGCGAACGGCGCCGTCCGCGTGGTGGGCGTAGAAGAGCGTGATGCGGCCGTCGCGCTCCATGAGCAGCGAGGGATTGTCGTGGTCGTCCACCTTCGCCATTCGCGCCACCTCGACGGGCGCGCGCTGCGGCGGGTCGAACGAGGCGGCGACCACGCGCCCGACCGGGTCGATCCAGCCCGCATACAGCCTGCCGTCGTGCCACAGGGCCCGCGGCTCCCCGAACCAGGACCACGCGCCGCGGCCCAGCGTGACCGGGGCGGCCCCGGCGGGTCGCGGGGGCGCGAGGGCGAGCGTGGCCGACAGCAGCAAGCAGCCGACTCCAACCCTCGATAGAAACCCTGCCACCAAATGAGCCCCTTGTGCCATGTAACGACTAACACATATGCCCCTTTGCGGCAAGCTCCGCCCCGCATGCCGCGGCGACCCTTCCTGACGGCCGTGGCCGCGGTCGCGGCCCTGGCCGCGGCCACGGCGCCCAGCGCCGCGGCGCGGCCCGCCCGCGCTTGGACTGAGAGCTTCTCCGCCGCTCCGGCAGGCTGGCGCTTCAGCGGGCCGGCGCCCCGGGTCCAAGCGCTCGAGCGTGGTGGCGGGGCGCTGCGCATGAGGGCGTCCCGGCGAGCGGCGAGCGGAGCCCACCCGCTGCCCGGGCGGCCGTGGGCGCTTTCCATGAATCTCCGGGCGCGACCCGGAAGCGCGATCGCCGTTGAGCTCGGCAAGGAGGACTTGCGCCCGGGCACGCATGCGTGGGTCCATCTCGAGGCGGTCGGCGGGCGCAGCGGCGTGATCGGCTCCCTGGGAGGGCACAGCTTCGAGCTCGAGGGGCCTGCGGCCCGCAGCCTGCGGCTGCGGGTAGGCCGCGGTGAGCTGCTCGTGGATGACGTGGTCGCCACTCCTGCGGGCGACCCGGGGCTCCTCCTGCTTCACCGCATGGCCGCCCTCCAGAGCCGCGTCCCGGCCTACCGCTTTCTCCTCGGCGCCGACAGGTACGACCGCCTCCATTTGAAGAGCAGACACTGGACGCGTGGCTTCCTGGCGGGCGGGCTTTGGGAGGCCGGCAGCCTGCTCCCGCGGGGCAACCCCCTGGCAAGAGCGGCGGTCGAGCGGACCTTGGACGTGCTGGGCGGCGCCGTGTTCGACTCGCACGACCAGGGCTTCATCCAAGAGAACTCCTCCCTCGCGGCATACCGCCGGCAGTGCCGCGGTCGGGCGTCGCGGCGGTCCGCCCGCTGTCGAAGCCTCCGCACGATCGGCCTCGCCGCCGCTGACCGCACCGTGGCCCTGGCCGCGACCAACCGCGCAGCCGGCACGCTCCCCACGCGCTCGGGCAGTCCGTCAGAGACCGAGTCCGACACGATCATCGACAGCATGATGAACCTGCCGCTGCTGTACTGGGCAAGCGAGCTTGCGGGGGATCCGCGCTACCGCGAGGTGGCGGCGCATCACGCCCGGCGGGTGGCGCAGGTCCTCGTGAGGCCCGACGGCTCCACCGCTCAATCCGCCCACTTCGATCGCCGGACCGGCACGCTGTTGCGGGTCCACAGCCACCAGGGAATCGGGCCGGAGACGACCTGGGCACGCGGCCAGGGGTGGGCGATCTATGGATTCACCACGTCGGCCGCTGCCTTGGACGACGCTCGCCTCCTCGACGTGGCCGAGCGCACGGCGGGCTTCGTGGCCGAACACCTGCCGGCCTCCGGCGTGCCGCCGTACGACTACTCGGCGCCGGTTCAGTATCCGGACACCTCCGCTGCGGCGATCACGGCGGCCGCACTCTTCCGGCTCGACGACCTCTGCCGGCGCCGCCGCGGCGCATGCGCACGGCCGGCGGAATGGCGCCCGCTGGCGGAGCGGCTGCTTCATGGCGCGCTCGACCACGTCAGACGCAGCGAGCCGATCGGCTATCTCGACGACCAGGTCGCCACCTTTGGCGGAAGGGTCCGCTGGGACGACCGGGCAGAGCTCGCATACGGCCTGCGCTACGCGCTGGAAGCCCTGCGGCGCTCCAGGGGCCAACGGTTGCCGAGCCTCTAGAATTTGATGCGCCCTCCGCTCGCGCGTGGCCTGTCGAAATGATGCTCGCCCTCGATGACATCCCCGCACTGAAGCGGGAGGTACGCGCCCTCGCCGCGGAGCGCGACGCGGTGATCCTGGCCCACAACTACCAGCTGCCAGAGATCCAGGACGTGGCGGACTTCGTGGGCGACTCGCTTGGGCTGTCGCGCCAGGCGGCGGCCGCCGGTGCCGAGGCGATCGCCTTTTGCGGCGTCCACTTCATGGCCGAGACGGCGGCGATCCTCTCGCCTGGCAAGACCGTGCTGCTGCCCGACCTCGACGCCGGCTGTTCGCTTGCGGAGTCGATCACGGCCGAGCAGCTCCGGGCCTGGAAGGCCAAGCACCCCGGCGCGATGGTGGTCATGTACGTGAACACGACCGCCGAGGTGAAGGCCGAGACCGACTACTGCTGCACATCCTCGAACGCCGTGCAGGTCGTGGAGCACATCTGGCGCCGGCACGGCGAGCGCACGGAGATCCTGTTCGGGCCCGACATGTGGCTCGGCGCGTACGTGGAGCGCCGGACCGGGCGGCGGCTGAACGTCTGGGACGGCGAGTGCCACGTGCACGCCGGCATCCGTCCCGCCGACATCGCCGACGTGCGCGCGGAGCACCCGGGTGCGGAGTTCATGATCCATCCGGAGTGTGGCTGCACGACCCAGGTGATGGAGTACGTGGCCGCCGGTGACGTCGATCCCGAGCGCACGCACATGCTGTCCACGGGTGGCATGCTCGACTTCGCCCGCCAGTCCGAGGCGCGCGAGTTCATCGTCGCCACCGAGACCGGCATGCTGCACCCGCTCGAGCAGGCGAATCCCGGCAAGGCCTTCGTCGCGGCCAACCGCGCGGCCGTCTGTCGCTACATGAAGATGATCACGCTGCCGAAGCTGCGCGATGCCCTGCGTGACCTCGAGCCGCGAGTGAGCGTGCGGCGCGAGATCGCCGAGCGGGCGCGTGTGCCCATCGAGCGCATGGTCGCGATCTCCCCCTGACCGGCTGTCGCGTTAGCCGGAGCCGCTGCTTGACAGCCCGTCGGCGGATCCATCGCCGCCCGATCCCGAGCCGCTGGTGCCAGAGCCGGAGCCACCGGAGCCCGAGCCCGAGGTCCCCGAGCCGCTCATCTCGAAGCTCGAGTCCAGCGAGCCGGAGCCCGACCCCTCGCCCGAGCTGCCCGAGCCGCTCGTGCCCGGCCCGGAGTCGCCAGAGCCCGAGCCGGAACCCAGGCTGCCGGACCGGTCGTCGGCGTCACCCGAGCCGGGTCCGCTCGAGTCACGCCTCATCGTGAGGTCTCCGCCTCCGCGCCCGGAGTGGCCTCCCTCTCCGTCTTCGCTGCCAGCCCCGGCGTGGTCGTCGCCCGCCTCGGTGGTCCGGGAGCGCCCTCGACCGCCGTGGTCCCGGCCCCGGCTTCGCAAGGCACCGCGCGCCGGGGCCGCGCCCGGGTCGGCCGCCTGACCGCTGCCGGACGGGCCACCGCCGTCGCGCTGGTCTGCCATGGCGGCGTCGGCTGCGGTGGCCGGCCGGCCGCTCGCGGTGGGCTGCTTCTCCTCGGGCGCCACCGCCACGCCGCCCACGACCGCGCCCGTCACGAGCGCCGTGGCGCACAGCTTCGCCAGGACGGCCCCGCCGCCGGCGGCGCCGCACAGCTCGGCCACGCGCTCGCCGAGCGGCTGTTGGGTGGTCCAGGCCAGCCGCTCGAGCAGCCCGGCCGGCGTGACCGCGGTCGCCGCGGCCCGCACGGAGTGGCGGGCACGGTTCAGAAGCTGCCGAACCGCGCCGCCCGTGACGCCCAGCTCGACGGCGATCTCGTCGTAGCTCTTCCCCTCGATCTCGCGCAGCACGATCGCATCCCGCTGGCGCGCCGGCAGCTCGCGCACGGCACCGAGGACGGCGCGCACGCCCTGGGCCCGCTCGAGCGCCTGATCGGGCTGCTCGACGCCGTCGATGCTCTCGTCGAGCGCCTCGTGGCGCAACCCGCGGTCCCTCAGGGCGTTGAGAGCGGTGTTGTGGGCGATGCGGTAGAGCCACGGGCGCAGCGCCAGCTCGGCCTCGCGGCTACGCATGGAGTCGTATGCGCGCACGAACGCCTGCTGCACCACGTCCTCGGCCCTTTCCTCCGGCAGGATCCGCGTGCAGTAGCGCAGGAGCGGCCGGCGGTAGCGCGCCACGATCGCCTCGAATGCCGGCTCGGAGCCGGCCCGCACGAGGTCCACGAGGCGCTCGTCGCTCTGGGTTCGCAGCACCGGCTGTCCCGCGAGCCGAGCCGGCGCGAGAAGCGATCGCGGGGTCATGACAGGGTGTTGGTCACGAGCGGGCCAAACTTGAAACACGCCAACCGCACGAAAATCACGCTTGACCGGCCCCGAGCTTAGCCGCCGCCTGAGCGGCCCTCTGGCGGCTGTCACCCTGCTGCTTGCCACGGCTCCCGCGGCGGCTGCCGTGAGCGATCCCGTCGACCACTCCCAACCGGCGGCGCCCGATGGCACGGCGGTCTGCGCAGACTGGGTGCACGACCGCTACACGGCTGTCGCCGACGGCTGGCGCTGGCCCACCTGGCATCCCGCCCGCGACCCCCGCTACGGCTGCGCCTTCGGTCATGAGCACGGCTCGAGCCCACGCGCGTTCCACTACTTCGCCCACGCCGGCCTGCCGGCCTTCGGGCCGATCGGGCGCTACGCGGGCTCCGACGAGCCGCACGTAGGCTTCAAGGTCTTCGTCGCGAACGACGACCGCAAGGGCCTCGCCTGGATGCTGGTGCTGCATCAGGGATCCGGCTCGCCGCGGCGGGGCACGGTGCGCTTCCACTCGCTCGAGGCCTGGATCTTCAGAAGCCACGACCGGCGGCTGATCGCGCATACACGGGTGATGGCCGACTTCGGCCCGGCGATCGCCAACTGCGGGAGGACGCGGCCGGCCGGCGGCTGGCGACTGCTGCCCAGCCCTGGCTGCGCGCCGGCCCACGAGGAGTGGACGGCCGCCCTGAACGTGGCTGGCGCGCTGCGCGGGCGACCCGGCTTCGCGGTCGAGAACCCGATCACCCAGTTCGACCCGGCCGACCCTTCGCGCGTTGTGTTCGGCAAGGGCTGCGGACCGGACGACCCGGCGGGCTGGAGCTCGGGCTGCAAGGGAGACCGCCGGCTCGTGCTCCATCCCCAGTGGACCCTGCGCAATGCGGGGCCGACGCGCTTTCGGACCGACGCCTACGGCCGGCGGGCCACGGGCGGGCTGCTGCAGCGAGTCAGCAGGCGGGCGCGAGTGCGCCAGGGAGCGGAGTGCTGCGGGGTGGAGAACGCGTTCGTCATGGAGCACCCCACCGACGGCGGGCTGTTTCGCGCCGGCCGCGGACTGAGCCCGGCCGGCTTCGGGCAGCCCGGCTACTGCGTCCTGCGGTCAAACTAGCAGCGTGCGGCTGCTGCTCCCCGAACGGCGGGCGACCTCGCCGGATGAGCTCGCGTCGGGGCTGCGGCTGGGCGAGCGCGCCTCTGGCGAGCGGCCCTACCTGGCACTCAACATGGTGTCGAGCCTGGACGGCAAGGCCACTCTCGATGGCCGTACCAGAGGGCTCTCCAGCGAGCTCGACCGAGAGCTCTTCCACCAGCTGCGCACACAGGTGGACGCCGTGATGGTGGGGGCGGGCACGATGCGCGAGGAGCGCTACGGCCGCATGATCAAGAGCGAGCAGCTGCGCGCGAAGCGCCGCGCGGAGGGCCTGGACCCGGACGCCATCGGCGTGATCGTGAGCGCGCGCCTGGCCCTACCGCCTGATCTTCCGTGCCTGCACGAGCCGGAGCAGCCGCTGGTGATCTGCACCGGCTCGGATGCCGAGCTGCCGGGCGCGATCGCGCCGGTGGAGTACGAGCGGGTGGGCGACGACCTGCCGCTGCTCATGGCCCGCTTGCGGGAAAGAGGGGTGCGGTCGGTTCTCTGCGAGGGGGGTCCGACGCTGAACTCGCACCTGCTGGCTGCCGGACTGGTCGATGAGCTGTTCCTCACCCTGCACCCGCTGCTCGCCGGCGGGGCCGACGCGCTCACGATCGTGGCGGGGCGCACCCTGGTTGCGCCGGCGGGACTCGACCTGGTCTCGCTGGCCGAGGGCGAGGGCGACCTCTTCACGCGCTGGCGCGTACGGCGCTGACTGCAAAAACCCCTGCACGAGCGCACCCGGGCGGGGGTATCCGCTATGAAGCTCCCACTCATGGCCAGCTCTCCCACGAAGGCGATGCCCGCGCGCGGCCAGGCCCCCTCCCGTGGCGGCGGGGTGCCCGTGGTGGAGCTCCGCGAGGTCACCAAGGTCTACGAGGGGGGCGCCGTGGGCCTGGAGCGCGCCTCGGTGCGGATCGGCCGCGGCGAGTTCGTGTTCCTGGTGGGGCCGACCGGGTGTGGCAAGTCCACCTGCATCCGGCTGCTCCTCAAGGAGCTCGAGGCGTCGCAGGGCGATGTGCTGATCGCCGGCAAGAGACTGAACGACGTGCCGCGCCAGAAGGTGCCATTCCTGCGCCGCAACATCGGCACGGTCTTCCAGGACTACAAGCTGCTCCCCAACCGCACCATCTACGACAACGTGGCGTACTCCCTGCAGGTGATCGGGGAGCCGCGCCAGGAGATCCGGCGCAAGGTGCCCGACAGCCTGCGCCTGGTGGGCCTCTCGACCAAGCTGCACAGCTATCCCAACGAGCTTTCGGGCGGTGAGCAGCAGCGCGTGTCGATCGCCCGCGCATTCGTGAACCACCCGCCGCTGCTGCTGGCCGACGAGCCCACCGGCAACCTCGACCCCGAGACCTCGATCGGGATCATGCAGCTGATCTATCGCATCAACCGCACCGGCACGACCGTCGTGGTGGCGACTCACGACAAGGAGATGGTCGACAAGATGCGCCGGCGCGTCGTCGAGCTGCGCCAGGGCCGGATCATCCGAGACGAGCGCTCCGGCCTCTACCGGCCTGACGAGTCGACCACCGAGTTCGCGGTGCGCCTGCGCGGCGAGCTTGGCATCGGCGCCGAGGGCCACCCCAACTAGCCGTGCGCGCCGGCTTCTTCCTGAAGGAGGCGCTCCGGGGGCTGTCGCGCAGCTCGGCGCCCGCCCTCGCGGCGCTCCTCACGGTGCTGCTCACCGCGCTCGTGCTCGGCGTGTTCATCCCGATCGTGCAGGCCACCACCGGCACGGCCAACGAGGTCCGCGGCCGGGTGGTGGTCGACGTCTACGTGAAGGACTCAGCGACCCCTGCCGAGCGCGAGCAGCTGCGCGTGGCGCTGCGGCGCACGGCCAACGTGAAGTCCGTGCGGTTCATCTCGAAGGCGGAGGCGCTCGAGCGCGCCAAGGATAGGAACCCGGGGGCATTCGAGCAGGGGTCCGACCTGCTCGGCGCCAACCCGCTGCCGGCCTCCTTCCGCGTGACACCGGCCGACCCGGACGAGCTCGGCGCGATCGTCGAGCGGCTGGCGCCGAACGGCAAGCCCACGCTCCCCGCGGTCGACGAAGTGCGAAACCGCGAGGAGGAGACCGACAAGATCCTCTCGGCCACCGGCCTCGTGAAGCTCCTGACCGCCGGCCTGGCGGCGCTGCTGCTGTTCGCCTCGGTGGCGCTGATCGCGAACACGATCCGGCTGTCC
>Ga0126312_10002294_pt1 | contig 12781 bp, 14 predicted proteins | sample Plot104A_FD_92537 | JGI IMG/M metagenome (GOLD analysis project Ga0126312, IMG submission 92537) | Serpentine soil microbial communities from UC McLaughlin Reserve, CA, USA - Plot104A | ecosystem: Environmental > Terrestrial > Soil > Grasslands | place: USA: UC McLaughlin Reserve, Lake County...
CTACATGCAGATGAACGAATACGGAAGGGAAGTCGCGAATTGTTGGATGTGGTTGGCAGAACGATATTCGTACGTCCATCTGGATCAATGGATCGTAATGCCTGACCACATACACGGCATCGTCGTTGTCGCGGACCGTACGGGCGGTGCCGGTAGGGGCGGTGCCGGTAGGGGCGGTTTGCGAACCGCCCCTACATCGACGAAACGCAAAACGTTGGGGCGTTTGATCGGGGCGTTCAAAACCGTGTCTACCAAATGTATCAACGATGTTGGATCCACACCGGGTGCAAAGGTGTGGCAACGAAACTATTACGAACAAATTGTCCGCGACGGTCTGCAATTGCATCGCGCCCGTCGTCACATCGCCAACATCCCCTCACGGTGGGAGCTGGATCGCGAGAACCGGGTGTAGAAGCAGAGGCGCCCGATAACTGAACGAAGTCCGCCGAAACGCGGTACGCCACTCATAGGGGGCCCGTAACCCAGCTGGCCTCGACCCGTTCACATCAGATGCCGTAGACGGAGTAGAATCTCCACACCATGGTCAAGGTAAAGGTCTGCGGCATAACCAATCAGGAGGACGCCAGCGTGGCCGCGGATGCGGGGGCCGACGCTATCGGGCTCGTCTTCGCCGATAGCCCGCGCCGGGTCAGCGTGCAGCGGGCGCGCGAGATCTCCGCCGCACTCCCCGAGGGCATCCTGAAGGTCGGGGTGTTCGTGGACGAAGCGCCCGATGAAGTCTTGCGGATCGCCCGCGAGGTCGGCCTCGATTACGCCCAGCTACACGGCGACGAAGGGCCGGAGACGGTAGCGGAGATACGCGACGGCGGGCTCGAGGTTATAAAGGCGCTGCGGGTGCGTAACGCCGAGGCGCTCGCTGCCGTCGAACGCTATGAGGCAGACCTGGTCCTGCTCGATGCGTGGAGCGCGAAGGCGCTGGGCGGGACGGGGACCCCGTTTGACTGGGAGCTGGCGAAATCGCTAAAGGGGCGTGATAACATCCTCGTCTCCGGGGGACTGACGCCGGAGAACGTAAGGGAGGCGATAGGGTTCTTCGAGCCCTACGGGGTAGACGCCTCGAGCTCTCTGGAAGAGAGTCCGGGCAAGAAAAACGGCGAGCAGGTTCGGAGGTTCGTGGGTGCGGCAAGAAGTTGAGAAGGGATACTTCGGCCCCTTCGGTGGGCGGTACGTTCCCGAGACCCTGATCCACGCCCTCGAGGAGCTCGAAGAGGCCTACGAACGCTTCAGGTACGATCCCGAGTTCGTCGAGGAGCTTGACGCCCTCTCGCGGGACTTCGTAGGGCGCCCGACGCCCCTGATGTTCGCCGAGCGGCTCACGCGGAGGTGGGGCGGAGCCGACGTATGGTTCAAGAGGGAGGACCTGGCGCACACAGGGGCGCACAAGATCAACAACACTCTGGGCCAGATCCTGCTCGCCGACAGGATGGGCAAGCGCCGCATCATCGCAGAGACCGGGGCGGGGCAGCACGGTGTGGCGACAGCTACGGTGGCTGCGCTCTACGGGAAAGAGTGCGTTGTCTACATGGGCGAGGAGGACACCCGTCGCCAGAGGCTCAACGTGGTACGCATGAAGCTCCTCGGCGCTGAGGTCGTGCCCGTGAGGGCAGGGTCGAGGACCCTCAAGGACGCGGTCAACGAGGCGATAAGGGACTGGGTGACGAACGTCGGGGACACCCACTACATCATAGGGAGCGTGGTTGGTCCGAGCCCCTACCCAAGGGTAGTGCGCGACTTCCAGACCATCATCGGCAGGGAGATAGAGGCGCAGGCCCGCGAACGCTTCGGCGGCGACCCCGACGCGATAGTCGCCTGCGTCGGCGCGGGATCCAACGCCATAGGAGCCTTCTACCCTTTCATCGGGCGCGAGGGCGTGAGGCTCGTAGGGGTGGAGGCCGCGGGGAGGGGTCTGGGTACGGGCGAGCACGGGGCCTCGCTCGCTGAGGGCAGGCTGGGAGTTCTGCACGGCGCCCTCAGCTACGTTCTTCAGACCGATGGAGGCCAGATCCGGGAGGCGCACTCGATCTCAGCCGGGCTCGACTACCCTGCGACCGGCCCGGAGCATGCTTACCTCAAGGACCAGGGGCTCGCCGAGTACGCGAGCGTAACGGACGAAGAGGCGCTAAGAGCCTTCACCCAGTGCTCCCGGCTCGAAGGTATCATCCCCGCCCTCGAGACCTCGCACGCGCTCTTCTACGCCGAAAGAGTAGCTAGAGAGCTGGGACCAGAGAAGAACCTAGTAGTGAACCTCTCGGGTCGCGGCGACAAGGACGTCGAGGTCGCCGCGCAGGCGCTCGGCGTCGACGCCGCAGAGGCGGAAGAAGTCTCCGATGAGGGGTAAGGAGAGGCTAAGGGCGGCCTTTCGAGACGACAGGGCCGCGCTCATCCCGTACCTGACGGCCGGCTACCCGACGCTCGATGGGGCGCGCGAGGTAGGGGAGGCGTACGTCGAGGCCGGGGCCGATGTGGTGGAGATAGGGATTCCCTTCTCGGACCCTCTCGCCGACGGGCCGACGATCCAGGACACCACGACCAGGGCGCTACGGAACGGCGCGAACCTTGACTACACCCTGGGGCTGGCCTCGGAGTTCTCGGGTCGCGTACCCGTCGTCTTCCTCGTCTACTACAACAACATCTTCGCTCGCGGCGTCGAAGGGTTCCTGGACGAGGCCGCGGGGGCCGGGGTCTCGGGGCTGGTGATCCCCGACCTGCCCGTGGACGAGGCGGGGAGGCTGGCGGAGCTCTCGGCTGGGCGCGGCGTCGCCTTCTGCCCGCTCGTTGCGCCGACCTCGACGGACGAGAGGATCTCGCGCGCCGGAGAGCTCGCGACGGGGTTCTTGTATTGTGTCTCGGTGGCGGGGGTGACGGGGGTGCGTGACGAGCTGCCGCGGGGGGCCGTTGAGCTCCTGCGGCGGGCGCGTGGTGTGGTGGAGGCGCCGGTAGTCCTCGGGTTCGGCATAGGATCGGTCGAGGCGGCCGCTCGAGCCGCCGGTGAGGCTGATGGGATCACTATCGGCAGCAAGCTGATGCGGCTCGTCGGGGAGGGTGGTCCGGAGAGAGCGGGAGGGTGGCTGCGCGAGGTGCACGACGCGCTCTCCGATGTTGCCAGGGTAGGGGGGTAGGAATCAGGAACTGGTTGAGCAGAAGGCGGGAGTACACCCGCACCGCACCAGAGACGGAGAGCGGCGTCGGTCCCATGGACTCCGTCTTCACCAAGTGCGAGAGGTGCGGGGAGCCGATCTACGAGAAGGACCTCAGGACCCGGTTCAACGTCTGCCCTCATTGCGAGTTCCACTACCCGCTCCCCGCTCCCGAGCGGATAAGGCTTCTCACCGACCTCGGAAGCTTCGAGGAGCGCGACGTCGAGATGACCGCGGAGGACCCGCTTCGGTTCGACGGCTACGCCGAGAGGCTCGAGGGCGCCCGAAGGAAGACAGGGCTCGACGACGCCGTGGTGAGCGGGGAAGGTAGGGTCGGGGGCCGTCGGGTGGCGCTCGCCGTGATGGAGTTCCGCTTTATTGGAGGCTCGATGGGGAGCGTCGTGGGTGAGCGGGTCGCGCGGACAATCGAGTTCGCGCGCGCGGAGCAGCTGCCGCTCCTGATCGCCTCGGCTTCGGGGGGTGCGCGGATGTTCGAGGGCGTCTACTCGCTCATGCAGCTCGCCAAGACCAGCGTCGCCCTCTCGCGCTACGTCGAGGGTTCGTGTCCCTACGTCTCAATACTTACCGACCCTACCTTCGGGGGAGTGACGGCCTCGTTTGCTACGGCCGCGGATGTGATCATAGCCGAGCCAGGGGCGAGGATAGGGTTCGCGGGGGCGCGGGTCATAGAGCAGACGACAAGGGAGAGGCTGCCAGAGAGCTTCCAGACGGCCGAGTTTCAGAGGGATCACGGGATGGTCGACAGGATAGTTCACAGGCTCGCCCTCAAGGGAGACCTCGAGCGGCTTCTGGGGTTCACGTCGTGATCCTGGAGTTCGAGCGCCCGATCCGGGACCTCGAGGAGCGCATCGCCGATCTGCACCGGCTCGCGGGTCCGCGCTCGGGACTGCAGGCGGAGATCTCCCGCCTCGAAGAGGCTCTCGATGCCGCCAGGAGGCGCATCTACCTCAACCTCTCTCCCTACCAGCGTGTCCAGGTTGCCCGCCACCCCGACCGCCCTAACTTCCGCTCCTACCGCGATGATCTGACCGACGACTTCTACGAGCTCTCAGGCGACCGCTTCTACGGCGACGACCCCGCGGTGCGCGGGGGCTTCGCGAGGCTCAAGCGCGGCGGGCACGACGTGGTTCTCATAGGCCACGACAAGGGTGCCGACGTGAAGAGCAGGGTGAGGGGAAACTTCGGTATGGCCCACCCCGAGGGCTACCGTAAGGTGAAGCGGCTCTACGATCTCGCGGGCCGCTTCGGGTTGCCGATAGTCACGCTCATAGACACACCCGGGGCGTTCGCGGGGCGTGGCGGCGAGGAGCGGGGACAGGCTTGGGCGATCTCCGCCGACCTCATGGCGCTCGCCCGCGCGCCCGTGCCCGTCATCTCCGTAATCATCGGCGAGGGTGGCTCTGGCGGCGCCCTCGCGATGTGCGTCGCCGACTACGTGGGGATGCTCGATAACTCCTACCTCTCCGTAATCGCGCCTGAAGCATGCGCCTCGATTATCTTCCGCGACTCGGGGCGCGCCGCGGAGGCCGCCGAGGCGCTCAAGCTCACCGCCAGGGACATGAAACAGCACGGGATCATCGACGAAGTCCTCCCAGAGCCCCTCGGGGGAGCCCACAAAGAGCCCGCGGCCGCCGTCGGTGCGGTCGGAGAGGCCCTGAGCCGTGTGATCTCAGGCCTCTCCGAGGCCGATTCCAACTCCCTGGTAGAAGCCCGCTACGAGCGCTACCGCCGTATCGGACCATACGTCGCGAACGGGGACGATAGTGGCTATAGCCTCTAGGCTACAGGCATCAGCAGGAAGCCTGTAACCTGTTGCCTGAGACCTGATGTCTCCTAGGCGCCGCCACAAGAGGCCTGGATTGCCGCTTGCGCGGGAATGACATGATCACGGGGGTGCCGAGCCGATGGAGTTCGGACGGACTCGGTATCAACCCTGTTGCCTGAAGCCTTATCCGAAGAACGTTTCGGCCGCCTTGTAGAGTTCTTCCGGGACGGTCTTGGTCTCGGCGGTGGCCTCGTCTAAAGATACGGTGACGATATCGTCTCCGCGCAGCGCGACCATCTGGCCCCACTCGCCGTTCTTGACGGCCTCGGCTGCCCGCAGACCGTAGCGGGTCGAGAGGATGCGGTCGAAGGCTGTCGGGGTGCCGCCGCGCTGCAGGTGTCCGAGGACTACGTGGCGGGTATCGATACCGGTGCGCTCCTTCAGCTCTCCTGCGAGGCCCTCGCCGACGCCGCCGAGCCTGACGTGGCCGAACTCGTCCTTCTCCTCTGTCTGGGTGACGAAGTCTTCGCTGAAGGTCACGCCCTCGCTCACGGCGACTATGCCCCACTTCTCGCCTCTCTCGGCGCGCTTCTTGAAGAGGTCGGTCATTGCCTCGAGATCAGGCTCGACCTCTGGGATCAGGGTGACGTTCGCTGCGGAGGCGACGCCCGCTCCCCAGGTGATCCAACCCGCATGCCGCCCCATGACCTCGACGACGATGATCCTCTCGTGGCTCTTGGCGGTGGTCCGGATCCTGTCGATTGCCTCTGTGGCTATCGAGACCGCAGTATCGTATCCGAAGGTGGTGTCTGTGGCCGAGAGGTCGTTGTCTATGGTCTTGGGGCACCCCACTATCTGCACCCCGAAGTCCTCGTAGAGCCTCTTGGCTACCCCTAAAGTGTCGTCGCCTCCGATGGCGACCAGGGCGTCTATGCCGAACTCCTTGAGGTTCTCTACTACCTTCTCTGCGTCGCCCTCGTTCTTGTATGGGTTTGTGCGGGAGGAGAGGAGGATCGTGCCCCCCTCCTGCAGGACGTAGCGCACGCGGTCGACGCTGAGCGACTCTACCGAGTCCTCCTCGGGCTTCAGCAGCCCCTTCCAGCCGCGCTTGATGCCGGAGACCTCGTAGCCGTAGTCCTCGATGCAGCGCGTGGTGACGGCCCGGATCACACCGTTCAACCCGGGCGCATCCCCGCCGCCTGTCAACATCCCGACCCTGCTTACCTCGGTCATCTCTCCTCCTCATTCATTAACCTAGAAGCGTCTAGTCTAGCCTCTCGACAGATGGCTTTCAGCCTCTTCCTGACCGCTGACCTTCGATGCTCTAGAATCCGTTACATGGTGCGCGTCCTGTTTGTCTGTATGGGCAATATCTGCCGCTCCCCGCTTGCGCAGGGCGTCCTCGAGAACGTCCTGCGCCGCGAGGGATATGCGGACGAGGTAGAGGTAGATTCTGCAGGGACCGGCTCGTGGCACGTCGGCTCACCGCCAGACGAGCGGGCCCTGGGCGCCGCATCCCTCCGCGGCCTGGATCTCAGCTCCCAGCGGGCACGCCAGGTCCGCCCGGACGACTGCGAGAGCTTCGACTACATCCTCACCATAGACGAGGAGAACTACCAAATGATCTCATCCCTCTGCAGGGGTAGCGCCGTGGTCAGGCCCTTTCTGGACTTCGCTACCGACTCGCCTGAGACCGAGGTCCCAGATCCCTACTACGGTGGACCCGACGGGTTCGAGCGCGTCCTCGACCTGGTGGAGGAGGCTTCGGAGGGTCTGATCCAGGACATCCGTGAGCGCCACCTCTCCCACCGTGGTTGAGGGGCACCCGTCTCGGTGGAGTCTTCTGCGCCAGCGCTCCTCCTGCGCCGGCGCGAGACCTTGGCTCTGCGCTCGAGCCCGTAGAACACCGCGAGCCCGATGAGCACAGCGAGGTAGACGTGATACTCGAGGAAGGTGAAGTTCTCGCCAACCGCCTCGCGTATTGTCTGCTGCTCCTCGGCGAGGTCGGGCAGGACTTCCATTCCCTTACTCCTCGATAAAGCACCCGGTAGGCATGTTGCGGAACCATCCTTCTACCTTGTTACCTCCCGCCACCCACGTCGTGGTTCTATATTGGAGTACTCTAGCAGCAGGTCGTGGTATTAGGTTGCCTTTGGTAGATTAGAGCCTCTACTGGGCAAGGGGATTGTAAGCATGGTGACCGGAGCACATCCGCCCGGCCTGCAGGACGTACTGGAGTTCTACGACCACCACTTCGGGCCTGGAGCGTACCTGAAAACCCATGCCGACCACATGGCTCGCTGGCATCGAGAAGACCGTTGGGGGTAAGGGGAGCGAGTTCGTCCACAAGGGTCGGTCAAACGAGGCGACTTCGAGGGGTTATGTCTGAGAGGATCATCACCGAAGGGATAGAGGAACACTTCGGCGAGCGGCTGCGCAGCGCCCGCCCCATGGGCGGGGGCTGTATCGGAGAGGTATACAGGGTAGAGCTCGAAGACGGCACCCCGCTCGTCGCGAAGGTAGACAGGGACGGCGCATCGCACCTCGAGCGCGAGGCTTACATGCTCCGTTACCTGCGCGCGAACAGCGATCTTCCCGTGCCCGAGGTATACCACGGCTCCGAGACGCTCCTGCTAATGGAGTTCGTCGAGGGGAGCAGCCGCTTTTCACGGGACGCCGAGCGCCACGCGGCCGAGCTGCTCGCCGCCCTTCACGGCATCTCGGCAGATGCCTATGGGCACGAGCGAGACACGCTCGTCGGCAGCCTCGACCAGCCTAACCCGTGGACGGGGAGCTGGGTAGAGTTCTTCCGCGACCAGCGACTGCTCTATCTGGCGCGGGTCGCCTACGAAGCGGGCAGGTTGCCGACAGAGGACCTCGCGAGGGTGGAGCGGCTGGCCGAGCATCTCGACGAGTACCTGGATGAGCCAGACCAACCCTCTCTTATTCACGGCGACGTATGGAGCGCCAACGTGTTGGCGAGCGGTGATCGCATTACGGCCTTCCTCGACCCGGCGCTCTACCACGCAGACCCAGAGATCGAGCTCTCCTTCATAAGCCTCTTCGACTCCTTCGGCGAGCCCTTCTTCGAACGTTATCAGGAGATTCGGGGCCTAGAGGCGGGTTTCTTCGAGGAGCGCCGCAACCTCTACGCCCTCTACCCGCTCCTGGTGCACGTCTACTTCTTCGGTGGAGGCTACCTTGGCTCGGTGCAGGGCACCCTGCACCGGTTCGGCTTCTGATACTGCTACCGCAGCAGGCGCGAGCCGGCGAGCAGCACGATGCCATCCTCGAGAAGTGCCACGACCGGGTCGGGTATGCCCAGCCTCTCTACGGCCTGCAGCCGCAGGCGTTCACCGGCGTAGGCGGAGACCACAGCCGCGGTAGCCCCGAGCGCTACGCCCACCGCTATCCTGCGGCCTTCGGAGGCGAAGAGCATCGCGCCGACGAGGCCTCCCGAGGCGGCCCTGCCGAAGAGGGGCGGAGGTGAGGTCCGGCTCGGCGTAACCGGCAGTTTGTCCACGAGCATCTCCCCAACCTCGAACGCTAGCAAGACCGTCGCCACCCCGGAGGAGCCGAGAGCGGCGAAGGGTGTGTCTTCGAGGCTCCCGATGCGGCCCTCCGAGGCCGCCCGGCTCAGCGCCGCCGGAGCCGCCAGCGAGCGAAATCCGGCGATGGCGCCCATCCCAAGCGCGCGGGCTACAGTATCAGGCAAGGGCGCTCCACACCTCCAGCTTGTTCCTGACATGATGGATCACCCCGTCTGCGAACTCGGTGGTGCCGGCTGAGCCCCCCAGGTCGGCCGTCTTTGTGCCGTCGAGGACGGCCTCGAAGGTTGCCTCGTAGATTGCGCGCGATACGCGGCTAGCATCCTCGTCCTGAAAGAAGGTGAGTAGCGCGGCGCCGGCCAGGATCATGGCCACGGGGTTCGCGACGTTCTTGCCCTCGAGCGATGGCGCCGTGCCGTGCGGAGCCTCCGCCATGACGGTCTCGGGGCTCTCGTCCTCGTCCAACGCGATGAGCAGAGACTCTGCCCCCGCGATGGAGCCGAACATCTGCAACACCATGTCAGAGAGGCAGTCGCCGTCACGATTGAGTGTCGGGATGACGAGAGCCTCGCCGTGCGTGGAGAGCAAGAGAGCGTACGTCGCATCGATCAGCTGCGGGTCGTAGCGGATGTCCCTGCTGTTCTCGGCGGCCCGGTCCATCTCCTCTTTGAGCATCCCCTCGTAGACCGGCGAAACGGTCCACTTCGGCCCGCCGAAGACCGTAGCCCGCATCTTGCGCGCCTGGATAAAGGCGAACTCGGCAACACCGCGACATACCCTCCGCGTAATCCTCTCGGTCCGAAAAGCGACCTCGTCGATCCCCTCGCCCTCGCGCCACTCTTCGGCCCCGTAGGCGTCGTCGACGGCCATGCGAACCACGGAGATTGGGGCGTGGATGCCAGGGAGCGGGTTGACGCCCGGGATGCGCCTCCCCGTGCGCACTATCACGGTTCCGTTTATCTGCTGTCTCAGGATGGCGTTGGGAGAGCCAACATCGTCAGGCCCCTCAGGCGTGATAGTTGCGGCCTTGATGCCGAACCCACACTCCCTCATCGCCGCCGCCGCCTCGTGCACTACCTCGTTCTCCGTCGCCCTTCTATTCTGCAGCGACAGATCGTATCTCCTGAGCTCGAGGTCAAGACCCGTCACACCGGGGTCCAGAACCCTCAGCGACTCTTCCAGGAGCTCCTGGCCTGTCTGGTCGCCCTCCATTACCACGATGGTCTTACGATCCACTGTCGCACCTCTGGATGATCTCTCGTGTAAACACGAGCCTAGTATACGATCCCGCGCCTCGAGGGCTTGCGCCCGTCGCAGCGCCGCTACCCCGCAGGCTCGTATGCGCAGAACACGACATGCCCCGCCCGTGCCCAGGGCACGTCCGCTCCCACGTAGCCCGCCTCTTCGAGCCACCTCAGTTGCTCGGCTGTACCGGAGGGTTTGTCAGCAGGGTCAGGATGCTCGTACATGTTCCAGTCTCTCGCTGCGAAGGCGCGGTAGGCGCTCTCGTCTCCCATCAGCCTCAGCGAACGCTGCCTCACCTCTTCGTCCCAGGCGCGCGCCATGTGCCGCCGGCCGATCTCGCTTCTCGCTTCGATCACATCCGCGTACAGGAGCGCTCCTCCGGCCTCCAGCTTCTCGCGCAGGCCGCGGAAGAGCTCGCGCTTGCCCGCGCCGTCGAGGTGGTGGATCACGAGCGAGCTGAGAAAGCACCGCACCGGCCCCTCGATGACCGAGATCCACGTCGGATCCTCGAGCCGGAAGGGACGCAGCTCCACCCTCTCCCCGTAAGGGGCGAGCAACCCTCCCGCAGCGCGGAGCATCGCGGGGGAGCCGTCGAGCGCGAGCACCCTTGCACCCGGAAACCGCCGCAGCACGGCCTCGCTCAACCAGCCTTGCCCACAGCCAACTTCAACAGCGAGGAAAGGCTCGTCTCGCTCCGCAGGGATGTGATCTAGGAGCGTGCGTTCGATCTCCTCTCGCCCTGGAGTAAATACCTCTCCCAGGCTCGCGAACAGCTCCGAGTCCGTCTCGACCCACCCACCCTCGGTCATGCTCCCATATTACCCGAGACCACGCGGCCTTACGTAAACAGGTCTATTAGCTGCAGGTTCTCGAACTCCGCGGCCAGTGTGGGGGAGAGCTGGGCGCTGTCCTGCGTCTCACCCAGCGTGCTCGCGATCTGCAGAAAAGCGGCGACGGGGCCACTGGTCGGCGCATCTCTGCGCTTCAGGGCCACGATGGAGCGGCTCATCTCCGGGTTCTCCTGCACCGAGATCAGGGCGAGGTTACCCGCCGATACGCTCCTCACTATCGCGGTCCGCGGCAGGAATGCAACCCCGAGCCTGTGCTCGACCATCCTCTTGGCCGCCTCGATGTTGTCAACCTCTAGCGTCCGGAGCTCCCTCAGACCCGCGTTCCTGAAGAGCGCCTGTGTCTGCTCGTAGTAGCTGGAGTCGTGGTCGAAGAGGATCAGCTGCTCGCGTCCTATCTCCGCTAGGTTCGCCGATCCCCTCCTGGTAAAGGTGTGCCCCGGATCCACTACCAGCACCAGTTCGTCCTCGTACAGCCGCAAGCTCTCCACCTCGGGGTGCCGTATCGCCCGCGTCAACCCGAGATGCACCTCCTCCCTCAAGACCATCTGCAAGATGTTCTCGGAGTGCCCCGTCCTTACCGAGACGGATACCCGCGGGTAGGCCGCCGTGAACCTCTCCAGAAGCCCAGGCAACGCATAGGTCCCTACCCCCGGCGAGGCCCCGAGCACGAGCCGCCCACCCGAAGCCTCCCTCAACTCCTCCAGATGACGCCTGCCCTCCTCGAAGCTCCCAACCACGCGCTCTGCATAGGGTAGGAACTCCTTGCCAGGCTCCGTCAACCGCATCCCACGGCTCGTCCTCACGAAGAGCTGGTCCCCTAGCTCTCCCTCCAGAGCCTTCAGCCGCGCCGTCAGCGTCGGCTGCGTCAGATACATCTCCTCGGCAGCCCGGCTTACGTTACCGAGCCGCGCCACCGCCAGAAAACATTCGATCTGTCTGAAGAGCACGCCTTCTCCCTCCGGTCGCCCGCTTTCAGCACGCTCCAGCCTTCGGCTTCCGCTTGTCAGCCCGGCGCACCGGCTACGCCGGGCGCCTCTCAGCACGCTTCGAGCCTTCGGCTCTCGCTTTCAGCATTTCAGCTTTCTAGCTGACTGGCTGACAAGCGGAGGCGCAAGCCGGAGCGTGCTGACTAGCTCACAGATATAAGTAAAACTTATATCTGTGATACATGCAAATGATTGGACTTATGACAAGGACATGAGTAATCTGGTCGCACACGCAGAGTAGGAGGAGGAGGCTATGATCCCGGTACAGTACAGGGACCCTGAGACAGAGGACATTTTTGAGCGCCGCTACGAGGAGTCGGTGCCGGCGATCGGGGCCCGGGTGACGATAGGGTTCGGGGACTACCAGGTGCTCTTCCGCTGGCGGTGCGTGCCGACCTCGTGCATCGTCTACGTGCGGCGGGTTCCGAACGAGGTTCGCCGCATCGCGGCCTAGAGCCGCCTTTTCCAGCATCGGGTGCGACGGCTTGCTAGAGTAGGTCCGCTTTAGCCTGCGGGAAGCTGCGCATTAGAGAGGAGCCCGATGGATACGGAGCAGCGCTACGAAGAAGGTGTCGAGTTCAGGGCCTCCATACCTGAGGCGTACGAAGAGATCCTGACGCCAGAGGCGGTCTCTTTCGTCGCCGGACTGAGCCGAAGGTTCGGGGGCCGGGTCGAGGAGATCCTGGAGAAGAGGAAGGACTTCCAGGAGAAGATCGACGCCGGCGAGATGCCTGACTTTCTGTCTGAAACACGCGAGATCCGGGATGGAGACTGGAGTGTTGCGCCGGTGCCTGAGGACCTTCGGGACAGGCGGGTGGAGATAACTGGTCCGCCTGACAGGAAGATGTTGATCAACGCCCTCAACTCCGGCGCCAGCACCTACATGACCGACTTCGAGGACGCGAACTGCCCGACGTGGCACAACATGCTCGAGAGCCAGGCGAACCTGCGCCACGCGGTGAACGGCACGATCTCCTTCGACGACCCAGGTACAGGCAAGCACTACGAGGTAGGCGAAGACCCGGCCGTGCTCATCGCCCGTCCGCGCGGCTGGCACCTCCCAGAGAAGCACATGCTCGTCGACGGCAAGCCGGTCCCCGGCGCCCTCTTCGACTTCGGGCTGTACTTCTTCCACAACGCCCGGAACCTCATAGACCAGGGCTCGGGACCTTACTTCTACCTGCCCAAGATGGAGCACCATCCCGAG
>Ga0126312_10002295_pt1 | contig 12778 bp, 11 predicted proteins | sample Plot104A_FD_92537 | JGI IMG/M metagenome (GOLD analysis project Ga0126312, IMG submission 92537) | Serpentine soil microbial communities from UC McLaughlin Reserve, CA, USA - Plot104A | ecosystem: Environmental > Terrestrial > Soil > Grasslands | place: USA: UC McLaughlin Reserve, Lake County...
GGCGACCCCACCCACGTCCCTCCGGGCTGGGACGAGTGGTACGCCAAGCTCAACGGGCAGAGGCTTTACGACTACGGGATCAATGAGAACGGCGAGGAGGTCTCCTACGGCAGCGAGACCGAAGACTTCTACACCGATATCCTCGCGGGCCAGACTACGGATTTCGTCCAGCGTGCCGCCCCAGATTCCGAGCCCTTCTTTATGTACGTTGCCCCGACAGCACCTCATGGCCCGGCAACCCCGGCGGAGCGTCACGAGGGTGCTTTCTCCGAGGAAGAGCCTTATCGTCCTCCATCCTATAACGAAGAGGATGTCTCCGATAAGCCGTCCCAGATCCAAGACACCGAGCGTATTTCTGAGGAAGAGGCCTCGACGATAGATGATTATTACCGGCAGCGGCTGGAGTCGATGCTGGCAGTGGACGAGATGGTGGGCTCGCTCGTCCAAGAGCTAGAGAGTGCTGGAGAGCTCGATAACACCTTTATCTTCTTCACCTCGGACAACGGCTTCGAGCAGGGTGAGCACCGCCTGCAGAAGGGGAAGAACCAGGCTTATGAGGAGTCTTCCCGCGTCCCGCTCCTCGTTCGTGGACCAGGGGTGCCTGCAGGAGTGAAGACGGAGAAGCTCGCCGTGAACACGGACTTTGCTCCTACCTTTGCCGATCTAGCGGGCGCGGAGTTTCCGGCCGACGGGCGCTCGCTCGTGCCGGTGCTTGCTGGGAACCAAGATCCCTCATGGCGCACGTCGATACTACTGGAGAGATTGCCCTCACAACGCGGCTACCAGGCGATAAGAACCGAGACCCACAAGTACGTCGAATACAATAATGGGGAGAAGGAGCTCTACGATCTAATGGCCGACCCCTACGAGCTTAAGAGCCTCCACGAGACGGCCGACCCCGCCCTCCTGGAAGACCTTAAGGCGAAGCTTGAGGCCCTGAAGAGCTGCTCCGAGGAAGGGTGCCAGGAGGCCGAGGACGCCCCATAGCAGCCCCAAGCACGGCTTTGGGCAAACCCTCTCTTCATCGATTAGCCGGCTATTAGGGCTTGCACCTACAGAGAGCAGGTAGGGGCTGCCCCGTTGTCTCTAGAAGAAGGCATTCAAAGAAAGCGCATAGCTCACTACTATTGAGGAGGAAGTTCACTTTGCATACTGCTCCTCCTAACCTCACTACTACTCTCTGAGCTATTAGGAGGAGAAAAAGAAGGGAACCTTAGCCATAAAGAGATGTGAGAAGGTTGCATAGTCTCATCCACTACCTCTCCCAGATCCTCTGAGATCCTCTCTAGATCGGTCTCGTCCCTAAGCCTGCTACCAAATGCTTCTAGTGTCTTTCTAGCATCGTAGGTGCGCCTATAGAAGCGACGATCGATGAACGCTTGTAGGCGGCGACGCAAGGGGTTGAAGAGGGCAGCGATCATTAGAGTAGAAGCTACAACGGCCAGCTGGGATGTTTGACCAGTAATAGCGCGAAAAACTTCCTGAAACACAACGATATCGACGAAGTACACCACAGCTAGCGTGGCAGTGAGCGCTCCATATACAAGCGTGCGGTTGATGATTTGGTCTATCTCGTAGAGCCTATATCGCAGAATGGCTATCCCCATAGAAATAGGGATGCCCATCACCCCGACTATCAGGATTACGGAGCCGACCCACTCGAGCCAGGGTGCATCCATCGCGCTAGAGACAACGCGCGAATGGATAGCACCGCTAGCCGTTGCCACAGCAGCGTAAGCGACCCATTTGATCTGCTGACGCTCTACTCCTCTCGCCCGGCGCATCCGTACAAACATCGAGCCTGCCGCTACCAACAAGACACCAAACAAGAGCGCTTGAAGCGATATTACGACTACCTCACGGTTTGGTAAGCTGTCGATCCCAAGCGGATTCTGGAGTTGCATCGACGTTATCGATACCAGCGGTCCGGGGGAGAACGCTGCCAAAGCAGTTCCTATTACGACTAGTAGCACACAGAGCCGTGCAAACCACCGCCAAGCGCTGCTAGGAAGCTGACCATCAGGAAAAGAAGGAGCAAGAACACACCAAGGGCAAGGGTAGGGACCCATAGCCAGACGGTAACCCACACTACAATTTCACCAGCCGGAGCTGCTCCAGGTGACGCTAGTAGTGTATAGATGCCGTATTCAGCACAGAAGTGGTCCACTGCGAATAAAAGACCTACTATGCAGAACAGCCAGCCTACAGTATTCTCAGGACGGCGGTAGGCGACTACTGCACCGACGGTAGAGCAGCCCATCGCGATCAGCGTCTCCTCTAACCAGCTCGAGTAGATGGGAACACCAGGGTGGGAGAGAGTTAGGATAAAAGGAGGAGGCTAAAAGCTGTCAGCGCCAAGGAGAGCACCCACGCTGACCAGGCAAGCCAGGAAGCGTTGAGCTTACTCACTATCCTACTTCTACTCCTAGTCCTTGCTGTTTATCACCTATAACCAAATAATCGCAGACTGATGATCCCCGTGCATGCCCAGAGCTACTAGCTAGAGAGAGCTTGCGCGCAGAGGCAGCAGTAGGGAGCTGCTCCTTAGCCTCTCAAGGGTTCCCAGAAATGCAAAAGGGTTAGTCGTAAGATAGAACGGTTGATTTCCAACCACTACTATTGCTTTTGCCTCGGCTCCACACGGCCACCTTGTCTATCAACTCCTCTCGAGCGGCTTGCGGGCTTTGCTGCACCGGCCCCACCGTTCCACAAGTTAGGCACTGGGCCCTGAAGTAACCCTCCTCCACTTCTATAGCAATCATAGGAGTGTTCTGGTGATCGCACTGGTTCTGTGGTGCTAGTCCTGGTACTAGTTTTATGCTGTTAGCCATCAAGTAGCTCATTAGACTGGCTCCTCCTGATCTCTTTCTGTGCTTGAGGCCATCATCTTAGGCGCTGTAGAGGATCGGAAGATATAGGAAGATCGTCCCACTCCGGTATGGGCGTTTGTCCCGGAGGTTTGTCCCTTATGAGAACTGTGCGGAGATTACCCTAACTTGCGCTTACAGAGAGCTAGGGGGACTGCCTAGAGTTGTCTCTAGCCTTCGACCAGAGCCCATTAAAGAACCGACACACAGTAGGGCAAGACGAACGCAAGCTAAGACAACAAGAGCCTTGCCATTCCACGCCACGCTCCACGCGGATGGTAGCGCCCGGCTTGAGGTCGCAGCCTATAGCGGTTTGCGGTGCGGATGAACCGCAACACCACGGGCATGCTAACGCTTGCGCAGGAGGCGCTCTCGGCAACAAGCGCGCGCTGACGATTCGGATGGGTTAATAACAGTACAAACCGCTATAGGGCCTAAAGGCTAACCCTGTTGAGAATGGCGACCCCCTCAGGTGAGACCACCGCCCGGGCAGGCTTTTTTGGGGTTGGGAAGCGGCCAAACACCCGTACAATCCCCTCAGCATGGAAGCCTACGCTTACAACGACGACTACGAGGTCGAGGCCGGTTTCGCCGTCGGCTCGCCCCCGGACGGCCCTGTCGATCCACAGACCTTCCGCCGCTCTAGGGAAGAGGTAGAGGAGCTCTTGCGGGAGCAGGACGAAATGGAGGGGCTGCTCAGGGTGGTCTGCAAGGACCTGTTCGACCCCGGCCCCGAGCCGGGCGTGGTGCAGAGCGTCAGGGTGTCAGGCGGCCTGCTCCCGCGCCCCAGGGTGATGCCCTGGCGCGAGTGGAGGATAGCCCTCGCCGACGGAGTCTACTAGCCTCCTGGCCCTACAGCACGGTTCTGCTGCTTTGTAGTCATTTGTGGATCTACTGCGCATCGTGGTGGCGATTCTTCTCCCGCTGCTGGGGATGTTCTTGCAGGTGGGGATCGGCAAGCACTTCTGGAAAACGTCCTCTTGACCATCCTCGGCTACATCCCGGGTATCGTTCACGCGGTGTGGGTCATAGCGAAGTACTGATCACCCGTCGGCCGGGGTCCTATGTGCTTGGGACTCCGGCCTTCTTCTTGTTGATGCCAGAAGATCTCAGACCTTGCAGCTATACTTGAAGGGACAGTACCTAAGAAGTCCTGGTGCCCGTCCATAGGTGGGGAAAGGGAAAGGAGGAGTAGGACACCAGGATAACAGCTATATTTATAGCGCACATATGTTCTAAAGTCAACTCGGGGCTCTCGGAGACGCCGGGAGGCCCCGTCGGTGTAAGGTGAGGCTCTAGCCCGGAGGGCAAGGCCAGGGAGAGCTAAGGACGGCCGCGAGGACATACCGGGATAACCGTAGCCGCCCTCCTCGGTATTCCCGTATTGGCGCCGGGCGCTTGTTAGCCTTTGGGTGTTGTCGCCGTACCTCGCCGGCCCTCCCTTATTCACCAAGTTGCCGACAGGGCTATTGTTCTCGGAAACCTACTTTCTGGTGGCACCGGAGTTCCCGGACACTCAGCTGCGAGCCGCTGAACGTCGGAGCGTAAGGAGGGTAATGTCGTCCTCCTGTTCCCACCCCTCCCCTGTGAACGAGTAAAGCTCCTCTAGGAGGAAGTCCCCCAGAGAGCGTTCCTTGCCGTGCTCGGCAACGAGCGCCCCAAGCCTAGGGAAACCAAACATCTCGCCTTTAGCGTCGTGAGCCTCTACCAGCCCGTCGCTGTAGAAGAGGGCTGCTTCTCCAACTTCCAGGATGGTCTGCTTCTCCTCATAGCCCATCCCCGGCATAAGCCCTAGGGGCATCCCTCTTGCCCTCAGTTCCTCAGCCTCACCGCTTGTACGGAGTAGGTAAGGCAGGTCGTGACCGGCGTTAGCGTACTTCAAGCTAGCGCTCTTGGGATCGAGGATGGCGTAGAAGCAGGTGACAAACATGTTGGCAGGGATACGAGCGAGCAACGTCTCATTGACCCGCTCGAGTACCTCGCCAGGCGAAGAGGAGTCCAAGGCTTGAGCGGCGAGCTGCAACATGCCGCAGGTGGTGGCCATCACCAACGCTGCAGGCACGCCCTTGCCCGTTGCGTCCCCTACGACGAGACCCACCCGACCCTCCGAAAGAAGGTGGAAGTCGTAGAAGTCGCCTCCCACCTCGCGGGCAGGCCGATAGTGGGGAGAGATCTCCCAACCCTGCAGTTCGGGCACCTCCTCAGGAAGTGAAGCCTGCTGGATGCGCCGCGCTACCCTTAGCTCCTGCTCTATGCGCTCGCGCTCGATCCTCTCTTGTTCTATCTCTTGCTCTAGACGCTGCCTCATGAGTTTTGGGCCGGCCGTGCCCAAGGCCCACTCCTCGGCGATCTTGCCCTCGGATATGCGACGGATGGCGACACCTTTGTAGGCAACCTCCCTACCACTAGGGGCGACACCCATAAGCTCCCTTCGATCGTGGATGGCGTGCACGATTAAGCGGCTCACCACCTTGTCTTCTTCGGCTACCTGGTCCTCGATGAGGTACCTGGTGTTGGAACCGGTGGCCAGAACCTCGGCTATCGCCCGCTTGTAGCCTTCGCGGCCGGGCTGTTGACCGGGAAGCAGTTTAGCGTGGCTGACGAAGTCTGGAGCCAGTATCTCGTCCAACGCCTCTAGGTTGGCCTTGCGGCTGTTCACGTCTTCCTGTGCCTCGAAGAAACGGCGGACCAATGCCTTATTCTGTTCCGCCGACATAGAAGGAGTTCCTCCCTACCACCTCGCGTTTGTCCCACCGATTGCACTGTGCATGATGCCACCTGGGCTCACTGGGTGCACCTGTAGAAGAGGTTGTGTCTATCCAGGGGCAGGGGCCTCTATTCACCGAATAGCCGACAAGGCGTGTTAGCGGAAACTCGGTTCCTGCCGAGAACCCGTTCTAGGAAACCTGCTACTCCCCTTGGCTCCTCTGATCTTCGTCCTCACCGAGCTTCTCTGCGACGTGCTCTACGGCGTCCACCAGGTCGTCCATATTTCTGGACCCTTGGGTTCGCAAGGCCTCGTAGAGTCCGGGGTCTATCTCCCAATCGTGCCAGTAGTTGCCCCCGGCGATGTCCTGATACTCTACCGTGACCGTCGCGTTCCGTTCGAGCCTACCTTCCCGGATCAGCGGTTGGAGGTTTTCTAGCTCGTCCCAGTAGCAAACGATCCTGGCGCCCGGCGCCAGAGAGGTTATTCCTTCCTGGAAGAGGGTCAGCTCGGAGAGCACGAACCCGTCGGAGCTCTCAATGGGCGAGGTGAAGTGGAAGTTGATGTTCTTGGCCGGGCCCGGGCCTACGTTTTGGATGATGAGGTTTATGGTGGGCAGGTTCTCGTAGTCCTCGGAGACGATGATCAGGGGCCTGCCGCCGGTGGTGGTCTCTCGGGCCATCTCTTCGACCTGGCTGCGAATCGCTTTGGTGGTGTAGTAGTACCCGAGCCCGATGACTACGATGAACACAGTCTGGATGATGGAGTTGACGGCTTGGGCGAGGCTCGCGAGGTCCATATGCATCCTTCCTTGGCACTTAGATGGCTGCGCCACTATTCCCCGGCTTAGGGACATCATGGAAAGAGCAGCTAAGTAGAGGAGTTGCGGGCGCATCTGAGTGAGCTAGACGAACGGAGGGGCGAGGCGGAGAGCGAGTTGGCCGCCTTGCGGGACAGTCAGCGGCGCATTGACGAACTGCGGGCTTACTCTAACCTCATAGAAGAGTACTTGAATGAGCTTCCCCGTCTCGTACACGGAAGCGATAAAGTCATCCGCGACTACACGTATACGGAGGAGCATGAGGAGCGCGATAAGCAGCCCGAGAAGAGGGCCACCTTCCTATGTTCACGGTTTCGCCAGAGAAGTTCCGCAGGCCCCCGCAGGAGGAGTTGGAGGAGCTTCCGCTTGCACAGGAGCGCGAGCGCGCCGAACGCTACCGGAGTGTGTACACTAGTCTTGGCCTCAGAGTTATCGCACACAAAGATGGTACCTTGGAGTTGACTTGGAGGGTCGGAAAGGGCGTTAGCGAAGTATGCGCTTCACCAAGATGCACGGCGTCGGCAACGACTTCATCATCTTCGACCCCAGCGAGGTCGAGGGGGCGAACCTGCCCGACCTCGCGAGGAAGGCGTGCGACCGGCACTTCGGCGTCGGAGCGGACGGGATACTCGTGCCGGCCTCCTCGGATTCCGCAGACCTGAAGATGGGCTACCTGAACTCCGATGGCTCGCCCTCCGAGATGTGCGGCAACGGCCTCCGCTGCCTCGCCCGCTATGCGAGGGACCGCGGCCTGGTTGGGGGCGAAGCTCTGAGCGTCGAGACAGGGGCAGGGATCAAGAAGATCGTGCTCTACGACGACGGCTCCTCCCGAGTGAACATGGGACCGCCGGCGTTCGACTCTGAGATCGAGGTCCGAGGCTACACCTTCTTGCGGGCCTCGATGGGCAACCCGCACGCCGTGACTTTCCTCGAGAGCGAGGCAGAGCTGGAGGCGCTGAACCTCAAAGAGATCGGGCCGCTGATAGAGAACGACCCCCTCTTCCCCGAACGCACGAACGTGGAGTTCGCCTACCCGCGAAACGAGCGTGAGGTCAGGATGAGGGTCTGGGAACGCGGCGCGGGCGAGACCCTGGCGAGCGGTTCGGGATCGTGCGCCGTGGCAGTCACGGCCGTGCGCTCAGGTCTGGCCGAGAGCCTCGTGCGCGTGGTCCTCGACGGCGGCTCCGTCGAGATAGGGTGGGAGGGCGAGGGGAAGCCGGTGTACATGACGGGACCCGCCGAGTACGTCTGTGAGGGGGAACTGCTCTCGTAGAACGAGAAGTGGGTCGGCGTCTTAGGAGGGGGGTAATTAGTGCGCCGACCCGTAATAACATCGATTATGGCCTAGAGGACCGCCGCCGCCATCACGCAAATGCAGTATTTTTACCTAAAATTATTAAGCAATGCTTAACCAAATAGTCCCCTACGGAGACGTCGGAGGACGAGCCGCGGGTTTCGCGTCCGCGGCGCCGGGCCGAATAGAAGGCTACGTCGCTGTTTTCGGCCTTGACCTCCTCCTAGGCGAAGGCCGGGATCGCGGGGACCGGCATCATCGCCAGCACCGCACCAAAGCAACAAACTTCTTCACCATATCTCTACCCTTACCCTGTCCTCCGGCCGAGGGGAGAGCGGCATCCAAATGCGCTTGCGAGCGTGGCGGGCATTTGCTCCTGTGCGGGGCTGCGCATAGAATGTCCGCGAAGGTGGGGTACCGAAGGGGGTAGTCGTGTTCGCGGGCGGGGAATCCGGATGAGCACACCGCTCCGGGTCTTGATCGTCGAGGACTCCGAAAACGACGCCCTGCTGTTGCTGAGGGAGCTCAGGAGCGGGGGCTACGAGCCGGACCACGAGCGGGTGGACACGGCGGCGACAATGGAGGCCGCCCTCGACCGGCGGGATTGGGAGCTCGTGATCTCCGACCACTCTATGCCGAGCTTCAGCTCCTCGGCGGCGCTGGAGCTGCTCAGGCGCAAAGGCTTCGTGGATACACCGTTCATCATCGTGAGCGGCAGGATCGGGGAAGACGCCGCGGTGGCGGCGATGAAGGCCGGCGCCCAAGATTACGTTATGAAGGACAACCTGGCCCGGCTCAACACCGCCATCGAGCGGGAGCTCAGGGAGGCGGAGGTGCGGCGGGAGAAGAGGCGCGCCGAGGAGAAGTACCGCTCAATCTTCGAGAACGCCGTAGAGGGTATCTTCCAGACCACGGTGGACGGAAGGTTTCTGACGGCGAACCCCGCGCTGGCCCGCATGTTCGGCTACGAGTCCCCGGAGGAGTTGCTGGCGGCGATCTCCGACGTCGAGGACCAGCTATACGTGGACCCCGAACGGCGGGCGGAGTTTGGCCAGCTGACCCGGGGAGAGGGCTTCGTGTACGGGTTCGAGATGCAGATGTATCGCAAGGACGGCAGCGTGATGTGGGCTTCGGCGAATGCGCGGGCCATCCGCGACGACGCGGATGAGGTGGTGGGCTACGAGGGTTTCGTGGAAGACATAACCCCACGCAAGCGGGCCGAGGAGGCCTTGCGCGAGATCCGGGAGGCCGAGCGCCGCCGGATAGCCCGCGACCTGCACGACGAAGCCATGCAAGATCTCTCTTTCGTCCTACAGAGCTTGCAACTCGCCCGGTTGTCGTCCGGCGACGAGGGGCCGGACGACGGGTTGGATCGAGAGATAGCGGCCCTCCGGAGGGCGATGGCCGGACTGCGCAACGCCGTCTACGACCTGCGTCTCGGCAGCGAGGGCCAATCTTTCCTCCGGTCACTCGAAACCCTCGTGGAGGTGAACCGCCAGATGGCCCCGGAGCGCGCGCTAGAGCTGGCCGTGGAGGACGGCTTCACCGCGGAACTCCCCAGAGACACCGAGATCGAGCTGCTACGCATCGTGCAGGAGGCACTGGTCAACGTCCGGCGGCACTCGGGCGCCTCGCGCACCCGGATAAACTTAGGGTACGCGGGGGACGAGATCTTGGTCGAGGTCGAAGACGACGGGCGGGGCTTCGAGCCGGGGAAGGGCACAGGTTTAGGGCTCACGGGGATGCGGGAGCGTGCCCACGCCCTGGGCGGGGAGCTAGAAGTAGAGAGCGAGCCCGGAAAGGGCACGAAGGTACGCTTCCGCGTCTCACTTCCCTCCCCACAGAACTCCGGTGCCGACAACCTGAACGGTTGAAATCCTTCCGGGCTTCCGAACCGGCCATCCGGTTGCCATAGTTGAAGAGTAGGGGAGCCAGGGTCTACTGATTGCCCCGGCTCTTTTTATGTCTCCGAGAAAGGTGTGCTCATGTCGTCTTCTAACCCCGTCCGGTTGGGCGGGATGGTCGCCGTGGCCGCTGCCACGGTGATCTTTTTACCCAACTCGTCAGCTTCCTCGTTGACGAAACCGTCCCGAGCGCCCCGGTCGTGGTCAACAGCGTGCTGAAGCTCTTGACTTTCTTCTTGCTACTGCTTGGCCTAGTTGGGTTTTACGCTCACCAGTCGGAAGCTGCGGGCCCGCTAGGGTTGGTCGGCTGCCTAGCAGCGTTCCTCGGCACGATGCTGCTCTTGGGCGACCTCTGGCTTGAGGCCTTCGCCTTCCCGTACCTCAGGGAAGTGGCCCCCGGGTGATCGAGCAACCCCCCACCGGTACGCTGGAGGCGGGCGGCTTAGCGTCTTTCAGTACCTTCGCACTCGGGTGGCTACTGTTCGCGGTCGCCAGCTTGCGGGCGCGGGTGTTCCCGCGTGGCGCCGCCATCCTTCTCATCACCGGAGGGGTGATAGGGTTCGGGTTCCTCATCTCCCCTGGAGCGGGCATCCTCCTAGCGGCAACGGTTGGGTGAATGGGCTTCTAGCTACGCCAGTCCGACCTTGGCGGCGGTGACGTTCAGCCTCAGCGTGTGAGGTGAGCGAACTTCCGAGAACACACCGTCTTGTCGGCAATTAGGTGAATAAGGCGCCGCAGCGGGCTTAGAGGCAGCGGGGCATAACCCTCCCACGCTCTCTCTGCGTAGGCGCAAACCTTTAGCAATGCGAAGCCTACGTATTGGTGATATACATTTACTTATGTCGTTTGCAGAACCACTACGACAGCTCAAGCAAGCCTTAAAAGACCATCACAGGGCTCTTGAAACCTTAGAGAGCGCCCTCGTCGAATTCGAAGAGGCTGTAGAGGGCCAACCGCTCGAACGACTTCCGGCCCGAGTAGGGGTGGAGCTACTCTCGATTCCTGAGGTCTGCCAAGAGCTAAGCATGGGTAAGAGCTGGGTCTACCGGCAGATAAAGAGCGGAGAGCTTCCTAGTGTGAAGCTAGGCCGCTCCATAAAGTTAAAGCGCCAGGACCTAGAAGAGTATCTAGAGAGCCATCGTCGCTCCTCAGACGTTGAGGAGCGATAGCTTCCCTTTTATAGAAGAGTCCTCTCTCGCGGCCTTGCTAGTGTCTCCTGGTGCTGGAAGCTGTCGAAGCAGGGAGCAACGGTGGGAAAAACGAGGGAAAAAGAACTCTAAAAAATTCCTTTGTGTAGGTTTAAAGCGCTCTGCGTTATGGGTAGAAGCGCTAACTCGAAAAACTGCAAACAGTAGAGGCTAAGAACTTCGTCTAGTAGATGGGCGCTTAAAGCGGAGGGAGCCAGTGGCGCAACCGGCTACCAGGCAAAAAGGGGAGCAGTGGAGCAGCATATCCTGCTCGTCGAAGACCACACCGCGTTCCGCCAGACGCTCACGCTGGTGTTCGATAGGGAGCCGGAGTTCGAGGTGGTCGCTCAGGCGGGCACCGTGGCCGAAGCGCGCGAAACGCTAAACGAACTCGAGGACGGGGTAGACGCGGCGGTGTTGGACCTCTCCCTCCCCGATGGGGAGGGCCCGGAGCTGATAGGGGAGCTGCGCGAGGCCAACCCCGGCTTCAGGGCACTGGTCTTGAGCGGTAGCCTCGATCGGAAGGACTTCGCCCGCGCGGTGGAAGCAGGCGCGGCGGGCATCCTGCACAAGACCGCCGACGTGGACGAGATCGTCGGCACGGTGCGGCGCCTCGTCGCGGGCGAGGCGTTGCTCTCGACGGAGGAGATCGTCGAGCTGCTCAGCCTGGCGAGCAACACCCGCGAGCAGGAGCGCAAGGCCCAGACGGTCACCGAAAGCCTAACCCCGCGCGAAAGGGAGGTGCTCCAAGGCCTCGCCGACGGCCTGAGCAACAAGGAGATTGCCGAACGCCTGCACATAAGCCTCGACACCGAGCGCACCCACGTCCACAACATCCTCAACAAGACCGGGGCCCACTCACAACTGCAGGCCCTCGTGTTCGCCGTGCGCCACGGCGTCGTCGAACTCCGTTAGAGTAGAGGATGGCAGGTAAAGTCGGGCGAGTAACCGACGATCGGTTGACCGTAATCGAAGTCGTTCGAACGTGCCCGGGCGGCAAACTCCCCAAAGAAGAGGGAGTCAGAGGTTTTGACCCTACTCCCTCCTCTCCTCAAACCCTTGGATCCCCTCGACCTTAAAGTGGCGAGGATCAAGTCTTTTACGATGCTCCTGCCCATGGCTGTTGGGTTCTTGGGCGCCTTCTACTTACCGGGCCTGCAGACGAGGCAGCGGGCGCCCGGCTTTTGTCGTTGAACCGAAAAATACCGCATTTGTATGAGGCCGAGCCGGGATTTTTGGGTCATGATCTAAGCACGACATCAGAAGAGCGAAGGAGAAACGAATAATGTCCCGCAAGCACAACATGATCTGCCCCTCCTGCGAGTCAGGCAAGCTGCATCCCCGTGGCCTTTCCCTAGCCTACTGCGACGGGTGCAGCCGTGCGCTGAGCGGGGACGTCCTGAAGACCATCCGGCAGATAGTCGCCCTCCCCGGCGCAATTGGTACCCACGCTTGCGAATGCGGCCACCCCGAGATGCGCCTCCTCCCCGGCGGCGTGTTCTGGTGTCCGGCCTGCGACTCGGAGGTCCCGCCTTTGGAGAAGGATGCACACGGGAGGCTCGACTACCACGGCGGATAACGGAGGGTCCGATGGAGAGCGACAGGATCCCGGTGAAGCGGAGGGTTGCATGAGAGACAAGACGATACTGCTGGTCGAGAACAACCCGGACGACGAGCTGTTGACCCTGAGGGCCTTGAAGAAGAACAACGTCTTCAACAAAGTCGTCGTGGCCCGCGACGGGGCCGAGGCTCTGGATTACCTGTTCGGGGAGGGTGCCTACGCTGGGCGTGACACCAGCGATGTACCGCAGCTCGTCCTGCTGGACCTGAAGCTGCCCAAGGTGGACGGGCTGGAGGTGTTGAGGCGGTTGCGGGAAGACGAGCGCACCAGGCTCCTGCCGGTGGTGATCCTCACCTCCTCCAGGGAGCAGCAGGACCTCCTGGACGGCTACGGCTACGGGGCAAACTCCTACGTAAGGAAACCGGTAGACTTCGCCCA
>Ga0126312_10002296_pt1 | contig 12775 bp, 11 predicted proteins | sample Plot104A_FD_92537 | JGI IMG/M metagenome (GOLD analysis project Ga0126312, IMG submission 92537) | Serpentine soil microbial communities from UC McLaughlin Reserve, CA, USA - Plot104A | ecosystem: Environmental > Terrestrial > Soil > Grasslands | place: USA: UC McLaughlin Reserve, Lake County...
CGCGCGGCCTTCAGGGACGGTGGGGTCCAGCGGTGGGTCGGCGCCCCGCCGGCGGGGCGCCGCCCGGGGGTGTTCGCATTTGACAGCGATATGTGCGGTCAACTGCGAACACCCCCTGAGTGACCGCGCCGTTGGACCCACCCTCCTTCGTCGCCGCCGTTCCAGCGGTGGGTCGGCGCCCCGACCGGCGGGGCGCCGACCCACCGGCAGTGGCCGACGTCGACCGGCGGAGGGCCGATGCGCGCGCCTGGCCCGGTCGACGATGCAACGCCGATCGCGCGTTACAGCGTGGTCTCGAGCTCGATCGTTCCGCCCTCGACGGCGAGCACGCGCGTCGGGCCGAGCCGCTCGATCAGGCGGCGGAAGGGGCGGTTGCCGGCGCCGGTCTGGGCGACGAAGCGCTGCACGCCGTTGGCCCGGGCGCGCTCGGCCAGCTCGTCCATGAGGACGCGGCCGACCCCGTTGCCCTGGGCGTCGTCGGCGACGACGATCGCGACCTCGGCTGCGGGCGAGTGCGGCGCCAGGCGGATGTAGCGGGCGATGCCCAGCCCGGTTCCGTCCTCGGTCAGGGCGCCCACCGCCTCGTGCTCGTCGTGGTCGACGTTGACGAAGAAGTCGAGTTCCTCGTCGCGCAACCGTTCGATCACGCGGAAGAAGCGCTGGTAACGGCTGCGCTCGCTCAGTCGTTGCCAGCCCTCCTCGAGCAGGTGGCGGTCGCTGACGGCGACGGGGCGGACGATGATCGGCGTGCCGTCCTTGAGGGTGGCGGACCCGACGGCCATGGACGCTTGTGCGTGTACCCGAGCGCACGCTTCGTCCCACCGGATATTGTTCGGAACAATGCTCGTTTCCGACGAGGTCTTCCGCGCGCTCCTCGAGGCGGTACTCGACGGCCGCTACGCGCCCGGCGAGAAGCTGCCCACCCAGCGGGCGCTCGCCGCCGACCTCGACGTGACCATGAGCTCGCTGCGCGAGGCGCTCAAGCGACTCGAGCAGATGGGGCTGATCGAGGTGCGCCACGGCGACGCCATGCGGGTCCGCGACTGGCGGGCCCACGGCGGCCTCGACGTCGTCGCCCACCTGGTGCTGCGCTCGGGCGCGGTCGACGCCGCCGTGCTCGGCGACGTGCTCGAGGCGCGCGAGCTGATGCTGCGCGAGCTCGCACGCCTGGCCGCGCAGCGCCGCGAGGACTCCGAGGCGGGGCGGCTCGTCGAGCTGGCGGCGATGTTTGCGGCAACCGACGACCCGCGTGCGGCGCAGGCCGTCGACTTCGCCTTCTTTCGCGCCGTCGCCGAGGCCGCGCGCAACATCGTCTTCCTCCTCATCCTCAACGCGATCCGCGAGGCCTATTTCGAGCACGCTGACCGCGTGCCGGTCACCGCCGACCCGGCTGCGCTGGCGCCGCGCTACGACGAGCTGGCGCGCGCCATCGAGCGCGGCGACGCAGAAGAGGCCGCCGCGACCGCGCACGCGCTCGCCGCCCAGCAGACTGCCTGGGTGCGCGAGGCGCTGCGGCCATGACCGGGCGCGAGGCCGACATCTTCCGGTGTGTCGCCGACACCGTGGTGGCACCGGATGCCGTCCGCATCGGGTCCACCGACGCCGTCGACTTCTTCGCCGACTGGCTCGCCCAGTCGCTGCGCCCCAACCGCACTGCGCTGCGCGGATTCCTCTACGCGCTCGACCGCCCGCCCCTGGCGAGCGGGCGGCGCGCGCGCCTCCGGCGCCTGCCCGCGCCCGAGCGCCGCGTCGCCCTGGACGGCCTGCGGCGCACGCCGCTCGCGGGAGTGGTGGAGGCGGTCTCCTCGATCGCCCAGCTCGCCTACTACGGCGACGACGCCGTCATGCGCTCGCTTGGCTATGACGCGGGCGCCGTCGTGGACGGGTGTCGGGACCTGCGTGCCCGGGAGGCGCGTTGGTGACCGGGACCCGTCCCACCGGCGACGCCGCCTACCGCGACGGCACCGGCACCTTCCATCCCGCCGAGCGGCGGATCGTGCGCGGCTCAGAGCTGGGGGGGCGAAGACGATCGCGGTGGACGCCTGCGTCGTCGGCGCGGGCGCCGGCGGCGCGGTGGCGGCCAAGGAGCTCGCCGAGGGCGGTATGCGGGTGGCGCTGCTCGAGGAGGGCGAGTGGGAGGACACCGCCACCTTCACCGCTCGCCCGCGCGAGATGACGAGCCGCCTCTACCGGGACGCCGGCCAGGTCGCGACGGTCGGGCGGCCGCCGATCCTGCTCCCCGTCGGCCGCGCCGTCGGCGGCACGACGCTGATCAACTCGGCCACCTGCTTCCGCACGCCGGCGCGGGTGCTCGAGCGCTGGCGCGACGAGCTTGGGCTGGACCAGCTCACCGAGTCCGAGCTCGAGCCGTGGTTCCGCCGCGTCGAGCGCGAGCTCAATGTCGTGCAGGTCCCACCCGACCTGGCCGGCCGCAACGCCGCGGTGGTCCGCCGCGGGGTCGAGCGGCTCGGCTGGTCGGGCGACTTCCTCTACCGCAACGTGCGCGGTTGCGTCGGCGCGGGGGTGTGCGCGTTCGGCTGCCCGAGCGGCGCCAAGCAGCACACCGGCGTCACCTACGTCCCCAAGGCGTGGGCCGCCGGCGCGACGACGTATACGGGGGCGCGTGGAGCGCGTCGAGGTGCAGGCCCGCGCCGCCCTCGCGGTCACCGCTACTGCGACGAGTGGGCGCACGAGGGCTTCGTGCTCGAGGGCGCGGCCGGGCCGCCCGACTACATCGCCGCGTCGATCCCGCGCTCCGGACCCGAGCATCGAGCGCTGATGGACCGCTATCCACACATGAGCCAGTTCGGGATCATGGTCTGCGACGGCTCGCGCGGGTCGGTGCGCGAGCTGGCCGGCCGTCCGCAGATCCGCTACGACCTCGACGCGCGCGACGCCCGCGCCGTCCAGCGCGGCATCGAGGCGCTGTGCGAGATCTACTGGGCAGCGGGGGCGCGCGAGGTGATCCTGCCTTCCAGGCGCATCCCGACACTGCGCAACGGCGAGACGCGCCCGTTCGGCGACGAGCCGGTGCGCCGAGGCGAGCTCGCGCTCATGGCGTTCCACCCGCTCGGCACCGCCCGCGCCGGGGCCGATCCACGGGCGTCGGTGGTCGACGGCTTCGGCCGAGTGCATGGGGTGAGTGGCGTGCACGTGCTCGACGGAGCGATGGTCCCGAGCGCGCTTGGCGTCAACCCGCAGATCACGATCATGGCCCTCGCCACCCGCGCCGCGTTCGCGCTGCTCGACGCCCCGCCTCCGGACGAGCCCGCCCCGGAGCGATGTCGGTGCCGCGTCCCGCCACGCCGGTCGCGGCCTAGCATGCGTCGCGCATGCTCGCTCGCTGCGCCGCGCTCGAGGCGCTGACCTCGCATCCGTTCGACGTCGTCGTGATCGGCGGCGGGATCACCGGCGCCGGGTGCGCGCTAGACGCCGCCAGCCGCGGCTTCTCCGTTGCCCTGCTGGAAAAGCGGGACTTCGCCGCCGGTACGTCGTCGCGGTCGAGCAAGCTCGTCCACGGCGGCCTGCGCTACCTGCAGCAGTTCGACGTCGGGCTGGTGCGCGAGGCGCTGGTGGAGCGCCAGCTGCTCGTCGCGCTCGCACCGCATCTCGTGCGGCCCCTGCCGATGGTGGTGCCGGCGTTCGAGGGCGCGCGTCTGGACCGCGTGGTCGGCGTCGGCCTGAACATGTACGACGTCCTCTCGGTCGACAAGCTCCGGCGGCCGCGAGTCTTGCGCCGGCGCGGCAATGACGAGGGCGACGGCGAGGAGTGGAGCCCCGACCGCCATCGGACGATCGACGGCGACGACGTGCTCGCGCTGCTGCCGGCGCTCGCATCGCGCGAGCCGACCTCCGGCTACCTGTTCTACGACTGCCAGACCGACGACGCTCGCCTCGTGCTCACGGTGCTGGGCGAGGCCGAGCGCTTCGGCGCCGTGTGCGCGAATCGGCTCGAGGTGAACGAGCTCGTCGACGCAGGCGTGCGCGTGCGCGACACCGAGACGGGCGGGGACATCGTCGTCCGGGCCGACAACGTCATCAACGCCACCGGCGTGTGGGCCGATCGCATCGGGACGCGGGAGCTGCACGACGAGGCCGAGGTGCCCGACATCCGGCCGAGCCGCGGCACCCACGTCACGCTCGCGGACGCGGACCTTCCCGTGCGGGCGGGGGCGATCGTGCCCGCCGTCGGCGGCCGCACGATCTTCGCGCTGCCGTGGCTCGGGCGCACGCTGGTCGGCACCACCGACAACGACTACGAGGGCGACATCGACCACGTCCGCCCGGCCGAGGACGACATCGCCTACCTGCTCGACGCGGTCAACGCCCACTTCGCCCTGGAGCTTGGTCATGACGACCTCTGTGGCGCCTACGCGGGTGTGCGCCCGCTGATCTCCCATGGTGACAGCAAGAAGTCGGTCGACATCTCGCGCAAGGCGGAGCTATACGAAACGTCGAGCGGCATGATCACTATCACCGGCGGCAAGCTCACGACCTTCCGGCGCATGGCGCGCATGGCGGTCGACCGCGTGGTCGAGCGCGACGGGCGCGAGGCGCCGTGCCGGACCCACGAGATCCCGTTGGGGATGGCGATCGAGCCCGACGACCTGCCGCGCGTGGAGGGCGTGCCGGAGGAGTCCTACCGGGCGCTGGCCGCGCGCTATGGCTACGCGGCCCACGACGTCCTGGGCGTCGCGCGCGAGCGGGGCGAGCTGGCCCAACCGGTGGTCGATGGTCGCCCGGACCTGCTGGCCGAGGTGGCATTCGCGGCGCGGCGCGAGCAGGCGCGCAGCGTCGGGGACGTCCTGCTGCGGCGCACGCGGCTGGGCCTGGTGGCGGCGACCGAACTGGTCGCCGGAAATGGCACGCCCGCCGAGGCCGTGGATCGGGCCGCCCGGACGCTCGGACGGGAGCTGGGCTGGGACGAGGCGCGGGTGGCGATCGAGCGCGCCGCCTTCGCGGAGGAGGCGGCTGCCGAAGGGATCCTTGCCGGCCGGTCCATCGGCACGCGACCGTAACTTTCCGCCCTCGCGCGAGTTTCCAGAGCGGTCGACCCGCGGGCCGCAGGAGTTGGCCGGCGGCGGCGTGTTTTGCGGATCCGAGGAGGACTCGAAAGCGTTGTCAATCGCACAATCCCGCCTCTGCTGGGTCGCCGCCGTCGTCGCGGCGGCCGTCGCGCTGCTGGCGGCCGCCCCCGCCCGGGCCGCCTGGTTCCCAGGCGCGGTGGTCGACGGCCCCTCGCAGGACATCGTCGAGGTCGACGGGCTCGACCTGTCGCTCGACGGCAGCGGCGGGGTCGTCTACATCCGCAAGGATGGGGGCGTCAACCACGTCTTCGTCTCCCAGTTCTACCTCGGCCAGTTCGGGCCGCCGCAGCGGGTGGACCCGGGCCTGACCGGGCCCTCGTCGAGCGCGCGCATCGCGGCCTCCGAGGACGGCCGCCTCGCGGTCGTCTTCGTCAACGGGGGCTCCCTCTTCGGCGTGGTCTCGTCCGACAAGACCCAGCCCTTCACGATGCCGGCGCAGATCGAGGGCGGCACCCCGGCGTCGCCAATCACCAATGCGAGCATCGACATGAGCGTGCACGGGGCCGCCTACGTCGCCTACACGACGCCCGGTGGCGGGGGCGGCGACGTCCACGTGGCTCGGATGGGCGACTTCGACCAGAGCTTCAAGACCATCACCGGAACGCTCGACCTGGACTCCGGCCATCAGGCCGGCACCGGCAACGGCCGCCCGAGCGTGGGCGTCGCGGCCGACGGCACGGCGATCGTCGCATGGGGCGAGGCCGGCGGCGTGCTCATGCGCCGGGTCGGGCGCACAGCCATCTCGAGCAACCTGATCGGGGCGAGCGACTCGCCGCTGGACGGGCATGCGCCCGGGCCAGCGGACTCACCGGTCGTCGCGCTACAGGACGACAGCTCCTACGGCGAGGTAGTGCTGCGCCAGAACTTCGACAACGGCGACGGCCAGTCGGTGTCGCGGCTGATCGGGCGCAACCTCGTGGCCGGCGACCTCGGCCCGGCCGAGGCGATCGACGGACTGGACTTCCCCGCGCCCGAGGGCGCCACCGACCCGGTGCTCGGCATGGACATGCGCGGGCGCGGGTTGGCCTCGGGGTCGCGAGCGCTGTCGTTGACGCCTACGAACGCGCTCCTGCGCGACGGTTCGTTCGCCGGCGCGCAGCTCATGGGCTCGCTGGTCAATGGCGGGACCGACCCGAACACCGTGACCGCCGGCGGCCAGAATCTGACCGGCGTCGTCGCTTGGATGCAGGCCCCGACGCCGGCGCCCGACGGCGTCGTGGTCGCCGGTCGCTTCGAGATCAACAACAGCTACGAGGACGAGTTCCAGCTCTCGCCCGGCGAATTTGGCCCGGTGCCCGCCAGCGGGGGGCTGTTCGCTGCGAGCTCGCGCGTGGGCGACAGCATCGTCGCGTTTGCTCAGGGGCCGCCGAACGCCCGGCGCGTGGTGGCCTCGCTCTACGACCGCTTCCCGGGGCGTGCGAACCCGCGTACCCCGAGGGTCGTGCACACCCAGCAGCCGCTGTTGCGCTGGCTGCCCGCCACCGACCTCTTCGGCCTGCCGACCTACCGGGTGGTCGTGGACGGCAAGCAGATCGGGGAGACGCAGAACACGTCGCTTCGCGTTCCCAACACGCTGTCGGAGGGCAAGCACACCTGGCGGGTGGACACCATCGATATGAACGGCCAGAAGCGAGCCGGCCGCAACCGGGGCCTACGCGTCAAGACGACGCCGTCGGCGGCCTGATCGTGGCCCCCGGCGCGAGCGTCGAGCTCCGGGCCGGGGAGCGCGTCGTCCAGCTGGGATCGCGGCCGCTGCTCATGGGCGTGGTCAACGCGTCGCCCGATTCGTTCTCGGACGGCGGGAGGTGGCCGACCTTGGACGACCGAGTCGCTCTGGCGCGGGACCTGGCGGCGGCGGGGGCCGATGCGCTGGACGTCGGCGGCGAGTCGGGCGTCACCAATGCCCCGCCGGTCGATCCCGAGGTCGAGATCGAGCGGGTGGTCCCGCTGATCTCGCGGATCGTCGACGAGTTCCCGGGCGTGCTGGTGTCGGTCGACACCTACAAGCCGGTCGTGGCGCGGGCCGCGGTCTCGGCGGGCGCGTCGCTCGTCAACGATGTCAGCGGCCTGCGCGATCCCGGCGTGGCCGAGGTCTGCGCGGCGAGCGGCGCCGCCCTTGTGATCGTGCACACGCGCGCGGCCCCGAAGGAGAAGGTGCTCGATCCGCGCTGGGACGGGCGGGTCGTGGAGGATGCGCGCGCGTTCTTCGACGAGCGGATCGCACTCGCGGGCGCCCGGGGGGTCGCGCGCGAGCAGATCGTGCTCGACCCGGGTCCCGACCTCGGCAAGACGCCGGCCCAGACGGTCGAGGCGCTGCGATCGCTCAACGCATACCACGCGTTCGGGCGCCCCCTGCTACTGGCGATCTCGCGCAAGGACTTCCTCGGCGTGGTCACCGGGCGGCCGCCCGCGCAGCGCGATGGGGCGACGCTTGCCGCCCTGTCCGGGGGACTGGACGCCGGCGCGCACATCTTCCGCGTGCACGATGTGGCGGCCGCGGCCGACTTCGTCGCGGTGCGATCGGTGCTGCGCGGGGAGGCATCGCTGCCGTCCGGCGCGCAGCTTGCAGACGACCTGCGCCGCGAGCCGGCGCGGTAGCCTGAGCGGCTTGATCGGGTCGCTGGCCGTTGGCGCAACGCGGCTGGAGCCGACCGACCGACTCCCAAGGAGGACCCCATGTCTGTGCTCGACCGTTCCGCGCTGGAGGCCAGTCCGCTCGCCGACCTGCACGCAATCGCCTCGGAGCTGGGGATCGACGGATTCCGTCGCCTGCGCCGCGAGCCACTGATCGACGCCATCCTCGAGCGCCAGGGACGCGGCGCCGAGGCACCGCCCGCGGAGGTCGCGGCGACGACGGGGGAGACGGAGGGCGAGGCGGAGTCGGGCGAGGCTCCGCCCGAACCCGCCCCGGAAGTCGCGGCGACAGCGGTGGAGACGGAGGGCGACGCGGAGTCGGGCGAAGGGGCCGAGACGCCCGCGCGCAGGCGGCGACGGAGTGGCGGGCGGCGGCGCCGCGGGGATGGTGGCGACGGCGACGGCCGCGGGGATGGTGGCGACGGCGACGGCCGCGGGGACGATCGCGACGGCGGCGAGGAGCGGGGTCGGGAGGCGGGTGGCCGCGAGGCGGGTGGCCGTGAGGAGCGCGCCCGCGGGGCGGCTGGCCGTGAGGAGCGTGGCCGCGAGGCGGCTGACCGTGAGGAGCGTGGCCGCGAGGCGGACGGCCGTGAGCAAGGTGGCCGCGAGGCTGCGGTCGCCGAGGCTTCGCCCCCCGAGGAGGAGCGCGAGGCGGACCAGGTCGTCGAGGGCATGGTCGAGCTGCTGGGCGGCGGCTCGGGGTTCGTGCGGGTCTCGCCCCCCGAGCCGTCCGACGACGACGTCTACATCTCGGCGGCACAGGTCAGGCGGTGCGAGCTCGTCTCCGGCGACGTCATCGCCGGCCCGGTGCGCCCCCCGCGGCGATCCGAGCGCTACCCGTCGCTCGTCCGCGTCGACACCATCAACGGCACGCCGGCCGACGAGGTCACGGCCGGGACGCGCTACGAGGACATGCCGTGCGCGTTCCCGACCGAGCGGCTCGCGCTCGGCGGCGACGACCCGACCGTGCGCGCGATCGAGTGGCTTACGCCGTTCGGCAAGGGCTCGCGGGTCGCGATCACCGGCCCGGCGCGAGCGGGCAAGACCGAGGCGCTGCGCCGCATTGCCGCCGCGCTGGCGGCGCAGGCCGGCGGAGGGGTCGAGGGCTCCGTTGCCGCTTCCGGCGAGGGGACCGAGGATTCCGAGGCCGCTTCGAGCGAGGGTGCCGAGTCCCGCGCCGCTACCGGAGGCGGCGTTCAGATGAGCGACGGCCTCGAGATCCACCTCGTGCTTGCCGGCGTCCGCCCTGAGGAGGTCGCCGACTGGCAGGACGGGCCGGTGGCGCCGAGCGCGGCCACCGCCTTGGGCGCATCCCCCGAGAGCCAGGCGCAGGCGATCGAGCGCGTGGTCGAGCAGGCCCGCCGCGTGGCGGCCCGCGGCCGCGACGCCGTCGTCCTGGTCGACGGCCTCGACGGCCTGCACCCACCGGCGGCGCGCAAGGTGCTCGCATCGGCGCGCAACCTGGTCGACGCCGGGTCGCTGACCATCGTCGCGACCGCCACCGCGACCGTGGGTGGCGAGACGACCGTGATCGCGCTGAACCGCACGCTGACGTCGACCGGTCGCTTCCCCGCCCTGGACCTCGCCGCCAGCGGAACGATCCAGGCGGAGCTCCTGGTCGGGGAAGCGGGGGCGGAGGCGATCGCGAAGGCGCGGCTGGAGGCGCTGGAGGCGTGACCGTCCGCGTGGCGGCTGGCTGGGCGTCGCTGACGAGGACGCGGCGAGCCCGCAGGGCCCGCGGCCCGCGGGCGGCTGAGGACCCCCGTCAGCGGCGTCCAGACACCGCCACGCGCGCCTTGCCGTCCACTCCGGACTCGTACGGATAGCCGTCCTGCCGGTTGATCCGGGTGCGGAACAGGAAAGTCCGGGAGGCGCCCGCGATCCGGGTGAACCGGTAGCGGTAGCGGAAGCGGCCGTCCGGGCGCGTGCGGGTCACGCCGAACGTGCGCCACTTGCCGCCACGACGCGGCTTGCCCTGCAGCGTGACGAGGACTCCGCCGGCCGGGAACGGACGGCCGAGCAGCTTGCCGCTCAGCTGCACGCGGCGGCCGTTGGCCACCCGGGGCGGTCTCACCGCCATGCTCGCGCCCGCGCGGACGAGAAGCGACAGGTTGGTGGTCTCGGTGTAGGAGCGGTCGCGGTCGAATGCGCGCCAGCCCACGCTGACCTGCCGTGACGGCCCCTGCGCTGTGGTCATGCTCCAGCGCCCGTCGTCATCGGTGACGACCTGCCCGGCGTCCGGGCCCGGGAGGCCGGGCAGCACGGTCTGCGACCCCACGTCGAGCCGCGCGCCGACGATCGGCGTGCCGTCCCGCTGGGTGAGGCGGCCCGACACGATCACCGCGCTGCGCCGGTAGGGCACCACCATCGCCTGGCGGCGGTTGACGAGCTCGGCCGTCAGGATGGCCGCGGCGGCCTCGCCGCTGCCGTTGTGGGCGCCGCGCTCGGCGGCGCTCGCTCGTTGGGCGCCGGAGGCGCTCGACGCCGTTGCGGCGTTGGCGATCGTCACGGTGCGGCCGGTGTCCACGGTGACGGCATTGCCCGCCGCATCGACGACGTCGAGACGCAGCGGATACGACCCGTCGCGGATCCGCGTGGTGTCGACGTCCAGCGTGCGCGACTGGCTCGTCGGGCACGCGTTCCAGTCGGTGTAGGTGCAGCTTGCGGAGAAGTCGTAGCTGCCCACGGCGGCCCCGCCGAGCTTGACCGTGACCGCCTTGAGGCCGGAGTCCTCATCGTCGGCGGTGAACGCCAGCGATTCGGTCCCGCGACGCTGTCCGGGGGCGAGGAGGGATCCGCCGGTGGCTTGCGCCGTGGGATCGGCCGCCTCGGCAAGCGTGAACGTGAGCCATGAGAGCACCACGACGCGGTGCAGGTCGCTGAAGCGGCAGTTGGCCGGTCCGTTCGCAGTCGTGCAGTAGACGTCGATACCGAAGTCGCGCGAGGCGTCGTGGGGTGTGCGGGTGATCAGCGAGTCGGCCCAGCCGGTCAGCTCGCGATCGAAGATGATCTGGTTGCCGGCGAACCAGCGCACGAACGACACCTGGTCGATCTCCTGGGCCACGTTCATGCCCGTATCGATCCGCTGGATGGCCACGTGTGGGCGGGAAGCCGGCACGGCGATGACCATCCCCGCCGTGGTGTCGTAACCGAGCTCCTTGATCCAGAGCCCGAACCCGCTGTCGCCGCCGCACGTGTTGTAGATCTCCGCACCGCCGTAGACGCCCCAGCCGTCGGAGAGCGCGCGGGCCGGCGTCGACTCGCACTGCGCCATCGGATAGGTGCCGGCCCGGGCGGGAGGGGATACCACGAGGACGGCGACCGCGGCCAGAGCAAGGGCCAGAAGCTTGCGCATGCCTGCCCCAATGCCGGGGCCGTGAAACGTCCCCCCGCGGGGTTAGCGCGGCGTGTACGCGACCCGGCCCCACGAGGGCTCGGGAGCGAGCTCGATTGGCTCGCCGTCGCGCTCGGGCTGGATGTAGGAGAAGGTCTGGGTGTCGGGCTCGAAGGCGACGTCCAGCTCGCCCTCCTTTACGCGCTGGTCCAGCCAGGCGCCGCGGAAGATCAGCCGCCGCAGCCAGTGCACGAGCGAGCGCTCGGCGGGGCCGACGAGCTCCGGCCAGCAGTCGTTTACGTGCTCGCCCAGGGCGGAGGCTGGGTCCTGGACCTCGCCGTTGACGACGAGGTTGACGAGGTCCTCGGATTCGGCCATGCTGAGCTGACCGGAGACGAAGCCGACCTTGCGCGCCGCCTGTTCGCAGCGCTCGCCGAAGTCGCGCTCGTTGAACGTGAAGCGAAGCTCCCCGTATTCGAGCACGAAGTCATCTCCAGAGCTGTAGTTGCCGCGGCGCGTCATCAGAAAGGCGACAGACGGCCCGGCAGGGCCGCGAGCGTCGTGATCTTATGGCCGAGTCCTGCCCGGCCTCAGGCAGTGCATGGCGTCTTGCACCCCAAGTAGGGTGGCGAACGGATGGCCTCGCCGCACGATCCGAACCAGCCGCCGTACGGCCAGCCGCAGCCGCCGGCCCAGCCGCCTGCTGCACCGCCGCCAGCGCAGCCGCCGCCCGCGCAGCCGCCCCAGCCGGCTCAGCCCGCCGCGACGGCAGTCATCGAGGGCTGGGCGGTCAAGCGGAGCGTCGTACGGGTGGTGCTGCTCCTGTTCGGCGGCACGTACATCTTCTACTGGTTCTACAAGACCCGCCCGAAGGTCACGGCCGAGCTCGGAACCCACGACAACGTCACGGCGCAGACGTGGGGCCTGCTCGTTCCGATCCTCAACTGGTTCATCATCTACTGGCTCCTGCGGGACATCGCCGAAGTCCGCCGCCGGATGGGCATGCCGAACGACCTCGATGCCGTCGTCATGCTCGTCATCTGGATCTTCGTCTCGCCAGCGGGCATCGGGCTGAGCCAGAACCAGCTCAACGAGTACTGGGACCGCCGATCCAATGGCTACGCGACGGACGCCCCCCTCACGTTCGCCGAGGTCCTCGCCGCCGTCGCCCTCTGGATCTTCTTCATCCTCCTCGCCGTCATCATCGTCATCATCGCCGTCGCCGTCAGCTGACGGGCCGAACGCGAGGGGGCGGTCGCTGGCCGCCCGTCACGCGCCGCAAGCTCGCCTGGCTGGCGGGCGCCGTACTGGATCCTGCTCGTCGGTGCGCTTGTCGGGCTCTCGCCTGCGACGAAGACCGCGCTTGCTGTGGCCGCTGGTGGCTCCCGCGGTGGCTGCCTCGCTCGTCGTGACGACCGAGGCACATACGCGCTACCGCGCGCCGCTCGAGCCACTGATCGTGGTGCTCGCGTGCTCGAACGTGCCGGCGCTGGGGGCGCGGTGGCGGACGCGTCGAAGCGCGCGAGCGACCGAGGGGGGCGAAATCGCGGCGGCCGTCCCCTAAGGGGGGCATGGACGACGCGCACACGATCCTGCTGGTCGAGGACGACGACGCCACCCGAACCTTTCTCGCCGACAACCTGACCGCCGACGGGTTCGACCTGCTCGTCGCCGATTGCGTGCGCGACGGCCGGCGCCTGCTCGAGACGAAGTTCCCCGA
>Ga0126312_10002297_pt1 | contig 12774 bp, 19 predicted proteins | sample Plot104A_FD_92537 | JGI IMG/M metagenome (GOLD analysis project Ga0126312, IMG submission 92537) | Serpentine soil microbial communities from UC McLaughlin Reserve, CA, USA - Plot104A | ecosystem: Environmental > Terrestrial > Soil > Grasslands | place: USA: UC McLaughlin Reserve, Lake County...
AAGCGGCGAGCGGCACGTCCCAGCGACCCGTGTACCAGTCTCCGCAGAGCTACTACCTCGCTCTCGGGGATTCGATCGCCTACGGCTTGCAGCCGACGAAGAAACCCGGCGCCCGAGCGTCGACGTTCGACACCGGTTACGTCGACGTCTTCGCCGCGCGTCTGCGGAAGCTCTCTCCGAAGATCGAGGTCGTCAACTACGGATGTCCCGGTGAGTCCACCGTGACGTTCGTCCGGGGCCGCTGTCCCGGGCTCGCCGACGGCTTCAAGCTGCACGATGCGTTTCGCGGGCCGCAGCTCAAGGCGGCCGAGTCCTTCCTCCGCGCTCACCCTCGGCAGGTCAGTCCGGTCACCCTCACGTTGTGGGGCAACGACTGGTTGCCGCTGTTGCTCGACAAGTGCACGGGCGACGTTGGGTGCGTCCGCAAGCTCGGGCCGCGCACGATTGCATCGTTCGGCTCCCGCCTGACGTCGGTCCTTCAGCGGCTTCGAGCCGCGGCGCCGACCGCGGAGATCATCGTAACCGGAGCATGGAACATCGATCCCAATCAACTCGAGGAGCTCCGGCCGATCTACCGCTCTCTCGATGCGTCCATCGCACGAGCTGCCGCGACGTCAAGCGCCCGGGTCGCGAAGGCGCTTCTGGTCTTCAACGCGCCTGGGAGCGTGCGAGCCGAGAGGGCTCGGCTCTGCACGCTCACGTTCATCTGCTCGAAGGGCGACCCGCATCCGACCGACGCCGGCTACCGCGCGCTGGCTGATGCCTTCATGACGGCATCGGGGTACACGCGGAAGCCGTAGACGTGCACTCGGTCACGCACTGCGCGTGGCAACAATGGCAACGCTCGACCTTCGCTCGGGTTCGCTCAATCGCTCGCTCATCAGACCAATTCGGCTTAACCATCGGCCCTGAGCGAACTAGAGCGAACCCGGGCGAACGGCCGCCCCGAATCGACAAGCTGGGGGTCACTGGTTCGAGCCCAGTACCGCCCATAGAAAAAGCCCTGCTAATGCGGGCTTTCGCTTCGAACGGGGTTCGCTTCTCGCTGGCGGGGTCACCGCCGCGAGTGTCCGTAGGAGTCGTCGACGGCGTCGTCGACGTCCGGGTCGTCGATCGCGGGCCCGGGGTGCCGCGCACGGAGTGGGACCGGCTCTTCAAGCCGTTTCAACGGCTGGGCGACTCCGGTCAGAGTGAAGGCGTCGGGCTCGGCCTAGCAGTCGCGAAGCGCTTCCTCGAGGCGATGGGCGGCGAGATCGAGGTAGACGACGCCCCAGGCGGCGGGCTCACCATCGTCGCGCGACTGAACGCCGCCCAATGACGCGGATCCTCGCCGTCGACGACGAGCCGCAGATCCTGCGCGCGCTCGCAACCAACCTCCGCGCCCGCGGCTACGACGTCGTAGCTCGCCCAAACCGGTGAGGCAGCGCTGACACTCGCCGCCAGGAAACACCCCGATCTCGTCATCCTCGACCTGGGACTCCCCCGGAACGACGGCGTCGCAGTCATCCGCGGCCTGCGCGGCTGTACCTCCGTACCGATCATCGTCCTCTCCGTGCGCGAGGCCGAGCGCGACAAGGTCGGCGTTCTCGACGCCGGCGCCGACGACTACGTCACCAAACCCTTCGGCATGGACGAACTCCTCGCGCGCCTCCGAGCCGCGCTCCGACGAGCCACGCCCGCCGAGGAAGACGCGGTTATCGAGACCGACGACTTCACCGTCGACCTCGCGGCAAAGCGCGTCTCGACCGCGGATGGCGAAGTGCGCCTCAGGCCGACCGAGTGGCACCTCGTCGAGATCCTCGCCCGCAACGCCGGCAAACTCGTCAGCCAACGCCAGCTCCTGCAAGAGAGAGGTCTGGGGGCCCGCAGTAGAGAAGGAAACGAACTACCTGCGCGTCTACCTCGCCCAGATCCGGAGCAAGCTCGAGCCCGATCCAGCGCGACCCCGCTAGTTCATCACCGAGGCGCGCATGGGCTACCGCTTCGAAGCCGACAAGCTCGGCGAGCAAGGCCCCATCCGCCGAGCGCCGCCTGCGTCCCGCAGCGGCGTCGACCCCACTACCGCCCTTTAGAAGAGCTTGCGAAACGGGGGATGCGTTCGCCAGTCGCGACTGCGCGCGGCTCGGCGTAGCAACGGGCGCCTGCCGGATAATCGTCCGATGTTCGACGTCGAGGAGCGCGAGCGCGTACGCGAACGCCTCGTCGAGCGTGCGCACGCTGACAACCGGATCGTCTCCGCTGCGCTCGTCGGCTCGCTCGCACTCGGCGAGGGCGATCGCTGGTCGGACATCGATCTCTCGCTGGGCATAGCCGACGAGATTCCGCTCGAGGGCGTGCTGGAGGAGTGGACTCGCGACGTCGTCTCGGAGCTCGACGGCGTCGTGCTCTTCGATCTCCGGGCCCAGGACTCGATCTACCGCGTGTTCCTGCTCGCGGGGTGGCTTCAGATCGATCTCTCGTTCACGCCGGCATCGGGGTTCCGGCAAGGGAGCCCGCGGTTCCGGCTGCTCTTCGGGACGCACAAGGTCATCGATCCCCCCGCGACCTCGGCACAGAATCTGTTCGGCTGGGCCGTGATCTACGCCCGCCACGCGCACGTCTGTGTCGAGCGGCGCCGGTGGTGGCAGGCCGAGTACTGCGTCAGCGCCGTTCGCGACCACGCGCTCATGCTCGCGTGCCTCCGCCGCGGGCTACCGCCCAGCTTCGGCAGGGGTTTCGACGACGTGCCGGCGGAGGTCGTCGCGGAGCTCCACGACGCGCTGGTGCGCTCGCTCGACCGCGACGAGCTGCTTCGCGCGTTGCACGCCGCCATCGACGCGCTTCTCCGCGAGGCGATCGACGTCGGCGACGTCGTGCCGAAGGTCGAGCCGCAGCTACGCGAGCTCGCGGCAGCCGGACGCGCGAGTGCGTGATCCGTCAGGGGCGCGTGCCAGGGACGTCCGCGGGAGGCGGGCCGAGCGCCTCGATCCCGTAGCCGTCCGGGTACGTCCGGTGGCGGAGCTGCGTCCGCAGCTTCGGTTTCCGCCGCGGTGCCAGCACGCGGACGGCAGCGGCCCGCGCGCGTAGCGCAGCCGTCACCACGCGCGTCAGCGCGCGCGGCGGCCGTGGGAATCCCAGCGCCTCGCGGAGGCGGTCGTCCATCAGCGCGGCGATTGCGTGCGTGCCGAGCCGGTTCGGCACGCCCGGCAACCACGCCAGAAACATGCCCCGGGACGCCTGTGCCACGCGGCGATTCGAGTCCGCGTACCGGAAGTTCGCGCCTTCGTACTCGACGTTGTAGCGCTCGAAGTCTTCGAAGGTCTCGGGGATGTCCCTGATGGCCATCCGGCGGCCGACTTCGCGCCAGAAGTGGAACACGGCGAGGCGCTCCTGCTCGACGAGCGGCCGCCACCCGAAGCGCGCGTTCCAGCGAATCGGCTCGAACACGAACGTCGACAGGACGTACAGAGAGTCCTCGTTCGCGATCTCGAACCGTGCGTGCACCCGGTTCATCCGCCGGATCGCGCGTCTTCCGAGCTCGGAGTCGTACCCCGCCTCGGCGATCGTGCTGAGCAGGAGGTCGGTGTCGTCGTAGCGGCGCTGCGGGCGCGTCGCGAACTCGCCCGTCGAGTCGAGGAGCTTCGAGACGGCCGGCGGCGAGCCGAACGTTCGGAACAGCGCGAGCTCGAGCGAGCGTGTCGTGTCGAACGGGAACTCGTACACGGCGTCGAGGTGGACGATTCGCTGCGCATCGCGCACCGGATCGAGCTCGAGGATCTCGCGCAGGTACGGCGACGCACGCACGCGATTCCTCACGTACTGGAGCTCATCGCGCCCGGATCACCCACCCGGGCGCGATGCTACTCACGGTGCGCTAGATCGCTTCGGAAGCGCGCGCCGTGCCGACCTCGGCGCAGGACGGCGGGTGCTCCCCGTGCAACCGCTCGCCGATCGTGCCGAGGAGCCCGCTGAGCCGGCGCCAACCCCGCGTCTGCTGCGCGGGCCGCGCGTCCGCGATCAGCCGCGCGATCCGCTCCTCTGCCATCCCCTGTCGGAAATATGGGTGCTGCATGTCGCCTCCTCTCTCCCTGGAATATTTCCAGATCGAAAAGATAGCAACCGAAGAGGCTTGACGTCAAACGTTTTCGCGGTCAGAATCCGCGCGAGATGGCGAAAGCGACCGAGGCGGTTGAAGACCACATCGACCGCTTCCTCGCGGAGGTCGCCGAGCAGCTGCCCAGCCTCGATCTCCGCGTGGAAGGCATCGTCGACCGCGTCATGGGGATTCAGCGCCGCCTCCGGCGGATGCTGGACGAGACGCTCGAGGAGCACGGCCTCAGCTACGGCGAGTGGTCGGTGCTCTCGTCGCTGATCTGGTCGCCGAACAACCGCCGCACCGCCGGCGAGCTCGCGGCGAAGGTGGAACTGTCGAGCGCCGCGATGACGAACCGGCTCGACCGGCTCGAGACCGCAGCCCTGATCAAGCGCGTGCCCGATCCAAACGACCGCCGCGCCGTCCAGGTGGAGCTCACGCGGAAAGGCCGCGCGCTGTATGCGCGTGCCGTCGAGACGCAGGCTGCGAAGGAGTCGATCATCGCGGCCGCGCTCGACCCGAGCCAGCAGGAGCAGCTCAACGACCTGCTGCGCCTGCTGATGCTCGAGTTTGAAGCGCGCGAACCGAAGAAGCGCTAGGCGCGTCCTTCTAGCGGAGCGTCACCGCCCTATAGGTGTGGTAGCGGGCGCAGGACGGCTCGAAACCATCCCAGACGCGGAACGCCCACGTCCCTGAGCGCGGGAAGACGACACGAGCGCGGAATACGCCGGGCGTTGCCGTCGGGCGAGCGGCGAAGATCCGCCACGCACCCGACCCCGTGCGGATCTCGATCCGCGGCTTCGCGTCCGGCAGCGCCGTCCGGCCGTGCTGCAAGGGCGTGATCTTGACGCTCCAGACGCGCGTGGTCGGGAGCGAGCTCAACTTGACGGTCGCCCAGCAGCCGGCCTGTGCGGGGGGCGCCAGCGCGAGCGCGCCGAGAACCAGAACGAGCAGCTTCTTCATCGGGACTCCCTTCTCGAATCGAAGACGGCCTCTCACTGCTATCGCTCGGGAGCCGCGAAAGCCCACGCGTGCCGGTTCGACCGGTTGCCTTCTGCGTCAGAGCGTGCCGGCAGCGCCTGGCCGCAGCATCGCGGCGCTCGCGGTTACGCGTCCCGGGGAACTACCGACGCGCCCACGGGCGCGGGCTACCTGCCGCTGATGTAGTCGGTCAGGTACTGGATCTGGAAGCTCTGCTCGCGCGACTGGTACTTGACGACGTCGCCGATCGAGACGACACCGACGACTTCCTCCGGCTCCTCGCCCTCGACGACGGGGAGGTGGCGGATTCGCCGGTCGGTCATCACGGCCATGCACTCCTCGATCGTCGTCTGCGGCGTGACGTACACGAGCGGCGCCGACATGATCTCTCCGACCTGAGTCTCGCGGCTCGTGCGGCCTTCCAGGGTGATCTTTCGGAGGTAGTCGCGCTCGGTCATGATCCCGACGATCTGGCCACCGTCGGTGACGAGGATCGAACCGACGTTCGCCTCGACCATCCGTTTCACGGCATCGAAGACCGTCGCGGTCGCCTCGATCTGGAGGACGTCGCGGCCCTTGCCCCTGAGAATGTCCGACACGCGAGCCATCGCGTTTAGACGCCGTACCCTGACGGAAAATCGTCTTCTCCGCAAATTTCCGGGAATAGCGCGGGTGCGGCGCACGTTTGGAAGATCGAAGGCGCGGTGCCTCTGGACCGGCCACCGGTCCGGCAAGCGCCTGAACCATCCACGAAAGGAGCAGCACCCTGAGCACGACGACTGATTTTCTGAGCGCGTTTCTCGACGAAGCCGAGGAGCGCGGCTCCCTGGACGAGGCCGAGCTCGAGGCCTTCGCGATCGAGCACGACTTCGAGCCGGAGGAGCTTCGCGGCGAGCTCGCCGCGCGTGAAATCGTGGTCCAGGCCCGCGACGACGGGGAGGACGAGGAGGACAGCGCGCCCGACCTCGATCTCCGGGTCTCGGCGATGCCGACCGACTCGCTGACCCTGTTCATGAACGAGATCGGACGGCACTCGCTGCTGACGGCCGCGGACGAGGTCGCGCTCGCGAAGCGCGTCGAGCGCGGCGACGCGGCGGCGAAGGAGCGAATGATCAACTCGAACCTGCGGCTCGTCGTATCGGTGGCGAAGCGCTACCAGGGCCACGGCGTGCCGCTGGGCGACCTGATCCAGGACGGCGTGATCGGCCTCAACCGCGCAGTCGAGAAGTTCGACTGGCGGAAGGGCTTCAAGTTCTCCACGTACGCGACGTGGTGGATTCGCCAGGCCGTTCAGCGCTCGGTCGCCAACCAGGCGCGGACGATCCGCGTCCCGGTTCACGTGCACGAGCGGCGGCAGAAGCTGGGTCGCGCCACGCAGAAGCTCCAGATCGAGCTCGGACGCGATCCGAGCCACGAGGAGCTCGCCGCGGCGACCGGACTGCCGATCGAGCACGTCGCCGAGGCGCTCTCGGTGGCCGACGCGTCCGTCTCGCTGAACCGTTCGGTTGGCGACGACGGCGACAACGAGCTGGGCGATCTGTTCGCAGACGACTCGGCCGCGGATCCCGCGGAGCAGGCCGAGTCCGCACTGCGCAACTCGGGCGTCCGGGCCGCGGTTGGCAACCTGCCAGACCGCGAGCGTCGGATCATCGAGCTCCGGTACGGGCTGGCAGACGGTCAGATCTGGGCGCTGGAGGCGATCGCCCGCGAGCTCGGCGTCACGCGCGAGCGCGTGCGGCAGCTCGAGCGGAACGCGCTGAACAAGCTCGAAGAGGCGCTCGGAGCGGCCGTTTCCGACCCCGGCGATCTGGCTTACGCCGCATAAGAATCATCCCTTTGAGGGACTGAATTGCGGCGCCTCGCGCCGATACCACACTCGTGGAACGCGAGTGGACGTGTCGGCGCGGGGCGCAGGCTGCGACAGTCGAGGCGCGTTCGCGCGCCGGCCGCGGCGGAGGATTCGTCGCTCTGGTCGCCGTGGCCGTGTTGGCGCTTTTCGGCGGCCAGTCCGCCATGGCGCAGCAGTCGCTCGACTCCCGCGCAAACCCCTGGAGCTCGTACGTCGCGGACGCCGCCACGTGCCCTGGCGCGGACGTGGTCGGCGGCCCGGTCGCGGTCCAGGTGCGGTCGATGTCCTGCCTCGTCAACTACGCACGGGCGAAGCGCGGGTTGCGCAAGCTCGGCAGCTCGCCGAAGCTCTCGCAGGCGGCGCGGATGAAGCTGGAGCAGATCGAGCGTTGTGGCGTCTTCGACCACGCACCGTGCGGCGGCAGCCCGACGGCGGTCGCCGACCGCGTCGGCTACCCCGGCTCCTTCGGAGAGAACTTGTACATCGGCGAGACGACTGCCGGCTCGGCGCGCGAAGCGCTCACGGAATGGCTGGCGTCGCCGCCGCACCGGCGCAACATGTTCTCGAAGAGCTGGCGAGTGCGGAGCCTTTACGCGACGCACGTGGACGCGCTCGACGGCTTCGTCGACGCGACCGTCTGGGTCGCGCAGTTCGGCGACCGTTGACCTCCGCCTAGCGTCGCACGAACTGCGTGCGGATCACGGTCGGCGCCGCCACACGCGCCACGCACGCCCGGGAGCCCGAGCACGCACCGCGCCAGCGGACGAACCCCAGCCGCGGGCGGCGCGCGCGACGAGCCGAAGGCGCGAATCCGACTCGACGGAGGCAGAGCAGCGCGGGGGCAGGCCAAGCCGTTTCCCGTGATGCGTCCCTTGCCGCTGACCGCCCCCGCACCTGGAAGCGCTCGCGGACGAAGCGGACGACGACGCTTTTCGGCCCGTCGACGTAGACGGCGCAGCCTCCGGCGCCCGCGCAGTCGCCGTCCCAGCCGTCGAGCTCAAAGCCTGGCTCGGCGACTGTCGCGAACCGACCGGTGGTGAACAGCGGGAACGTCTCGGAGCACGTCTGCACGCAGGTCGCCACACGGGTCCCGCCGATGAGCCGGACGCGTCCGCCGCCGGCGACGGTGACGCTCACCGGGTGAAGCGTCGCTGCGGTGAGGAGGGGGCCGAGCCATGGCCTCAGACGACGCCGATTCGGGCTCTGTACCCGAAGCGGAACGGCAGCACCCGGTCGCCCAGCGCCGCGTGGACATCCGCGGCGAACGACTGGTAGCCGAGCTCCCGCTCGAGCTCCTCGTCGCCGTTCGGGACCGGCAGGCCAATCGAATGCGCGAGACCCACGAGGCGCTCGGCGCCGCCGTCGGGCTCCACCGACTGGAGCACGATCTCACGCGCGTACCTGAACATCCCGCTCGCGTCGATCCGCTCGAGGTGCGTGTCCTTCGGCCAGCGATCCGCGCCCGAATGCGCAGAGCGCGCGCGCCGAAACGCGCGCCGTCGTTCGAGAAGCTCGCGAAACGCCTGCTCTGTGCGCCACTCGGCGGTGGGGACGACGTCGTAGTCGTATGCGGCGAACACGCCGCCGGGGCGGAGGATGCGGGCCGCCTCCGCGAGCGTCGGCTCCGGCTCCATCCAGTGGAACGACTGCGAGCACGTAACGAGATCCGCCGAGTCGTCGTCGACGCCTGTGTCGGATGCGAAGCCAAGCGCGTACTCGACGTTGGGCTCGATCGTCACCGCGCGCGCGTGCTCGAGCATCGCCAGATTGGGCTCGACGCCGACCGCCCGCTCCGCTCGCTCGGACCACGCGCGCGTCGAGAGGCCCGTGCCGCTGCCGAGATCGACCACCAGCTGCGCTCGCTCGACGCCCGCGACCTGAAGGAGCGTGTCCAGGAGCGCCTCGGGAGGACGCGGCCGGAACCGGTCGTACGTGCGAGCGAAGCCGGCGCGGTCGTAGCCGGAGCGTGCGATCAACTCGTCGGAGAACGTCACGGGCCAACTATCCCTGTTCCGTGCGGCCTGGGCGCGACCGCGGAGGCGGTCGCTAGCATCACGCCGCGTGACCCGCCGGCTTGCCTTGCCTGCCGCTGTGCTGCTCGCCCTGATGCTGGCCGGCTGCGGGGGCGATTCGTCGTCTGCGGAGACTTCCGGGGCTGCAACGACGGCCCCCTCCGAGCCCGCGCCGATCGCGACGCCCGAGCCCGCGGAGAAGGACGAGACCGGTCTCGACGCCGAGCGCAAGCCGACGATGCCGTTCACGATCAAGCTGACCGCCGACGGCCACAACCCGGTCGCCGGCGAGGACTGGACGTTCGCGGTCAGCGCGAGGAACGAGGACGGAACCCCCACGGACGGCACCGTGCGCGCGTACCTGCTCCTGGACGGGAAGCTCTACGACACGATCGGCTGGTACCTCTTCCAGGGCACGTACCACCGGACGATCCAGTTCCCGCTCGAGCGCAAGGACCTCCAGCTCGTCTTCCAGGCCCAGGTCGAGGCGAACGGCGGCCTCGTCAACGCTCGCGCTTACCGCATCGTCGTGCAGTAGCGAGGCCCGCCGGAGCGGGCCTCGAAACGTTCGGCAAACCTGTGGCGAAGCTACCTCGAGATCTGCTCGACGACCTCGCCGGTCTTCTTGTCGTCGCCGGCGAGGGCGATGTCCGCCTGCGCGACGATCCCGACGACCTTTCCGTCCTCCTCGACGACCGGGAGCCGCCGGACCTGATGCTGTGCCATCAGGCGGAGTGCCTCGTCGAGGTTCTGCTGCGGATCGATCGTCACGATGTCCTTCGACGCGATGTCACGGACCTTCGTTGTCTGCGGGTCCCTGCCCTCCGCGACGACCTTGATCGCGATGTCGCGGTCGGTGAGGACGCCGACGAGCTGGTCGCCCTCGACGATCGGGGCTACGCCCACATCCTCGTCGCGGAGCATCTTCGCCGCGTACGCAATGTCCTTGTCCGCGTCGATCGTGCACGGGCTCGAGGTCATCACCTCGCGAATCGTCTTACCCATGGAGCCTCCTCCTCGTTAGGGTCTCGCGGTGGCGCTTCCCGCTGCCAGGGCGGTCAAAACGGTTCGGAAGCTGGCGCTGTCGTTTCCGGAGGCGTACGAGGACGCGCCGTGGGGCTTCCCGGTCTTCAAGGTGGGTGACAACCGCCTGTTCGCGCTGCTCCAGGACGAGGGCGCGAACGCCGAGGTGACCGTGAAGCTCGACTCGGAGGAGCGTGAGATCGCGCTGCTGCATCCGTGGGTGCGCGTGGCGTCGTACGTCGGGCGCTACGGCTGGGTGACCGCGACGATCGGGGACGACGACGCACTCGAGACGGTGCTCGAGTGGGTGCGAGAGTCGTACTACCTGAAGGCGCCCGCGACGCTGCGCGATGCAGCCTTCGCGGAATGAACATCCGGCGCCTCGGCCCGGGTGACGAGAGGGTCGTCGCCGAGCTGGCGACGCGGCCGCCGCAGACGGCGCTGCTCGGCGACGAGCGAACGCTGTTCCTCGTCGCATTCGACGGCGAGCGGCCGATGGGGTTCGTCCTCGCGCACGAGTTGCCGCGGCGCCACGGTGACCCGTCGAACCTGCTCGTCTACGAGGTGGACGTTGCGGAGCGCTACCGCCGAGGCGGCGTCGGCAAGGCGCTGCTCGACGAACTCGCGACGGTGGCGCGTCGCCGCGGGATCAGAGAGGGCTGGGTCCTCACGGACGAGGACAACCATCCCGCGACGGCGCTGTACCGGTCCGCGGGCGGCGTTCTCCCGCAAGAGGTGACGATGTGGGAGTTCCCGTACGCGGACGACTGACGACGGTTCGGCCGGCGACCGAGAGGGACGTCGAGCTGCTCGCCACGTGGCACTCCGATCCGGGTGTGTCGCGCTACTGGGACGGCGAGACGTTCACAGCCGAGCAGATGCGTACCCGGCTCGCCCGGCCGCGCGTCGACGCGTTCGTCGTCGAGGACGACTCCGAGCCGGTCGGCTACATCCAGGCGTGGTGGGAAAACGACCCGCTGCGGGGCGGGCTCGACATGTTCCTCGTGCCGCGCGCGCGCGGCCGCGGGCTCGGGCCCGACGCGGCGCGTGCGCTTGCGCGTCACGTTCGCGAGGAGCGCGGCTGGACACGGGTCACGGTCGATCCGTACACATGGAACGAGACCGCGATCCGCGCGTGGCGGAAGGCCGGCTTCGTCGAGATCGAGGAGCGCGACGCCGACGCCGAGCACAGTGCGGCGTGGCTGCTGATGGAGTTTCAGTCCGCCTGAGGGTCGTCTTCCGCGTCACCGTTCGTCTCCGGGTCCGGCACGGGCGACTCGTCGATCTCCTCGTTGCGGTCGTCCTCGCGGGGGTGCTCGGTGGTCTCTGACATGCGTTCCGCGGTACCCATCGCGTGCAGGCGGTACGCCTCGAGCGGCTCCGCCTTGCCCTTTGCCGACACCGGCGGAAGAGGCTCGAGGTCGGCGCTCGGCGGAAGCCGGTCGCGCGTCTCGGCGCCGACGACCACTGTTCCCGGCGCGGCCGCGGCCTCGAGGCGCGCCGCGACATTGACGGTGTCGCCCACGACGCCGTGCTTGCGGTGGCCCGTCGCGCCGCCGACGACCGCCGCGACGGCGCTGCCGCTGTTCACGCCGACCCGAAACCGCGGCCATTCCGGCCGCCCGACGGCCTCAGCCGTCTGCAACAGCGACAGCGCCGCACGCGCCGCACGCAAGGGATGGTCGGCCGTGTCTCCCTGCTTGTTGAAGATCACCATCAGCTCGTCGCCGACGATCTGGTGCACCTCGCCGCGTTCCTCCTTCATCCGCGGCACGATCGCGCCGAAGTACGCGTTCAGCATGGCGGTCACGTCTCCGGGATCGTTCCGTTCGGAGAAGGACGTGAAGCCGCTCAGGTCGGCGAGCAGGACGCTGACGTCGCGCGCGCCGGCGAGCGTCTCGTCGAGATACAGCGCGCTGAAGCGCTCCTCGTGCCACTCCATCCGCGCCGTCTGCGCGAGGAGCAGGAACGCCGTGAGCATCAGCAGGTGCCACTCCCACCACGACGCGTGCCAGTTCCTGGCCCACGCGATCACGATCATCGCCTCCGCGAGGAGCGCGAACGCGACCGTAACGACGATTACGAACCGCGCGCCGCGCCTGCGGTAGACGCGCAGGTAGCCGGCCGCGGCGAGCGCGAAGAGCGCGACGCCCGCCGCCGCGAGCGCGGTCTGCCAGCCGTCCAGCTGCTCGCTCGCCAGCGGGCTGTCGAGCGGCGGCAGCTCCGCGAGCGACACCGCCGCCCACGCCGCGAGCACCGCTCCGAGCGCGCCGAGCACGATCGGCGCGAGCCGAAGCACACGCGTCGCGGCCTCGCCGCGAAGCTCCAGCGCGGAGATCGCGGCGAACGCCGAAGAGAGCACCAGCCCGACCGGCGTTGCGAGCTCGAAGCCCGCGTTCTTGCCCAGCAGCACACCGGGAGTTGCGAGCGCGTGCAGCCCGAGGAACCCGGCGCTGGAGAGGCACGCGAGGGAGATCAGGAAGAGGCGCGCGTCGCGCCTCCGTCGGCCGGCGCTGCTGATCGCCCACCCGAGCGCGAAGCTCGCCGCCGCCGCGACGAGCACGAGCCAGAAGTGCGCGGGGTGGCTTTCCCAGATCCGGTCGATCGCCGGCCGCCAGAGCAGGATCGCGAAGAGCGCGAGCGGGACCGCGACGGCGATCATCCAGAGACCGATCCGGCGGCGCGCGCTGCGGTCGGCGACGACGGGCGTCGACGCTGCGTCCATCGGCGTCTTGTACAGAGGTGCGGTGGCGGCCGCAACGTGTGGCGGCTAGGCTGAGGGCGTGATGTTCCGGGACACGCCCCGCTGACAGCCGTCCCCTCGCGCCGCCAGGGCG
>Ga0126312_10002298_pt1 | contig 12772 bp, 12 predicted proteins | sample Plot104A_FD_92537 | JGI IMG/M metagenome (GOLD analysis project Ga0126312, IMG submission 92537) | Serpentine soil microbial communities from UC McLaughlin Reserve, CA, USA - Plot104A | ecosystem: Environmental > Terrestrial > Soil > Grasslands | place: USA: UC McLaughlin Reserve, Lake County...
AGCGGCTCACGAACCCGCGGGCCGCGAGCGGCGAGCGCTCGTTCGAGCTCCCGCCGGGTGGGCGCCTCGTCGGGCTCGAAGACCACCCTGTCGAGCCCGAAGACGCGCTTCAGGCGCTCCTCCGCCTCCCGCGGGCCGGGCGCGAAGAGGTCGAGGACGTCGTCCACGAACGCCGAGCGAGAAGCAGGGCGTCCCTCATCGTCGGAGCTTCGCCAGCAAAGCCACAGGCGCTCCGTGGGCCGCGAGGTGCAGGCGTGGAATAGGTAGCGCTCCTCAACGGCGGGGTCGCGCCGCGTGAGCGCGGGGATCCCCAGGCGCGCCCGCCGCTCGTCACCGAGCAGCGGGTCGCTCGCCTCGCCGCGGGGGAACTCGCCATCTTGGAGTGAGGCCACGAACAGGTGTCGCGCGCGCGTGGCGCGAGCCCGGTAGGGGCTCAGCACCCTCACGCGGCCCTCGGTCGATCCACGCCACAGCGGCACGCGGACCTCATCGAGCAGCTCAAGGGCTTCCACGGCCGGCGGCGCGGCGCAGCCGGGGATCGCCTCCAGCTCGGCGAGCCCGGTGAGGGTCGACGCGGCGCCCGCGGCGGCCCTCAGCTCCAGCGGCTCGAACGGGACGCCCGGCTCCCCGCCGTCGGCCGCGCGGGCCACCGGCTCGCTCCGCGCGTGTGGCTCCTCGGCAAGCTCGTGCGCGGCGGCGGCAAGCGCCCGCAGCCATTCGCCGCCAGGCCGTGCGCCTCGCAAGCCTCTGAGTAGTCGCGGCGGCGCCTTCCATGCCCGCAGGAGCTCGTCCGTGGTCCGCGCCTCGCCGCGGCAGATGCGACGCTCCAGCCAGTCGCCGATCTCCTGCGCCTCCCCGGGGCGGGCGCGCATGAAGGCGAGCAGCTCGGCTCCGTCCGCCTCGGCGAGGCTCGCGCGGGCGAGCGCCGCGACGCCGCGCCCGGCGGCGGTACGGGCCAGCGGCACCGACGCCTCCACCGCGACCGGGATCCCGAAGCTCTCGAACACCTCGCGATAGAGCGCTCCCCGGCGCTCGGGATCGCGGAGGACGACCGCGATCTCGTCGGGCGGCACCCCTCCGGCGAGAAGCCTGGCGACCTCCCCGCCCACGGCCTCGACCTCGCCGCGCTCGCCCGCGCACTCGAGCAGCGCCACCCCGCCGTCTGGCTCGATGCGCGGTGCGCCGGGCTCGAACAGGTACCGGTCGAGATGCCGCAGGCTGGCGCTAGGCGAGTAGCCATCGTCGAACGGAAGCTCGGCCAGCGTCTGGCCGCTCAGCTCGCCGCGAAGCACAGTCAAGAGCCCGGCCCGGGCCGCGAGGGCCTCGCGATCCGCGTAGTTCACCGCCACGGTGGCCTCGCCGGCGCGCGCGAGCGCTGCTAGCAGTTCGAGCTGCTCCTCGGTGAGGTCGTCGAATCCGTAGAGGAAGACGGGGCGGGAGCCCCAGGATTCCGGCCGCTCCCGCAGCGCGGCGGCGACGCGTCGCGCCGCCGAATGCTGATCGTCGCGGCCGGCCGCCTCACGCCTTTGCTCGTATCCGGCATAGAGGCGGGCGAGTTCGGACTCGTATGCCCCGTCGTCGAGCAGCCTCGCCACGTGCGCCAGGTCAACCGGTTGTACGAGCGCGGCCTGGAGCTCCCCGATCAGGCGCTCGAGGGCGGGGCCGAACCCCCTGCGCGCCGCCGAAGCACTGAGCGCGTCGAGGTCGGTCTCGCGTGTTGTGGCGCGTACGAAGGAGAGGCGCTGCACCGCGGAAAGCCGCGGCTTGAGCTCGGCACCCGTGGCCGCGGCGATCTCGTCGCTGAGCCCCGCGAACGTCTGGATCGAGACGCCAACCACCGCCCGGTCCCGCCCGCAGAGCTCCCGCTCGAAGCGTGCCCTGTCATCCGCCGTGGGGACGACCAGCACGGGATCGCGGCTGAGCGCAGCCGCCAGGTGCGCCTGGATCTCACCGGCGCGGCCGGAGTTCGGTGGCCCGACGATCAGCGAGAGCGGCATCGTTCCCCCATCGCCCCTTAGGTTTGCACTTGGCCCAGCGTCAATCTCCCTGACGTCCGGTCGCCGTTTTATCTTCGGGGCGACATGTCGCTGTGCTTCATCGACCCCGCCGACGCGATTCGGGCGATCGCGGACTCCATCGGCCGCGAAGGCCGCCGCCAGCTCCTGGTCGAGGTGGTGCGAGCCTGGGTGGACGAGATCCCGGAGGACGAGCTCGAGGCCCACTACGCACGCGCGCTCGCCGAGCTCGACGACCACGACATCTCGATGCTCGCGGCGTGGCACGTCACGATCGACGTCGGCCATCCGGTCCCCAACCGCGACTTCCTGATGGGCGCCTTCGGATCGCTCGGGCAGCACCGCCGTGAGGCGCTGAAGCTCGCGGCTGGGTTCCGCGGCGAAGACGCGGTGGACCGCGGCGTCACCGAGGAGCGGGCGCTCGAGACGGTGCTCGATTGGCTCTCGCCTCGGCGCCTCATGGAGCTCGCCGCCGAGGCGGTTGAGCTCTATGTCTGGGACCGCGCCGGGTCGGACAACTAGCTCAGCGGGCTATTCGGCTGCCCGGCGCGGCCTCCCTCAATGCAGCGACGCCCGCAGCAGGACGGGAGATGTTGGCTGCTCGCTGCCGCCGTGCGGCTCCCTGGTGACCAGAACGCCGTCGGCATCGTCGAGAGGGCCCGAGACGGCGGCCTCCCCGGTCCGGTCGCGACGGAGGACGAAGACGCTCGAGGGATCGAGGCGGGCACCGCGCCGCAGCCAGACCTCATAGACCTGACCCCTCGATAGGGCCGGCATGCGACGTACGTGGAGCGTCGCCGACCCGTCTACCCGCTCTAGCGTGGCCGCCGCATCGGAGGCCGCCGCGGTCGGATGCACGGCGATCACGGAGCGCGATTCACCGCTCCCCCGAACGAAGTAGCCGCCTGCGATGCCGGCGAGCAGGAGGGCGACGGCGGCGAGCGCCGTCGCGGGCCGCCAGGCGAGACCGCGCCAGCTCCGCCAACGGCGTTCAGGGACAGCGTCCCCTCCGACCGGCTCGCGCAGATCGTCGTAGACCTGGCTCAGGATTCGCTCGCGGAGCGCCGGCGGCGGGATGAGCTGCTCCCCTGACCCAGGCAGGACCTCGACGGCCCCGCGCAGCCACCGGAGCCGGGCTTGGCACGCGGCGCAATCCTGGAGATGGCGCTCGAGCTTGGTGGCGTCGGGCTCGGCAAGAGCACCGAGGGCGTAGGCGGCCAGATCGTCCGCGAACTCGTCGTGCCCCCACCTGGATCCGGGTCGCTCGGTCATGGCGAGGCCCCCGAGGCATCATCGCCGGCTAGACCCTCGGCCAAAGTCGCCCGGATCTTCTCCAGGCCGAGTCGCATCCGACCCTTGACGGTGCCGATGGGATCACCGAGCAACTCAGCGATCTCGGCGTGGCTCAGGCCCCCGAAGTAGCCCAGCTCGATCACCTTGGACTGCTCGGGCGGCAGCGCTGCCAGTGCGCCGCGCAGCTCGCGCGCGGTCTCCCGGCGGATCGCTTCGGCGTCGGTGAGATCTCTCGACGGGTGCGATTCCAGGAGCTGCTCGTCGTCGAGATCCAGCCGCGGGGGTCGGCTGGCGCCACGCCGCACGGCATCGATCGCGCGGTTGCGGACGATCCCCAGCGTCCATGAGCGCACGCTGCCGCGAGCCGGGTCGAAGCGCGCGTTGCTGCGCCAGATCGAGAGGAACGCCTCCTGACTGACGTCCTCGGCGGTGCCCACCTCGCCCACGATCCTATGGGCGAGTGAGTATGCGGCCCCGCCATGTCGGTCGTAGAAGACCTCGAATGCGACCGGGTCCCTGCGCGCGACCAGCGTCATGAGCTCCTCATCGGCGAGGCGCGCGAGCTGACTTGGGTTGGCCCTCGATCTCATCGAGAATGGCTGATCCGGCCGCGGGGAGTCCAATCGACCGCTGGCGTTGGCCCAACGGTGGCTACGCGCTTCCGGCGCAGATGGATCATGCCGCGGGCGTCAGCGCTGCCTCGATCTCCGGGATCGCTTGCTCGTTTGAGCGGAAGTGCACCGCCGCCATCCCCAGCTCGCGAGCCGTGGCGAGGTTGTCCTCGACGTCGTCGACGAACAGGCACTCCGCGGCGCCGATCCCGCCGCCGAGACGCTCGATCGTGAGCTCGTAGATCCCGGGCTCCGGCTTGCGGACGCCGACGAAGGCTGAATCCACGATCAACTCGAAGATCTCGTCAACCGGGAGCATTCCGCGCCAGAGCGGCTCCCACTCGCGCACGTTGTTCGTCAACAGGGCCATCCGGTAGCCGCGGCGCCTCAGGTCACGCATCAGCTCGATCATGGGCTCGTTCGGGTCAAGCGCCTCGAAGTAGATCTCGCTGAACCTGTGAAGCTCGGGCTCGCGTCCCAGCTCGGTGGCGAGCTCGGCCCCGAGTGCATCCAGGAAGTCAGCCTCCGTCATCCTTCCCCGCTCGAGCTCGAACAGCGGATGCTCGCCCTCTCGCTCGGCGATCCGCTGCATCGTGACCCCAAGTGTCTCGGCGGATATCCCGGTTTCGTCCTGAAAGGCCAGGAAGGAATGGAATAGGGGCGTCGTCAGCACGCCTCCGAAGTCGGAGATGACCGCGCGGATGCCCATCGGCGGCGGATTGTCTCGAAGCTGATTCGGGAGCGCCCCTCACCTGCCGGTGATCCAACCGCCGCGCCAGTCCGTAGAGGGAGGCGTTGGAGCAAAGGGCGCTGCACAGTCCGATCAGCGGACCGCGGTCGCCGCCTGCCAGATCCATCTGACCAAGGAAAGGGACGAGATGAGAAAGCCATCAGTTGCACGGAAGCTCGCAGTGATCGTCGCGCCCATGGCGGCTGCGGCGATCGTGGTTCCGCTCAGCATCGGCTCGAGCCACCGAGAGGCGCCCAACATCATGCTGGACCCGTCGGCCGACAACACCGACGTATACGCATGGACGGCTCCGGACGCTCCGAACGCCATCACCGTGGCCTCGGACTGGATTCCGGGCCAGGTTCCCGCCAATGGGCCGAACTTCTTCCGGTTCGACGATCGGGCGAGGTACTACATCAACTTCGACAACACCGGTGACGGCGTTGCCGACATCAGGTACCTGTTCAGATTCAGCACCAACGTGCGGAACCCGGACTCCTTCCTCTATGCCGGCCCCGGCACGCAGGGCTTCAACGATCCCGGCCTGAACGTCATCCAGCGCTACAGCGTCACCCGCGAGAGGTACAAGCACGGGAAGCTGAAGAGCAGCCACGTGGTCGCGAAGGGCCTGCCCGTCGCCCCGCCGAACATCGGGCCGAAGACATTTCCGAACTACGACAACTTCGTGGATGCGTCGATTCGCCACCTATCCGGCGGCGGCAAGATCTTCATCGGGCAGCGTGACGATCCGTTCTACGTCGACCTGGGTGCCACCTTCGACGCCATCAACGTCCGCGAGGGCACCGGCAACCAGGGCGAGGGGAAGGACGACTTCTCGGGGCTCTCGACGTCCGCGGTCGTCATCCAGCTCCCGGAGCAGAAGGTGACGAAGAACGGCAAGCCGGTCGCCGGCCTGGATGCGAAGAACGCGGTCGTGGGCGTCTGGTCGACCACGGATAGGCGCCGCCTCCAGGTCACCGACGCCTCGGGATCGTCGAGCAAGGCCCGCGGCCGCGACAGCCGCTTCGTGCAGGTCTCGCGGCTGGGCAACCCACTGGTCAACGAGGTCGTGATCCCACTCGGCAAGAAGGACCAGTTCAACCGCACGACGCCGGATCGGGACGCAGACCTCTACGGCCGGTACGTGCTGAACCCCGAGCTGGCGGCGATCCTGAATGCGCTGTTCAACGTCGGAGCACCGGAGCACAAGCGCACGGACATCGTCCAGGCTCTGCTCCAGGGCATTCCCGACCTGAACCAGCACTCGGGGCAAAACGCCGGAACGCCGGTGGACACCCTGAAGCTCAATCTGGGCGTCCCGCCGACCAACAACCCCGATCGCTTCGGGGTGATCGGCGGCGACAACGCCGGCTTCCCGAACGGCAGGCGGCTCGAGGACGACGTCGTGGACATCGAGCTCCAGGTGATCGCGGGATACCTGGTCGGCAACAAGGTGCCGCTCGGGGACGGCGTGGACCAGAACGACAAGCCGTTTCTGACCGAGTTCCCGTACCTCGCGGCGCCGACCTCCGGCTTCGACTCCGATCCGTCGAACCGGACCGAGCCACCTCATTCGCCGGTTCCCCCCGGCGGCTGAGTCGAAGGGCGGGCGTCCAGGAGTGGGGGTGGAGCGCCACGGACGGCGTTCCGTCCCCGCCCCTCGGGACGACGAGACCAAGTGGAAGCGCCCCGGCGAAGCGCGGAGAGAGCGAAGAGAGATGCCTAGAAGAACTGCAGACCACTTCCTCGTCACCCTGCTGAGGTGGGCAACTCCGCTGGCGGCGTGCGTCGTGCTGGCCCTCGTTCTTGCGCGAGTCAACGGCGGTGGCCACGCGAACCCTCCACTCCCCGAGGGTCCGAGCCTCGCCGACCTGGCGCGCGAGCCGCTCGGCCGCAGTACCGAGGCGCTGGTCGAGAGCCTTCAGGCCGCGGTTCGGGTGAACCCCGGGGATGCCGCGGGCTACGCGATGCTCGGGAACGCCTACTACCAGCGGGCTCGCGAGACAGGAGACCCCGCCTACTACACCCGCTCCCAGGGGTCATTCCAGGAGGCGCTTCGCCTCGATCCGAAGAACGTAACCGCCACGATCGGCATCGGAACCCTCTCACTGGCGCGCCACGACTTCCGGGCTGGGCTGATGTACGGCGAGAGGGCAGCGCGGCTGACCCCGGACCTGGTTCGGCCGTTGACCGTCATCTCCGATGCGCAGGTGGAGCTGGGGCGCTACGGCGAGGCTGCGCGCACGCTCGAGCGGATGGCGCGGTTGAAGCCGACGCTGGCGACATACTCGCGCGTCTCCTACTACCGCGAGTTGCATGGCGACCTGCGGAGCGCGACGGGGGCCATGCGGCTCGCGGTCGCGGCAGGCGGGGGGAGCCCGGAGAACGCCGCCTACGTCCAGGCACTGCTGGGGAACCTGCAGTTCGACCGCGGGCATTACGCCGCGGCCGAACATGCCTACGAGGAGGCCCGAGCGGTCGATCCCTCTTACCTCCAGGCAGAGGCAGGACTCGCCCGCCTCGATGCCGGTCGCGGCCGCTTCGATAAGGCCATCAACCGCTACCGGCGGGTGGTGGAGAGGTTGCCGCTTCCCGAGTACGCAATCGCCTTGGCCGAGACCGAGCAGGCTGCCGGCGAACGGCCCGGGGCCCGTCGCGACTTCGGGCTGGTCCATGCCGAAGTGCGCCTGCTGCAGGCGAACGGAGTCAACACCGACGGCGACCTCGCGCTTTTCGAGGCGAACCACGGCGATGCGGCGCGGGCGGTCGCCCTCGGTCGGGGCGCTTGGGATGCGGCCCCAAGCGTTCGCTCGGCGGACGCTCTTTCGTGGGCTCTCTACAAGGACGGCAGGATCCGAGCGGCGGGGCGGGTCTCTGAGCGAGCGATGAAGCTCGGGTCACGCGACCCGTACTTCCTCTACCACGCGGGCACGATCGCGGCCGGCGGGGGCAAGGACGACCTGGCCCGCCGACTGCTCGGTCGCCTGCTGCGGGAGAGCCCGCGGTTCAGCCCGCTCTACGCGCCCCGTGCCCGCACCACGCTGAATGGGTTGCGGCCGTGAAGAGGCGGGTCGCCGCCGCGTTGGGCGCCCTCGGTTGCCTCCTCCTTCATGGGGCGTTCGTCTCGTCCACCGCAACCGCGCATCCACTGGGCAACTTCACCATCAACGAGCTCGCCCAGGTTCGGATCTCCGAGGACAAGGCTGAGATCCACTACGTTCTCGACGAGGCCGAGATCCCGACCTTCCAGCAGGTCCAGCAATTCGACTCGGACCACAGTGGATCGATCGAAGGGGCTGAACGTGGCCTGCTGCTGCGCAGCAACCTCGAGGAGATCTCGTCCGGCCTGCGGCTGAGTGCGGACGGAAGGCCCGCCCGTCTCGGCTCTCCGGAGGACGCCGCGCTGAGCTTCCCCGCGGGGCAGGGCGGCCTGGCGCTGACGCGGATCGAGGTGCGGTTCGAAGCGCCGCTTCCCGAAGGCGCTCGCGAGGTGGAACTGGTAAACGATGCCTATTCCGGGAGGATCGGCTGGCACGCCTTACAGATCCTGCGCGGTGAGGGAACGGACGTCACTTCGAGCGTTCCCGCCACGGACCCCACGGACGGACTGCGCGCCTACCCGCAGGATCTCCTCTCGAGCCCGCCCGACCAGCGTAGGGCGAGCTTCAGTGTCGCGCCGGGGACGGGCTCGGTCAGTGCGCCACCTGGGCTCTCCGGCGGTCCGGCGACCCACGACCGGGCGCTCGACGGCTTCGCCAACGCGCTCGCCGGCCGCGATGCCCACGGCCTCCTGATCCTCTTCCTGCTTCTCGCCGCCTTCGGCTGGGGTGCATTCCACGCTCTGTCCCCCGGGCACGGCAAGGCGATGGTCGCCGGATACCTGGTGGGCTCGCAGGGCACCGCGCGGGAGGCTGTCATTCTCGGCCTTACGGTCACGGCGGTTCATACGGCCGCGGTCTTCGCGCTCGGGCTCGTGACCCTGGCGGCGTCCCAGTACGTCCTCCCGGACCAGCTCTACCCCTGGCTCGGCGTCGCTTCGGGGCTGATGGTGGTGACGATCGGCTTCGGCGTTATGCGTTCGCGCTGGCGGCGCTGGCGTTCTCTGCGGTCTGCCGATGCCACCCACGCGCAGCCGCATCGCGGGGGCGACCACCAGTACCGCCCCCACAACCACCCCCCCGGCCACTCCCACCACCGGTCCGGCGGGCCGATCACGAAGCGCGGATTGATCGCGCTGGGCGTCTCCGGCGGGATCGTGCCCTGCCCCTCGGCGCTCGTGGTCCTGATCGGCGCCATCTCCCAGCACCGGGTCGGCCTCGGCATGGTCCTCATCCTGGCCTTCAGCTTCGGCCTCGCCGCGACCTTGACGGCGATCGGACTGGCCGTCATCTGGGGCGGCCGCCTACTGCAACGCCTCGGCGTCGAGCGCCGGGTGCTCGGTGGGCGCGTCGCCGGGGCCCTCCCCGCGATCTCAGCGAGCTTGATCGTCCTCGCCGGCACCTTGATCACCCTGCGGGCGCTACCCCAGCTGGGCTCATGAGCGTGGCCGATCCCAACGCGCTCATCGGGGGGCTCGACTTCACATTCCTGTTCGGGCTCGTCGACGGAGTCGACCGCTGGCTAGCGGGTCTGGTCGACGGCGCCCCGCTTCTGGTCGCACTGGGCATCGCGTTCGTGCTCGGCCTGCGCCACGCCTCGGACCCCGATCACCTTGTCGCCGTGACCTCGCTCGTTGCCGCCGACGATCGCGGCACGCGCGACGGGACGCGCCTCGGCCTCTGGTGGGGGCTCGGGCATGCGATCACGCTGGCGCTGATCGGATTCCCCCTGATCGCGCTCAAGGCGGGCCTTCCGGCGTGGCTCCAGAGCGGGGCCGAGACGGCGATCGGCATCGTCATCACATTGCTCGCCACGCGCGTGATCTGGAAGTGGGCACACGGCGACTACCAAGCTGGCCGCCACGCGCACGCCGCCGCCAGCGACCTGCCGGCCGACGAGGCCCATCGCCACCTGCGGGATGGAGACGAACCCGCGCACCGACACCACGGCCTTCGCACGCCCCGGCAAGCCTTCGGAATCGGCTTCCTGCACGGGCTGGCCGGCACCGGGACCGTCGTCCTGCTGCTGCTCAGTGCCCTGCCCACCAGGCTGGAGGCCGCGCTCAGCCTGGCGGCCTTTGCGCCGATGACGATCTTCTCGATGGCGGCCTTCACCACCGCGTTCGCATGGGTGCTGACGCGTCCCCTGATCCAGCCCGTATATCGACGCGTCCTGATCCCCGCGCTCGGCCTATTCGGGTTCGCATTCGGGCTCTGGTACGCCGGGATCGGCTAGCGGTCGAACTAAGGCGCGCGGAGTACCTCGTAGAGGCCGCTCCCGGACATCCCCTCGAGGCGGAAGCTCATCCGCGCCGCCTCACGACGAGCGCCGTCGCCGCGGACCTCGACCGGACCCTCGCGGTCGCCGGCAATCCGGAGGGGGGCCGCTTCGGGGTCGACGATGACCTCGACGCCGACTCGCCTCGGCAGCCCGTCGGCGTCGTACTCGGTGGAGAGGAGCGCCTCGCCGACGGTCACGGGCTCGCCCTCCTCGACGAGGTACGAGGCGACCGAGTCCCTGCCGTGCCCCACAACGTTCCTGGGCCGCAGCGCCGCCAGGGCGAACGCCCTGCCCTCCTCGAAGCTCGCCGACAGAAGTCGCACCGAACCCGCGCGCTGCCAGTCGATCTCCCCGTCGATCTCCCACGGCGATGCCTTCGGCTCCGCGTTCCGCGGAGGCGAAGCCACGGCATTGGGATCCCAGGTGAGGCGAAGCGGCTCTGCCGCCTCGTCGGCCTGGACCGCGAGCGCGACCGGCTCAGCGCTCGCCATCGCCCCCGCTTCTCGGTAGCTCGCGATCTTCGTCGGGGACCTCACGGGCGCTCCCCTCGTAGTCGTAGCGGCGTGGAGCCCCGGGACCGCCGCCGTAGTGGCGCTCCGGCCCCGACCGAACGGCCCGGACCGCGAACGCGGTGCGGCGGCGAGCCATGCGGCCGACCAGTCCGCGGAACGCGGCCCTGGTAAGTGGGATGAGGAGGCAAAGCCCGATCACGTCGGTGATGAACCCGGGGCTCAGCAGGAACGCTCCGCCGAGGATCACCATCGCCCCGTCGAAGACCTCGCGCGCCGGAACGCGCCCGGCCGCCAGCGCCTCGTTGAAGCGCCGCCACGCCGCTCGCCCCTGCGAGCGCAGGAGGGCGGCGCCCAGGAAGCCGTCGAGGAACAACAGCGCGATCGTGGGCAACGCCCCGATCGCCTCGCCGACCTTGATGATCACGTAGATCTCGGCGATCGGAAGGACGATGAAGATGAGGATCAAAGGGAGGGCCACGAGAGAAGCCTATTGAGGCGGCGTCGCTACGATGGAGGCATGGCGAGCGAGGACACCACAACAGTCACCCAGGACGACGTCTACGAGGCCCTCGAGGAGGTGATCGACCCCGAGCTGGGGCTCGACTTCGTCTCGCTCGGGCTCGTCTACGACGTGGAGATCAAGGACTCAGACGTCTACGTGACCTTCACGCTCACGTATCCCGGCTGCCCGATCGGTCCACAGGTCTCCGAGCAGATCAAGGAGTTCGTGGGCGGGATCCAAGGCGTGGAGGGGGTCTATCCGAAGATGGTCTTCGACCCGGCGTGGTCCCCGGACATGATGTCCGAGGACGCCAAGTTCGCGCTGGGGTTCTAGTCCCTGCAAGTCGGTGGTTTCGCGCGAGCCCAAAGTTCGCCGTGCGGGCCGAGCTGGAAGCCATTTGCAACCCTGCGGTTGGGCGAGCTAGTCGAGGGGCGGGCGGGGAGCGAGCTGCGCCGCCGGCTTCGCGTCGCTTGGGGCCTGCGCAGGATCGAGCTGCACGAGCGGGTCGGGCAGCGGGCCGGCCGGAGGTTGACCACCCTCGCCCGCCGGCGGGCGATCGCGCGCGCCGCGCGCAGGGTGCCACCCCTGCGGCGAGCGGAGCGGATTCCCGAGCGCACTTTCGCCCGCTACGCCCGCGGGGGGAGTGCGGTGCGGATCGCCAGGCTGCTCGACCTGGTCCCAACGGGCAGCCGGATCCTCGACATCGGGATCGGGCACGGCTACGTGGCCGGCGTTCTGCTGCGCGACCGGCGGCCGTCCCACTACTGCGGCGTCGACTTGAGGGAGGCGTTGACGGACGCAACCCGCGCGATGATCGAGGCCAACGACCTCGGCGATCGCGCCGTCGAGCTCGTCGTCCGCGACATCTTCGACCTCGACGAGGAGTTCTGGCGCCACCACGACCCCGAGGTGGTGCTCTTGTTGGAGGTGCTCGAGCACGTCAGCGACCCGGCCGCCGCGCTGCGCGCGATCGCCGCCGCCGTCCGCCCCGGGACCAGGATCCTGTTTACCGTCCCGCTCTACGGGCGCCTCGAGCGGGTCTGGGGGCATCGGTCGGTCTTCGACCGCCGGCGCCTGGAGCGGTTGTGCCGGCAGGCCGGCCTCGTGATCGAGCGGGCGGAGCCGCTGCAGAGCACGTGGTCGCTGGTCCTCGCCAGGGCGGGCGGTGAGCCGGTCGAGTCGCCCCGGAGCGAGCCCGACCTCGGTTACACCTTCTCGCGGGTCCGGGTCCGTCCCGGCGATGCGCGCCCCGACGGCGGGATCAGGCTGAAGATGCCGAATCCCCGCGTCGTGAGGCTCGACCTCAGCCTCGAGCCGCCCGGCGGAGTCCGGCGGCTGCGGATCCAGGGCCTCGACGACTCCGGGAGCCCGAGGCTGGAGTGGGCCGGACCCCCCGATCCCGCCAAGCGCACTACCTACGTGCTCAGGCCCGGCAAGCCGGACCGCTCCCTGACCCCGAGCCGCGGCGGGGATGCCGAGGCGGTGACTTGGATCGACCTGTCGGTCGAGCCTGAGCCGGGCACCGAGCTCGCCTTCACCGTCCACCGCGCGGCATACATCGATGCCCGTGCTTGACCTCACTGCGGCCGTGATCCGGGACGCGGAGTCGCGGCTAGGGGTGCGTTCCCCAGTCGACCCTGTTTTGGAAGTGGTGTCCGTCGAGGACGACGTGCTTGTGCGACCCGTTGGGCCGCATCGCAACGAACTCCGATCTGCCGTTGGGCAGGAAG